>Ga0193728_1001937_pt1 | contig 10727 bp, 11 predicted proteins | sample U1c1metaG_FD_143037 | JGI IMG/M metagenome (GOLD analysis project Ga0193728, IMG submission 143037) | Soil microbial communities from a riparian zone of the East river system, Colorado, United States - U1c1 | ecosystem: Environmental > Terrestrial > Soil > Riparian zone | place: USA: East River... | reverse complement strand
CGATTTTCCGCAGAAATCGGAGTCGTGCAGCTCGTGTCCCTGACGCTGTCATGAACAAACTCATCGATAAGCTGGACATGCCGGACATAGCCGAAGCGCATGTGGTGCTCTGGGAAAGCATCTAAAAAGGGAACATCTGGAAGAATTGTTCATTATCCAAGCTGAGATCGTCAGCTTGCTGTGAGGACTGGCTCGACGACTAAGCTCATTGGCATTGGAGCATCTGGTATCATTCTCCCCCTCCTAGAGCTTCGACGATCACCTCTGTTGCCTCCTGTTGTCCAACAAGCTTGATAAGCTGATCATGATGCTCTCCAAGTCTGTCATAAGCCGCAGTGATCATCTCATGCGAAGCCGTTTGCCGAAAGCCTGCCAGATGCCGCATGGCCTGACACTCCGCCTCGATCTGCCGTCTCAATCGCGCTACCTCACTGCTCATCTTCGACTCCTTTCAGTTGACTGGTTTGTAAACCTACTACTTACAAACCATACATCTGTAAACCAACTACTGTCAAGCCCATGGGACTGTTATACTGGCTCATAAGAGGAGAAAGCAGAATGATTCGACTGAAAGTGAAGGAAGTCGCAGCAGAAAAAGGCGTCAGTCAGCGACAATTAGCCTTGCGTTCAGGCGTTGATATCAAAAATATCCAGAAGATATTCAGGTATCCGACTAGTATTGTGACGACCGAAACGCTCGACAAGCTAGCGAAGGTATTAGGTGTCGATGCTGCTGAATTGATCGAGAGTATCCCTGATGAAACGGCAAAAGAAGAGGACTCTCAGGTCAATGAAACCCAAGAGTCCTAAATCTTTTCTCTCGCTTCTTCATCCAATCTCGTAGAGATCCATCACTCTTTAGTACTCCCTTATCTGGAAAGGCAAGAAGATGGCTTTTTTGCTCTATTCAGTCTGATATGGATGAAAACTCTTGATGAGCGTGAGATATTTACCAATAGAGTGGAGAGATGATAACCTTATCCCTACGTATGGAACTGACTCTGACCCGCCAGGATGGCAACCAAGTTCTTGTGACCTGCAACAATCATGCCTCCCACACCTTTGATCTCCAGACCCTTCTTTCCAGCGAGCAGACCCTTTCCTCGCCGCTTGTTCATCCCATAGCCTATGGCACAACCATCGCCCAAGCCCTCTTCGCTCCTGATACCCCAGCCTCGCGCACTCTTGATGCTTTGCCCGAACGCATCGTACTCGTTACTGCTGACGATGCCCTCGACGCTATCCCTTGGGAATTTACCTACATCCAGGGCGATTTTCTGGTGGTTCAGTTTCCCTTCGTACGCGGTCTACCTGCTGAGCAACGCATAGCTCCTCCCCAGCTTGACCGTCCGTTGCACATCGTTGCCATCCCTTCCAATCCATTGGAGCATAATCTATCTCCCCTCAACATCAATTGCGAGTGGATGCGTCTCAAGGAGATCATCGAAGAACTGCCCTTCGCCATCATACTCGAACGGACCCGACCACCCACCATCGAACAGCTTCGTCGACTCGTTGCCAACCAGAGCCAGCGGGTCCTCCATTTCATGGGTCACTGTACACAACACAACGGCGAGGCCATCCTGTGCTTTGAGCAAGAGCACGGCGAACTAGATCCGGTAACAGCCCGGCAGTTCGTTTTGCGCGTGCGAGGAACCGCCTTCCTGGTAACACTCAATGCCTGCGAGAGTGCTAGCTCTGGTGAAACCATCTTCAGCAATCTGGCAGCAGCCCTGGTGCGTGAGCGGGTGTGCCATGTGCTAGGGATGCGTTTCTCTATTGCTGATGAGGATGCGCTTGCCTTCTCGCGGCGGTTCTACAGCGAGCTGGCAAGCGGAGTCTCGATTGAAGAGGCCCTCCTACAAACCCGACTAACGCTCGCTCAGAGTAAGCACCCGTCGGCAGTTGGTATCCCCGTGCTCTATACCTCGCTCTCTGTTCCTGCCACTGGGTATTCCAGTACCACTGGTCAGCCTACCATTACCGAGCACCAGCTACATATCGAGGTCTATGCCCTGCCACGGGCCGAGGGAACGTTCCAAGGACGCATCGATGAATTGAAACGTTTGGGCACACTCCTCACAGGCGATGACCGCAAGCGCATTGTCACTATTCATGGCTTCGGTGGGCAAGGCAAAACCGCCCTGGCGCGTGAAGCTGTTGAGCGCTTCGCCTTTGCCTGGTCAGGGGGCGTCTATGCCACAACACTGGAGACCCTGCCAGACCGCGAGATGTTCGTCACCGACCTCGCACGCTTCCTGGAAATTCCCACGCAGGAAACCGGCGATTTTGGTGAGGTCAAGCGACAGACCGATCCAGCAGAACTTGAGCGGAGGGTACTTTCTCGTCTAGGGCAGCGACGTACGTTGCTGGTGCTCGACAATGCCGAAACACTCATCGAAGCAGTACGAGAGAAAGAGAAGGCCGCACTCTCCCTGGCTGAGTTGCTGCAACAACTTCCAAGTTCCCTCGTCAGTTTGCTCGTCACCTCTCGTCTCCCTTTAGGATGGGTAGATGAGACTTCCTATGAGCTCGAGGGACTTGCTCCGAAAGAGGGTGCTGATCTGTTTCGTCGCAGTGCCTCCCAGAAGCAGGAAACAATAGAGCTGACAGTGGCCTGCAGCCGTTTTGTTCTTAAAAGCAGCCGTAGCTTGCTCAGGGAGACCTTCCCGCAATGTCGCTTGCACATAGTCTTCTAAGAAGTCAAGATGATCATGGTTATAGGCCCAAAGAAGCTTGCCACAGCAGGAAACTTGTAACCATAATGGGAGATGGAAATACCAATCCGTGGGGACAGAAGCGCTGCCACCAACCTGCCTTCCATGCCAATCCTTGGTATGCCCACAGTAGAGGCAGGACAATCTCCTGGGATCGAAGAGTCCTGCGTGAGCATCCATCCTGGGTTTCACACAGGCACATCGATGACATCGGGGACACCGCACATACATGAGAGAGAAAATCAGAGATGCTTCGTCCATTATCGCGGTATCTGTATCTGTGTGCCATCATTGCACCTCACTGAAACATGGTGTCAAAAGCTCTCCTGTATGACTGATGATAGGATACCATTTTTGCATGGCCCTCTTCAATGCTCTCCCTGTTTCACTCCAATTTGATCATAAAAAGATGTTTTGCGCAAATTTAAATACGAGAAGATAAAATGAGATTTTGCTTTTATCCAGAGGCTGAGACTATACTGGTAAAGAAGAGAAAAGAGCGAGTAGAGAGACTCTCTCCTCCTTGCTTGGTGCTGATGAGTGGAGCCCGTCATAGATCACCAGATGAGATCGTGCTCACTGCCCACGTAGAGATACTGACCTCGACAAGGTCCAATTTCGAGCAGAGATTGAAAAGGGCATCAGGAGTTCGTGAGTAGACAACAAATTCGTAAGATTATTCATATTGACATGGACGCATTTTATGCAGCTATTGAGCAACGTGATCGTCCTGATTTGCGGGGGAAACCAGTCATTGTTGGTGGTCAACCTGAGAAGAGAGGAGTTGTTGCCACCTGTTCCTATGAAGCCAGACGTTTTGGCATCCATTCTGCGATGCCGTCTATGACGGCCTTCAAGCGGTGTCCTCATGCAGTCTTTCTCCCTCCGCGTTTCGATGTCTATCGTGCCGTATCTGGTCAGATCATCCAGATTTTCCACACCTATGCGGATCTGGTCGAGCCATTAGCACTCGATGAGGCTTACCTGGATGTGACCGAGAATAGGCTGCGTCTGACCTCGGCGACACTGATTGCCCACCAGATTAAGCAACAGATCCAGCAGCAAACAGGTCTCACTGCCTCTGCTGGTGTCTCGTTCAACAAATTTCTCGCGAAACTGGCCTCGGACTTCCAGAAGCCGGATGGCTTTACGGTGGTGACGCCACAACAAGCCTCCCAGTTTCTCGATGCCACCCCTATTCGCAAATTCTTTGGAGTGGGGAAGGTCACGGAAGCTCGGCTCAATGAGCTTGGCATTCGGACTGGTGCCGATCTCAAACAGGTAAGCGAGCAACAGTTACGAAGCCTGTTTGGCGAACGGGGGAGCATGCTCTACAACTATGTTCGTGGAGAGGATTATCGACAGGTGTTGCCCACACGCACCAGAAAATCGATAGGCAAGGAAATCACATTGGAGACAGATAGTGCTGATCATGAGCACATGGTACGTATTCTGCAGCATCTTTCTGAACAAGTAGAAAAGCATCTCATTGAGTTGGGAATAGGGGGAAAGACCATCACGTTAAAACTCAAGTGGAGTGATTTTCAACTCATCACGCGCAGTACTACTGTTCCAATAGCAATACAGGATGCACACACGATGATGCAACATCTTCTCGTTCTGCTGGCACAACTGGAAGGCGAGCAGAAGCAGGTTCGCCTGTTAGGTGTCTCACTCTCCAACCTTGCGTCTGAAAATGCCATGAATCCACAGCAGATCTACACCTCGCGATCGCTCTGGGATACCGATCTCGGTACTCTTTCGTGAATGACCATCTCTTGTCATTGACCTTTCAGAAAAAAACTGAGTAGAAAGACGCTTAGCTGTGCTTTTGGTGCACCTAGCATGAGGTTGTCTCGTGACAATTCCAAAGAGCTACCGAATGTTTGGTTCCTTTTGACCCACTATCCTTGCCATATACCCCACACATCATGCTCTTCGATCGCCCTTTTCTGCCCTGCTTGGGAGAGATAGAAGGCCTGCCTTTTTCCCCTGGCCGCTGATCCAGCCGACTGGATCTCTCTGATTTCCCAACCCGACTCATACCAACTTGCGATCATGAATAGCCCCAAACCGGACGACCAGTTTTGCCCCAGGTGCACACACCGCTCCGACATTTTGCCAGACCGTTTTGAGTTGCGTGGCGAATGCTTCTCTACTCGCATGGCTGAGCTGCCCCTCATTCGAGTAGTTCACCTCTGATGGGCCACCCAGAAACCACGAGCGGAGCCACTGATCAGGGATATAGGTATGCATACCATAAGTACGGCGGTGAGGTGATCACCCTGTGAATCCCGTCACGCGCTTTGAGGCGAGCATAGACTCCCTTTTTGCAACTGTCCCCGTAATGATTTGTCCTATGCTGCGCGTTGTCTCGCATCCGTAATATCGCTCTGCACGTACGCGGATGATGTTTAAAACATCAACCATTTGGGCTTGAGACCACGCTCTTGCCAGAATTTGACAGCGTAGCGTGGCTTAGGAGCATAGGTTCTGGGCGATTGATTTGAGAAATAGGAGGGCTGGAGTTTCTGATACAGCCCATGCAATGCGCCCATGAGAATTGCACGTAAGGCTTTGCGCGTATCTGAATGGCTGTTTCTCAGTAGACCTTCGCGTAGGCGACAAAGCATCAGGAGCACAACCCTGTGGAAGGCCCACTTCCAGAACTCATCCTCAGGGATAGAGCTTGGCTCAAGTACTTCATCGAGGATTGGGTGCGTAGCTTGCATAATCAGGGAGGGCGTGGTGATGAAAGTCAATTAACCAAATCAAACGGCAATTCGTGATTTTGATCTCTTATCCATTGTGGGCAAGTTCACTGTTTTGTCGAAGGTTAGCTGGTAACATCAACTTTGTCATGGATGCTCACACACTGTTGTAAGGATTATAATAGAACGTTTCTATCTATAGGAGCATTTTATCCTTATATCGTGTTTTATATACTTATTGTGACCAGAAGAGCTAAGTGGATATCTTATGTCCAGGCTATGTAGGCAGGATTGAGGATGAAGAGCTGTAGAGTAATGGTACGTCCAATTTTCCGTCCCCAAAGTAGAGATACGGTTTTCTTCTCTTGTCCGATAAATGCAAGGCTTCGGTTGATCTAAAGAAGGTGGTACAATATATTGTGTTCCGATGGTTAACAGAATCAATATGTTGTGTCCAAATTACTCATAAAGGTTGACATGATACATCATGAACATTTGTACTACGGGATGAAAACTCTGCATCTTACATTGGAGGTACTATGGACCTAATGCAATATTGTCTCCAAGACGTTAACGTCTCACTCCTACCAGTGTTTAAAGACGTTCCTGCAGAATTCCTCAAAAATATCCTTGTAGAGGATTGCATTCGCTTCTATTCTGACGGGGATGTCTTGTTCTACCAAGATGATGAGGCCAATAGCCTCATCATCTTGTTGCGTGGTCAAGTGGATGTTAGTGCTAATGGTGTGTTTATCGTCACCCGAAGGCCATATGAGTTGATAGGCGAACAGGCCTTTATCAATCAAACAACACGCAGCGCTACTGTTATCGCCCAAGGTATGGTCAAAGCATTGGTCATTTCACGAGCTTGTGTTGAACTCCTCATGACCAATGTCGCCTTTATAACTAACTTGCTCCGCCTTGTGTCTGACAAATTGAGCGAATCCACAAGTGAGCGAGCTTTTCGCTTTCGAAATGAGCATCTCCTTTTTCAAGAATTTAGAGCACATCTCTCACCTGAAGCGGTGAGGCAGCTCCTCGCTGTCGGATTTGAGTATGGCAAACCTCGGTACATCGATGCAGTCATCCTCTTCTCTGATATCCGAGCTTTCACTGAACGGTCTGCGGAAATGTCTCCAGAGGCAATCGCGGATCAGCTTGGCGCATTTCTTGATACAATCGTCACAGTGATCCATCACCACGGAGGGATCGTCGATAAATTTATTGGCGACGCGGTTATGGCCTTCTGGGGATTTGCTCCACGTCTACGTCCAAGTCTCAAACTTTGCTCGTCTTGTCTCTAACGGGACATATGCTCAGAATGATTACAAGCGGTTGATCCAAGGAGTACACATCTACCAGCGTGAACTCACTCGGATTGTCGAGGAGTTCAAAGGTGTCGTTGTGCACTTCCAAGGAGCCAAGCTCCACGCTCTTTTTTATCAGCCCATTGATGATAGTGAGAAGTTAGCGATACGTGCTGTCCTTCTTCAACTTGTTCTGAAGGACTTTGTTCGAACCGTTTTCAACCGAGCATTTCCTGAGTACGATAACTTTACTGTTGCAGGAGGAACTGATTTGGGCAATGCCATCGGGACAAGTAACGGGATCAACGGGGACCGCGAACTTCTTTTCCTTGGCTCTCCAGCTAATCATGCGGCCAAGATCATCAGTTCGGATGGCCGTCTGCGGCTCACACAGAGTATCTATAATACCCTTCCCCAGCGTCTACAGCAGTACTGTCGTGAGACAACAGAAGGTACCTATCAGCTAGAGCCAATAACAAGTGAGGAGCTAGACAAACTCCTTGACGCATATTCTCTCACGTGGAACTGTGACAAGAGCCGGCGCCGGGTTGATGATGACAGAAAGAGCTTTCCTCTGAGTAGTATTGCCTATAGCTCAGCAGAAACTCCTATCGACCTGGACACATTGAGTATCCGTAATAACAAGCGTGTGTTAGCTGCTTCGATCTTCGCAGATGTCTCAGGTTTTACTGCTTATATCGATGCTACTACGTGTGAACAGGACAAGAAGGCAGCCTTACGAGTGTTTCATGCCATCCGTAAGGAATTAGCTCGTGTGATCAAACACGACTTTAGCCGTCTACGCATTCAATATCAGGGAGACAGGATACAAGGTCTCTTCCACCTTCCGCAGGACAATGAGGAGGCCATTGCAACAAAAGTTGTCGAAGCTGCCGTGGGCTTGCAATCCTCAATGGAGCCGACATTGAAAAGCTGTCTACCAGAAGCAGAGCCACTTCGGCTTGCTATTGGCATTGACCTGGGGACAACACTGGTCTCGAGGCTTGGTACTCGCGGGCAGCGTGACCGTATCTGTATAGGTGAGCCAGTCGAGAAAGCTGCATTGTATGAGGAACGTAGTGATGGTGGGCAGATAGCAGTAAGCAGTTCCATCTACGATATCCTTCCAGATCACCTTCGCGGCTTCTTCGTCCACAACGCGACAGCTCAATGCCATATTGCGACTGATCTCACACAGGAAAAAGTTGAATGGGCAGCCAAAGCTGGTTATTATCGGAGCGGTGCTCCCGTTTATGTTCAAGCAAGCAAAGCAGGTATACGTATTAGCAGCCAGGAGTCATCCCTTGCGAGGAAGCACATACCAGCCAAGTCGTATGCATCTGAAGCCTAGACCATGGTATGAGCGAGATGGAGGCAGGCGTCTCGCTCATGACCAAAAACGTGTTGCCGAGATGTGTCCTGATCTGGTGTATCATATAGATAAACAGAGAGGACGTGTCTTTGCGAAAGGCAAAATCACGCTTCTCTCAACGTGTGGGATACCTACGCATATCCCTATACGTCTAGACTTCCCGGACAATTACCCGCAACAAGAGCCGCTTGTCTACGACATAGAACACCGTTTTCTACATAGAGCCGAGCGACATTTCTGTGCTAACGGTCAGTGTTGTCTCTGGCTGCCGCCAGAATCTCGATGGAATGCAAAGGATCCAGAGGGTCTTTGTCGCTTTCTGGAAGAGGTTGCAGTGTTCTTTGATCGACAACTTGTCTATGATGCAGAAGGCAAAGGGATATGGCCTGGAGGAGAGCGAGATCACAATGATGCTGGCTACACTGAATTTATTCTCGATATGCTGGACGGGGATAGGCAAATGCTCTCGCTGCTTGCTCCTATCCTTGCCAATAAGACGAAAGTCGGGCGTAACCACCAGTGTCCATGTAGGAGCGGACGCAAATATAAAAAATGCCACCAAGACACTATAGACGCCATTCGTCGGAAGGTTGGATCTGCAAAAGTTACATTATTACTTCGGTCGTGGTTTGATAAGGAATACCTGACCTCAGAGTGATAATTAATATCTTCTGCATGTCATACCCTTTTGATCCTACCTGAGATGTTCCTTCCTCTATAGTCTGAATATTGAAGGTTCCTCTCCATTGCAAAAATTGTCATCCTGTGAATTTGCTTCTCCTTGTCATTGATAGCGGTGGACAGAAACTCTCGACTTGATGGTGCAGTTGTACGATACCGAAGAAGAACGTCGCCAAGATTAGGCCATAGCTGAGGTCTCTTTTGCCACCCTTGCAGCAATTGGAGGTTCTACTAGCAATCCTCTGATTGCTGGACTCTCTGCCATTCTCTCGGCAGGGCTAGCCTCATCCGAAGTCATAGGCAACCAGCTAGAGATTATCAGATCCAAGCATCAGAAAAACAGATCTTGAGCTGCCTTCGCCTCCCTGGTGGACGCATGATACCCGCACCCGGCAAAACCTCTGCACAGAGATAGAAAACTCCCTGCCCCAAATCCTGGAGAGCATGCGGGAAAGAATGCAGCAAGAGCAACAGGTCCTCACCAAAGAGACTGTTCGGCAGATTTTTATCGATGGATTGACCAGCCAGCACCTCATATGGGAGTACGATAGTGAACAAAAAAGGCTTGTTGGTAAATTGATCTCAACACCTCTCTTAGAGTAGAGAAGCTTGACGAGGTGCTTCAACCAACGATCGAACACCTCCTCTCTCTGCGATGACTTGAGATCAGCCATCTTCGGGTATAGAATAGAGAGAAGCATCTCATGAGAGAAACGAGCAGACGGTTTTACAGGCTGATGAGCCACTTCTCTGAGTGCTTCTCGACAGAAACATGGTGTCCAATGCATGCAAGGAGGAAAAGATGGGATCAATAACCATTCGTGAGCAATCCATAGCCACCAACCAGACCACTGGTGCAGTGACAGCCACCGCGACGATGAGCTTTGACCATGGCCCAGAGTATCCCATCACCGTGAGTGATCCCTTCTCCAAAGAGGAGGAAGCGGAACTGCAGTGGTACTTTGAGGAGCACCTGCGCTACCCCTTTCTCAACCACGTCCGAGCCCAACAGGCCGCCCAGAGCATCTCTGGCTATGGTGAGCGCCTCTTTGAGCAGGTCATTGCCGATCAAGACATCTACGCAGAATACCGCCAATGTATCCAAAACGGACTGAGCACCCTGCAGATCGAGGTGATTGGTTCGCCCCAGTTTCATCGCTGGCATTGGGAAGCTTTGAAAGATCCCAAACTGCCAAAAGCGCTCGTGCTCTATGGGACCATGGTGCGCAAGAACCGTGTGCCACAGACCCTCAAAGCCGCTGTCCGCCCTTCAGCCACCATCAACCTACTCATCGTCGTCGCCCGTCCCTTCGGCAAGCGAGACGTCGGCTACCGAACCATCTCGCGCCCCCTCGTGGAGACCTTACGGCAAGCCCAGGTCAGAGTCCAGATCGATGTCATCCGCCCCGGCACCTATCAAGCCCTCGACACCCACCTGCGCCAAACCACGAGCCGTCATGGCATCGGCTACTACCACGTCATCCACTTTGATGTCCACGGGGCCGTGCTCCCCTATCAAGATATCCAGGAGGGACAACAGGCCAATCGCTATCTCTACCAGCACCCCTACGGTCGCACCGCCCTTGAGTTCTACGAGGGAGAGCAAGCCTTCCTCTTCCTAGAAGACCGACAGGAGCACAAAGCCGACCCGGTACGAGCACAGGATCTCGCCAATCTGCTGCTCTCCCACCACATCCCCATCGCCATCTTGAACGCCTGTCAATCGGGCAAAGAGCCAGGGACCACCGAGCTGAGCATGAGCGAGAGTAGCCTGGGCAGCCGCCTGATGCAGGCTGGCATCCAACTTGTGCTAGCGATGGGCTACTCCGTCACAGTGAGTGCCGCCGAACTACTGATGCGCACGTTCTACCAGCAACTCTTCGATCAGCACGAACTCACGGTAGCCATCAGTCAGGCTCGGCAAGAACTCTTCAACACC
>Ga0193728_1001936_pt1 | contig 10727 bp, 12 predicted proteins | sample U1c1metaG_FD_143037 | JGI IMG/M metagenome (GOLD analysis project Ga0193728, IMG submission 143037) | Soil microbial communities from a riparian zone of the East river system, Colorado, United States - U1c1 | ecosystem: Environmental > Terrestrial > Soil > Riparian zone | place: USA: East River... | reverse complement strand
AGAATCTTTTCAATTCTCGTTTCCGCGTCCGTCCGGATCTTGAACTCCACACGCCGCGAGCGCGCCGCGTCCTCCTTTCCGGATGCATCAAGAATCAGCCTCGAGGAGGACAATCCGTTCGCGGTCACCAGGCGACGGAGCGAGTCGACGTCGCCGCGAACCTGCGGGAGCATCAGCACATAGAGCAGCGTTGATCTCGTCCGTGCCTGGGAAAGATCCATGTTGTGCAGATAGGCGTCGTCGGGCGATGCACCACCGATCCAACCCGATGATGTATGTCCCTCGATACGGATCTCCGTGATCGCATCCCGATACTTCGGCGATGTCAGAATTCTCACGTATCGAGGAAAGAAGTCGTTCAGAATGTCTTTGAAAGCCGGCTTCAACTCACTGCTGCCCTGGGCAAAAAGAATGTCCGGATTCGAGAACCGGAGCGTCAAATCTTCCTTGATGAGCTGGGCGTTCCATCTGGGCAGATCCGCGGAGAACCCCTTGCGCAAGTCCTCGTAGAGGGCGTCACGGGTCTCACTGTACGCAACGGCCACCGTCTTTACCCTGCCGGCGTCCGCCTCGACCCGTATCATGTAGCACACTGCGATCAGTAGAAACATGACCATGAGCCCGGTCATCAAATCGCTTAAGGGAATCCAATGAGCTTCCGATCCGGCCGCCCGATCCGCGGACAAACCGTCGTTCACCGCTAAGCTCCCGTGGCCTGAATGGACTCAGCCGGATGTCGCGACACTGCGCCGAGTGTCTCCTGATTCGGCCGAATGCCCTGTTCGCTCCGAGCAATCAATTGACCGATTCTCTGCTCTATGATCGGCAACCCCTCTGTCACCTCGGTTATCAGCCCAGAAAGGAGCATGAGCGCCCGCGAGAGCTGCTCACTCTGGTTGTTCAGCGCTCGCACAATGTTCTGCAGCGATCGTGCCACTGCGGCAAATTCCGACGCCGTGTTCACGATGTCAGTGAAGCGCAATGCCGCTTCCGTCATGCTCTCCCGGGTCGCGGTCTCCTGCCTGATCAAGGCCTCCAGTTGATTCTCGTATTGAACCTGCCAAGAAACGAGCCTCTCGACGCCGGAGTTCAACTGCCTGAAGTTGTCGCCGAATTGCTCATTGATCTTCAAGTTGAAGTCCCGGACCACTTCAGATAGAGAGCTTACGAGCGCCTTCGAGTTCGTCTCTGCAATATTCTCCGCGTATCTGCCGAATGCTTCGGTCAGTCTGTCGAAGTGATTGCTGTTGTCCGCACGCAAGAGCTTGGTCTGGCTCAACAGACTGCGATCGTCGCCGCCCGCAATCGACCGGTCGAGCTGCACCAGCAAACGGGCCAGGTCGTCCACGCTGGACCCTTCCTGCGTGCTGGACGCCGGTACGGTAGCGTCGCCAAACAGCGCGACCCGGATCTTGAGCGTGAGTGCCCAGAAGATCCCGGCCACGGATGACCAGAACGCGGTGCGGATTCCGCCGAGCAGGTGCGGAACACTGCTTCTGACGTTGTTCGGGTCGAAATCCAGCAGGCCCCAGGCAATCCCCGCGAAGCAGAAAAATATACCGAGCGTCGTGAGGATCGTGGGGCCGAGAGCCGTGGCGCGGCGTGACCATCTGATGTGGAACAGCAGGCCAACTAGCGATATCAGCACGGTGGAGAACTGCGTAAAGCCGTTGAGACCTTCCCAGATGCGTTCCATCGGTTTCTCCCTCGACACGAGATCCGCGCGGCCAGAACCGGCCGCTCGCGAACGTCCGCGCTGGGCGGCCGGGCGCCAGGCAGGACGGCCGGCATTCTCCGGGCAGTTGCATGTGCAACGCCCAGCTGATTCTCGGTTTGCGACGCATCTCCCGCAATCGGGTGTTCACCCGATCCTCTGACCCGTGATCAGCTGGAATTCCCCAGCTTTTTGAGGTCGCCGAGTGTGCGGGGTCCGCGACCTCCTCAGCGGCGCGCCTCGATCATCTTCCACCCGTTCCCCGATGGGTCGCGGAAACCGGCGTCCACGTTGCCGTAGCGGCTCATGGGCTCCTGCGTGAACTCGACGCCTGCGGCACGCATGCGCTCGTAGGCGGCTTGGCAGTCGTCCACGCCCAGCACGAGCGGCGGCATCGCGCCTTTGGCCACAATCGCGCGCAGCGATTGCGCAGTCGCCTCGTCGAGCGCTGGTGGACCCGGCTTGAAGAGGCCGAGCTGCAACGAGGGCTGGTCCGGATGCTGCACCGTGAGCCAGCGATAGTCGCCGTTGCGCACATCCGTGTGGACGCGGAATCCGAGCTTCTCGACGTAGAACGCGAGCGCCTCGTCCTGATCTCGCACGTATAGACCGACCTCTTGGACACCTTGGCTCATGGGACCTCCTTTTGTTCAGGCTCGTTTATAGCGGTCGCCTCCCGGCGCCGCTTCTCCGAAACTGCGATCGTGAGGTCGGGCCGGTGCGCGGCGCTGACGAAGCAGGCGGGTACGCGGCCGAGCTCGTCCGCCGCGGCCTGCGCCCGTGCCCGGATCGCGCCCGGGCTTTCGCCGGTGACGTCGCGGAAGGTACGCCCGAACGTTCCCAGGCTTTCCCAGCCCGTGTCGAAGGCAATCTCGGTGATGGGCCGATCGGTGTCGCGGAGCAGCGCAGTAGCCCGCTCGATGCGCCGCGTGAGCAGGTAGCGATGCGGCGGTACGCCGAAGGCCTGCTTGAACGATCGCGCGAAATGGGCCTCGGAGACTCGGCTCACTCGTGCCAGCCGCTGCACCGGCCAGTCCTCGTGCGAGGCGGCGTCCATTCGGTCCTTCGCGCGCAGCAGGCGGCGCAACAGCTCGGGGTCCTGGTTTGCTGAATCGACACTCATGATGAAGGAGACTCGAGACCCAGATCGAGGGAATTCTGATCAACGGCGTCGACATTATCAAGTCAGCGACCTGCGCGGGCGCGCATTGAGGCAATCGATCTCGTGCGCGGCCTCATCATCATCCAGATGGCGCTGGATCACACGCGCGATTTATCACGTGACCATCATCACTGCGCTTTGGGGCTTGGGTTAGGTGGCTCAGTTACCTTTGAACAAAGGTGGGCACCAAAATTGCTTTCGGGATCTTTAGGCCTATGCTATCCCGCAAACATACAGGATGAGAACATGAAAAAGTCGGGCGCAAGCCAAGGCCAGTCGGCATCGGAACTCATCTCGAAAAGAATCGCCGAACTCGGGGACTGGCGTGGGGAAACCCTCAGCAGAATGCGCAAGCTCATCAAGAAAGCGGACCCGGACGTCGTCGAGGAGTGGAAGTGGATGGGCACTCCGGTTTGGTCGCACGACGGCATCATTTCCACTGGCGAATCCTACAAGAAAGTCGTGAAGCTTACCTTCGCCAAGGGCGCGTCTCTGAAGGATCCCGCCCGTCTCTTCAACTCGAGTCTCGATGGAAACGTACGCCGTGCGATCGACATCCACGAAGGAGAAGAAGTCGACGAGTCCGCCTTCAAGGCGCTCATTCGGCAAGCGGTCGCACTCAATAGTTCTGGCAAGTCGAAACCTTCGAAAAAAGCGAAAGTGAAGTCCTAAGGGGTTCAGAACGCTGAAGACGACTCCCAGAAGAGCTGCCAAGGCCCGCCGGCAACCGCTCCACATCAAGTCACGGTTTGATGGACCGCGCCTTGATCTTGATCCAAATCCCGGATGATTTACTTGCGCGTGCTAATCTACTTGATTGGGCTGCGCCCACTTTACATGCCACTTCATCCTGCGACCCCGTACCGCCCGAGCAGCCGATCGCGCCGACGATTTTCCCGCCTTCGATGAGCGGAATTCCACCGCGCGAGGCAACTATGCCGTCGAGCGTGAGCGAGTAATAATTCTGTTTCAACTGGATGCCCTCCTCAAAGACCTTCGTCTCTCGCCGGAACGTTGCCGCGGCGCGCGCCTTGTGCTCCGACACTGCAATCGATGCGAGTTGAGCGCCGTCCATGCGCTGGAAGGCGACTAGGTTAGCGCCCGAGTCCACGACTGCGACATTGAGTTTCCAGTGATGTTTCTTTGCTTCAGCGACCGCTGCTGCAATCGCCACCTCGGCACGGTCCAACGATATCGGTGCCCCATACGGAACGTCGAACGGCATGTTTTCCGGGATGGCATCAAGCGGATTCACCGCCGCCGGCGCCGCCGTCGTCTGCGCCTCTCCGGATAGGCTGGTGCAAAAGCCGCTGACGGCAAGGGCTAGGGTCAGGAATTGAAAGCGCATCGAGGTTCTCCTTTGAATAATGTCACAAGGTGTTTGGTACGCGGCGCACAAGAATACTCTGCTCAAATGGTCTTCAGATAGGCAATGAGCGCGGCGCGTTGCGCACTGTCGACTATTCCAGAGAACGGCATCACGTTGCCTGGCACGAGCTCCTGCGGGTCAGCCAAATATCGATCAAGAGACTTGTCATCCCACGTGATCCCAGCGCTCTTCATTGCCCGGCTGTAACGAAATCCAGGGACAGTGCCCGATTGACGGCCGACAACGCCTTGCAGAGTCGGCCCCGTCCCATTGATGCCATTCACGGAATGACACACTTCACATTGGCCGAAAACGGCGACGGTCGCGGTGTTTTGCGCGATCGAGGCCGCAGCCATGAGCGAACCGACGGCACAGGCGCTGATCAGCAAGTTCGAGCGTACAGCGAATACATAGGCGTTATGCCCGCTTTGCGGCGTAAAGTTACTTCGCGTTTCACTCCGACGGCTCACAGCAGTCCAGGCCGTTCGATATAGCGCAGCACGTCATCGCCGAGTCGCAGCGCAAGTGCCGCCAGCGGTCCGGTAGGATTGTAGCCGGAGTTGTGCGGATAGACCGACGCGCCAACGACAAAGAGATTGGTTGCGTCCCAGTGCTGAAGATGCGGAGACACGACACTGCTATGCGGCTCCGACCCCATGATCGTGCCGCCGGTAATATGCGTGGTCTGATAGTCGCGCGTATCGAACGCTCCGGAGTAGCCTTTGATTGCACCGGTCAAATCAGGTGACATCGCTTTGCAAATTTCACCAATCTTTCGCGTTACCCACTCGGACATGCGCACTTCATTCTCGCGGAAATCGAAACTCATGCGCAGCAATGGCAGGCCGTAAGCGTCCGTATAGTCGGGGTCCAGATCCAGGAAGTTTTCGCGATGCGGATAGCAGCTACCTTGGGCCCCAACGCCAAAGGAATGAGCGTACCAGTCGGCGGTGGCCTTCTTCCAGGCCGTACCCCATCGGGGTGTGCCGGGCGGAGTGATGCGGCGCCGGATCGGGCGGCCATTGGTCACAGCGCTCGTGATGCTCGCGCCTCCGAGAAAAGACAGACCAGAATGATCAAAGTTATCATTGTTGAATTCATCGATGACCGTTCCAGTGCTTCCCGCGGCCAGGAATGGATTGATCCAACGATCCTTGAAAAAGACACTGACCCCGGAGGAGGTCTGATAACAGAAATTCTTCCCAACCACCCCCAACCCGGTAGCGGCGTTGTACGGCCGGCCGATGCCGCCCAGGAGCAAGAGCCGCGTGTTGGTCATGGTGAAGCCGGCGAGGATCACGACGTCGGCAGGCTGCTCATACTCTTCTCCGGAATTCAAATCCAAATAGCGAACGCCAATGGCGTGCTTGGCATGCCGATCGTAATCCACATGCAGGACGTGGGCGTGCGTGCGAATTTCAAAGGTGCGCCGCGTACGAAGTATTGGGTATAGCAGCCTATCGGGAGTAGCCTTCGCATGCGCCTCGCAGATGAATCGCTCGCAGTGGCCGCAATACTGGCATTGACCCAATTTCTGACCGTCGGGATTTGTATAGATCCCCGAGGAATTAGCGGCCGGTTGCGGGAAGGGGTGAAAGCCGAGCGCCTGAGTGGCTTCCGTAAACAGGATACCGGCTTCGGTAATTTCCAGCGGCTTCTGCGGATACTCATCGCGGCGCGGCGCCTCGAAGGGATTACCGCCGGTTTGAATGACACCTTTTATGTTACCGGCTTTTCCCGAGAGGCCGAAGAGCTTTTCGAATAAATCGTGATAAGGCTCGAGTTCAGCGTATGTAGTGCCCCAATCCTGCAGCGGCATATCGGCAGGAATAGCGTCCCTACCATAGCGCGACTCATATCGAGTCCGCAGCGTCATGTCGTACTCTGCCCAGCGCCACGTCTGTCCATTCCAGTGGCTCGCAGCGCCACCCACGCCGTCTCCTGGGAGGAAAGCTTCCATCCAGCGAACCGGGAGCGATTCGTCGGCGCGAGAATGACGAAGCGTGTAGGTTTCCCGCTGCCAGTTCTGCATCAGGCCCTGATGAACCGCCCATCTTAATTCGTCGCGCTGGCTCGGAAGCTTTGCTTCAGCACCGTTGCTGCGATCGGCGCCGCGTTCAAGTACCAATACGTCGATATTTTTCGCCGTGAGCTGGCGCGCGATCAGCGCGGCGCACAGACCGCCCCCGACAATCACGACTGGGTGCTTCGGAAGTTTCTTCGCCATCACTGGCCTCAGCTGAAGTCGGCGATGGATTTTGGGTTCTTTGCGCCGGGGTAGGGCTTGCCTCGGTATCGTGTCATATCGAGAGTATGAGTGGCCGGGAGTCCTGGATAGCCAATCATTTTCCAAAACACCGCATGGCGATTGCCGCCGTACATCGGGTCGGCGAAGCAACCCTCGGCGAACAAAGGATAGACCACCTCGTTGAACCACAACGCCAGCGAAAAGCCCTCAACTTTCACGCGGTCCTCATGGATCGCCTTGATGAACGTGTCGGCATCTGCCACGTCCAGCTGGGCAAAGGCTTTGCCCCGGTCTCGAATGCAGGCTGCGTTGGCGGCGGCGATGCCCGCCTTGCAAAACTCCTCCGGTGAGAGTGGTAGCTGCAATCCGAGTTGCGGCTTTCCCGACCGAAACGGCCCTCGCTGATATCGACCCGCACCTTTTCCAAACGGCCCGGCCAGTTGCCGATCAATGTAGGTCGCAAGGCCGCAGTCGACGCCATTAGGCGAGTATTCGTCCGCCGGACACATGACGTTGACGAGCGCCTCAACGAAGCTGGCCTCATCCGGACTTAACGACTGGTAGGGTGCCGCTGCACTTTCCTGCGCGGCTGTGGGTGTGGGCGCTGCCACCGTCTCGTTCGCAACTACCGTCGATGCGAGCGAACCTGCTCCGGCCACTTTCGCGACCTGAAGTAGAAAGGTGCGTCGCGGGTTCTCGTTTTCTTGTTCTGTCATGTCGTGCACCGTATCGGCGAATCTGCTGCATCCCCAGCTCGATGGATACTAACCCATCATCTCCATCAATGCCCCGACCGAGCGCGGGAGGGAGCTACGCCAAGAATGGGCCCCATATCAGAGCCGCGATCCTCGCGATTCAGGCGCAGCGCATAGAGGCTCGATATGGAGCCATCCAGGTACAAAGCCTCCCGACAATGCAGGGAATCGCGAAAGTAACCGGCGAACTCGAAAAATGTCACGGGCGAATCGCTGATGACGAAGACGACCGCGTCAGGGGAGGGCGCGCATACACCGTTCCTGATCTTTCGCGACGTCGAATTGGGACTCATGACCGCGGAGGTGGTGATCTCTCCCTCGTGAACCAGCATGGGTCCGGATTGCGTCGCGAGCAGCGGCTTTGGCTGTTCTTTGGCGTACTCGTCCGTCGTCATGACGCGGGCTGAATTACCCTCCACCAAAAAAACGCCGTTGGGCTGTTGCGAAAAATTGCCGGAGCCCACGTGGCGATTCAAATGCACCAGCTCGCGCGCCTCCGCCACAAAGAGACCCACCGGCGAGAAATCCGGCTGGTACATGCCTGCATTCACGGCAAATTCCAATTTCTTACCCTGGGCTTCCAGCGCCTCGCGCAAGGCAGAAAACTGACGATAAGGCCTGCCGGCACCGTCCCGCCAGAACAAATCCAACCGCTCGCTGTTCAGATCCACTCGGCACGCTGTGAAAGGCGTCCCGCCGATTGTCTTTGCCCCGCACTCGACCGCATGCGCCACGCCACTGCAGATCAGGGAAGCGCTCAATACGCCCAATAACACTCGGCCAGTGCCTGTCATAACCTCACTCATGGTTCCTGTCGCAAACATCCATTTCGCCGTTGGCAATTGTGCTCCCTTCGCCCGCAACTCAAACATCAGCCTCACAAAAACGCACAAAAACCAGGTGCGCGTTGCCTGACTTGAGATAATTTGGCTCGGAGTTGAGAATTAGTCGTTTGACTTCTCAAGCCGCTGATTTTCAGGGAATTCTACCCTTTTTGTCATGATCCGCGCCGAGGTTGAACTCCAAGGACTTGCACCCATATAGGTTGGCGACGAAGTGTGGCCACTCCCAGGCTGCACCATTTTAAGATTTACCGGGGGAGTGAGCATGCTTGGACGAATCGCCCGCTGGGGCCACAATGTTTTAATCACGTCAATGGCCTTGTTGACGATCGCCATGGTTGTTTCTTTGATTAGATAACCATCAGGGCCAATTTTTTTTCCCGCAATTGGGTGGATTTTAGGGGCTATGGCGCTTATGACCGATTAGAGGCGCTGCTTTTGGCCTGCCTGTAGGGTTTCGGCCATTTTCTGGTGAATCAGGTTGACCGCTTTCAAAGGGCGAAGCATTACTTTGAACTCGGTTATCTTTCCAGCTTCGTTCCATTTGATCATGTCGACACCATTGACGGTGATTCCATCCAGCTTGACCTCGAACTCAAGGATGGCGTCCCGATCGCCCTGCAGTTCACGGACATAGCGAAATGATTCATTGAAAAAGACGTGAAAAGCCGCCGCGAGGTATTTCTTCGTGATGGCTTTTCCGACCTGGGGCGTATGCACTACGGGTGAATAGAATACCGCTTCGTCGGCAAGGAGCGCGTCAAGCCCCCGCGTATCGCGTTTCTCGACCAGGTGGTGCCACATTTCGATTGGGCCAGGCAACATCAGCATTCTCCCGTGAAGGGGTGGTGTGAAGATATCATGCTAGGATTTCAAGTAATTTGAACCTGGGGAAGTCTTCGCCGTGTCCAGACCGTCCGGAATTGTGATGATGGACGCGGTGACGCTGGCCGATGCAGTTCGCGCCCGGCGGGTATCTTGCGTCGAAGTCATGACCGCCCATCTTGATCACATTGACAAGATTAATCCGCGTGTCAATGCCATTGTCGCCTTACAGGATCGAGCATCGTTACTGGCTCAGTCCGAGGAGCGTGACCGGCAGGTTGCTCTTGGTGAGTTGATGGGGCCTCTCCATGGCTTTCCGTTGGCCGTGAAGGATCTGATGCCCGTCAAGGGCATTCGCATGACCATGGGCTCGCCCATCTTCAAGGACTTCGTCCCTGAGGCGGACGGCATCATGGTGGAGCGACTGCGAAAAGCCGGCGGCATATTCATAGGCAAGACGAATACGCCGGAATTCGGCTTGGGTTCGCATACTTACAATTCGGTCTATGGACCCACGCGCAACGCCTACGATCAAACTCGCTCGGCGGGTGGCAGTAGCGGCGGTGCGGCCGTCGCTCTCGCGCTGCGCATGCTCCCCGTCGCGGACGGCAGCGATTTCGGTGGCAGTCTTCGTAATCCGGCGGGCTGGAATAACGTATTTGGTTTTCGCACCAGCATGGGACTGGTGCCGAGTAACGCGCAAGACGGCTGGTTTCCATCCATGAGTGTTGTCGGCCCGATGGCACGCAACGTGCCGGACTTGTCGATGCTGCTGTCGGTTCAGGCCGGTTACGACGCTCGGGCACCATTGTCCACGAGCGGTGACGGGAGTGTATTTCAGCGGCGCCTGGAATCTGATTTGAAGGGAAAGCGAATCGCATGGTCGGGAGACTTTAAAGGCTATCTGCCGTACGAGGCTGGTGTGCTCGACGTTTGCAGGCGTGCGCTGAAGGTCTTTGAGTCCATGGGCTGCGTCGTGGAGGAAGCCCAACCGGATTATTCGATCGATGCCGTCTGGCGAGCTTGGTTGACGCTGCGCGCATGGCAATCCGGAGGAAGCCTTCTCGCTGACTACAACGATCCTAAAAAGCGTGCGCTCTTGAAACCGGAAGCCATCTTCGAGGTTGAGAGCGGACTTAAGCTCACGGCTTTTGATATTTCCGCCGCGTCGGCCGTACGCACCGAGTGGTATCAAGCCGTACGGCAGTTCTTCGAGAAGTACGATTATTTCATTGTTCCGACGGCGCAGTTATTTCCATTCGACATCAATCTGCAGTGGCCACAGGAAATTGCGGGAAAGAGGATGGAGACCTATCACGAATGGATGAAAGGGGTACTGCCCATCACCATGAGCGGTTGCCCGGCCCTTGCCGTGCCCGCTGGATTTGGCCATGAGGGCTTGCCGATCGGTATTCAAATCGTGGCGCCGATTCACGCTGAATTGGCCTGTCTACAGTTGGCTTACGGGTATGACACTGCAACCAGCTGGTCAACTCATCGATTGCCCGGGTTACTCAGCTAACGGCTACTCCGCGAGATTTACGCCCGAGCCTCCCATCTCTTTGGGCATGTCCTTAAACTTTGGCTTGCCATCACGAATCGGCAGCACCGTTTCCTGATAATTCACATGTACGCCGGGTTCAAACTTCAGCTTTGGCAGCATCGCTGCGTAGATGTCCACGAGCCCCATGGTCGGATGGTCCGTGAATAGATGCCCACCGCATTTCTTGCACCACTTACGATAGCTGATGGGGGTCTTGTTGTAGGTTCCGATGCTAGCCGCGCCGTGAGTGACCTTCAGCGCCTGAGGAT
>Ga0193728_1001935_pt1 | contig 10728 bp, 10 predicted proteins | sample U1c1metaG_FD_143037 | JGI IMG/M metagenome (GOLD analysis project Ga0193728, IMG submission 143037) | Soil microbial communities from a riparian zone of the East river system, Colorado, United States - U1c1 | ecosystem: Environmental > Terrestrial > Soil > Riparian zone | place: USA: East River... | reverse complement strand
CCGTCGATTCCGGTCCTCGAGGATCGCTTGCGTACGCGGCTCGCGCGGGAGATGCCCGATGTTCACGTGTCCTTCGAAGCGGGTGACATCGTCTCGCAGGTGCTCGATTTCGGCGCTCCGACGCCGATCAACGTGAGCATCTCGGGCGCGAACCTCGGTGAGACGCGCGGATTCGCCGAAAAGCTCCGCGCCTCGCTCGCCACCGATCCTGCGCTGCGCGACGTCCAGATCGCGCAGGCGCTCGACTACCCGACGCTCGACGTCACGATCGATCGGGAGCGAGCCGCGCAGCTCGGCGTCAGCGTCGACGGGGTTGGCCGGTCGGTCGTCGGGGCAACCTCGTCGAGCGTGCTCGTCGTGCCGGATTTCTGGACGAACCCGGCGACCGGCACGCCCTATCGCGTCGCCGTGCGCGTTCCCGAGAACCTGATCGCGTCGGCCGATGATCTATCGAACCTTCCGGTGATGAATGTCGGCGCCTCCGGTCCCTTGTTGCGCGACATCGCGACGATCACGCCCGGAACGACGCCCGGCGAGCTCGATCACTACAACAGTCAGCGCACGGTCAACGTCGTCGCGAACCTCGCGACCCATGATCTCGGAGCTGCGGGGGCTGGCGTCGAGCGCGCGATCGCCGCCGCTGGCGCACCGCCGCGCGGGACCACGGTAGCGATCCACGGCCAGGTCGAACAGATGCGCTTGACGCTGCGCAGCCTAGAGGAGGGGCTCGCGCTCGCGGTGCTCGTGATCGTGTTGTTGCTGACCGCAAACTTCCAGTCGCTGCGCGATGCGCTCGCGATCCTGTTCATGGTGCCGGCGGTGCTGACCGGTGTAACGGTCATGCTCGCGCTGACCGGTTCGACATTCAACGTGCAGTCGTTGATGGGGGCGGTCATGTCGATCGGTGTCTCGATCGCGAATGCGTTGCTCTTGCTCACGTTCGCGCGCGATCGGCGTCGCGACGGAGATACCGTTGCCGATGCCGCGGTCGCCGCCGCTCGCGGTCGGCTGCGCCCGATCCTGATGACCAGCCTCGCGATGATCGCGGGCATGCTGCCGGTCGCGCTCGGGCTCGGCGAAGGCGGCGAGCAAAACGCACCGCTCGGGCTCGCCGTGATCGGCGGGCTCGCCGCATCGACGATCGCTGCGCTCGGGTTTCTTCCTGCGATCTACGCGATCGTCGCGCGCAAGGGCTCGTTCCGCTCGCCGTCTCTCGATCCCGACGATCCGGACTCTCCAACCGAAAGGCCGACCCATGTGGACGCGAGCAGCGATCCTCATCTTGCTGGTAGCGTGTAGACGAAGCACGACCGAGTCCGCGCCAGCATCCGGTTCGGCTGCACCGGCTGCGCTCGATGTCGTCGCGGTAACGTCGAAACAGCTCGATAGCGTCGTGCGGTTGCCTGCGGAGCTCGGTCCCGACGAGGTCGTCGCGATCTTTCCACGCGTCAACGGGTTCGTCGACCAGATCGGCGTCGATCGCGGATCGATCGTGAAGAAGGGCCAGGTGCTGGCCCAATTGTCGGCACCCGAGCTCGGGGCGCAGCGTGCCGAGGTGGTCTCGAAGGCGACCGTGGCGAAGAGCACGTACGACAGTCTCCTCGCGGCATCGAAGACACCCGGCGCGGTCGCGGGCCACGATCTCGAGGTGGCCGAAGCGGCATACAAGGCCGAGCAATCGCGGGTCGCGTCGCTCAGCACGATGGAGAGCTATCTCGTCGTGCGCGCGCCGTTCGACGGCACCGTCACCGAACGCAACGTACATCCAGGTGCGCTCGTCGGCCCGCCGACGAGCCCAACGGTGCCACCGATGTTACGCGTCGAAAAGATCGATCAGCTCCGGCTCACGGTCGCGGTCCCCGAGGCCGACGTCGGCGCGATCAGCGACGGAGCCGCGGCGTCGTTTACGGTCTCGACCTGGCCGGGTGAGACGTTCGAAGGCAAGATCGAGCACGTGTCGCACGTGATCGATTCGAAGACCCGGTCGATGCCGGTCGAGCTCGTGGTCGACAATGCCAAGGGCCGATTGACGCCGGGTGCGTACGCGGAGGTCGCGTGGCCCGTCCACCGCACGTCGCCGTCCCTGTTCGTGCCGGCATCGGCAGTGGCGCAGACGACCGAGCGCACGTATGTCGATCGCGTGCGCGACGGAACCGTCGATCTGGTCACCGTTCAACGCGGGGTCGCGATGGGCGAGCTCGTCGAGGTCTTCGGCGATCTGGCGGCAGGCGATCAAGTGTTGAAGCGAGGCTCGGAGACGATGAAGACCGGAGCCAAAGTCACGACGCACCCGTGGACGCCTCCCGACGCCGGAGTTGCCAAGTAGATGGCCAAGAAGTCCCGCCCGCGCGAAACGCCGTCCTCTGCGGGGGCGCGTTGGATCATGTTCATGCCGACGATTCCCGCGAAGCCGGCATCGGTGCGCGTGAAGATCTGGCGCCGCCTGCAGACGATGGGCGCGGTCAATCTTCGCGGGGCAGTCTACGTGCTGCCCAACCGTGACGAATGCGTCGAGATCTTCGAATGGCTCGGTCGCGAGCTCGTCGGGATGGGGGGACAAGCCTCGCTGTGCGAAGGCCGGTTCGTCGATGCCACGACCGATGACGATATCGAGCGTCGGTTCACCGAGGCCCGCAACACGGACTACGAAGTAGTCGTCGCCGCGGCAAAGCAGCTTGCGACCAAGCTCAAAGCCAAGCGCATCCCGGAGGACCGGATCGCGGCGCTAGCGGAGCAACACACCAAGCTCGCGCGACGGCTCGCCGAGATCATCGCGATCGATTTTTTCGATGCATCGGGTCGCGTCGCCGCCGAGAGTCAGCTCGCCGCCATCGAGAGCGCGCTGCCACGCGACGGCAAGCCCGTTGTCTCGGCCAAGCTCGAGGCGGTGGCGCGCCCGGTCGCCGCGACCTGGGTGACACGTACCGGCGTGCACGTCGATCGAATCGCATGCTCCTGGTTGATCCGCCGCTTCATCGATCCGCGCGCGAAGCTCAAGTTCGTGCCGGCGAAGGGTTACGTGCCAAGCTCCGGCGAGCTGCGGTTCGACATGTTCGACGCCGAGTTCACCCACGTCGGAGATCGCTGCAGCTTTGAAGTGCTCCTCGAACGGATGGGACTCGAAGATCCGGCGCTCGCGGCGATCGGCGAGATCATTCACGACCTCGACCTGCGCGATGGCAAGTTCGGACGCGAAGAAAGTCCCGGCGTACGTAGCGCGATCGACGGAATCTGCATCGTCTCTCGTGGCGACGACGATCGGATTGCGGCCGCGTCGCCGATGCTTGATGGTTTGCACTCGCACTTCACGATTCGCGCGCGTCGTGGCCAGCAGTGACTAGAGGCTGCAGCGGCCGAAGATCGCCGGGTGGTAGTAGCGGTACGCGCCGCCGTACAGGATGCTCCAGCCCGACGGACAGCTGGCGTCCGACACGAACATGAAGCACGGCGAGCTCGCCGCCGATGGGTCGCCGGTGCATGCGGGGAGCGGATTCGAAACCATCTGGTACGCGGAGGCCAGCTCGCAGTCGCCGGCACTGGCGATTGCGAGCGGGAAACAACTGTCGTTCGCGATCGGATCGAACATGCCCGCGAATGCAGAGATTGCTTCCATGTTGTAGGCATCGATCGGCGTCTCGTAGCGAAGCGTCATCGCGCCGAGGAATTCGCCGATGCGCTCCGCCGGCTGCTGATCCACCACCGACACCATCGTCCGGGTCGCGTGGGCCTGGATCGCGGCCGCGTACACGCCCGGTGCATCCGCTGATGCGTCGTCGGTCGCGGAGACGAGCAGGATGCCGAGCGCGGCGTCGTCGCGCACGAGGGCGCCGTTATCCAGCGCGAGCACCGTGCTCGCGAGCGCCGTGTTCGATCCCGTCGTGGCGTCGAAACCGAGTAGCGAGCCGACCGCGGTGACGAGCTCGCCGCTGTAGTTCTTGTCGACAAGGCCGTCCTCCATGCGGACGGCGTGCTCGATGACGCCGCCGGGCACGATCGGCGACGTGCGCAGCGTGCCCGTCGTCGTCGTCGTGACCGCGATCCTCAGGTCGGGCGCGCCGTTGTAGATGCCTTCCAGCACCCCGGCGAGGTTCGCCGGATCTGGGATGCGTCCCGTCTGCGCGACGGACGTGTCATCGACGACGACGAGAACGTCCAGAGGCGTCGGCAACTGCGCAGCGATCGCGAGCTCGGCGGGTTGCGTGGTGCATGCCGGGAGGAGAAGCAGAACAGCCAGTGCGCGCATCACCACCCAACGGAGCAAGCGGCAGGCCGTGCTCGCGCACCGAGTTTCGCGGGTTTCACCTCGATGCGTTGCCAACCTCGTTGACGATCCGCCTCGCGTGAGCTTGTCGGACGCGTGGCAAGTTACTACGAAGCTCCGCGCGACTATCTGCCGTGACGTCGACGCTACCGTGCGTCGCTTGCCGATGCCGCGTCCTCGTGCGGCTTCGAACGAAGCGCCTGTGCCGCGACTGCACCCGCGAACGCCGCGGCAACCGCCAGCAACAACCACAGTAAGCCGCCAGTGTGCTGACCCTTCATCTCCGTAGCGACCACGTTCAAGCCGATGAGGATCGCGGCGCCGCTCGCACACGCTCCGGCGTTCGCGAGCGGGACGACCGACTGTACGGCGTAGCCGGCGAGAAGTGCGCATACGTAGAGGATCGCCATCCCCGTGGAAGATCCGACCGTCATCACGTGCGCCGCCAAGCTCGTCACGATCCGTCCGCCGAAGAGCAGCAACCCGGAGGTTACCGCGGTCGAAAGCATGACGATCGAAGGCAGCCCGCCTCGACCGTAGGCGAGCCACGCACCGGCCTGCCCGCTCGCACCACAACCGATAGCGAGGGCAACCGCGGTCGGCCACGGATACGCCGCGCGGACCGCGACCCAGCCGAACGTGCTCGGGCTTGCGAAGGCGACCGTTCCGATGATCAAGACGGACAAGGTCCCCGCTACGAGCGCTTCGAATCGGTGACGCGTGCCCTGTCGCGCGAGCGCACCGCCGGCGATCAGCGCACCTACAAGCTCGGCGGCGTAGGGAAGCCAGGAGGTCTCGAACTTCGCGAGGCCTGCAACGAGAACGAGGAAAAGATACGCACCGATGGCGCCAATCGCTCCCACCACGACACGCTTCACCGATAGGCCCGACATCGGACTAACTACATCCGCCGCCGACGCTTCGTCAACATCGAATCGCCATCGGGTCGTGCCCGCTCGACTTCATGCGAGCGGATCGGGAACTGCCTCGGCCGCGGCCTGCCAGAGCACCGGTATCTGCTCTTGGCCGGTGGCCAACACCACGATGCCACCGACAATCGCCCCCATCGTGTCGCGGTCGCCGTGGCGAGACGTTGCCGTCCAGATCGCTTCCTCGTACGAATCGATGTGTCGCGCGGCGACCCAGAGGCAGAACGGCACCGTATCGTGCGCGGCGACATCGAGGCCGGTGCCAAGCTCCTCGCCTACGGTCTCCGGATCGGCCGCCAGATCGATCTCGGCTGCTCGTTGCACTCGAGCGAGCGTGTGGCCGGGTGGTGTGAAGCGAGCGACGGCCTCGATCAGTTTCGTTCTCTCGATCCCTGTTGCGGCTAGCGCCGCAGCAACTGCGACGGCGACCGCACCCGCCGCGCCATCTGGATGTGCGTGCGTCGGCTCAGCCGAGCGGAGCGCCTCCGTCCGTACGCGATCGAGGTCACCGGCGGCGAAGTAAGCACCGATCGGAGCCGCGCGCATTGCGGCGCCGTTGCCAAACGAGCCCTGCCCGTTGAACAGTCGTTGAGCCTCTCGCCGCCACGGCGCGCCGTGGCTCACGCGGGCGAGCAGGTTAAATGCGCCCTGCCCATACCCGCGGTGCGGATCCTCGGACCAGCGGCGTGCGAATGCGTCGGCGAGTGCATCCGGATCGATGCCATCGCAGCGGCCGAGCACCTCGACGATCGACAACGCCATCGTGGTGTCGTCGGTCCATCGCCACGGTCTGCGTGTCGAGATCAGCCGCTTCGCCACCCGCTTTGCGACCTCGCGCGGATCGCCAAACATCGTTTCGCCGAACGCGTCTCCCACTGCGAGACCGATCAGTGACTGCCGAGCCCGCGCTAACGCCGCCGCATTCGCCATGAGGTGTATATGGTACACTATAGGGGACTGATGAGCGAGACTGTTCGCATCCTGTATCGCCCTGTCGGCCCGAAGGAGCTCGCGCTCATCGTCGAGTCCGACTACCGCGAGTTCCCGCCGCGTCTCCCAGAACAGCCGATCTTCTATCCGGTCACGAACGAGGAGTACGCCCGGTACATCGCCGAGCAGTGGAACGTCACGGAGAGCGGTGCCGGCTACGTCACTCGGTTCGGCATCCGCGAAGAGTTCATCAGTCGGTATCCGGTGCAGCAGGTCGGCGCGCGCGTCCACACCGAACACTGGATCCCGGCCGAGGATCTCGCCGAGCTCAATCGCAACATCGTCGGCTTGATCGAGGTGATTGCGTCGTTCGAGCGCCCGTGAAGCATTCGAACCACGGAATCCGCCTGCGTGATTGGAGGCCACGCGCCGCGCAACCGACTAAGCACACACGACGCCGTGACGCTTTGTCAGCGTCCAATGACCATCGTGGTTCGCGAACAAGTCGGTTGCGCCGCAGCAACTGAGGAGCTGACCCGTCATCGCCTTCGGTTTCGCATCGGGCAGCCACGTCGGATCACCCAGCGAGTGCTCGAGCTCGGCACGCACGATCTGATCGACCATGCTCGGTGGCGGTGCGGGTCGCGGCGCGTGATTGTCGATTGGCCGCGGCTGCGGCGCTGTGCTCGAGCACGCGACGACGAGAACCAATGCCCACCGCACGCGCAGAGCTTACGCCGCATCGCGCTCGCTGCGCTCTTACTTGAACGTTCGCGACTGGCTAGGGCTTTTCTTTGCACACGGCCGCCTTGAAGCCGCCGTTCGCGCTCGAAGCACCGTCGGTGTACGCGAGCGTTCCCTCGAGGACGTCCGCAGTGTGCTGCGCGATGTCGACAGAGCCGGCGCCACTGGCGCCCGACGTGTCAGCCTTCGCGACGCCGTAGACCCCGAGACCAACCTCGTGCTTGCCGTGCTTCGGATCGCCCACGGCCTTTTGATCTTTGAGCTCGACCTGAAGCAGGTAGCCGGTCGGACACGCAGCCTTGAGCTTGTCGGGCACATAGTTGTGGCCGAAATCGTCGGCGATACCGCATCCGAACGACGGACCGCACCCGTGTGGGATCATGATGTAGCCGGTTGAATCGGAGAGCAGTGCTATCGCCTTGCTCCCTTCATACGCGCCGGCGCCTTCCGGGGCGCTTTCGAGCTTGACGGCGATGTCACCGCCGGCCGAAGCCGGAGCCGCAGGCGCCGTCTTCGCAGAACCAGACTGATCAGCGGCAGGCTTCTGGTCATCTGAGGATTTCTTTTTGCAGCCGGCGAATACGAGGGCGGTGGCAAGCATGCAGAGCGGTATTGATTGGGTCATTGGGCGCGCACTAGCAGACTTCGTGCCCGAGCACTGCAGCCTCCATTCGAGAGGTTCAGCGACGGCGAGGCTGTTTGTGACGACACAGCGGTCGTCACACGTGACGAATCTCGAAGTCGAGATCCGATCGCGTGCCCGTGCGTTGGGACACCGCCCAACCAAGGAGGGTCCATGTCCGTCGGAAACATCGTCCGCAACCTCGCTCTCGTCGTGGTGTCTGTAATGGCTTCGGTCGCTCACGCCGAGCGCCACGACACCAAGTTCAAGGCCGTGCCCGACTCGTCGCTGCAGATCCGTGCCGTCGAGTACGACGGTTCGGTCAACGGCACGTTGAAGGTCCAGGTCAAGAACACGCAGAAGACGGCGCAGAAGTTCACCGCGACCGGGCTGTACTTCGTCCCGGAGGGCGACCCGGATACGGCGCCGCAGCGGCTCGGTGCCGTCGGGCCGATGCAGCTCGCGACCGACAACAAGAAGGAGCAGGCGTCGATCGACGTGCCCGCGGGTACGACCGTCGATGTCGCGCTCGACGTGTTCTGCATCGACTCGCATCGCGGCAGCCCGGGGCCGAAGAACGTGTTCGACGTCGGGGCCAAGCGGATGCCGAAGCAGCTGTCGCAGCAGATCGAGACCGGCGCCGACGAAGCCGTGAGCGATGCGCGGAAGTCCGGCGAGGCCAGGCCGCGTCCAGCGGCGAAGGGCGCGATCCAGTCGAAGGTGTGGAAGTCGCGCGACGACAAGTGGATCGAGCTCGACGGCGAGGGCAAGCAAGAGGTCGGGAAGAAGCGCTGACCTTACTGGCAGCCCGCCGCAGCTGCGCGTTGGACCAGCGCGTCGCGCGATTCGGAACACACCTTCGCGATCCGCGCGTGCGCATCCGGCGGGAGCTTCGCGGGGAGGTTCCACGAGTCGGCGATCTGCGCGCCGGCTTGCGCGCGATCCTCGAGCGGAATCGCTTCGCAGCCGAGAAAGTCGTGCGCGGTCGCGAACAGCTGATCGCACTCGGATACGCCGACGTGCATGTCGGCGAGCCGGATCTTCGCGATCGCGACGGCGGTCTCGTCGGTGCCGCCGAGCGCAGAGAACATCGCCTTGCGCGCGTCCTCGGGCAGCTTCGCGGCGCACGCGCCGAGGTCGCCCTCTTTCATCTGCGCGAAGCACTCGATCGCGGCCTCGCTCCAGTGATCGTCGAGGCAGCGGCCACGCATCTCCTGGCCGACCGAGCTATCCGGCGAGCGAATGCCGCGCGTTGCCTGCTCGATGCCAACGCCGGCTTCGCTGCACGTGTGCGCGAGGTTGTCGACGGGCAGCGGAGCGGCCGGCTTGATCGGTGGCGTCGCGGCGGGGTGGCCGCACGCGATCAGCAGCGTGAACAAAGCCCGCGCCGATAAAGCCCGCGTACGTGCACGCACTCGTGATGATGATGAGGGTAATTGCGAGTGCGTGCACGTACGCGCGCGCAATTCGTCCAGCAAGTGCCACGCCACGCGCTAACTGCGCAAGGTCATGCGAGGCGAGCGCTCGACGCCGAGGCCTTCGGCCTCCACTGCAACCTCGCGTGTGCCACCTTCAGCGCACGGGACCGCTGCGATCGGTATGCGACGGATCGACGTGCTCGCGCGGCACGATCAGGCGCAGCGCGCGTGTCGCGACTTCGATCACGTAACGATCGCCGGCCAAGATCTCCTCGCCATCGATCTGCGCGGCGGGCAGCGCGTTGGTCTGCGTGCGGACGACGAGCTCCATCCGCGAGCCCGACATCGCGGGCTCGTTCTCGATGCCGAGCTGTTCGAGCTCCGCCGGGCCGATCGGGCTGTGGCGCAACCCGCCCGACAGCTTCGCGAAGAAGTCGCGCCGCCCGGCGACCGGCACGAGCTCGAACAGGCCATCGTCGGACTCGGAATTCGGATCGAAGATCCACTCGCCGCCGAAGATCTTGGTGTTCTTCACGATCAGGTCGAGCAGGCCCGGATAGTTCTTGACGACCCCGTCGACGACCGCATCGAGATCGAACTTGGTATCGACGACGTAACTCTCGGCGAGTCGCTGCGCGATCGCACCGGCGTAGACCAGCTGGTCGCGATAGATCGCGCCGAGCCCCGGGATGCGGCGGACGCGCTCGCGATCGCGGTTGCGGGTCGCCAGGCTCGCAGCGCCGAGCCCGACCGAGAACGAATCGAAGAACAGATCGCGGTGGATCTCCTTGGTGCCACGTTCGACGACGAGCGTGCCGACATCGCAGCCGACCGTGTGCCCCGCGGCGACGACCGCGACGTTGCGCTCGAGCGCGCCCGCACCCGCGGACAGCCCGAACGACTTGCCCTGATCGTTCGCGGTGCCGGTCGGCAACATGCCCATCGCGACGTCGCCGGCGTGCTCGGAGCCGAGGATGCCCTTCGCGACCTCGGCGAACGTGCCGTCGCCGCCCATGTAGATCACGAGGCGCGTGCCGTCGCGATCGATCGCCTCGCGGACGCGCAGCACCGTCGCGCCCTCGGGCTCGGTCGCGACGAACCGGTGGGTCACGCCCGCCTCGTCTAATAAAGCGCGCGCGTGGCGGATCCAGTCGGCGGCCTTTCCCGACTGAGCGGTAGGGTTTGCCACCAGAACGGCCGGCTTTTCTTGTAACCAGCGCGCGACGCCGGGCATCATCTGGCCCGAACGTACCGCGCGCCGACGTGGTTTGGTAAGGTGGCGCCGTGTCGGAGACCGAAGAGCACGAGTTACTGCGTCAGACGGTCCGGCAATTCACGGCGACGCGGGTCGAACCGCAGGCCATGGAGCATGACGAGTCCGGGACGTTCAACGTCAAGTTGCTGCTCGAGCTCGGCAAGCTCGGGTTGCTAGGCGTCACGATCCCCGAGAGCGACGGCGGTGCAAACCTGGACGCGACCGCGTCGGTGATCGTGCACGACGAGCTGTCGTACTCCGATCCGGGCTTCGCGCTCGGCTACCTCGCGCACGCGCTGTTGTTCGTCAACAACTTCTACTGGGCCGGCAATCCGACCCAGCGCCGCAAGTACCTCCCGAAGGTCCTGACCGGCGAGATGATCGGCTGCATGGGGATGTCGGAGCCGTCGGTCGGCACCGACGTGCTCGGCCTGCAGACCACCGCGCGCAGGACGCCGAGTGGAGATGGCTACGTGCTGAACGGCCGCAAGACGTTCATCACGAACGGTCCCGAGGCCGGCATCGCGTTGATCTACGCGAAGGTCGACGAGCGAATCACGACGTTCGTC
>Ga0193728_1001934_pt1 | contig 10739 bp, 12 predicted proteins | sample U1c1metaG_FD_143037 | JGI IMG/M metagenome (GOLD analysis project Ga0193728, IMG submission 143037) | Soil microbial communities from a riparian zone of the East river system, Colorado, United States - U1c1 | ecosystem: Environmental > Terrestrial > Soil > Riparian zone | place: USA: East River... | reverse complement strand
GTAATCGTCATCCTCGCACGCTCTGTCCGCCGGCCGCCGGATCGCCGGGGGCCAGCCGAGCCCGCCGGCCCCGGTCGGACCCGCCGGGCGGCGTGCTTTACCGCCCAGGCCGGGCCGGGTGCCTACCGCCCGGGCCGGCCCGGGTGCCTACCGCCCGGGCCGGGCCGGGCCGGGTCCTGGCCGGCGGCCGCGCGGCCGCCGCCGTCGCCCGGCCCGCGGACCACGGCGATCACGGCGATCAGGGCCGCCAGCGGCGTCACCAGGGCGATGAAGTCGGCGGGGGTGAGAGTGCCCAGGGCGTCGAGCGCCGCCCCGAAGCCGATGATCAGGATGGCGACGGCGACCAGTCCCCAGCCGTGCAGGAACAGCCGCAGCGACACCGGCGGCCCGGCGGGGGTGACGTCCGGCACCGCGGTGACGGTCTTCATGCCGCGGTACTGAGTCATGCCCTCGCGGACCCGCACGGTGACGGTCAGGGTGCCCGGCTCGTCCGCGACCAGGAGCAGCTCATCGGGATGGGCCGGGTCCGGGGCCTGGGTCACCGCGCCGCCGCCGGCCGCCCACGACTCCACCTTGCGGGTGCCGCCCGCCGTGACCCGGTACCGGGCCTGGTCCCCGGCAACCACGACGTCCGGCCCCTCGATGACCACCGGTGCCGCCGGTCCCGCTCCGGCCGCTCCCGCTCCGGCCGGTGCCCCGGCGGCGGCCGGGCGCCCGGCCCAGCCTGGGCCGGTGCCCGAGCCTGGGGGGCCGGCGCCCGAGCCTGGGCCTGGGCCGGCGCCCGAGCCCGGGCCGCCCGCGGAGCCCGGGCCGCTCGCCGAGCCCAGGCCGCCCGCGGAGCCCAGGCCGTTCGCGGCGCCGGTGCCGTTCATCAGGCCCGTCCCGCTGGCGGCGGCGCCCGCCAGGACGCGCGCGTCAGCCGGGCCACTCGCGCCGTCCGCCACGATGAGCTGCCGGCGGGCTAGCTGCCCGGCCAGCCGGATCTGGTGCACGTGGACGCTCCAGGCCATGGCCACCACGCCACCCCCGACCCCGGACGCGCCGAGCCCGAGCAGGCCGGCCACGACCGGGTGACTGGCCTGCGCGGCTAGTGCAGCCAGCATGGCGTCCCCCTCGCTCCCGGCCCTTCCGGAATCACCCCTGCATTCAAACACACTATCGAGAGCGCCGGAAACCCCGTCTGGGCGCTAGCTTCTGGTAGCGATTCGGCAGCTGGCCGTCCCCGCACCTGGCCGTGGTTCGTCAAGCCGGAGAGCCGGGCCTACCGGGCCTTCCGCACCGACATTCCCGCCTCGTGTTCACTTATCTTGCGTAACAAGATACCGTGTCAGGCATGCCTGCAGAGGGCAGCCTGACGGAGCTGCGTCGCGGAGTGCTCGGGCCGTGCGTGCTGGCCCTGCTCGAGGTCCGGCCGCGCTTCGGCCTCGAGCTCGTCCGCGACCTGGCCGCCGAGGACGGGCTGCTGACCAGCGACGGCACCGTCTATCCCCTGCTGAACCGGCTGCGGGATGCCGGCCTGGTCACCAGCGAATGGCGTGATGCCGAGGGTGAGCGCGCCCGTCGGTACTACTCGATCACCGAGGCCGGGCGGCAGGCCGTCACGGAGTTCCGAGCCGACTGGGCCCAGTTCTCCGCGACCGTGGGAAACGTGCTCGGCCACGCCCCGGCGCGGGCCAGCACCGGAGGGAAGGGGCGCCCGCGATGAGCGGCACTGCACTGGACCACCCGCTGATCCGCAATTACCTGCGTGAGCTGGATGCCGCCTTCGCCGGATCGCCGGCCGGGCAGGCCCGGCGAGCTCCGGGAGCAGATCACTGCCCACCTGCAGGACGGCCTGCCGGCCGGGGCCAGCGGCCAGGAAGTGGCCGCCGCCCTGGCCCGGCTCGGCTCACCGGCCAGCCTCGCCGCCGAAGCCAGCGCCGGAAGACCCGCGCCTTCCCCGGCAGCACAGGCCAGGCACAGGATGCGCGCCGCGCTCTCCAGGCGGACATGGCAGTTCTGGAGCATCGCCGCCGCGGCCTTGATCCTCACCGGCTCCGCGACCAGCTACGTGACCGCCGTGCAGACCGCCGGCGTGCTCCAGCCCGGACCCGAGGAGGGATAGGGCCCCGGCTCGCTGTTCGCCCAGTTCGGCGTGTCTGCCCCGGGCTCGGAGCGTGGCGGCTTGGGGCACTCGAAGCCGACGGTGATCCCGCCGAGCGCCACCCCGGCCCCGGCCACCCGCTGCTCCCCGCGGGCGGTGCGCTCGGCCGTCGCGCGCAGGTCGTCGCCAGCGCTGAAGGCGCGGTCGCCCGCGCCGGTCAGGATGGCGATCCAGGCATCGTCGTCGTCGCGGAACGAGATGAAGGCGTCCAGCATCTCCGCGTTGGCCGCCGGGTGCAGCGCGTTCATGACCTGCGGGCGGTTGATGGTCACGTAGGCAATGCGGTCCGCTACGCGGTAGGTGATGAACTCATGCGCCATGTCAGCTCCCTGTCGTCCGTGCGTGCCCGGCACCTACTGACGCTAGCGGCCAGCCGCCCGCCGGCCAGGGCCCGCCGACCGGGAACGGGGCAGTCACTACTACCCCGGACTCAAGAGCGTGGCCAATCTTGGGGAAGTGACGCCGGCGGGAGGCCGGGCGCATGGCAGAGGGCTTGTGGCCAAGATCATGTGGATGCTCGATGACCTCACCCCGGAGAACGGGGCCACCCGGTTCGTGCCCGTGGTCGTCACCAACTACAGCGCGGGCGTCCCGGACCGGCTCGGGATTGGTCGCGGGATTCCTGGAGCCCACCCTCGGCACTATCCTCCTGCCGAATTCCGCCGGGAAGCTGGCCCCCCCCCGCACGGGGAACCGCGGCCATCGTGACGTCCAGATGGTATTCCAGCAGTCGGCCGTCTCGATGAACCCCCGGTCGCAGGTCTGGGAAGGTAATCGGCAAGGCCTACTCGCCCTATCGCTGGGCGGCGTGCGGAGCCCCCCGGCGCGGCCGGCGCCCGGCGCCCTCCTGGATCATGGTCAGGTGCCCGCGCCGGAGATCACCTTTGAGCTGCACGACGGGACGCAGGCGGCCCAGCACGCCGACGAGCTGCAGGCGCTCGCGGCCGAGGTCTACGCCGACTCGCCGTACCCCCAGGACGCCCGGCAGGCCGCGGTGCTGGCCGGCCGGTTCCGGGTCCAGCGCCGCCAGCCCGGGTTTGCGCTGGCCGAGGCTCGCCACGGTGAGTACCTGGTCGGCTACGCCCTCGGCATGCCGCTGCGGTCGTCCACGTCGTGGTGGCGGAACCTGACCGCGCCGCTGCCGGCCGATTTGACCACCGAGCACCCAGGCCGGACGTTCGCGCTGGCCGAGCTGCTCGTCCGAGCGCCGTGGCGGCGCCAGGGCATCGGCCGTGACCTGCACGACCTGCTCCTAATGAGCCGGACCGAGGAGCGCGCCACCCTCACCGTCCGGCCCGCGGCCGCCCCGGCCCAGGGCGCCTTCCAGAGCTGGGGCTGGCGCAAGGTCGCCCGCACGCGCGACCCGGAGCCCGGCTCGCCCGTTCTGGACGTGCTCGTCCGCCCCCTGCCGGGCGGCCGGGGCTAGCCACCAGCGGCGGGTCAGCCGTGTACCTGCCTCTCCCGCCGCGGGCGGGCAACTCGCCCCGGCGGCCCGGGCCGGCCGGGCTGCGGCCGGCCGGGGCTGCGGGCCGGCCGGGGCTGCAGCCGGCCGGGGCTGCAGCCGGCCGGGGCTGCGGCCGGCGGGGCTGCGGCCGGCTGGGGCGCTGATTGGCTCGGCCTTTGCGCTGACTGGGGCGGATTGGTCACCGCCGGCGGTGACCAATCCGCCCCAGTCAGCCGGCGCGGCCCGACTGCCGAGACCAGCGGGGCTGGTGTGACGGCCGGGACGCCAACCTGCCGGCCGGCCTCCGCCCTGGCCGGCCGACGCCAGCCGCGACGGCCCAGACGCCCTTTCCGCAGGTCACGGCCGCACCATCTGCACCGCCAGCACCATGCGTGTGCGCTGATCATGCTCGGGGGCAGAGATTTTCATGATCGAGGGAGGATTGCTCACCACCGGAGGTGAGCGATCCTCCCTCGATCATGCCCGGCATCGGCGCGTCGCATCCCTGAGGCACGATCGGGCGCCTCGGGACGCCGCGGTCGCCCCAGTCGTCCGCCGGCATCCGACTGCCGGGGCCAGCGATGCTGGTGTGACGGCCGGGACGCCAGCACGCCGACCCGACTGCTGCGGCCGGAGAGGACAGCTCGCCCCGCCGCGCTGGCCACGCAGCCGGGGGTCAGCGCGGCCGCCGGGCGGGTCAGAACTGGACGCCGCGGGTGAGCGCCCCGTCCACGAGCAGGTTGGCGCCGGTCATGAAGCTGGCCGCCGGGCTGGCCAGGAAGACCGCCGCCCGGGCGATCTCCTCGGGCCGGGCCATCCGGCCGGTCGGGTTCAGAGCCTTGGCCTGGGCGAACAGATCGGGGTTGCGCCGCTCGATGTTCTGCCAGACGCCGCCGTCGAAGTAGGTGTTGCCCGGCGACAGGCTGTTGGCCCGGATGCCCTTCGCCGCGAGCTGGTAGGCCAGGCCCTGGGTGTAGTGGATGATGGCCGCCTTGAAGACGCCGTACGGCCCCGCCGCGAAGTCGATCTCCCGGCCGGACACGCTGGCGATCGTCACGATGGCTGGGGCGTCGCTGCGCTCCAGGTAGGGCAGGGCCGCGCTGACCAGTCCGACCGTGCCCATCATGTCCACGTCGAAGCTGGCCCGCCAGTTGGCCGGCTCGTCGGGGATGGCCAGCGCGCTGACGTTGGCCACCACGATGTCCACGCCCCCGAGCTCGGCCGCGCAGTGCTCGACCCAGTGCCGCAGGCTGGCCTCGTCGCCGACGTCCGCGGCGAGCCCGACGGCGGTGTGGCCGTCCCGGGTCAGCGCCGAGAGCGTGTCGGCGACGTCCTGCTCGGTGCGCGCGCAGAATCCCACCGCGGCGCCCTCCGCGGCCAGGCCCTCGACGATGGCCCGGCCGATGCCCTTGGTGCCGCCGGTGACCAGGGCACGCAGCCCCTGCAGGCCCAGGTCCACTTACGCCTCCCCGGTTGCGGCGCCGCGCGGGCCGATCGTCGCGGCCACCTCACGCAGGTGCTGGTGCACGCCGCCGTAGGCAGCGGCCCCGGGCAGCAGCGCCTTGGCCACCTTCGCGACCGCGCTGTAGTTGGCGTCCACGACGTTGGCCAGCGGCGCCTCGCTGATCTGCGACAGCAGCTGGTAGGCGTCCAGCTTGTCCAGCCCGTACAGGTCGGCGAGCCAGCCCACCATGCCGACCTGGCTGACCCGCCAGGCGTCCTCCAGCGGGCGACTGGACCCCACCACCGCCAGGTGGCGGTCCGTCTCGATCCGCGGCCAGGCCGGCGCCCCGCCCTTGATCAGGTCGACGATGAGCGTGACGTGCATGGCGCCCTCGACCGCGGTGCCGCACGCCTCGCCCTCGCCCTGCCGGTAGTGCCCGTCGCCCACGGAGAACAGCGCGCCCTCGACGTTGACGCCCAGGTAACAGGTCGCGCCAGCTCGCATCTCCGGGGTGTCCATGTTGCCGCCGAAGGTGTCCGGCACCAGCGAGGAGCGCACCTCGCCGGCCGCCGGGGCGACGCCGACCGTGCCCAGCATGGGATCCATCGGCAGGTCCACCCGCAGCTCGCTGGCCTGGGCCTGGAACGCGACGGTGCCCCGCTGGCGGTCCACCTCGTAGATCCAGGTCCGCTCGGGCAGCGGGTCCTGCAGCGTCGCCGTGCGGTCGGTGCTGGTCAGCCCGCCGAACAGCGGGATCGTGCAGGACGCGCCGAAGTCCCGGGCCGGGGTCAGGTCGACGAAGTGCAGCGCCAGCGTGTCGCCGGGCTGTGCGCCCTCCACGTAGAACGGCCCCGTCTGCGGGTTGACGAACGGCATGGTCAGGGCCGTGCTCGGCATGTCCGTGGTCCGCCGGATGCGGCCGCCGAACGCGTCGTCGGTCCACAGCTGCAGCAACGTTCCCGGCAGCACCTTGCGGACCGGCGCGACGCCCCCGAACGTGTACGCGTACTGCTCGCGCTCGGGGCGGAACTCGACTACCTCCATCAGGCGGCCTTCCTTCTGTGCTCGGCAGCGGCAAGGACGGCTCGGTGCGCAGGAATCCCGGGCCCGGCCGCGCAGCCGGGCCCGCGCTCACTCCAGCACCACCAGCCGCCCGGTCCCCGCAAGTGTGTCCCGCGCTAGCCCAGCCCCGCAAGCGCCCAGCTCCGGCGCCGCCCGCCCCGCGAAATGCCCGCCGCCCGGCTCGCTCCTCATGATCGTGACCGACTCACCGGAATCTGGGACGGTGTATCGGTCACGATCATGCGGCCCGGCGCCGGCCCGGCGCCGGGTCAGCAGCAGGGCGACGGGCCTGGAGCCGAAGCGGCGAAGCCGGGCCATCCCGGCCAGACGCCCCCGCACCTCCGCCGTCCTTGCCGCGGCCCGGCCCAGCCGGATCTCCGCCTGGCGGCGCTCGGCCCGACTCTGGAACCGCTCCGCCTCGTACAGCTGGTAAGAGGGGTAAGGCAGCACGCTGATCACGTCCTTGCTCTAGCTGGCTCAACGACTCACCAACAAGACGAACGGGACCGCCCGATTACGACATCGACGTCACCCCGAAGCTGGACGCAGGCCGCGGTCCACGAAGCCGATCAGCCACTCGAAGCTCTCGTCCGCGTCAGGGCTCCACTGGAAGGCCTGGCCGGCCTGCAGCACGGCGAAGCCGTGCAGCGTGCAGCGCAGCGTCCGGATGGCATGCACCATGTCGCTCTGCGCGATGCCGTAGCCGCGCAGGGCCGCGGCCAGGGTCTCGATGACCCGGGTGCTGGCCGCCAGCAGCGGGTCATCGGGGCCGACGAACTCCGCCCCGACCGTCGCGGTGTACCGCCCCGGATGCGCCGTCACGTACGAACGCATTGCCCTAGCCAGGGCCGCCAGCGCATCGGCGCCCGACCGGCCGAGGATGACGTCGCGGATGACGTCGCCGAGTTCCGTCATGGCCAGGGTGGCCACCCGGTGCTGCAGGTGGCCAGGCTGGCGATGTGCTTGTACTGGGACGGCGCGCGCACCCCGAGCCGCGTCGCGACCATGCCCAGCGTGACGTGCGGGTAGCCGGCCTCGTCGGCCAGCTCCGCGCCCGCGAGGACCACATCGCCGGCGGTCAGCCCGGCCCAAGGCATCGAGCTTGCAAGCGAAGGCGGTGCTACGAGCACCATCCGCGCGGCGTGCAGCTGCTGGCCGACGAGGCCGCCGAGGCCTACGGCGGCCCGATCGTGCTGGCCCGCGACCTGCAGCGCATCCCGGTCCCGCCCCGGCCCCCGGCGCGGGCTGGCGGGGCCGGCTAATCCTTGCGGGCCAGGTACACGGCCTGGCCGGGGAGCCGGCGCACCGGGATCTTGCGCGCCGCCGCGAAGCCGGCCTCACGCAGCCAGCCGTGCAGCTGCGCGGGGGTGTACACCTGCGCCCCGGAGCTCAGGTACATGAACAGCCCGAGGAAGTTGGCCGCCGCCGAGTTCCGGCCGGCCGGCTCGGCGAACACGTCCATGACAGCCACCGATCCGCCCGGCGCGAGCGCATCATGGATCCGCGCCAGCAGGCTGGCCGCCTGATCCTGCGAAACGTGGTGCACCAGGTTGAAGCACAGCACCCCGTCGTAGCCGCCGCCCAGGTCGGCGGTGGTCGCGTCGCCCTCGCGATAGCGGACCCGGTCGGCCAGGCCGGCCTGCGCGATGATCTCGCGGCCGATGGCCGCGCTGCCGGGGAGGTCCAGCACGGTCGCGGCCAGCCGCGGGTAGCGCCGGCACAGCTCGGCTGAGTACCAGCCGTGGCCGCCGCCGATATCCAGCAGGGACCGGGGATCGCGGCCCAGCCGCAGTTTCCGGGCCACCTCAGACGCGCTGAGCCGGGCCAGCTCGAGCTGGCCGGTGATGTAGCGCCGCCAGTACGGGTCGCCGGGCGGCGCGTCGTGATGGCCGGCCGGCTCCGCGCCGCGGGTCACGTCGGTCAGCCCCGACCACCAGGCCGCGTAGTCGCCGGTGGCGTCCACGAACCGGCCGACCGACAGCGCGGCGGCGGGATCCAGCCAGCGCCGCGACGAGCGGCTGAGCTGGTAGCGCCCGGCCCGGCAGGTGACGTGGCCGGCCGACGCCAGGCAGTCCAGCAGCATCTGGGCCGGCCGCGGGTCCAGGCCGAGGTCGGCGGCGAGCTCGGCGGCTGTGCCCGGCGGGCCGGCGAGCCGGGCCGTCAGGCCCGTGCGGACGGCGGCCACCAGCACCCCCGACAGGGCCATCCCGGCCCAGGCCTCGGCCGCGGCGCCGGGGACGAGGCCGGCGATGAGAGCAAGCCGTTCGGTCGGGTTATCGCCGCGCAGGGAGAGCCGCATGGCTTGCAGCATGCCCCCGTTGCCCGGCCCGTGCCCACACCGGGTCCCGGCTGGCGTCATATGTGACCTACATCATAGTTTGCTGGCGTATTCCTGGCATAACGGCCAGTCAGACCGGGGTTCTACACCCGACAGCACCCCGGTGCCTGATGGTTGCCCCCCGGCAACACGCTGCCCTGACCCCGCGGCACAGCTGCGCGCCCTGTCCGCCGCCAGGCACGTCACTGCCGGCAGGCAGCGCCTGGGTGATCGCCGAGCGCCCCGGCGCGCCGGACCCGAGGCTCACCTTGCATCGTCGCCCCCTGCTCATCGTGTCCCTGTTCCGCGCCGTGCTCCGCCCGCTGGAGCCCTGGCTGCGGTCGGTTCAGTCCTGGCTGCGCGCCCGGCCGTCCGTACTCGAGTCCTGGCTGCGGTCCCTGCCGTCCGTGCTCGAGTCCTGGCTGCGCGTGCTGCGGTCCCTGTCCCTGGAGTCCGTGCTCCGCGACGCTGAGCGACTGGCCCGCCGGCCCTCGCGGCTGACCCTTGGTGTGGCCGCCGGGACTGTGGTGGCCACCGCCGCAGTGCTGGCCGCGGTGTCGGGCGGCTCGGCCTCCCCCGCCGCGGCCGTCAGCGACCAGGACACGGTCCGCGTGCCCGCGCCGTCCGTGCCCGCTGGCCACGGCGCGCCGGACGGGGCCGCGTCCTCGTCGGACGCCCAGGCCAGCGGTCACGCGGCTGTTCACGCGGCGCCGGCCGGAGCCACCCGGCCCGCCGGTCACGCTGCCCCGGCCCGGGCCTCCGCGTCGGCCTCGCCGGCTGGCTCTGGCGGCTCGCACGCCGCGCCACAGCACCTGGCCCGGCCAGCCGCCCCGGCGTCGCCCTACCTGATCTACGACTCGGTCACGCCGAGCGCGATTCCGGCCACCCAGGGCACGGTCGCCGCCTACTCCGACGGCCCCCACCCGACGCCGGCCAGCGAGGTGACCGGGCGCAAGTCGGTGCTGTGGATCAGCATCACTGGACGGGACTACGACGCCACGGTCATCGACGTCGAGCCCGGCAACGCCACGCCGGCCGCCGCCGCGAGCTGGGCCTTTCACCGGCTGAGCGCCAGCCCGCACGCCGTCGCCCGCATCTATACCTTCATCAACGAGTGGCCGGTCGTGAAGGCCGCCGTCGCCTCGTTCCCGGCGCAGATGCAGTCCCGGATCCACTGGTGGATCGCCAACCCGACCGGGTCCCCGCACCTGCTGCCCGGCTCGGACGCCACCCAGTGGTACTGGGGCTCGCACTACGACATAACGACCGCCGCGCCGGGCTTCTAGCCGGCGCGGCGGTCGCCTGCCCCGAGCGCGCCAGCAAACCCCGCATGTGACGCAGGTCATAGCTTGCTGGCGTGATCGGGGCATAACAACGAGTAGGTGCGGGGTTAGACACCCGATAGCACCCCGGTGCGTGATGGTTGCCGATAGCAACACGGTGCCTTGACCCGTATCACATCCCCGCACCCCTGCCCGCCAGGCGCGTCACCGCCGGCCGGCAGTGCCCCAGGTGATCACCGAGTGCCCCCCGGCGCCCGACCCAAGGCATACCCTTGCTCCGTCCTTCCCTGTCCTCATCGTCCCTACACTCCTCACTCCGATCTTTTTTCAAGTCCCTTCAGGCGCTGCTCAGCACCCTTCCGGCGCTGCTCAGCGCCCTGCAGCCGCGGCTGCGGACGCTCCTGAGCGACCTGCAGCCGCGAGTACGGACCCTGCTGCGCGCGGCGCGTTCGGTGTCGGCGGAGTCGGCGGTCCGCTGGCTGGCGTCGGCGTTCCGCTCGCTGCGGTCCGTCTCGCCCGAGTCGGCCCGCCGCTCCCTGGAGTCCGCGGTCCGCTCGCTGCGGTCGGTGACCGTGCAGTCCCTGGCCCAGGACGCCCAGCGCCTGGCCCGGCGCCCCTCGCGGCTGACGCTCGGGGTGGCCGCCGGGACCGTGGTCGCCACCGCCGCCATCGCTGCGGGCGTGTCAAGTGGCTCCGCCCCGGCGGCGGCGCTCAGCGACACGGCCAGCCACGCGGCGCCGGTCGCCGCCGGCCCCGTGGGCCACGCACCCGCCGCGGGCCAGGCGCCCGCCGGGGGCTCCGGTCCCGGCGCGGGCGACGCTCCCGCGGGCCACGCCCCGGCGGGCCACGCCGCTGCGGGCCACGCCCCGGCGGGTCACGCCGCTGCGGGTCACGCTCCGGCGGGTTACGCTCCGGCGGGCCATGCTCCCTCCGGCCACACCCCGACGGGTCACGTTCCCGCGGGTCACGCCGCGACGGGCCACGCTTCCGCGGGTCACGCTCCGGCGGGTCACGCTCCGGCGGGCCACGCTTCCGCGGGTCACGCT
>Ga0193728_1001933_pt1 | contig 10740 bp, 6 predicted proteins | sample U1c1metaG_FD_143037 | JGI IMG/M metagenome (GOLD analysis project Ga0193728, IMG submission 143037) | Soil microbial communities from a riparian zone of the East river system, Colorado, United States - U1c1 | ecosystem: Environmental > Terrestrial > Soil > Riparian zone | place: USA: East River... | reverse complement strand
AGAACCACTCGCGCCGGCACCGCCCGCGCCGGCCGATCCGCCAGCTGCGCCAGTACCGCTCGCGCCCGCACCACCGGCGCCCGCCGCTCCGGCTGCACCTCCGGTCGCGCCTGCAGATCCGCTCGCGCCTGCAGCTCCGCCCGCGCCGGCCGATCCGCCAGCTGCGCCGGTATCGCTCGCGCCCGCGCCACCGGCGCCCGCCGCTCCGGCTGCACCTCCGGTCGCGCCTGCAGATCCACTCGCGCCCGCGCCGGCCGATCCGCCGGTGTCTGCGCCTGCACCGCCCGCACCTGCGGTTGCGCCTGCGCCGGCCGATCCGCTCGCGCCTGCAGCACCACCGGTATCTGCGCCCGCAGCACTGCCCGCTCCGGCGCTGCCACTATCACCGACGCTGCCGCTCGAATCCTGCGAGCTCGCGCCGGATCCACCGCCGGCACTCGCGCTGCTCGACGATCCAGCGGGCGGGAGATCGGTTGTCGTCGACGGAGCGGGGCCTGGGGTCGGCTCGGTCGCGCCGGCATCCGCGCCGCCACCACCGCCACCACCGCCACCACCACCACCGCCGCCGCCACCGGCGCCCGCACCGGCACCACCACCGCCGCCACCGGCGCTGTTCTGCGCCTCGACTTGATCTTTCGCGGTCTCTGCACCCGCAGCGCCGAGCTCGCCGGTTCCGGATCCGGACACCTGACACGCCGGCGAGTTCTCGACGTTGGTCTTGACCTGCGAGCCGGTGATCACGATCTCCGACGACGCCTTGATGCCGAACGTCGACACCGCGTGCGTCAGCACCTTCTTGCCGTTCGTCTTGATCCCCTCGGTCGTGCCGACCTTCAGCGCGTTCGAGTGAAAGATGACGTTCTGCTTTGCCTTGACCTCGATGTCGCCGGTCTTCGAGATGATCTTGACGACCTTGTTCGCCGAATCGAGGATGATCTGGTTCTGCTTCGAGTCGACGATCGTGACCTTCTCCGACCCTTCCTTGTCGTCGAAGATGATGCGGTGACCCGAGCGTGACTTGATCAGCTTCGTGTTGTTCTTGCCCGAGTCGTTCTTCTCGGGCGGCTCCTGCTCTTTGTTGTGCAGCGAGCCGATGATGATCGGGCGGTGCAGGTCGCCGTGCTCGAACACGACGAGCAGCTGATCCTTCGCCTCGGGCAGCTGATACGTGCCGCGGCCTTTGCCGCTCATCGGCACCGCGATGCGCGCCCAGAACGTCTTCTCGTCTTCGGACAAGTGCGGGATCGTGATCTTGATCCGGTAGCCCGGGTTATCCGGCGGCGTGTCCTTGTTCTCCATTACGATGCCGAGCCAGACGCCGCGGTACTTCTTGGCCCGCGAGGCCTGCTGCATCGGTCGATCGATAGGGAGAAAGCTCATCGGATTAGGCGATCTTGATCGTGGGCGCGTCGAAGTTCGACGGGGATCCGGAGGTCAACGTCGCCTGCGAGCTCGCATCGATGTTGATGTCCTTGCCGGCTTTGACGTCGATCGTGGTCTTGACGTTGAACTTGATGTTCTGCTCGGCGGTGATCTTGAACGTGCCCTCTTTGCACGTGATCTCCATCGTGCCTTCCATCGACGACAGGGCCACGCCCGTATCACCCGACATCGGGGGCTTGTAGACCGCGCAGATGTTCGGACCGGCGCCCGCCTTCGCGAAGTTGCCGACGCCGATCATGTTCTTCGTGGTCTTGTCGGCGATCACGACCTTGGTCTTGTCGGTGTCGTCGAGGATCAGCCGGTGGCCGGCGCGCGAGCGATAGCCGCGGAAGTTGTTCTTGCCGTCTTCGTTGGGCTCGGGCGAGTTGTCGGGCTTGCTCCACACGCCGCCGAGGATCACGGGCTGACTCGAGTCGCCCGCGATGAACATCACGATCACGGCGTCCTCGATATCGGGCAGCGCGTACCAGCCGAACTTCTTGCCCTCCATCGGGGTCTGGAGCTGCGCCCAATGGGTCTGATCGGTGTCGCCGTGATCGAGCCACGGCAACTTCACCTTGATCCGGTTGAGCCCCTCCGGATCCTTGTTCTGCACGACGACGCCGTAGTGCAGACCGTACTGAGTGGCGTCGAGCGAATCCTGTCGAGGTCCGCCGGAGCGCACTACGAGCCCTTCTGCGCGTCACGCGCGACTCGGATGTGCGTGACGTAGCCGCCATCCTTGTCCTTGCCGCCTGCGACGTAGCGGTGCGTGATCCCCATGACGTAGTACTTGCCGTTGAACGTGTCGTCGGAGGCCTCGGTGTTGATCGTCATCTTGATCACCGAGCCGAGGTCGAACTTCGGATCGCCGACGGCTTCGGCTTCACCCGTCATGTACGTCAGCGATTGATCGACCTGCTTGGCCTTCGCGAGCGCGTCCGCCTCTTCCTTGCTCCAGATCGGAGTGTCGACGGTGAACGTCTCTTGCTCGCCGTGCTCGCCCGAGGCCTCGACGGCGTTCTGCGATCCGAGCGGCGACGATTGCGCCGAGTACTCGCCCTGGATCAGCTCCTTGGTCTCCGGGTTCCAGCCTTTGACCGTGACCTTCTTGTTGATCGGCGCCGACGACACGCGCGGCGTGAACGAGCGCAACTGTTCGCCGTCGCCGACCTTCTGGCTGATCTTGAGCTCGATGCCGGAGTCGTTCGACAGGTCGGGCTGCTTGCAGTGCAGCGTGGTGTCGTCGCACCAGATATGGCAGCCCATGCGCCCGGCGCGCGTCCGCAGGAACTCCATATGCGTCATGTTGTGCTGGTAGACGTGCTTGTACGTGATCGACTTCTCGTGCTTCCAGTCGAGCGTCAGCCCCGCGTCCTGCACGACCTGCGACAAGATCTGTTGATCGGTCTTGTCAGTGAACGTCTGTGATTTGCGATAGCGCAAGAGCTTGTGCATCTTGTTCATCGCGCGAACCATGATCCGCTGCGGCTCGCCGCCGCGATATGCAGGCTCGAGGCCGACGATCTCGCCCTTGTAGATCGTCTTCTGCTCCTCGCCGATCTTGATCTCGACCGCGCCGGCGATCTTCAGCTTCGAATAGCGATGGTCCTGGTTGTAGACGACGATCTGAGCCATGTCGGGCTGGCCGATATCGCGATCGACGGTGAACGAGACCTGGTGATCCTCGACGACATCCTGTCCGTCGAGCGTGATCTTGACGCTGACTGCGCCTGCCTTACCAACACTCATTAGGAGCCCCCGCCGCTATCTCCTCCCGATGCCATCGAGACACGCTCCGCTTCCTTGAGCTTCAGCGTGACGGTGGCCCGCAGCGGGATTCCGTCCTGAGAGAACATCGTGTACTTCGTCGAGATCTGTTCGATCACGCACTTGAACTTGTTGTCGCCGCCACCCATCACGGTGCCCCACACGACGACGCAGTGATGCGGCCGGCGCATGTCGTCCTCGGAGCTATTCGGCTCGCGCACCGTCGCGAGCTTCTCGAGCATCGCGACCGAGCCCTGGATGCTCGCGTTCTCTTCGTAGCCGTCGAACAACAGCTCGACGCTCATCGTGCGCCCTTCGGCACCGGTGAACTCGAGCTGCAGGCCGTTGGCATTTGCCTTGTTGTGCTTCTGCCACGGGACCGACTTGTCGATCTGGAGCTCTTTGGGGTTGTACTGCGCGTCGACGCTGAGGCTGCCGTCGTCGAGGCTGCCGATCGAGATCTTTGCGCCAGGCGGAATGAAAGTCATAGGTACGGCTCCCCGTTACGTGCTCGTGCGGCATCCATGAGAGTCAGGATGTGCTTGTAAACTTCGTTCGCGACCTTCTCGATGTCGATCTGTTGATTCGCCGACTGCTGCGCCCCGGTGCTGCTCGGGTTCGCGACGGCCGGCGCCGCGCTCTGCACGCCGCGCTCGGAGGCGGCGATGTGCGTCGTCGGCGCGGACTGCACGAGCGTGAGCTCGGCGAGCGAGATATCGCCGCTCATACCGCTCGAGCGATCGTCGAGCATCTTGCGCGCGGCCGCTTCGAACCAGGTCGGGACTTCGACTTCGCCGCCGCCGAACCGGCCGGTCGAGCGCACGCCACCGACGGAGCCAGTGCGCACGTAGTCGGGCGCCGCGCTCGGAGCCCGCATCACGGCACCTTGCTCGCGGTCGCGAGCGCCACCGCCAGATGACGACGACGACGACTTCGCTTCGGGACCGCTCGGCGCGACGTAGGAACCGAGCGCCTCGCCGGCACGCGACGATAGATTTGCGAGCCCGGGCCGCGACTCGACCGCGAACAGCTGTTCTTGTTGCAGCTCGACGTGCCGGCGCATCGCCGCACGCTGGAGCTGGGTACCGGTCGACTGCACGGCCCCAGGTTCATCGGCAGTGTTGCCGAACGCCGCGCTCATCGCGGTCGGCGCGACGAGCGGCAGCACCGACCACGCGATCTGCGCGCGCTCGAGCGCGGTGATCGATTCGTCGCCGCGACCCGCGAGCGCGAGTGCGCGGGCGGCCCTGGCGGCGGGCGACCACGTGCGGGATTGGGCGGTCTGGCCGAGCGCGAGGTACATCGCTTCGAACTTCGCGCGCCGCGAGGTCGAGACCATCGCGGACGCCGAGGTCAGCACGTCGGTCTCGCTCGGCTCGCCACCGGTCGCGGCGGGCTCGGCTGCGAATCCGGCGGGCGCGAGGGAGGTCATCGCAGGTGCACCGGCCGAGACGCTCGCGATCGAAGATGGCGCCGGCGCCGCTTCGGAGGTCATCTCGCCGAACGAAGCCGGCGCATGGAAGCCGAGCGCCGCATACGTGCCGAGCGCGGCGACCGACTGCGCCGCGAGGAGCTCGAGCGCGGCGACGGGCATGCCCTGGTCGCCGTCGGGTGCGGCGGCCGACAGGCCGAGCGCGGCGACGGTCGCCGACGGCCACATGAACGCGCCGCGCGGCGTCTTGCGCGCCACACCGAACGTCGCCGATGCGGTCGGCAGCGCGAACGGTCCGGCGATCGTGCCGGTCGAGGTTCCCGCCGACGCGGCGGCGGTCATCGCGGGCGACATCGCGGACGGATACGCGGTGATCGGCGCGGTCGCCCCGCTCGGCATCGCGCCGCCGTGGTCTGGACGTCCCTGCTCGCCGCGCGCGGCTTCGATCGCCATCGCCTGCACGAACGTGCGGTTGACGGTGCTCGCCATCGCCGCGAGCTGGCTCGGTCCCGCGATCGCGAGGCGCATCGCCTGCGCGGCTTCCGCCGGACCCAGACCGTAGACACGCGCCGCGAGCACGAGCTCGGGCGTGACGAAGTCGAACGACAGATCCGCGGCCGAGCGCTCCTGCGCGACCGACCACGTCTGGGCGCGATCGGCGATCATGCCGGGCGCGGCGAACGTCGGAACGCGCGTCTCGCCGCCGGCCGACTCGATGATGCCGGGTTGGGCGTTCGTCGACTCGCCGACCATCGGCTCGCTCATCGCGGACAGCATCGTCTGGCCGATCGAGCCCGCGGGCACCGCCGCGCTGGTCCCACCGACGTACGCGGCGAACATCTCCGGCGACACGGCGGTCATCGCGCTCGACGCGAGCGTCGGCATGTCGGCGCGCAGCTCGTGCGTGTACGGCGTGTGTGCCTGCGCCATCGCGGGCGCGCTCGCCTGCGGCGTGACGATCGACTCGACGTTCCACGACAACAGCGCCGAGCGCATCGTCGTGAGCGGCTCGATCGCCTGAGCGGCTTGCTGCGCCTGCTGCTGCGCGGCGTAGTACTGCTGCGACTCCGCGATCGCCTCCGGAGATGCATCGGCGGCAAGCTCGGGCGCGGGCGCGACGTACTCCGCTGCGAAGTCGATGACTTCCCGCGCGATCGGCGCGAACGGCGTCGCCGCCGCGATCGTCGCGAAGCCCGGCAGCTCGCCGATCGCGGCGCCACCGACGACTTCGCGCGCGGCCGGCGTCAACATGCCTGCGAGGTACGCGGCCGACAGCGTCTCGCCGAACAGCGCGCGGACGTCGAACGTCGGCGCCGCGGCGAGCGGGAACACGTGGCGGAACGCGGGCGCGAACGGCGACGACGCGAGCTGCGCCGACAGACCTGCGCTCGGCGCGACCGGGACCGTGTGCGCGACCGCATCGGCGAGCGACGGGCGATCCGCGGTGACCAGCTCGGGCACCGACGCGACGGGCGTGCGCGAGCGTGCGGCCTGGCGCGAGATCGCGACGAGCACGTCGTCGGGCGTCGCTTCGTTGTCGTCGTAGCGGCGGACCGGCGGTGCGTACACCGGCGCTTCGGCCTCGCGGCGCGCGACCGCGGCCGGCGAGTCATCGATCGAATGGTCGAGCTGCGGCGCGACGAACACCGTGCCCGGCGCGGCGTCCGCGAGCGCCTGCAGGCGCGTGGCCGGCGACGCCGACGATGCGGTGAGGAGATCGAGCGACGCCTCTTTCGCGCCGGAGAACCGCGCGAGCCAGCGATCGGCCCACGCGACGTGTTGCAGCGACATCGGACGAGCTGCGACGGTCGCCGCGAGCGCACCGCTCGGCATGCCCTGCGTGTCGCCGGCTTCGGATGCCTGGTGCGCCGCCGGAGAGCCCGGTGCGGCGAGCCACGCGATCGCGGGCATCCGCATCGCCGACGCCGACATCATCTGCGCACCCGCCGCGGTCGCCGGGGCGAATGTCGGGCGTGGCGCGATCATCGGCATGGCCGACATCTGGGCGCGCGGCGCGACGGTCTCGGTCGGCGCGAACGGCAGACCCTGCGCGCGGCGCTCGCTCTGGGCGACGTTGCGATCGACCGTCGCGACGAGCCCGCCGAGGCCAGCCGGCATCACGAGCCGCGGGCCGCGCGTCTGTTCGAACGAGCCGCCCGCCGCGGCGTTGCGCGCGATCAGCTCCGCGTTGCGTAGCGCTTCGCCGAGCTCGCCGATCGTCTGCGCCATCCGCTCGGGATGCTGCGCGAGATTCGTCGCGACGACGCTCGCGAGCTGCGGCGACAGGTTCGCGAGTGCGGCCGTGATCTCCTGCGGCACGGCGCGGCGCTGCTCGATCGCCTGCGCCGGCGCTTCGCTCGCCGTCGCGGTCGGCGCCACGCTCGCATCGCGTGCCGCGGCTTCACGCGCGGCCTCGTGCAAGCGCTGCTCGCGCGCGCGCTGCTGCGTCTGCACGACCTGCGCGGTCTGTGCCGCCGTTTGCGCCGCGACCTGCGCCTGGCGCTCGGCCATCCGCTGCGCGATCCGGTCTTCGACGCGGGCGCGCTCGCTCGACGTCGCCTGCGTGCTCGCCGCGTCGGCGGTGCGCTGGCGCTCGGCGGCCTGCGCCTGCGCGGCCTCTTGCTGCGCGCGCGCTTGCACCTGCTGCGCGCCCTGTTGCTGCGTGCGCTCGGCGAGCTGGCGCTCCGCGACGACGCGCGCGGCGCGCTGGAGCTCCGCGATCTGGACACGCTGCGCTCCGACGTCCTCGACGACACTCGACGCGCTCGACGGACCCGGTGCAGCGTCACCGGCGAGCTCCGGCCGCGGAGCCGGCGGCGTGACGAGCTCGGGCGCATGCGCCGCCGTCCGCGTCGGTTCGATCGCGCTCGAGGGCATCACGCTGCGCTCGAGCATCGTTGTCAGGACCGAGCGCAGGCCCGGGCTCATCGCCGCGACGCCCGCGCTGCGATCGCTCGTGCCGATCAGCGGCGCGACGGCGCGTTGCATGAGCTGCGCGGCGTTGACCGCGGCGAACGGAACGAGCGGCGAGTAGGCGTCGTGAATCCTCGGACCCGCGGGCGCGGCGAGCGCGGCCGGCATCGCGAAGTCGTTGCGCGCGGGCGGCGTGATCGACAGCGACGGCGCGACGTGCTCGTACAACGAGCCCGGCAGCGCGACGTCTTGGCGCTGCGCCGGCGCGACGAACGTGCCGCGCGTCGTGAACATCGTCGGCGCGGCTTGCTGCTGCTGCACCGTGCGCGCCGCGGCTTCACGCGACGCGGTCATCCAATCGAGCTCGTCCTGGTACCACGGGCGCGGGAACACCCACGACACGTGGCTCGTCTCGCGCTCGGCCATGCCCTCGCTGCGGTATTGCTGGAACAGGCGCAGCGACGCCGACTTCTGCGCGACCTCGAGCCACGGCGCGACGAGCCGATCGACAAACCCCAGGTTGCGTAGCGAGCGCACGCGATTCGCGCCCGCTTCCGGTGCCCACCGCTCGACGTGACGCGTGGCCGCATGCATCGCAGAACCGCTGTTCTTCGTCTGGAACGCGGGTCCCGAAAGCGCGGCCGTCAGCGCGCGCGGCTCTGCCGCACCGCTGGTCGATGACCCCGCACCGCCATTCGGCGGCGCTGCTCCGCCCGGCAAAGCCGGACTCGCGGGGGTCTTGGTCGGCGGCTCGGCCATTTCTTACATCGCCTTGAAGGTGAGGCCGTCGTGCGCGATCTCGAGCGTCTCGATCGCGAGCTCGCTCTTCGACGCGTCGAACTCGGCGATGTCCCACTTGCACGGCCAGCCGCGAACGAACGTCCACTGCGCCTTCGGCTGCAGCGCCGTATCGAGCTGCGTGATCGTGCCGCCGATCCGGTTCATCTTTCCCTGCATCCACTCTTGGCGCCACGCGATCAGCGCCGAGCTCTTCGTGAAGCCTTGCTTGAACACGAGGTTCGTCCACTTGGTCGCGCCGACCAGGTTGTACGTCGTGTCGTTGACACCGCCGGCGCGCACCGGAACGACCTCGGTCTCATAGCGCAGTCCGGCGACGCCTTTGAAGTACGCCTGACCGCCCATGCCGAGGTCGACCCAGAACGAGAATACGGGAAGTGGATCGTTGCGTAGATTTTCCGCCATGGACTCTCCGTATCGGCGCTAGGTGCTCGGGGTTGCTTGCATCGTCTGCACGAGACTGATCATGATGAACTCTGCGGGAACGACCGGGGCGACTCCGATTTCACAAAGCAACATGCCGCTATCGACCTGATCGGGAGGATTGGTCTCGGCATCGCATTTTACGAAGAACGCCTCCTCGGGATTCCCTCCGACCAACATCCCCTTGTTATGGAGATCAGTCAGGAAGGTGATGGTTCGCTGGGTGACCAGCTCCCACGTCCGGTGGTTGTTCGGCTCGAACGTGATCCACGCGAATCCGGCCTCCAGAGAGCGCCGTAACATGATGAAAAGACGTCGGACCGAGATGTAGCGCCACTCCGGATCGGATGACGCGGTGCGTGCACCCCAGGGCCGGACCCCGCGCTGGAGCCGGAACGTGTTGATCGAGTCGGCGTTCAGGATGCCGATGTGGTCCTCGGTGATCCGCAGGGCGACATCCTGGACCCCCTCGATCTCGAGGTTCGCCGGGGCGTGGTGGACGCCATCGAGATCGCGCCGGGCGTAGCAGCCGGCAAGGAAGCCCGAGGGCGGCGTGATGTGGATCTTGTCGTCGAGGCCGATCGCGCGCAGCCACGGCCAGTAGTAGGCGCAGAACGAGCTGTCCGTGCGCCGCCGCCAGCGCCGCACGTACTCGATGTCCTTACTCTGCGGGATATCGAGGATCGCGAACCGATCCTTCTGGTTCTCGCAGATCGCGATCATCTGGTCCTGCACGCGCTGCGCTTTGAGCTCGCCGTGCGGTCCCGGATCGCGGTCGTAGAACCGCATCGCATCGGGCGCGACCAGGATCGCGACCTCCTCGTTTGCCGCGAGCGCGAGCAGGCCCGCGCGTTCACCCGGCCCCATGTCGTAGCCGGTGAAGTCCTCGGGCGTGATCGCGTCGAGCCCGTCGCGGCCGCCGGTCAGCCGCGTCATCGCGAGCTGCTCCGGCAGGTTGTGCGGCACCGGCGACTTGGTCTGCATGTCCTCGAGCCGCACGAGCCGGCTGCGCTGCGCGACGACCTTCGGCGCGTAGCTGCGCGAGCTCGGATGCATCTGCAGGCCCTTGAATACCTCGCGGCGGTCGCGCATCGCGACGTGGATCTCGAACGTCATGACCTCGAGGTGCGTCGGTGCCGCGGCGCGATGGCGGCGGTTCACGGGCGTCTCGACGCCCCACTTGACCAGCTTGTCGCCGACCTCGGTGATCACGACGAAGTCGGAGTTCTCGCGATCGTAGATCTTGACGAGCGAGCCGACCTCGAAGCCACGCGTCGTCGAGACCTGCGCCTCGCCGGCGCCGATGTCGAGGTCGCGCGTCAACAGCGTCTGCGCACCGGGCGCGTGGACGCAGCGGAACCAGATCGTGTTACCCCACGTACCCTCGTTGAGCGCGCGGATCTTCAGCGACGGCTTGTTCCAATCGTCGATCTGCACGTGCTCGGCGCACGCGGCGTGGTCGACCGTCGGCAGCTCGCCCTTCGGCGCGTTGTGCGCGATCCGCACCATCCAGCAGTCGGTGCCGCCGTTCTTGAAGAACCCGTACACCGAGTCACTCGTGTACGAATCGCCGGAGGTGCCGAACAGCTCGACGAACTCGTCCCAGTTCGTGAGCCGGGTCGGCTCGTTCATCGGCCCTTTTTGGGTGATGCCGACGAACCCGGTGATTCGCGTGTTCGCGATCGTAAGCGGTGGTGGCGCTACCGAGTCGAAGCTCTGGTAGATGCCAGGTGCCCTGGGATCAGCGGACGGTCGCATGCGCATGCCAGCCATCTAGGTATTCCTCATCGTCGACGCGCTTCGTTGATCTCGCGATTGATGCGAGCGATCTCGCGAAGCCAGACGTGACGTTCTTCGTGTTCCATGTCGAGGATGTCGTCGATGGACCAATGGAAGTGATACGCGATGTAGCTCACTTCTTGGTACAGCTGTTCACGCGGATAGGTAGCGACCGCCGCCCAGGTCACCCCGGGCCAGACTGG
>Ga0193728_1001931_pt1 | contig 10749 bp, 8 predicted proteins | sample U1c1metaG_FD_143037 | JGI IMG/M metagenome (GOLD analysis project Ga0193728, IMG submission 143037) | Soil microbial communities from a riparian zone of the East river system, Colorado, United States - U1c1 | ecosystem: Environmental > Terrestrial > Soil > Riparian zone | place: USA: East River... | reverse complement strand
GCTGGGCGAGGCCCTCGACGATCGCGGTCTTGCCGACGCCGGGCTCGCCGATCAGGACGGGGTTGTTCTTGGTGCGCCGGGAGAGAACCTGGATCACCCGGCGGATCTCCTCGTCGCGACCGATCACGGGGTCTAGCTTGCCCTGCTCGGCCATCTCGGTGAGGTCGCGGCCGAAGCGCTGCAGCGGGCTCTGCTCGTCCTCGGCCGGGGCCTGCTGGCCCGGGACGGGAGGAGCCGAACCGTTAGGAGCCATTGCTACCGCGCGTCCTCCTTGGGGCGGGACCGAACGTCGAGCGTACATCGGCCGCGCGCACGATGTCGGTGCCGCCGCGGTAGGGGACTACGAGCTCGGCGCGGAAGGAGCGGCGCACCTCCTCCAGGCGTTCGGCCAGCTCGACTTGGGCGTGCAGGGCCTGTACCTCGAGCGCCTCGATACGGGCATGCATGTCGTTGACTTCGGCCTCGAGGTCGAGCACGCGCTCGACGCCGGCGAGGTTGAGGCCCAGCTCGGCCGTCATCTCCTGGATGCGCCGCAGCCGCTCGACGTCCTCTTGCGAATACAGGCGCGTGCCGCGAGGCGAGCGCTTGGGTGTGATCAAGCCGCGCGCCTCATAGGTGCGCAGGGTCTGGGGGTGCATGTTCGCGAGCTCGGCGGCGACGGAGATCATGAACACGCCGCGGTCGGTCGCGACCTGTACGCGGGCGATGGGTTTGGAGTTCACGAGAACGACCCTCCTCCAGCCCCGGCCTCCTCGAACAGGCGCGCGCGGGGGTTGCCGTTCATGACGGCCGCGAGCGCGTCGACGGCCGACTGCTGCTCGTCGGTCAAAGAGTCGGGGACGTCGAGGAGAAAGCGGTAGTGGATGTCGCCGCGCGACTTGCCGCCCAGCTTGGGAGGGCCCTCGCCGCGCAGACGCTGGACGGTGCCGTGCCGCGTGCCGGGCGCGACGCGCAGGGTCTTGGAACCGTCGAGTGTCGGCACCCGGACCTCGGCGCCGCGTAGCGCCTCGGGGATCGTCAAGGGGACCTCGACCTCCAGATTGTCGCCGCGGCGCTTGAAGACGGGCGAAGGCGAGACGTGGGTCACGAGGTAGAGGTCGCCGGGGGGACCGCCGTCGCGACCGGGCTCGCCCTTGCCCGCGAGACGGATGCGCCCGCTGTCGCGCACGCCCGCGGGGATGTTGACGCGCAAGCGCTTGACGGTGCGCACGGCTCCTGCTCCGTGGCAGGTGGGGCAGGGGTCCTCGATGATCGCCCCGGAGCCGCCGCAGCGCGAGCAGGGCTGGGAGATGGAGAACATGCCCTGGCCCTGGGTCTCTACGCCGCGCCCTTCGCAGACGGGGCAGACGGTGGGGGTCGTGCCGGGCTTGGCTCCGGTGCCGTGGCAGGTGGGGCAGGTGTCGTGCATCGGCACCGACAGGGGGATCTGCGCGCCGGAGATCGCCTGGTCGAAGGTGATCGAGACCTGCGCCTCCAGATCCGCGCCGCGCTGTGCGCGCGAGCGTCCCCCGCGAGCGCCTGCCCCCGCGCCGGCGCCACCGCGTCCGCCGCCGAAGAGGTTGGAGAGAATGTCGCCCATATTGGAGGCGTCGAAGTCGAAGTTGCCGAAGCCGCCGAAACCGCCGCCAGGTCCGCCGCCGGTCGAGAAGGGTCCCGTGCCGGAGTCGTACTGCTTGCGCTTGTCGGGATCGCCGAGAACGTCATGGGCCTGGGAGATCTCCTTGAAGCGCTTTTCGGCGGCTTTGTCGTCGGGGTTGCGATCGGGGTGGTACTGCCGCGCGAGTTTGCGGTATGCCTTCTTGATCTCCCCGGGGGTCGCTTTTTTGTCGACCCCGAGCGTCTTGTAGTAGTCGGGTCCGGAGGCCATCTGAAAGCTCCTGGCGGCTACGCGGCGACGACGACGCGTGCGGGGCGGATGATGTGATCGCCGAGGCGGTAGCCGGGCTGGTAGACCTCGGCCACGGTCCCGCTCGCCGCCCCGTCCACCGGCTGGTGGACTACCGCCTCGTGCAGGCCGGGATCGAAGATCTCGCCGGTGGGGGAGAAGGACTCGATGCCGACACGACCAAGCGCGGCGCTCAGTTCCTCGCGCACCAAGCGCACCCCCTGCAGGAGTGGATCGTCCTTGTCTGCGGCCTCCAGAGCACGGTCGAGGTTGTCCAGGGCGGGGAGCAGCTCGCGGGCGAGCTTGATCGCGCCGCGATCCTGGGCGAGCGCGGACTCGCGCGCGACGCGACGGCGGTAATTCTCGAAGTCGGCTTGGGTGCGCTGGGCCAGCGCGAGGTACTGGTCGCGCTCGGCGGCGACCGTGACGAGCTCGTCGAGGTCGCCCTCGACCTCGGCCACGTCGCCGTCGGCCACAGCCACGTCGGCGGGCTCGGGCGGGGAGGGCGGGGAGTCATCCCCCGGCGCGGTGGGCGCGCCGGGGGTCTGCTCCTGCACTGTCTGCTCGGGGGTATCTCCACTCATGTGTCGCGCCCCCGTTAGGACTGCGGCTCGTCGACTACCTCGGCGTCGACCACGTCCTCCTCCTCAGAAGAGGAGCCGCCCGCACCGTCGCTGGACGCGCCGTCGCCGTTGGGCCCGCTCGCGGCGGCCTGCTCCTGGGCGCGCTGGTACATCGCCTCGGAGACGGAGTGGAAGGCGACCTGCAGAGCCTCGGCCTTGGCGTTGATCGTGGAGGGATCCTCGGACTCCAGGGCCTCGCGGACCTCCTTGACGGCCTCCTCGATGCGCGAGCGCGAGTCGGCGTCGACCTGGTCGCCCAGGTCGGCGAGCTGTTTCTCGGCCTGGTAGGCGGCGTTCTCGCCGTTGTTGCGGGCCTCGGCGAGCTCGCGCGCGCGAGCGTCCTCCTCGGCGTGGGACTCGGCGTCGGAGACCATGTTCTTGATCTCCTCGTCAGAGAGCCCGGAGCCGGCCTTGATCTCGATCTTCTGCTCCTTGCCCGTCCCAAGGTCCTTGGCGGAGACGTTGAGGATGCCGTTGGCGTCGATGTCGAAGGCGACCTCGATCTGGGGGATGCCGCGCGGCGCCGGCGGGATGCCGGTGAGCTGGAACTTGCCGAGCGACTTGTTGTACTGGGCCATCTCGCGCTCGCCCTGCAGCACGTGGATCTCGACGGAGGGCTGGTTGTCCTCGGCGGTGGAGAAGACCTCGCCCTTGCGCGTGGGGATGGTGGTGTTGCGCTCGATCAGCTTGGTCATGACGCCGCCCTTGGTCTCGATGCCGAGGGTCAGGGGTGTGACGTCGAGCAGGAGCACGTCCTTGACGTCGCCGGCGAGTACGCCGGCCTGGATGGCGGCGCCGACTGCTACTACCTCGTCGGGGTTGACGCCCCGGTGGGGCTCCTTCTTGGTCAGCTCTTTGACCTTCTCCTGGACAGCGGGCATGCGCGTCATGCCTCCGACCAAAACGACGTGTTCGATTTCCTTGACGCCCTTGTCTTTGGCGTCGTCAATCGCCTGGCGCACGGGAGCGACGACGCGGTCGAGCAGGTCGGAGGTCAGCTCCGCCAGCTTGGCTCGCGTCAGGCGCGTGTCCAGATGCTTGGGCCCGGAGGCGTCTGCCGTTATGAAGGGCAGGTTGATCTGCGTCTCCTGGGTGGTGGAGAGCTCGATCTTGGCCTTCTCCGCCGCCTCGTAGAGGCGCTGCAACGCCATCGGGTCGGCGGAGAGGTCGATGGCTTGGTCGCGCTTGAAGTCGGCGACGAGCCAGTCGACGATGGCCTTGTCGAAGTTGTCGCCGCCGAGGTGGTTGTCGCCGGCGGTCGACTTGACCTCGAAGACGCCGTCGCCGATCTCGAGCACGGACACGTCGAACGTGCCGCCGCCGAGGTCGAAGACGAGGATCGTCTGGTCGGCCTCCTTGTCGAGCCCGTAGGCGAGCGAGGCGGCGGTGGGCTCGTTGATGATGCGCTTGACGTCGAGGCCGGCGATGCGCCCGGCGTCCTTGGTGGCCTGGCGCTGGTCGTCGTTGAAGTAGGCGGGGACGGTGACGACGGCGCCGTCGACGGATTCGCCCAAATACGCTTCGGCGTCGGACTTGAGCTTCTGCAGGATCATGGCGGAGATCTCCGGCGGGGAGAACTGCTCGCCGTTGGCTTCCACGCGCGCGTCGCCGTTGGGGCCGGAGACGACCTTGTAGGGGACGATCGACTCCTCCTCGCGCACCTCGGCCTCCTTGCGGCCCATGAAGCGCTTGATCGAGAAGATCGTGTTCTGCGGGTTGGTGACGGCCTGTCGCTTGGCGACGGTGCCGACGAGGCGCTCGCCGGAGGCGGTGAACGCGACGACCGACGGGGTGGTGCGCCCGCCCTCGGCGTTCTCGACGACCGTGGGCTCGCCCCCCTCGAGCACGGCCATGCACGAGTTGGTCGTGCCCAGGTCGATGCCTATGGTCTTGCCCATGAAGATGCTCCTTGTGAAGACGGTGAATAAATCTAAGCGCCATTGAAGCAGATTTTGTGAGGGGATTCAAGGGCCCGTGAAAGGGGGGTCGAGACGGGGCGCAGCGGCGAGTCGACCACGAAGTGTCCGCGGTCGATCGCGTGCGCCAAACGGAGCGCTCGCAAAAGCGGACTCATCCCCGCTGAGACGGAAGGGTGCAAACTCTGGCCCGAAGGTCGTACAATGCAAGGCATGGCGGCGAAGCCGAAAGTCAGGCCGAAAGGACCATGGACTCCTGAGGAGATCGCGCGGGAGGAGCGGGCAACCCGAGCGCGCGCCCTAAGCGATCGCCGGAAGACCCCGGAGGAGCGCTTGGAGGAGACGCTGCGTCTTAGCCGGCTCATCAGCGAGCTCAAGCATGGCGCCACCGGCGATGTTCGAACCCGATGACCTGCTTCTCACCCTGACGAGCGCGGGGGTCGAGTTCGTCGTCATCGGGGGGATCGCCGTGGGCGTGCACGGCTTCGCGCGCGCCACCAAAGATCTGGACATCGTACCCGCCCCGTCGCCGGAGAACATGGAGCGGCTTGCGCGCGTGCTGGTGGAGATCCAGGCCCAGCACGTCGGTCTCGGTGACGACCCGGTCCAGCTCGCCGAAGGAGCCAACTTCCGCCTGGAGACCATTCGAGGTCCACTGGACATCTTGCAGTGGGTGGCAGGAATCGAGACAGATCTCGCCTACTTGGAACTTGCACCCAAAGCCATGCCCGTAAAGTTCAGGGACACTCAAATCCGAGTTTGCGGCCTCGAGCATCTGCGCGCGATGAAGCGCGCCGCGGGACGGCCGCAGGACTTGGAGGATCTGAGGCGGCTCGGGGAGGACTGACGCGGGGAGGGGAGGCTTGCGCATTGGGCCGAAAGCTCTTCCGCCGGGCCGGACTGTGCCGCGCTCGCTTGGGGCGGACGTCGAGGGGCCGGGCACTTGAGTGCCCGGCCCCTCTCAGGTCGTGGCGTTTGCGGCGGTGTGATCCTGCGTGTTTAGTGCCGCCAGTGGTGAGGGCCGGTGTCTCGGTCCTGTTTGTGTTCGTGGTGTTTTTCGTTTGGTTCTTCTTGTTCGCTGGCGATGACGCCTATGGTTGTGCCCTCGTTGACGTAGCCGCTGTGGATGATGGTGTTGTAGCCCGCGGGGGCTGGCAGACCGATCTTGTTGTTGATCAGCGGGTTGATGAGGGACGCGAGGTGTCCTCCACAACCGGTGGCTTCGGGTGCCGAGAACGCGTTATCGACCTGGGTGTGCCCTGTGATTTCGATGAATTCGAATTCGTCCTTGGCGCTGATCAGCCCGAATTTGCCGGCTATCGGTTCGTTGGGTGGTGGTGGGCTGGTGGTGCCCACGGTGAGGTTGAACATGATCGGGTTGGCGCTCGAGCCTATGTAGCAGTCGTGGCCGAGCAGCGGATTTTCGAGATGGATCCTCACGGGCAGCGCCAGCGCGGTGCCTTCGAGGGCCAGCTCGTTGTTTTTGTTGACATAGATCTCGCTCGCGGGCCTGGCGAGTTCGGTCGTCTCGTTCACTGCCGTGAACCAGTGGTTGTCGAGTATCGCTCTGCATGCTCGGCGCCGGAGTCTTCCCAGGAGTCCTTTGTCTTTGATTTCGTTGCAGTCGATAAGGCTGGATAGTCCGCCCGGTACTGGTTGGGGAGTCGGGGAGAGCGTTTCTCCGTCGAGGGCCCCCACAACGGTTTCCGCTTCGGTTTCGGGGTCGACCATGATACCGAACTGCAGCGTCGTCGGGTTCACGATCGGCACGCTCAATTTATTGAGCGTCGTGACCCCGCCCGTTATCTGGGAGTAGAGACATAGCTCTACTCCTGTCGTGAACCGCGGGCATTGCTTAAACACAGCGAAATCCCCTGTTGGTTCCTTCGCCAACACCGGCGAGGAAACGGCCCCAAGACTAACCAACGACACAATCAGCGTCGTTATGACGACGAGCGCTCGCTTACCCCTCCCGAGGAGGCGCACCACCACGACCCTATCCTTGAACATTCCTCTCCTGCCTTTCACTGGTTTACCCGGCGAACATCACTATCTCTTGCTCTTCTTCTTCACCACCACGAACCGTTTACGCGCCGCTCGTTCACACACCACACGCTTATGCCCCTTCGGTTTCTTGTGACAGACCTTCAAGGCTCGCGCCAGCTTCTGGGAGCGTGTCAACGCCTTAGTCTTCGCGCACCCGGTGATGCCGACGGGCGTGGTCTGGTTGATCACCGCGCCGTTCTGCCCCACAAATTCGGTGGGCATCGCGAGTTTCTGTCCACAGAGGCTGTAGTTCGCTTTCGCAGGGACGTTCGTCGCCAGCGCCGAGTTCGGACCCTGCGGCAGCGTCAGTTCGAAGGTGCTGAACGGCGCATCGGGCACCGTCTTGAACGTCGTGCTGGTGATCCCCCGTTTATCGATGAACGTCGAACCGACGAGATCTATCGTGACACCATCTCCCTGCAACACCATCGTCAACGTCGGGAACGCTTCCCCGCCATGACTGACGAAGATCGCAGGGCCCGTCAGGGGAACGGGGAGCTCGGGCGTGTGCACGGTCGCGTGCCCGATGAACGACGCCGGGGGACAACCCGCCGGGTTCGCGTCGAACTGCGCCAATGTGCACGCCTTCTGCAACGTCGTCAACCGCGACGGCAACTGCTTAGGCAACTCGACTTTGACCAATCCGATGTTCGTCTGAGTTCCCTGCGCTGCGTTAGGGTAAGACACCCTCGCGGTCAGGCTCGCACCATTGGCTTTCGAGTTCCTCCCAGACGCAAACACCGAGAATTTCGGATGGAATTCAAGGCCGCGACACGACCCCACCCCGAAATGGGTCGAGATCGGAGCTGTCGCCCCCGGACCGCCCGCTCCGGGCGGCGGGGTGCCCCAGGCCGTGCCGGAGAATTCCTGGGGACTGCAGTTGGTCGGGTTGAACATGAAGTTCGGCCGGTCGATCACCGACTGGATCTGCCGCAGATCTGTGGGAACGCCCTTCACGACCTGCGGCAACGGGTCCGTCGTGACCGTGATCTGTGCGGTCGTGGGGTCCACTTCGATCTTGGCGCGGGTGACGATCGTCCCCAGATTGAACGGACCGGCGATCACCGGCGTGACGATCGACAGGCCGAACGGCGCGCCCTTGTACGGCCCGGTCAGGTAGACAGGAAGCTCCGGCGCGCCTGGCTGCGGCAACACCAACGGGTAGGGCCCCGGCCCGGAGGCGACGACGGCATGCCCGATGTGCGACGCCGATGAGCAAGCCCCTTCGGCAGCCTGCGGTTCCGGGCACAACGGCACCTGTGAGAGCATCGCCGACAGGCCCCGGGGGGCTTTGAACTGGAGCTTTTCGATGCGCTGCTGGCCGTCACCGCGCTGAAGCAGAAGGCTAAAGTTGGTGAACCCGCCCGCCTGGTCGGTCGTCGAGCCTGCGATCAGCGACGGCGCAAACGGCATGGGCGAGGAGGGACACGCGCCGCTGCCGGGTCCAGCCGTGATCGCGAACGCACCGGTGGCAGGAAAATCCGAGACGAACGGACTGCTCCAGGGCGTGAAGTCCGCGGTCGTCGTGTACGTGGCGCACTGGGTCGGCGTGTCCAGCGCGGCCTGCGCGCCGCCTGAGAAGGACAGCTTGAAGTTGGTGAACGGGAGCTCCGGGGTGCCTTGGAAGGTGGTCGTCAACCGGCCCGACCGTTCATCGAGATGGACGGTCCCCACGAGCTTGACGTTCACGCCGGACCCGGAGGCCGCGACCAGCAGCTTTAGTTCCGGCGGGTTTGACTGCAGGATGTAGACGTCACCCTGGAGCGGTTTTGAGAGCAGCGGGGTGACGATTTCATCGACGCCGATTTTCGACGCGCCCTGGCAGGATGGCGGACCGTCGTTGCCGTCCCCGACGTGAGCGTCAGCCGGCTGGCAGGCCTGCAGGCCCGCCGCCTGGCCGGGGTTGACGACGAAGCCTTCGGGCAGCGTGACGGTCGTGTTCTGGATATCCGAGCTCGAGAGCCCTTCGAGGCTCGAGAGCCCCCCGACGGAGGGCTTGACTTCAACGGTCAGGCCGGCGGGCGTGTCGGCGTTCGCCGTATCGGGCTGGGTGGTGATCGTCGGCGCGAAAGACAGGTGTTCGCAGCCCGTGAACCCCGTGGGGTTGCCGTTGCTGTCGTGCAGCTGCACGCTCCGTTCGGACGCGACGTTCGGGTCCTGCCAGGTATCCGTACGGATGGTGAATGTCGGCGCAGCGCCACACGACGTGGGCAACGTCAGAAACGGCTTGTTCTCGCCCGTGACATGCGGGCAAAGAGACGTGCCGATGATTTGCGGCGAACAGCCTTCACCTCCGAAGCTTTCTGTATTGCGCCAGTGGTCGTGACTCGGGTCGCCCGGGTTGCCCCACAGCGTGAGCACGCTCTCGATCACGTCCTTTTCGGCGATATCGTTGACGTGGGTCGTCAACCCGTAGTCGCTACCCGTGCGCACACTGGTGTCCAACCTCGTCTCGATTCCTTCGCCGCTGCCGCCGAACGTGAAGCCGATCTCATCCGGCACGCCCGCGGGCGGCACCACGTTGTACACCGCGATCTGCGTCTGCAAGCCCCCAATATCCGTGACCATCACAATCCCGAGCTGACTCGACGCAGGACACGTCGTCGCATCGAGCTCCTGACGAGTGCACATCGGCAACGCGTTCGGATCCCCGACAAGCCCAGGCGGAAGACGCGCTTCGACGTCCCTTATCGTGAGCGGCTGGCCTTCCGGCGGAGCTCCAGCCGGCGACCATTCCAGGCCGCGGTTTTCGTTGAGATAGTTGTTCAGGTCGAAGCTGAACGTCACCTCATAGGGGTGCGATCCGGCCTGCGTGTCGATACTGCCGTCCGCGTTGCTCGCCCATACGTCCCACCCCTCGAAGCCAAAGGGAGCGGGGATGTTGGTTACCGTGACCGGGTCCGATGTGCTCGCGGGTGTCGGCGCGCCACCCCCCACGATGACGACGTGATTCGTCAAAGCCGTTTCGCCTCCTGGCAGCTTGACCCTGACAGCGACCTGAGGGATCGGGTTGGTTCCCTTGGCAGAGCCCGGGTTGCCGCCACCGCCCGCGATCCTGGGCAGATTTTCAGGGTCGTTCGTGCAAGTTACGACGCTCGCGCCGACGACCGGCCCGCCGCCGTTGCCGGTGCAGTGCCAGAAGGAATCTTTGATTATGACTTTACCTTCGCCAACGCCTATACCGCCGAGCACACGCAGCTCTCCTGCTTCTTCGGCGGTGACACCGGGCGGCAGCGTGTCAGTGACCGTGACGGTGCCGTGGCTATCGACCGCGCCGACGTTCATCACGTTGACGACGATGACACCGCTGCCGCCCGGGGGCAGCGCGGTGGGGTAGGTGGTCGCTGTCAGCGCCCAGCCCGGACCCGGCGTTTCAGCCGACGCGGAGCCGGCGCCAAACGCTAGAACGGCCAGGATCACCACGACAGGGGTTCCGAGCGACCTCGAGCGCCTCATCGGCCTGCCCTCCGGCTGTTGCGAGGTCTCTTAGGCTTCACCGCGCCGTACTGTCGCTTTGCCCGCCGTTCGCACGCGGTGCGCTTTCTCTTCGACCTGACCTTCCTGCACGCTTTGAGCGCCTTTGCACGCCTTTCAGCTCTGACCTTGGCGGCGGTCTTGGGTTTTGCGATCTGCGGCGTCCCGAAGTTGCCGACGCCGGTGAACGTCACGCTGGAGGGCGTCGCGAACGCGGGCGGCGCCGGCGGCACCCCCTGACAACCCGTGCCCGTGCAGGCGGTCGACACTTCAGGGAACCCTCCGGCGACACGCGCGTCGTACATCGCGACGTTTTCGTTGCGCGCCGGCGGGGCGAGATGGCCGCGACTCGTGATAAACACGTTATTCCCATTCGCGTCGGCATCCGCGAAATAGGAGTTGTCGGGGCTCTGACCTCCGGAAAGGAGATAGACGCAGCCGGGTTCGGGTAGTGCTGGAACGACGGGCGCGCATGAACCCGCACCATTGCGCTCCCACTCGTACACGTCGATACGACCATTCGTATCCTGGGGCACCAACGCTTGGACGGTATCGAAGAACACGCGACTGCCGTCATCGGAGATCCAGCGCGGACTGTACGCTTTCATAAGCCTGCCACCGCCGCCGGAAACCGGCAGTAGTCCGCTAGCGGGAGCGGTCGGAGCCGCTGGATTGCACGACGCACACAACAGGCGTCCACGGACCGCATCATAAACCTGAACACCCCCTTCACCTTGGAACACGACGGCATTGCCGTCCGGCGTCACCTCAGCGGTACGGTTACCCGGCGACAGACTGACGTTGG
>Ga0193728_1001930_pt1 | contig 10750 bp, 11 predicted proteins | sample U1c1metaG_FD_143037 | JGI IMG/M metagenome (GOLD analysis project Ga0193728, IMG submission 143037) | Soil microbial communities from a riparian zone of the East river system, Colorado, United States - U1c1 | ecosystem: Environmental > Terrestrial > Soil > Riparian zone | place: USA: East River... | reverse complement strand
GTCTTTGATGGGCGGGCCCGCCTTGGCGTCCGGTTCGTTCGGATCCACCCCGACCGCGAACGTGCCGGGGAAGGGTTTTAGATCAATGACAATTCCCGGTTTGAACTGCGTCTGCATCTTCGCCAGGTCCAGTTTGTAGTAGCGCACGAATCCTTCCGGAAACTCGGAGGCCAATTGGCCGACCGTGGGGAAATCCTTGCCCGGCACGTTGAAATTGAAGGCATCCGTTTTGGGGACGATTTTCAAGATGTGGATCTCCAGGGTGGCGCCAGGGTCAGCGCCCTCGACGAAAATCGGTCCAGTAATGGAGTGCGGACCGCCGCCGGGATTGCCCTTGCGGAGTTTCACGATTTCATCCATGTCCACGCCCGGTTTGATCTTCCCAAGGGAATGAGAAAGCGTCTCGATCGACACCGTGTCCCCCGACTTAATGGTCAGTTTGGGCTTCTCGTTGATGTCGTACCAACCCCATTGCACGTTTGCAGGCGTCGCCGGTAGTACGTAGTGTTTCGACGCGCCGGTGTCATGAGCCTGGGCGCATGAGAGGCCGAGGATCAGGGCAACCGCCGCAGAGGCGGCACGCGATGGTTTTATGGAGGGCCCACTATTGGTGTTCATGCTTTTTCCCTAAAAGTGTTTGTTTTGGCGGTCTGAAGATTTGCATTGTGTCACGCGATCAAGGGATCGGTGAGCGTGGCGCCCGAAGATTGGTCGTTCGGAGACGGCAAGGCGCAATACGTCAAGGCAGAAACCTAAGGCTCAAAACGATGGTTGACGCATCAGGGTCGCGGGTATAGTCTTAGTTGAATGATCAACCAACTCGATGGCGTGCCGGATACGCGTACCCGCTTGGTGCTCGCCGCCATGCAGTTGTTTTGGGCGAAGGGCTACAACTCGACCAGCATTGCGGATGTTCTGCAGTCAGCCAAGGTGAACAGCGGCAGCCTGTACTACTTCTTCCCCGGCAAGACCGATCTGCTGGCTGCGGTACTGGAGATGTACCACGACGGCATCCGGCAGATGCTGCTGGAGCCCGCCTGGGCCGGCGTGAACGATCCCATCGAGAAGATATTTGCGCTGCTCGCCCGCTATCGACAATCGTTGGCGGACACCGACTGCTTCTACGGATGTCCGATCGGCAGCCTGGCACTGGAGCTGCACGAGCCCGACCCACCGGTTCGCGAGCGGCTGGCGAAGAACTTCAGCGCATGGATTGACGCCATCGCTGAATGCTTGGAGCAGGCGAAAACGCGCTTGCCGGCCGACCTTGATCGACGCGAACTGGCTCAGTTTGTTTTGACCACTATGGAGGGCGGCGTCATGCAGGCGCGCACATTTCGGGACATCGCTTACTTCGATGCTGCAGTTCGCCAGCTTGGTCAGTACTTCAAGCGGCTCGGCGGCGATTCGCCGGCGCCCCGCACGAGACCGGCGAAATCTCGCAGCAAAAACACAAAGGGATAAAACTCATGCGTAAATTGATCGGGCTGTACCTGCTCCTGCCAGGCTTCGCGTTCGCCGTCCCGGATCCTGCCTATCAGCCGTTGGCGTTTCTCGCCGACCACTGTTGGAAGGGCGCATTGCCCGGCGGAAAACAGACTGACGAGCATTGCTTCAGCTGGATTTACGACGGCAAATTCCTGCGCGATCGCCACACGGTGCGCGCTCAAGGCCGGCCCGATGCGTTGGGTGAATCGATCTACTTCTGGAACTCCGCGGCGAAGCAACTCGAATATCTTTACATCGAAAGCGATGGGGGATTCAGCCGCGGGCCCGTTTCGTTGAGCAAGGACGCTTTGGTGTTTCCGAATGCCAGTTTCGTTGAGAACGGCAAGACGATGGTTTACCGCAGCCGCTGGGAGCGCAACGGTACCGACGCCTACGATGTGGTGACGGAATTTCAAGCCAAGGACAATTGGGTGCCCGGCTTCAAGGTTCACATGGTGCAACTCGCGGCGCCCTAGTGCTATCCTCTTTGGCGAACGCGTCAATCTGGAGAGTGGCCATGCGCAGTTTCATTGCCGCCTGTTTGGCATCTTTTGTCATCGCCTTGATCGCGGCCACGATTCTCGACGAAATTGTCCAAAAGTCTGCGACCGCTGCATTCTCGACTTCGGCCGTTCGACACTAGCCAGCAGTGGCCTGCGTCCGCCTATGGCGAAAGCTGGAATCCTTTCGTTTCGATCTCCATGAAGGTTCGGCCCAGCGTCCCTACGACGGCGTAGAAGTCCGCGGATGTGCTTTTCTCCAGATCCGAAAAGAACCGTGCGATCCATGGTGAGAGATGGTGGTCGAAAATCTCTCGATCGGATCCGGTCGGCGCGGCGATTTTCCCGCCGGCAAGACCTGCCATGATCTCCAGAAGTATCGCGGCATGATCTTCAGGCTCCGTTTGCCCGTCCACCCGCTCGATGCCGATACGCTGGAGCACTTGCCGAAGGCTCGCGAGCGGACGCCCATGCAGAAAACCCGTGAGATAGTACGACGCATAGGGCAGGAGCTCGCCGCGACCGAGTCCAACGAACAGCGTGAAATGCTCACGTGCCGTGATTTCAGCATCGGTTCGGGCCGAAGCCTTCCCGAGTGCGGTGTGCGCAAGGCCCAGCGGACTTGAGTCCCCGCGCAAATCAGCCAGACGGCGGAGCAATGGGGCATCGGGGCTGCGCGCCAGCAAGGTCGAGAGCAGCGAATATTCTTGCGCCCTTGCCAGGTCGACCTCATCGATAGTCACTTGGGTAATGCACCACCGTGAGAGCGCGGCGCCGGCGGGCCAGGACTGGCTTCGACTGCACCACCGTGAGAGCGCGGCGCCGGCGGGCCAGGACTGGCTACGTCCGTTGTCTCGGCGACCTGCCTTAGGTCCTCAACCGGCTCGATGCACGGCAGTTGTTGGCCGCTCTGCAGTACCGCTTGCTCGAGGGCGGAGGTTTCCGAAGTTCCTTGACCGGAAGGGTTCAGGATTCCGAGCGCTTGAGCCACGAGAAAACTCGTGGCGTCGAGCGGACCAAATCCCGCCATGGCGGCGTGATCGTTGAAGTCCCACTGGTTCTCCGCAATCCCCACGAAGTCTCGAATGGCAGGGTCAGCGGTCCAGGCGCTGCGCAGCGCGGCGCGCGTCAATTCCTCCGGCACTTGCGCCTGCAGAAATTGCCGGATATCGCTGTCGGCGACGATGGATTCAATGGCCGGCAAGCTTGCCGGATCGAACGCAGGGGCAGCGGACACGTCCGCAGCCGGCGACGCACGTTCCGATTCACTCTTCAACCGCAACCAACGAGCAAGGAGGTCTTCAGAGCCGCTCATCCTTCTTTCTCCGAACCGCCGGTGCGGCGTGCAGGCGGGGAGGAGCGATCGCGCGCGCGCTTGAAGAATGGTTGCTCGACGTGATGCTCGGCGACGAAGTTCTGCACGATTTCTCTGACGGAACTGGGCATCGGCACAGACTCTACCAGATCATCGCCGGCCCCCGTCAGCGCCTCACCCTCTGCCGGGTCCGCCGTTACGGAGAGCAGGTCGAACCCCACCTCTCCCGGTCCAGGCCGAAGCACGACCCACAAAAGCGGAGTGCCTGAAGCAAGGTTGTTGCGGTAGTTGGCGGTCTCAGTGCGGTGAAGCTCGATCACCGCCTCACCGGCATAGAAAGTGGTCAGGTCTCCCGCAGCGTGAATCACCGTCCAAGGCGGTGCCGCCGGCACGCCTTCGAGCACCGAGACCGGCCGAACCAGGAAATCAAGCCACGGACTCTCGGCCTTGCGCCGTTCGACGACGACGCCCACCGGAATTCGGATCAGGGCTGCCCAGGTCAATTCAGCGCCCCGGTGCAAAGCAGGACCGGCAGGCCAGTGATGAGGTTCTGCGGCTTCAACCGCAGAGTCTGATCAACCGACATGGCCGCAATCAGATAGGTTGGCGCGCCTCTGGCCTGTTCGACAATTTCCGCCTCGTCGGCGAAGGTCATGCGGAAGAGGCCGACGACGAGGCGTCGTGCAGCCTGATCGAGCTCATTACCGTTCCAAAGCGCATCTCCAATCCGCGTGGCATTGGCGTCCAGGCCGACATACCAAGTCAGCCTGGCGTCGCGCAGTTCAGTCACCGGGTCGATCTCAACATCCACGGCGAGCAGGTGGCGTACCCAACGCGTGACGACATCGCCGAGCGCAGCCAGTCCGCGCCGGCCTCCGGTCAGATCGAGCGCCATGTCGAACGCATCACTACGCTGCCAGTACTCGGCAGCGTTGGCTTCGCTCAATACATCAACCTCGGCTGGGGCGGAAGACCCTAGCATGGCGACCAACGGCGATAGGGGTCTTACGCTCGAGCCCGGAATGGCTTCCTCGTCGGCGGCTACCAACGATCCCTCGTAGGAGGTCAGCCGCTGGGTGCGGAATAGAAGCTCGGCGGCGCGCAGCACGAAGACATCGTCGCAATCATCCAAGATATTGCGCAAGATGACCTGCACGAGTTGGTCGATGAAAATGCGCGGGAATTTCAGGTCTTGACGCACGATTTTAAGATACGCCGCCTCCAACGTAGCATGCCGGACAAGATGATCTCTCCACGAGATCAGCAATTCCCAATTCTCGCGCGCATCTGCGTCGGCGATCGCTGCGATTTGTCGCGATTCGACCGGCTGTCGTGGATCTTTGAGCAACGCAACGTGCAGCGCCCGTTCAACGGCGCAAGCATCCGGCGGCGGCGCGATCTCCGGCCGCGCCAGGTAGGTCTTCAGGAATTCGTCCGTGACGATCAAGCCGCCGTCGCCGCCCCGATCCAGCAGATGATGGCCGCAGGAAAGCCAGAAGTCGTGCGTTTCGCTCAACCGCGCTCTCCACGGACAAACGTTGCGAAATCGATCCGTCCCACCGGTGCTTCCTCCTCGTCCGCCACCTCGACGAAGCTGAAGACAGGCGCTGGCTTGGACAGCGCGTTCGCCTGCAACGTCCGAAACGACTCGCGGATCGCCTCATTCTCGTAGCGGCGCGACACCGCGATCAGCATCCCCTGAGGATAATCGCAGAGCGATGCGGCAAAGGCGATTTCCTCTTCCGATGCCAGTCGCGCGCTCTGAAGATCGGGTGCACCGCAGCGCTCGAGCAGCTGTGCGGCCAATTGCTCAACCGCCGCGGCGCGCTGCTCCGCGCTCGCCTCGACGATCTGTGCCAAGGTCGACCAACCGAACGAGCCGATACCTAAAAATCCGCCGCGGAATGCGGCACGAGTTTTACCGGTCAAGGTTGCCGGATCCAGATTCGCGAGCATGAAAGCACCGGATACGGCCCATTCCCCGGGCTCCGCCGCCTGATCAAAGACAAACGTATCCGAGGGATCCGCCCGGACGGTCTTCAGTAGCTTCATGCGCGCGGCTCCATCGGCACAACGACCTCACGGCGGGTTGACCACGGTCACACAGCACCCACTTCAGTGCCGTGGCAGCACCCTATTGGCCTTGCTATGCTGGTGCATTGTAGCTCCTTGTGAAAAACACGGCCTCGGCACTTACGGAAGCAGCAAGAAAATGACTGGGCCCCTCAGCAATATCTTGCCGAAAATGGCGGCATTGATGGCGGCGGCGGCCGAGCCTTTGCCTCCCATCCCCTTCGTCACGCTGAACAGCGACGGCGTAGTGCTCATCTATGGCTGCGATGCGCAAGCCGTTGAGGCCGGCAATTTGCTGAAGGCGCATCTTGATGTCACCGTGCTGATCACTCCGCCGGCCACCGTCGTTCCGCCGCCGGTCAACGAATTTCCGATCGTGAAGGGCAGGATCCGATCCGCCAAAGGGCATCTCGGCGCCTTCGAAATTACGGTGGATGATTTTGCGGAAGCGGCACCGTCTTCGCGCAGCGCCTTGTCGTTCGGGCCTTCGCGCCATGGCGCGGTGTCGCGCTGCGACATCGTTCTTGACCTCTCCGGCGGCGCGGCATTGTTTCCCGCCGGCGATCTACGCGATGGGTATCTTCGTGCGGATCCGGGCAATCCCAATGCGGTCTCGAGCGCCGTCTTGAAAGCGCGAGATCTCACCGGTACCTTCGACAAGCCGCGGTACATTACGTTCACCGATGATCTGTGCGCGCATTCGCGCTCACAAATCGTCGGCTGCACACGCTGTCTTAACCTCTGCCCAACCTCCGCCATCGTTCCTTCCGGCGACCATGTTTCGATTGACCCTTATATTTGCGCCGGCTGTGGTCAATGCGCTGCCGCCTGTCCCACGGGAGCGGCGGCTTATGCGCTGCCGCCTTCGGACGCATTGCTGCGGCGGCTGCGCGCGCTGTTGCTGACGTATCGCGAGGCGGGCGGAGCGCATGCCATGGTGCTGCTGCACGATGAGCCGCACGGCGCACCCCTCATCGATGCGCTGGCGCGCTTCGGCGACGGTCTGCCCGCACACGTACTGCCGTTTTCCGTCAACGAGGTCACGCAAATTGGTCTCGAGGCGATCTCGGCTCTCTTTGCTTACGGGGCGTCTGCCGTGCGACTGCTGCTGCGCGCGCGGCCGCGCCACGATACGGTCGGACTGAACAGTACGATTGCGCTGGCTGAAACCATCCTGGCGGAGCTCGGCTTCGGCGCCGGACGGATCGCGACCATTGAAGCGGACGATCCCGATCTTCTCGCGGCGACGCTGCACGCCATTCCGATGATGCCCAGCGCGCCACGTCCCGCGAGCTTCCTGGCGGTAGGCGATAAGCGGGGCGTGCTGCGGTTCGCCTTGCGTGAGCTGCGCCGCGCGGCGCCGGAGCCGAAGGATGTGATCGCGCTGCCCGCCGGTGCGCCCTTTGGCGCGGTGCAGATCGATACGGCCGGTTGCACGCTGTGCCTGTCCTGCGTGTCGGTATGCCCGACGGGTGCGCTGAGCGATGATAAAGAGCGACCGATGCTGCGTTTCGCCGAGGAGGCCTGTGTGCAATGCGGACTGTGCGAGGCCACCTGCCCGGAACAAGTCATCACATTGAAGCCGCAGCTCGACTTTCGAAACGGCTCCGGCGTGCAGGTCCTGAAGGAGGAAGAGCCGTTCCGATGTATTCGCTGCCGCAAGCCGTTCGGCGTAAAAAGCACGATCGAGCATGTCGCCGCGAAGCTCGCGGACAAGCATTGGATGTTCAAGGACTCTCCCGAGCGCCTCGATCTCATCAAGATGTGCGAGGACTGTCGCGTCGCATTCGTCACAGAAAAGGAATTCGATCCCTATGGGGCGCCGCCCCCCGTCCGCACGACCGCGGATTATTTACGCGAGCGCGACGGCGAGCTCGCGAAGAAGCACGATAGCTGAAGCGGGCTTCGATGTTTATTTGGCGGGAGCCGGCGTCGGCTGACCCGGCGGTTCGGCGATGCGCTCCTTCGCGAGCGCCTCCGCCAGCCACAGGTCGTGATGTTCCTCGGCCCAGCTCAGATCCACCTCGCCCGTACCCATGGCCTCGAACGCCCCCTCCATGCCGGCCGTGCCGATGTAGATATGTGCAAGAATCACGGCGATGAATAGAACGGCGACGATGGCATGGACCACTTGCGCGATTTGCATTCCGGCAATGTTCGCGAAGTAGAACGGAAACAGCAGCAGAAATCCCGAGACGATGACCGCGGCGCCGGCGCCAAGGGCAAACCAAAAGACCATTTTCTCGCCGGCATTGAAGCGCCCGGCGGGTGCATGCTTGGATTTGATGAAGCCGCCGCCTTGCTTCAGCCAATCGATATCCACCTGTTTCGGGATATTGTCCTTTACCCAAAGGGCGACGATCAGGACCAGACCGACGACGAACGAGAAGCTCACGAAATTATGGGCGTACTTGGAAATTTGCGAGAAGGCGCTGAACGTTTCGGGTCCGACAATCGGCAGAAGCAAGAGCTTTCCGAACGTGATATTCAATCCCGTCAGGCCGAGAACGACGAACGAGACTGCCGTGAGCCAGTGTGAGAAGCGCTCGAAACCACTGAAGCGAAGGACTTTCCTGCCCGAGCGTCCGGCTGAAATCCGGATCCTCCCCAGCACGACATAAGCGAGCGCCAACAGGGCGATCATCCCGAGAATGACGATCGCGCCGAGCCAGCGCAAGGTGACCTCATGAAAATGATCCCACTCGCGGCCGGCGGGCTGTATGAGCACACCCGCTCTTTTGTCCGGGATGTCGATGCGTCCCTGGATGCGAGACTCCTCTTGAAGGAGAGTCTGTTCCGGGACGGCGCTTGCGTCCGGACTCACCGGTGCGTTCGGGTTTGCTTGCTGTGCATGCGCCTGCAGCACAACGCTGAGCATCGTCAAGAACACGAGCGGGGCAAGGGCATGGCGTATTCGTGCGAGCATGGTCACACCGAGATCTTTTCGTGATAGGCCGTCATCCAACCCCAGGCGCCGGATCCATAACCCCGCTTCAGCACCCGCTCCTTATAAATCTCGGCAATGATGTCGCCATCGCCCGCGAGCAGCGATTTGGTCGAGCACATTTCGGCGCACAGCGGCAGCTTGCCCTGCGCCAGCCGGTTGGCGCCGTATTTCTTGTACTCCTCGGTGCTGCCGGTTTCTTCATTGCCGCCGCCGCCGGCGCAGTAGGTGCATTTATCCATCTTGCCGCGGGAGCCGAAGTTGCCGATGCGGGGGTATTGCGGCGCGCCGAATGGGCATGCGTAGAAACAGTAGCCGCAGCCGATGCACAGATCCTTGGAATGCAGCACCACGCCCTCTTCGGTGGGAAAGATGCAGCTCACCGGGCAGACCGCTGCGCACGGCGCGTCGGTGCAATGCATACAGGCCATCGAAACCGACCGCTCGCCGGGCTTGCCGTCATTGATGGTGACGACCCGTCGGCGGTTGATGCCCCAGGGCACCTCATTCTCGTTCTTGCACGCGGTGACGCAGGCGTTGCAGTTGATGCAGCGGTCGGCGTCGCAAAGAAACTTCATCCTCGCCATGGGTTAGCGTTCCTTATGCCGATCTGATCTGACACAGAGTGGCCTTCGGCTCCTGCATGCCGGTGGCCGGATCGAAACCGTAGGTCGTGAGGCCGTTCACGCTCTCACCGAGTACATACGGATCGGCGCCTTTGGGATACTTGCTGCGTTGGTCGACCCCCTGCCACCAACCGGCAAAGTGAAAGGGCATCCATGTCACGCCCTTGCCGACGCGCTCCGTCACCAAGGCCTTCATGCGCGCTTTCGAATTGCTCTCAGGTCCCGTCACCCACACCCAACCCCCATCGGAAATGCCACGCTCGGCCGCGTCGGCGGGATTGATTTCGACGTACATGTCTTGCTTCAACTCCGCCAGCCATCGGTTCGATCGCGTCTCCTCACCGCCGCCCTCGTACTCCACCAGTCGGCCGGAACTCAAGATCAGCGGGAATTCCTTGACGATGCCCTTCTCGACAGCGGTTTTCTGTACCGTAAATCCCAAGTTGGGTACACGAAACTGCCGGGCATCCGGCAGCGTCGGATACTTGGCGACGAGATCAGGCCGCGGCGTGTAGATGGGTTCGCGATGAACCGGGATCGGGTCCGGCAGATTCCAGGCAATCATGCGCGCTTTACCATTGCCAAACGGACTGCAGCCATGCTTGATGGCCACGCGCTGAATGCCGCCGGAAAGATCGGTCGACCAAGAGACGGTATCCGGCTTGGCCGCGTTCACCCGAAGAATGGTCGCCAACTCCTGCGCCGTAAGATCCTTGTCCCACCCGAGCTTCTTCAAGACGCCGAGGGTGAACTCGGGGTAGCCGTCCTTGATTTCCGAACCCACGGAATAGGAGCCGTCGGCAAGCAGGCTTTCGTGCACCTCCTTCTCGATCTCCTGACCGTTCTGCAGGGTCTTGCGTTTGACGACGCGCTCGACGCCGAAGCGCGCTCGAAAAGTGCCGCCGCCGTCTGCGATCGATAAATTGGTGTTGTAGAGGATGGGCGTGCCGGGATGCCTAAGTGCCGGGGTTCCCCAGCACGGCCACGGCAGACCGTAGTAATCGCCGCCGACTTCCGGGTCGTCCTTCGGCGCCCGCATCGTCACCAGGTCGAATTTGCCCTGGTTTTTCATGTGCGCTTTGAGGCGCTCCGGAGACTGACCGCAATAGCCGGTCGACCAGCCGCCGCGATTGATTTCGCGCAAGATATCCTCTGCCGACACCGCGCCGTTTTCGACCTTGATGTTTTTAAACATCAATTCCGCAAAACCCAGCTTGTGCGCGAGCATATGCATGATGTCGTAGTCGTTCTTCGATTCGAACACCGGCTTGACGATTTGCTCGCCCCACTGAAGCGAGCGATTGGAAGCCGTGCGCGATCCGTCCATTTCGAAGCTGGTGCAGGCGGGGAGCAAATAAGTCCCATTTTTGCGGCCCGATAGCACCGCCCAGGTGGTGGGGTACGGATCGCAGACGACCAGCAAATCCAGCTTCTCAATTCCACGCACCGATTCGGGCATGCGGGTGATCGTGTTTGCGCCATGGCCCATGATGAACATGGCCTTTAGGGTATCGGGCTGGCTTACCTGATCCTTGGGCAGCAGCGTGGCATCGAACCAGCGCGTGCTGGGAATGCCGGGCGACTCCATGAGAGTCTTGCTGACGAAGCGCGAGAGCATCCAGTCATAGTCAACTTCCCAGACGCGGCACCAGTGCCGCCAGGCCTCTTCGGCAAGACCATAGTAGAGAGGCAGACTGGTCACATCCAGGCCCAGATCGGTCGCGCCCTGAACGTTGGTGTGGCCGCGGAAAATGTTCGCGCCGCTGCCAAAACCGCCCACGTTGCCGGTTGCCAGGAGCAAGAG
>Ga0193728_1001929_pt1 | contig 10751 bp, 10 predicted proteins | sample U1c1metaG_FD_143037 | JGI IMG/M metagenome (GOLD analysis project Ga0193728, IMG submission 143037) | Soil microbial communities from a riparian zone of the East river system, Colorado, United States - U1c1 | ecosystem: Environmental > Terrestrial > Soil > Riparian zone | place: USA: East River... | reverse complement strand
GTGCACCATCCGCCGATTCCGGAGCCGCTTCTGTGGGCGATGGCGATGCTCGAGCTCCAGGGTCAGGATGCCCTCGCCGAGGTCGTCCTCGGCACCGATGTCATTGGAATTCTCGGTGGTCACCTGCACTACACGACTCACAGCGTCTTCGCCGGGATCCCCGTCTCGGTCGCGGCGGCCACCTGCTACACGATGGATCTCTCCGACGGGGCAAAACTGCTCTCCGGAGTGGATGCCAACCAGGCGTTCAACATCGTGAGCGTCTACGAGTCCCAGGTCGTGCACACGGTCATCCCGCTGCTCTCCGCGACCGAGGTCACAGGCTTTCCCGCCGAGAACCGCAAGCTCATCGAGGCGATGTCGCCGGACGAACGTCGCGCGATGTTCTCCAAGAAGGATTCGCCCTTCAACCGCGGCGAGGTGCGGTAGCCGGCTGCCCGAGGGGTGCGAGCTACAGTGAATTGGTGAGCGAAGCCGACAACCCCGAATTCAGAATCGCGCTCGAAGCCTTCAACAGCCAGCCGTTTACAGGGCTGATCGGCGCGAGCCTCACTCGGTTCGGCGCCGGTGTTGCCGCCGTCGAGGTGCCGCATCGTGCAGAACTCCTGCAGCAGCACGGCTTTCTGCACGGCGGGGTCATCGCGTACGCGATTGACAACGCGATCACGTTCGCGGCGGGCACCGTTCTCGGGACGAGCATCCTGACTGCGGGGATCAGCATTGTCTATCTGCGACCGGCGGGTTCATCAATCACGGCGACCGCCACCGTCCTCGGGGCAACTCGCCGTCAGGCGGTCGTGTCCTGCGAGGTCCACTCGACCAATGACCAGGGCAAGGACGTTCTCGTCGCCACCGGTCAGGGGACGGCGACCATCATCGGCCGCTGAGCCGAACGCTGCACGAGCCGAGCGCTGCTCAGCTGAGTGTGAGCCCACTCGCACGCAGTCGTTGCCGGTCGGCGGAGATCGAGTCCGCGAGCCGACTGCCCGTTCCGCGAAGGTGCTCGATGGTCGCCAGCTCCGCTCCGTGCGCGTCCCCAGCCACGAGGGCGTGCGCGATCGAAGAATGCTCCCGATTGCAGCGTTCGCGCGATTCCGCGGACTGCACCTCGAGCCAGCGCGTTCGATAGAGACGGGTCAGGACACTCCTCATCGCGTCGATGAGAAACGGATTTCCCGACAGTCGTGCCAACTCCAGGTGGAAGCTCGTTCCGGCATCGAGACTGTGTTCCGGCGTCTCGTCGCCGTCGAGCGAACTGGCGAGTTCTGCGAGGGCTTCGAGATCCGCTCGGTGTGCACGCGATACCGCCAGCCGCGCCGCAGCCGATTCGAGAATCTCGCGGTACTCGTAGAGCTCACGGATCTCATCGAGGTTGAGCGGTGCGACGATCCAATTCTTCCCATCGCGCTCGACGAGTCCCTCTGATTCGAGGCGCATGAGGGCGGCGCGGATCGGAGTTCTGGATGCGCCGAAGTCGGGCTCAAGACCGCGCTCGCTGAGGCGCTGGCCCGGGGCAAGACCGAGGCTGAGGATGGCGGCGCGAAGTCGGCCGTGCAGGCTGTCGTCGGTCATCCGCTGATTCTTCCGTCTCGTAGAGCTTGTGGTATACCAGTATGGTATCCCACCCGGCGAACGAAACGAGGCGAAATGCGCAACGAAAAGCTGGGGTGGAAACCATGGATCATGCTCGCTCTCGGCCTGCTCGCGCAGACCGCAACCTCGATGCTGGTCAGCACGCCGGCGTTTTTGATCCCGGAGCTGCACAACAACCATGGCGTCCCGCTCGCGACCGCGGGCCTGCTCGCATCGACCACGACGATCGGCATGGTCGTCGCCCTGGTCGCGTGGGGAGCGCTCGCCGATCGGATTGGTGAACGCTGGGTGATCTCCGGTGGGCTTGCGCTCGCGGCCATTGCCGCGACGGGCGCCGCCGCCTTCACAACCAACTTCGGTGTGCTCGGCGCGTTCCTTGTCCTCGGCGGTATCGCGGGGGCCAGTTCGAGTCCGGCAAGTGGGCGCCTGGTCGTCGGCTGGTTCCCGCGCAATCGGCGCGGGCTCGCGATGGGAATTCGGCAGATGTCGCAGCCGCTGGGTGTCGCGCTTGCCGCCCTGATTGTGCCTCCGTTAGCGGAGGGCCCTGGGATTGCCGTCGCCCTGTTGGCATCCGTGGCATTCTGCGGTGTGGTTGCCGTCGCGTCCGCAATCGTGCTGCGCGACCCGGCCCGTGTTCCGCTGTCCGAATTCGCGTCGAAGCCCGCCAATCCGTATCGCGGCGGTCTTACGCTGGTGCGCATCCATCTGGTGTCGATCCTGCTCGTCGTGCCCCAGTTCACGATCTCGACCTTCGGTCTCATCTGGCTCATCTCGGAGCAGAAGCTGCCCACCGCGGTCGCCGGGCTCATCGTCGGGCTGGCCCAACTCATCGGGGCACTGGGACGAATCGTCGTCGGAGTCTGGAGCGATCGGCTGGGCAGCAGGATGCGCCCGTTGCGCTGGGTCGCGCTCGCCGCGGTTGCGTCCATGCTCCTGCTTGCTGCGGTCGGGTTGATCGTGACGCCCGTCGCCGCGTTCGTGCTGATCGTCGCCGCGACGATATCGGTCGCGGACAACGGGCTCGCCTTCGGTGCGGTTGCCGAAATCGCGGGCCCATACTGGTCGGGACGTGCCCTCGGCGCTCAGAACACGGGCCAATGGATCGGCGCATCGCTCGTCGGACCCCTCGCCGGCCTGCTCATCGGAGTGGTCGGCTACCCGCTCACCTTCGTCGCATCCGGACTCTGTGCGTTGATTGCGGTGCCACTGGTGCCGAGCGCAGGTGATATCGAGCACGGCACGCCTGCCGCGCCCGCGGTGGCAACTGCGCGACCATGAGAGCGTGCTACTCGAACGAGCAGTGAGCGATTTTGCGGTCTACCTGTCCGCCGAGCGCGGTTTCAGCCCGCACACGGTGCGGTCGTACTCCGCGGATCTCGCCGACCTCGAACGGTTCACCAACACCCGGGGCATCGAGACCACCGACGGGCTCGATCTCGAGGTCTTGCGCGACTGGTTGTGGGACGGCTCGAAGGCCGGCCTCGCCAAGTCGACCCTCGCGCGCCGCTCGGCCGCGGTTCGCAGCTTCTCGAGCTGGCTCGCCAGAACCGGTGCTGCGCCGACGGATGCCGGTTCCCGACTTCGCGCCCCCAAGGCGGACCACCACCTTCCCCGCGTTCTCACCCGTGGACAGATCGACGGACTGCTGGTCGGCCTCGCTGACCGAGCGTCGGGCGGCGACGCGATCGCGACCCGGGATCTCGCCATTGTTGAGCTGCTCTACGCCTCCGCCCTGCGGGTGAGCGAAATCGTCGGGCTCGACCTCGGCGACATCGATCTCGGACGTCTCACAGTTCGAGTGACCGGCAAGGGCGCGAAGGAGCGCGTCGTGCCATTCGGTGCACCCGCGGGTCGCGCGATCGTCGACTACGAGAAGCATCGGCACGAGCTAACCACCGAACCGACTGCCGCCGTGTTCCTCGGCGCTCGCGGCAAGCGTATCGGAACTCGTACCGTGTATGAACTCATTGCCAGCCTGCTCGCAGAGCTTCCGGGATCCGGACCAGCCGGACCCCACACCCTCCGCCACACTGCAGCCACGCACCTGCTCGACGGTGGCGCCGATCTTCGTTCGGTGCAGGAGCTGCTCGGCCATGCGAGTCTCGGGACGACACAGCTCTACACGCACGTTTCGGCCGAGCGCCTCAGGGAGGCCTACCGCACCGCCCATCCGCGCGCCTGAGTTTTGGGTGCCGGTCTCGATAACGCCGCCTCCTTCGTCGACGGCTACTCGACCCGAGGTACGCGTCGGGCCAATCCTCGGGTCGAGTAGCCGGGCGCAGCCGGCGTTATCGAGACCGAGGACCACGCCGCAATCCTCGGGTCGAGTAGCCGCGGCGGAGCCCGGTGTCATCGAGACCTCAGCGCGAAGGCAGCGTTATCGAGACCCGGCACGGGTTGCGACCTGGACGCTCGGCTGTAAAGCTAGAGCAGTTCCCGTTTTTGATGTGAGGTAATTTCCGGTGAAGATGCTCAACGGTTTCGCGCAGTCCGCGCGCTGACGATCGTTGAACCGCATCTGAGCGGCTCCGGAGTCAGTGCATCCACTGACAACCTGGGAGCCGCATGTCTTCTGCATCAACAAACTCTGCTATTTCTCTGACCAATGTCGGGTTCACCTGGCCCGATGGAGCCCTCGTGCTCGGCGGCATCACGGCAACTTTCGGCAGTGGTCGCACTGGTCTCATTGGGCTCAACGGCTCGGGCAAGTCAACTCTTCTTCGACTGATCCGCGGTGAGCTGACCCCGACAGTCGGGAGCATCACGCTCTCCGGAGAGATCGACTACCTGCCGCAATCGATCACGCTCGACAATGCGTCGACGGTCGCGGACCTTCTGGGCATCCGAATGAAGCTCGATGCTCTTCACGCGATCGAGTCTGGCGACGTCTCGCTCGAGAACTTCGAGGCGCTCGGCGACGACTGGGACATCGAAACTCTCGCGGCGGATGCGTTGCGCGCCGCCGGACTCACGGCGTCCGATCTCGATCGCCCGGCGTCGAGGCTGTCGGGCGGCGAGACAATTCTGGTGGCCATTGCCGGGCTCCGACTTCGCGCGACTCCCATCGTGCTGCTCGACGAGCCCAGTAACAACCTGGATCGCGACGCGCGTCGGCGTTTGGCAGACATGATCATCGGCTGGAAGGCCGCTCTGGTGGTAGTCAGCCACGACGTCTCACTTCTCGAGCTGATGGATGACACCGCCGAGATCTATGCCGGTCGCCTCACCATTTTCGGCGGCCCCTACAGCGAGTTCGTGGTGCGCCTTGAGGCAGAACAGGATGCGGCACAGCAGGCCCAGCGCGCCGCCGAGCAGGCAGTCAAGGTCGAAAAGCGCCAGCGCGTCGAAGCCGAGTCCAAGCTTGCCCAGCGAAGCCAGGTGGCGCGAAAGGCCTTCCTCGAGAAGCGCGTGCCCAAGATCGTCGCCAACGGCAGGAAATCGTCGGCGCAGGTATCGGCGGGCAAGCTTCGCACCGAGTCCGACGGCAAGCTACGCGATGCCCGCGAGTCCCTGGACACGGCAGAGTGGCGCGTACGCTCCGACGACCAGATCCGCGTCGATCTGCCCGATCCGAGCGTGGGAGCGGGTCGCCGTCTGGCCGGGCTCACGGGCTCCAATCGCGAGTTTGTGATCCAGGGGCCGGAGCGTGTTGCACTAATCGGACCGAACGGGGTCGGCAAGACGACTCTGCTCGAAGCGCTCGTGCGGCCTGAACTGGCGAGGCCAGGACGGGCGACCGCGATCGCCTACACCGATCGCATCGGATACCTGACTCAGCGCCTCGATGGACTCGATGAGGATGCGAGCGTCCTCGACAACATCCGTGCCGCGTCGCCCTCGGTTCCGCCCGGGCTCGTGCGCAACCGGCTGGCGCGATTCCTGATTCGCGGCGGCTCTGTGGATCGCCCGGTGCGCGGGCTGTCGGGTGGGGAGCGTTTCCGGGTATCGCTGGCACGACTTCTGCTCGCGGATCCGCCACCGCAGCTGCTCGTGCTCGACGAACCCACCAACAATCTGGACCTCGGCAGCGTCGATCAACTGGTTGGCGCACTGCGGGACTATCGAGGCGGCCTGCTGGTGGTGAGCCACGATGACACGTTTCTCGCGCGCCTCGAGTTGACTCGGGTGATCGAACTTGATGCGACCGGCGAACTACGGGAGGTTGCCCGCCCGTAGAACTCGCGAAAGTACCGATTTGTCCCGAGTGTGCCGAAACATTCTGGCGGTCTGGAGACAAATCGGTACTTTGGCGGGCGAGCTGACGCGTCGGCAGCAGGACCGAGTGCGGGATGCCGCCCAGAAACAGCATGGGCGAAACGTATCCTCCGTCGATGCGTACTCCGAAGTGCAGGCACAGCTCGGCGCAGTGACCGGGTTCGAGCGTCCCGATGACTTCGCCGCGCGTGACAACCGCGCCAGCCGACAGCGACGAGAGCACCGGTTCGTAGCTGGAGAGGATGCCGCCCGGGTGCGTAATCGAAAGCACGTGCCGGTCGACGACGAATCCGGAAAAGTGCACGACGCCGTCCGCCGGTGCGTAGACCGAGCCGGTCGCCTCGATATCGATGCCGCGATGTCCGGCCGCGTATGGCGTCGCCGGCGCAATGAACGGGCGAAGGATCTGGTGTGACCCGCGCACCGGCCAGGCCCAGCGGGGCTCTGACGCGGCCGCGGGTGGGACAACGGTGAAGCCGCCGAGCGAGAGCCCGACGAGAAGCGCGAGGCGAAGCATCCACCCATCGTGGGCAACGCAGGTGCAGTGCGAGCTCGAAGAGTCCCCAAAAGCGCACAATCACTTCGGAATGCGGCCGGTGGGGGACCGGTGCTATCCTTTTCGAAGCACCCAGAGCAATCCGGGTGACTACGCGTGTCCGGAACCTTTCTGTGTCTCTCAAAAGCGCAGAGGTGCACACATCCACTCAGTCCTTCTTGAGCGGCTCGGTTCGAGCCAGTCGAGATCGTGTGGCCGTGTGCGGACACCAGGTTTCGCACCAAACGGTGCGGATAACAACTGAGTAGGGCCGATCACATCGCGCCCAGATTAAGGAGTCGGCCATGGCCGTCGTCACCATTCGCCAGCTGCTCGACAGCGGTGTCCACTTCGGACACCAGACCCGTCGTTGGAACCCGAAGATGAAGCGATTCATCCTGACGGAGCGCAGCGGAAGCCACATCATCGACCTGCAGCAGTCCCTTGCGCACATCGACAAGACCTACGACTACGTCAAGGAGACGGTTGCCCACGGCGGCACCATCCTGTTCGTCGGCACCAAGAAGCAGGCCCAGGGTTCGATCGCAGAGCAGGCGACTCGCGTCGGCCAGCCCTACGTCAACCAGCGCTGGCTCGGTGGACTCCTCACCAACTTCCAGACGGTCTCCAAGCGTCTCGCACGCATGAAGGAGCTCGAGGAGGTCGACTTCGACGACACCACTCGCGGCTACACCAAGAAGGAACTGCTGATCCAGAAGCGCGAGCTGATCAAGCTGCAGAAGAGCCTCGGCGGTATCCGTAACCTCACGAAGACGCCGTCGGCCGTGTGGATCGTGGACACCAAGAAGGAGCACCTCGCCATCGACGAGGCGCACAAGCTCGGTATCCCGGTCATTGCGATCCTCGACACCAACTGCGACCCCGACGAAGTTCAATACCCGATCCCGGGGAACGATGACGCCATCCGCTCGGTCGGCCTGCTGACCCGCATCATTGCGGATGCTGCTGCCGAGGGCCTCATCCAGCGTCACCAGAAGCCCACAGAGGGTGGCGAGGTTGAGCCGCTGGCCGCGTGGGAGGCAGAACTGCTCGCCGCGTCGGAGACGCCCACCACCGAGGCCGAGAAGATCGAGGCAGTCGACGAGGAGATCGAGCCCGTCACCTCGAAGGAAGAGGTCGCGGAGGAGATTGCCGCCATTGTGGCAGAAGAGCCCACCGAAGAGAACGACGCGGATGCCGCTGTCGCAGCTCACGAGGCCGACGCCGATGCGACGCTGGTCGTCGAGCACCACGTCGAGTCAGATGACGCAGCCGAGGCCAAGATCGAGGCCGAGGCAACCGACGAGGAAAAGGCGCACAAGAAGCCCGCTGCCGCCAAGCCCGCCAAGTAACTTTTCGAAAATTTCACGTAAGGACATAACCCATGGCAGATTTCAGCCTTGAGGACCTGAAGGCGCTGCGCGAGCAGCTCGGCACCGGAATGGTCGAGACCAAGAACGCACTCGTCGAGGCCGGGGGTGACAAGGAGAAGGCCGTAGAGCTGCTCCGCATCCGCGGTGCGAAGAGCAACGCGAAGCGTGCGGACCGCTCCACCAGCGAGGGTTTGATCGCGACCGTGCACTCCGCGACTGCCGTCACCATGATCGAGCTCGCCTGTGAGACCGACTTCGTCGCAAAGAACGAGAAGTTCGTCGCACTCTCCGAGACCGTCGTTGCAGCGCTCGCCGACTCGGGAGCTGAGACAGTGGATGCCGGGCTCGCAGCCAAGGCAGACTCGGGCACCGTGGCATCCGTCATCGAAGACCAGGCCGCAACGCTCGGCGAGAAGCTCGAGCTGCGCCAACTGGTTCGACTGACCGGTGACAAGTTCGAGATCTACCTGCACCGCACGTCGAAGGACCTGCCGCCGCAGATCGGTGTCGTTCTCGCCTACACGGGCGACGACGCCGACACCGCGCGCAGCATCGCCCAGCACATCTCGTTCGCCAACCCGGAGTACGTCTCGAAGGATGAGGTGCCCGCCGATGCAGTCGAGAAGGAGCGCCGCATCGTCGAGGAGATCTCGCGTGGCGAGGGCAAGCCGGAGGCCGCACTCCCGAAGATTATCGAGGGTCGCCTCGGTGCCTTCTACAAGCAGGTTGCCCTCCTCGAGCAGGACTACGCCAAGGACAATAAGATGTCCGTCGGTAAGGTCGCGATCGACGCGGGCCTCACCATCACGGGCTTCGCGCGCTTCAAGGTAGGCGCGTAGCGAGTTTCAACGAAGAAGGCCCGAGACACTGCGTCCCGGGCCTTCGGCGCTCCCAGAGCAACGGTTGTGCAGGAAAACCAGCCCTCAAATCACATTTCTGCTGGCAAAACGGTCCCTTGTCGGCGAAACTCCTGCACAACCGTTAGGGCTGGCGGCGGCGGAGGGCGGCGTCCAGCAGCGACGGCGGGGTGTCAATCTTCTCGTCCGGCGCGAGGTCGGTTCCCGGGGCGACGATTGCGTCGATCGCATCCAGAATCTCGGCGGAGAGCACGATGTCGGCCGCGGCCAACTGCGACCGTAGGTGCTCGAGCGTTCTGGGACCGATGATGGCGCTGGTCACGCCCGGATGCGCGGTTACGAAGCCGATCGCGAGTTGGATGAGGGTCAGCCCCGCATCATCGGCAACCGCCGCGAGCTTCTCGACGGCATCCATTCGTGCGCGGTTCTGGGGCCGCGAGAGGTCGAAGCGCTGCGGTGTCTTCTCCGACCGGTTGGTGCTGATCTGTCGGCCCTCGCGAACGGCGCCAGACAGCCACCCAGACGCAAGCGGGCTCCACGCCAGGACCCCCATGCCGTATTCCTCGGTTGTGGGCAGGATGTGCGCCTCGATCCCGCGCTGCAGGATGGAGTAACTCGGCTGCTCGGAGATGTAACGTCCGAGGTGGCCGGCCTGCGCAGCCCATTGCGCCTGCACGATCCGGTAGGCGGGGAAGGTTGATGACCCGAAATACCGGATCTTGCCCGCCCGCTGCAGATCGGTGAGCGCCGCCAGGGTTTCCTCGTCGCTCGCCGTCGGATCCCAGCGGTGCACCTGGTAGAGATCGACGTAGTCCACCCCGAGTCGGCGCAAGCTGTTCTCGAGCTCGGTGATGATCCACCGACGCGACGCGCCCCTGTGGTTTGGGTCGGTTCCCATGGGCGACCAAAACTTCGTCGCGAGCACGATGTCATCGCGCCGACCGGCTATCGCTTTGCCGACGAACTCCTCGGACTGGCCCTCACTGTATCGATCGGCAGTGTCGACGAGGTTGATGCCCGCTTCGAGGGCGGCATCCACGATTGCGGTGGCATCATCCTGGATGGTGTTCCCGAGGTGGCCGAAATTCATGGTGCCAAGGGAAAGCGTGCTGACCTGGACGCCGGTGCGTCCGAGGGTGCGGTACTGCATGGGATTGATCCTTCTGGTTGATGGGGGTGACGGTGAGCATTGGGTCTGGCAGAATAGAGAAACGGAACGTCGCTCCGTAAACTATACGGAGCGCTGTTCCGTTTAGCAATGATGCGCGCGGGAGAAGGATCGATGACCGACACGGAGTTGCTCGCCAAGGACGGCCGACCCAAGCGCGCCGACGCGCGCCGCAACGAGCAGTCGCTCTTGGATGCCGCTGCCGCCGTATTCGTCGAGTCCGGTGTGGATGCTCCCGTGCGTGACATCGCGCGGAAGGCCGGCGTCGGCATGGGCACCATCTACCGGCACTTCCCGACCCGAGCCGAACTGGTCGTCGCCGTGTACGAACACCAGATTGAGGCATGTGTAAGGGCCGGCCCCGATCTGCTTAGGCAGGGGATGCCGCCGCTCGCGGCTCTTTCCGTCTGGGCCGATCTGCTGGTCGATTTCCTGGTCACGAAGCACGGGCTGGCCGAAGCACTGCAGAATGACAGTGTCCGCTACGAAGCCCTGCACTCGGCCATCATCGATCGGTTGGTGCCCGTGTGCGCAGAGCTCCTCGCCGCGGCGATCGCGGCGGGTGACGTCAACTCGGACATCCATCCGTACGGGCTGATGCGTGGCATCGGCAACCTCTGCGTCGACGGGCGCGCCGATTCCCGCTACGACGCGCGCGCGCTCGTACAGACTCTCATCCGTGGTCTGGCCGCGAATACCTAGTCAGACGCGCCTGGATCGTCAAGCGAGCAGGCTGGCTCCAGCCGGCCCACGCGGATGTCGCTCGACCCGGATATCCGCTGGTGCGCCGCGGGCGTGCGAGTCCGGCGCGGAGAACCACGGGCGTCCATCGGCGACCACGATGAACAGCCCGTTGTCGTCGCCAATGGGCGCGAACTCGTCTGCGCCGACACCGAAGGGCTCTGCACCGTACTGTGAGTTCAGTTCAGCGACGGTCGTCCGGACGTTCTGGCTGGCAACTCCTGCCTCGCTGATGCAGAGCAGGGACGCGCTCGAGAAGGGCTCGCTCG
>Ga0193728_1001928_pt1 | contig 10752 bp, 6 predicted proteins | sample U1c1metaG_FD_143037 | JGI IMG/M metagenome (GOLD analysis project Ga0193728, IMG submission 143037) | Soil microbial communities from a riparian zone of the East river system, Colorado, United States - U1c1 | ecosystem: Environmental > Terrestrial > Soil > Riparian zone | place: USA: East River... | reverse complement strand
GCATAAACTCGAAAATACCACTATCCAGACGATGGTGTTCGCCAAAAGTCTCATAGTCCCATCCGAGTAAGAGCATCTCACCCCAAGTACGCCCAATCCAGTGGGCATAGGCATCTGCATAGAGCGGAAAACCCGACCAACCGCGATTGGAAAAGCGATAGCCGACGTCATCGCTCAATTCCAAGTGCCGTGCTAATAGATAAGGAGGATTCTCACGATCCTCTTTCTCATCTTTTCGCACTGAACGTTTCCCATAGACAGCGGCCCGTGCAGCCTTTCTATCACCAATTGGCTGCGCATATGGGCCATCATCACCATAGCGATAGAGATGGGTACTCTCACGCCATCCCATCACCCAGGGACGGCCATCGATTAACGCGCCGCGAAAACCAGCTGCATCAAGCGCATTGTAGATCGTCGCTGACATACACATCTCGGTTGTGTCGGTCACTACCGGACGCTTGCCAAAAAGAGACACCATTTCCTGGACCATCTCCTGCATACGTGAGATAAAAGCAGGCAGATCGAGCAGGAAGAGAAAACTGTGATAGGGTTCGACCCCTATCAGTTCGACATTTTCCTCCGCTACCAGTTCACGAAACAGCTCAAGCAAGGTTGTATCCCAATTCTGAGCTTGCCGCAAGAATGAGAGCGAAAAGCCGATCGACAACTTCAATCCCTGCCGCACCAAGTCTAAAAACATGCGTGTGGCAGGATAATAGCAATATTTCGCCACCTTTCTGAAGTAGTGCTCGTTCATACTCTCATCAAAGAGGCAGCGGGTAATATCTTCGATTGAAGCTCCGCGCGGAATCGGCTGCGCGGGAAGCTTGAGACGACGTGGCTGGTGTACCACGGTGTAAATTGCCAAATCCGCAACCATACCAAATTCTTTCTATTATTCTTTTACGATCCGCTTTGAGGATACTGCAATACCGAAGCAGTCTGTGCTATCACATTTTGTTCTGTGGATTTATCTGGAGCCTTTCTAGCCCCATTTAAGCCATGATTTAGTGGTAGCACAATGTTCTGTTTGCGTGCCAGGAACTCCAGTTTTCCAATCAAGTTTTCGATCACACGGTCCCACAGGAACTGCCTCGCTGTTTCCTGCCCACTGACACGAATACGCTGCTGTTCCTCGGGATGGCGCATCAGGTATAGGAGATAGCCGACAATCTCATCGGGATCATCTGTTTCGCTCACAATGGAGTTCTCAAACGAAATAGCATAGTCTTCACCAGTGCAACCTGTTACCGCGATACCCTGTGTCGCCATCACTTCCAGAGCCACCAGCCCGAAGGGTTCATGGCCACTATTGGCCAGCGTTGCATCCGCAGCAGCATAAGTTGTACGCACGAATTCTTCGGGCAGGAACACTGAGCCATATTCGGACGCTGCGCCTCGACATCGCTAATCTGCAAGCCACGATGATACGCATGGCGGAAGACCTCAGCACCATGCGGCTCAATTCCCCCTCGCACAAAGAGGGTTACCGGATGTCCGCTCTCCTTCAAGCGTGCTACTGCCTCGATTGCCATGATCCAACGTTTGTCGGGATCGAAACGGCCGATCTTAAAGAGGAACAGTCGCTTAGGATCGCCTCGCTGGACAATCGCTCGTAAACGCTGGACCATGTCGGGATCAACGGGATCAAGATGGCGTGCCGGGATACCATTGGGGATCACAAGCGCATTAACGCCCAGATTCCACATCTTGTGCTTCATATATTTGCTCACTGTGCACAGCGTAGCAACAAAGTTCAGCCGTCCCCAATTGACACGATGCAGCGACATCAAACTGTTAAGATTCCATAACATTAAGACCTTTTGTCGTATACCAAACCAGTGGAATAGGTCGGAGGTACGGGACATCACCTCGGCAGTATGCCAGTCCTCACCCATGATGACCACCGTCTTGCCTTCTGCCACTGCCGGACGCACAATTTCGTTAAAAATATGGTAGGGAACACTTTCATTCAAATCGTACAGTTTTTGCTCTTCACCATCATATACGCCGTTAGGATAGTATCTACTGACCCACTGCGACCAGCGCTTGAGTATCAGACACCCATCCATACGAAGTTCTGTTGATGGCCTATACGGATCACCGATAAAAATTAAGTGGGTCGTATACCCTTGTGTTGCAAGAGCCTCGCTCAACTCGGAGACACGTGTTCCTAAGCCACCAGCAGTGGAATAGACATCTGGTCCCTCGAAGCAAAGCAGAACAAACAGCGTATTCTCTGGCGATATTGCTCCGTCTAACTTTATCATCTGAATTGCGGCAGGATACTCCTACCTAAAGGTATGAGGTACGTCGCGATCTAGCGAACAATGTCGCGGTCTAGCGAACGAAAACGCCGCCTCTCCTTTCGTGGTATGTTCCTTGTGGAATAACAATTTAGGTGGGAACGCCCAAACCCCTACCAGTTTCCCAGGTATATGAGGTTTTGACGATCTGGTAGCTATCATGTAAAGTGCAGCGTGGAAACCCCTTGCACTTCTGCCTGGGATATGCCACGATTTAGCGGATTACGCCGCGATCTAGCGAACGGAAATGTTGCTAGTTGTAGTATAGCACGTCGCACCTAGCGAACGTGTTCTTGCAAGAGAGGACGTTCTCTCCTATTTGGCATCATAGTGCAGAGGTAACTCTTTCACAGAGCAGGGTTCTTTCATTGATCTAGACAGCAGGCGGCGTCAGCTTTGGCGTTGGCGTCAGCTTTGGCGTTGGCGTCAGCTTTGGCGTTGGCGTTGGCGTCAGCTTTGGCGTTGGCGTTGGCGTTGGCGTTGGTGTCGGTGTCGGTGTCGGCTCTACTGTAACGACTGCCGTGGGAGCTACAGTAGAGGTCGGCATCGGCATAGTGCCTCCCAAGTTCGTTACGAACAATGTTACTTGCTGTCCCGATTGTAGCGGCTGACCTTGATTAGGATCGACACGTGTCACCGTGTTAGGATCCTGATTTGGATCTTGAGCATCATTCGGAGCTGATACAACAGTATATAGAATACCATCTTTGTCGAGAATCTGCTTGACATTGTCAAGCGACGTTCCAACCAGACCTGTAGGCACTGTCTGACCAGTTTGTGAACCATCGAACTGAACCTGAATCGGCTCACCCCGTTTAGCGTAATCTTCCCCCGTCGGCGACTGATGTATCACTTTACCAGAGGTAACATTATTGATGACCACGAACTTGAATCCGCTCCGCTCAGCCAGTGCTTTTGCCTGTGCATAGTTCTGACCAATAAGGTTGGGAACCAAAACACTATCCGGCGGAGCAGTGGGCGAGGCTGTTGGCGTTTTTACACCAGGAATAGACAAGAAACCGAGTTCAGCTGCTAGATAGACACTAAAGCCTAATAATAACAATGTAGCGATTAAAATAAAAATGGTAATAATACCAGCAAGACGTGACTCGTTACCCTTTGCTCCTGAGCGGCCTGATAAGGCCTCCTTGCTAAAGGGACGTGTAGGTGCCGCTTCTACATTACCTGGCGCACCTTGCAGAGCCTGTTGCTGATCCACCTGCGTCATCAGCCCAGGATCACCAAGCAAAGGTACAAAGGATTGATCAGCAATAGCATTGGGACGCCGCTCCATCTCAACAGCATTTTCAGGCGAAGCCAGAGGACCAAACGATGATGGCATACCAAAATTGGGTGAGGAAGTCGACTGGGGTTTGGTATGACCATTTGTCAAAGGAGTTGGCACACCCGTAGGGGTGGCAGGAAGCGCCGTTATCCCCTCCTGTTCGCCCAGCAATTCAAGCGAGCGTGCCAGCAGAGTCCCATCACGGTAACGCATCTCAGGAGCCTTCTCCAGACAACGTAGAATAACCTCTTCTAATGCAGGGGGAATATTCGGGTTAAGCTGACTGGGGGCCAGGGGAGGGTCCTGAATATGCTGCATCGCCACCGCGACAGGCGTATCGCCCTCAAATGGTGTTCGACCTGTGAGCATCTCATACATCACAATGCCGAGAGCATAAACATCGGCAGCTGGATTGACAATCTCTCCCTGTGCCTGCTCAGGTGCATAGTACTGTACCGTTCCCAGGGTCATACCGGTAGTCGTGAGGCGCTCAGCATTAATATCTTTATAGACACTGGCAATACCAAAGTCGGTAAGCTTAATCGAACCATCACGCCCCACCAGAATATTTTGCGGCTTTACATCGCGATGAACGATCTGACGGCGGTGTGCAGCTCCCAGGCCTAACGCAATATCGTGGGTAATGATAACCGCACGGTCAATGGCAAGAACTCCACGTGAGCGCAGATAGCGACGCAGGTCTGCCCCTTCGACAAGTTCCATCACAATGAAGTAGTTGCCTTCGCTCTGACCATAATCGTAGACCTGCACAATATTAGGGTGCTGCAATGAGGACGCCGCCTTCGCTTCACGCTGAAAGCGTGTCACAAACTTTGGGTCAGTGCTATAGACCTCTCGCAGCACTTTGATCGCCACAACGCGATCCATGCGCATATCATGTCCCCGATAGATCGTCGCCATACCACCACGGCCTATGGGTTCTTGTAATTGGTATCGCTCACCCAAAACTTCGATTTGCATAGCTCTCCGCACTGTAGGACGGTTGGTAAATAGTGATTTTCCGTAAGCCTGTTTCGCATCGCGCCACTATTGTAACTTATTCTACACCAGAATGGAACACTCTACACGAAAATAGGAGTTTTCTACAGGGTTGTTTAAAAGTGGTTTGACGCGAGATTGGTAAATTCCTAAATCTATATGAAATTGGGCACATTCGATCCTAGCAAGCGTTGGTCTCCCTGACGGCGTGTAATACGCAAAGCATCCATATGCTCAAGGAGAGGCACAATATATTTCCGCGTCGTTCCTAAGAGATCGCGTGCCTCAGATACTGTCATACTCCCATGTTCCCGCACATAACCCACTAGCCGGACTATGGCGTCTGTATACTTTTCACGCAGAAACAGAATGCCACCCGCTAGCTTCACAATCTGTCCTTGCTCAATGAGTGCATTCAACACGTCTGAGCCAACCATCGCCTCGGCATCAGCCCATCCTGGCGGTGTACACACACTCTCACTAAAGCGGCGTAACAACAGTTCAATCTGCTGCTGTTGGACAGAAGTAAAACTTGGCGTAAAACCAGGAAGACGAATTAGGCCACCTGCATGTGCAACGTTTTCTGCCCCTCTATTGAGAAACGTCTCTACAGCGGGGATCGGTTCAATGCGGCCTTCTGCCTGCAAAATATGGAAAATTTCTGCTGCCAATTTTGGTGTCAGGTTCAACCGTGCCCGCCATTCTTCCTTTGAGAGGCCGCAGCGTAGTGGATAATGGCGGTGGTACTCACTCACCAGAGATAATGCTTCATCCGCCAACGCATCCCACACATGTTGCACGAACCAGCATTCCTCTATCTTGCATACTCTTCTCTCTGTTAACAACGTCTCTAAAACCATCTGCGTCACATCTATAGCCAGATTACACTGCCTAGCAATCTCGCCTACCTCGTTACCGCCCAAACCAAATGCTGTTTTCGTTCCCACAGAACGTCTTCTATCCAGAGCAACCAGCACTAGTTCTTCTGGCAATCCATGCACCTGACGCTCCAGCCTATCCAGTACTGGCTGCTGGAAGCGGCGGTGATAACGTGGCTGGACATCGACGACCTCTCCTCCTCCAATGGTGCTACTAGGCGAAGGAATGCGCAGGATAAAGCGATCCCGGCGGACAACCACAGCTGGATGACTCAAGCGTAACTGAACCCATGCATGCTTTCCTGGTGGCAACTCCTCTACATCTAGTAAACGCACACGCGCCGGAATCTCCTGAGAACCACAATAGAAATCGACCAGGGTATTGTGCGCCAAGGGCCGAGCTGCATCTGGCAGCAGCGAAATACGAGCATCACAGAGCAGCGTGGTACGCAACTGATCTGGCAGGCCCACAACATTGCCACGCGCCAGATCTGTACGAGCAATGTTTGGCAGATTGATAGCAATGCGGCTGCCGGGCTGCGCTACCTCAATTTGCTGCTTATGCATTTGTAAATTACGAACACGTGCTCTCAAGCCCTGCGGCAAGATCTCGACCTCCTGCCCTACTTTAAAATTTCCATCAAGCAATGTACCAGTCACAACAGTACCAAAGCCCGTCAGCGAAAAAACCCTGTCAATAGGTAAACGTGGACGAACAATGTTTTTGCGGATCAGGGATTCATCTAGCACACGCTCCAGCTCGTCCAGCAACTCCGGTAGGCCCTGCCCGCTATGGGCAGAAACGGCAACAATGCTGGCCCCGGCCAACGTTGTTGATCCTAGGAGTTCCGCAATTTCTTCCTGCACCAGTTCCAGCCATTCCGCATCCACAAGATCGGACTTCGTCAGAGCTACGACGCCGCGCGGGATTTGCAAGAGATCCAAAATGGCCAGATGCTCACGCGTCTGAGGCATTACCCCTTCATCGGCAGCCACAACTAGCAGAGCTGCATCGATACCGCCGACACCCGCCAGCATATTTTTAATAAAACTTTCATGCCCCGGCACATCAACGACACTGACCTCGCGTCCACTTGGTAGCTTCAGCCAAGCAAAGCCAAGATCAATTGTCATACCGCGCTCTTTTTCTTCCACCAGACGATCCGGATCAATACCCGTTAACGCCTTTACAAGAGTGGATTTACCATGATCGACATGGCCTGCCGTACCAATGCAACTCATGAGCGCTTCACCAGCCACAACAACTATAGGATGATAGAGAAACTCAGTATAGCGCAGATGTGCCATTCTGGCTATCTTTTGCCATTGCTTTCCTGCTTATTCTCTACCACTTGTATATACGAGTCATGGATACACAACGGATTACATCTCCTTTCGCCAAATCACTTGTGAAAGGAATGTAATGTCTGAGGTCAGGGACCCGATTCGCCTTTGAGTCTCCAGAAAGAACGTTTTATGGTAAAATAGACACGTGGAGGTCATAGTAAGTGGCAAAAGTCTGGGATACAATGATGAGTGCACTGGTGGGTAGCAATCCGCAAGCATTCTTGGATCTGGTCCTGCCAGGAAGCAGCTTCGTTAAGCATCATCGCAACAAGCTGGGCATTTCTGAGCGGCAACCAGATGCTATCATCCAAGCACGGCATCCCATAGACAAGGAGTTCCTTTTCAACCCGGAGTTTCAGACCTCTAAGGAGAAACATATCCCCGAGCGGTTGTTACTATACAACATCCTGCTACGGTGGGAGTTTGAGCATGAGTTGCCTGTGAGATCCGAGGTGATCTATCTGACCAAGAATAAAGAGATAGAGCAGCCTCCACACTGCTGGCCCACACCCGGCAAGCGCAATGAAGAGGAGTCGATCTTTGATTATGGCAATACAGAGATGTGGAAGAAACTGCCAGAGGAGCTTATTGGCTTGGAGCATATGGAGTTGCTTCCATTGCTTCCATTAACGCAGGGAGGCATGCAGCGAGAGGTCGTAGAGTACATGTTTGCCCACCTACCCGGTGAACAATATCGCCAGCTAGCTACAATGGGTTTTTTGTTGGCAGCACTTGCTTTTCGTCGAGCAAGGCGTCAAGGCGATCAAGAATGGTTAGAAAGAAGGTTCAGTCATATGCATGAAATTTTACGGGAATCCCCCGCATATCAATGGATTTTGGATGAGGGCATAGAAGAAGGTATACAGCTGGGCATACAACAGGGTGTGCAACGGGGCAGAGAAGAGGGTATGCAACAGGGTATGCAACAGGGTACGCAACAAGCTGCTATCAATATGGTTGTAGCCCGCTTTCCCGAGTTGGAGTCATTAGCAAAAGCTCGAATCACAGCTGTAAGTAACCTAGAGCGTTTGCAACATCTGATCATTGATTTGAGTATCTCGCACAGTCAAGAGGAAACGGAACAGGTATTGATCTCATTTGCTTCAGATGCGTGACAAGTAAAACTTACCCTAAAAAGGGAACAATTAGGAACGCCATGAACGAAAAAATCCGCTCAGTTCTCAATTCACTCCCTCATAAACCTGGCATCTATCTCATGAAAGATGCCGCGGGGACCATTATATATATAGGAAAAGCGATCTCACTTTATAACCGCGTGCGTTCCTATTTCCAGGAATCGGCCGACCTCAGCCCCAAGAATCGTAGTATGGTGGCAAAAGTCGACGACATCGAATTTCTCGTCGTCCAGAACGAGGTCGAGGCCCTGGTACTGGAGAGCAACTATATCAAGCAGTATCGCCCCAAATACAATGTACTGCTACGCGATGATAAGAATTATCCCTATATCAAGGTTGCACTCACCGAGGATTTCCCGCGTGTCTATCGGGTACGCAGTTTCCATCACGATGGCAATCGCTACTTTGGCCCTTACACCAATTCAGGAGCCGTCGATGCCACGTTGGATTTATTGAATAAGCTCTTCCCTTTCCGCACTTGTCGCTATGATGCTAGTGTATGGGCACCACCACGCAATGGTGAACCACCAGCTGGCTGGAAACAAAAGCTGCTCTCTCGCCCCTGCACTCAATACTATATCCATCGCTGTGGTGCTCCCTGCACAGCTTATACGACCCGTGAAGAGTATGATGCCGTCATTCAACAGGTCATTCTCTTTCTAGAAGGCAAACACGACGAAGTACTCAAAGATCTGCAGACCAAAATGGAGCAAGCCGCCGAGGAATTGAACTTTGAGGAGGCCGCTCGCATTCGCGACCGCATCCAGGCAGTCGAGCGTATCCTGGAGAAGCAGCGCATCATCAATACTGAGGGACAGAACGACCAGGATGTGATTGCCCTAGCCAGTGGAGACGACGAAACCTGTGCCCAGGTCTTCTTCTTCCGTTCTGGCAAATTGGTCGGGCGCGAATATTTTATCTTACAGGGCACACGCGAGAGCAGTCCTGGCGAAGTAATGACCTCCTTCTTGCAACAGTTCTACCAGGGTTCTCCACATATACCAGCTGAAATTGTCGTCGAGGTCGAACCAGAGGATCACACTGTCATTCAGAACTGGTTAAAGGAGAGACGCAAAGGCACCACTAGCGGCAGCACCTCTATCTCCATCAGTGTACCTAAGCGCGGCGATAAATTACGCCTAGTTGAAATGGTCAAACAGAACGCTCAGCAGGTGCTAGAACAGCAACGCATCAAATGGCTAACTGATACTCAGAAGACCCAACTTGCGCTAGACGAACTGCAGGAAGTACTCAACCTAGTTGTGCCACCCAAGCGGATCGAATGCTATGATATCTCAAATACCCAGGGTTCCAACTCGGTTGGAGCCATGGTTGTCTTTGAGGGTGGTCGACCAAAGAATAGCGAGTATCGCCGCTTCAAGATCAAACAGGTCGAAGGTCCCAATGACATTGCTAGCCACCAGGAAATCCTACGGCGCAGATTCCGCAAAGCGGCGGGCAGTTCCACGCTGACCAGCTCTCCTGACGAAGATATCAGCGCACCCATCGGAGAGACGATAGCTGAAATTATCCAGGACAGCCAGCAATCTCAGGCAGGTTCGTCGGATGTGCAGGATGAAAAGACCTCTGAGATGCATCACGATTGGGCACTACCGGATCTCATCATTATTGATGGCGGTAAAGGCCAATTGAGTGGAGCAATGGAGATACTGCGCGAACTCAATCTCGACATTCCGACGATAGGGGTTGCCAAAGAGGAAGGATCACATGCAAAGATGAATACTGCCGAGCAGATATTCATCCCCGGCTCCTCCGATCCTATTATCTTGCCTCGTACATCGCAAGCGCTCTACCTGATACAGCGCATTCGCGACGAGGCTCACCGCTTTAGCATTACGTATCACCGCAAACTGCGTTCTGACCGCACCTTCAAATCCGTGCTGGACGAGATACCAAGCATTGGTCCAAAGCGCAAACAGGCTCTGATGAAACATTTTGGCTCGATCCGCGCGATCAGTGCCGCCAGCATAGATGAACTGGCCGCCCTCGATGGTATGACACGGGATGCAGCAGAGAAGGTCAAAGAACATATCGGAAAAATTGAATAAGTCCGCCTATCACCATGGTTAAAGAGAATGGAGTGCTAGCACTCTAGATCTGAGATTGACAACACAGCAATTTCGCGGTATTATTATTATCTATAGGGACGACTATTCAAGTCGCCCCCTTTTCTGCACAAAAAGTTTTCTATCACAAATTGTTGTCTATTATAGGGACACAACCACTCCCACGTGGAGGATCGACATCCAATCCACACCTTGAAGCTACGTGGTGTGTTCAGCTTAGTCAAGAGGTGATTGGTACATGCCAACGTACGAGTATCTTTGTCAGACTTGTAGCCATCGTTTCGAGACATGGCAGAAAATGACTGACGATCCTTTAACCACCTGCCCTGAATGTGGATCGCAAATTCGTCGCGTCCTCTTCCCCACTAGTATCGTCTTCAAAGGGAGCGGCTTCTATAAGACCGACCATAATAGCAATGGCTCGCCCACTGCCAGTTCCGACGAAGATAATAAGAAGACCGAGGCCGAGACTGGCTCTAATGGTGACGCCAAGAAGGCTGAGACTAGCTCTAACGGTGACGCCAAGAAAGCTGAGAGCAGCACGAGTACTAGCGAAAATAAAAGCACAACAACTACTACTGCAACGAAGTAACCATATACATGTGTGTCGTAAGCGATTAGCTTCATCAAGCACGCGGCGCTTCCCATCTATAAGTGAAGCGCCGCCTCTATTGGTAAGAAGCGAACGCACTCCTGACTCAATCGCTCTTC
>Ga0193728_1001927_pt1 | contig 10753 bp, 9 predicted proteins | sample U1c1metaG_FD_143037 | JGI IMG/M metagenome (GOLD analysis project Ga0193728, IMG submission 143037) | Soil microbial communities from a riparian zone of the East river system, Colorado, United States - U1c1 | ecosystem: Environmental > Terrestrial > Soil > Riparian zone | place: USA: East River... | reverse complement strand
CGGCTGGTCGGGCTCGGGGAACAAGACGCCGCAGTCGACGACGAGCAGGCGGCCCGCGTGCTCGAAGACGGTCATGTTGCGGCCGATCTCGCCGAGGCCGCCGAGCGCGATCATGCGCAGGCCCTCGGCGGGAAGCGGCGGCGGGGGTCCTAGCTCTGGATGCGGGTGGCTCACCGGATTTTCACACCGCCGGCCGTCAGGTCCTGGCGCAGTTGCTCAACTTGCGCGGGGGTGGCGTCGGCCAGGGGCAGCCGGACCGGGCCGGCGGGCCGCCCGAGCAGGCGCAGGGCGGCCTTGGTCATGATGACGCCCTGGGCGCGGGTCATGCCCCGGTAGACCGGGAGGACCTCCCGGTGCAGGGCCAGCGCGTCGGCGACCCGGCCCTCGAAGTAGGCCTCGATCAGCTCGTGCAGCCGGTCGCCGATCACGTGCGCGTGCACGCTGACGAACCCGCACGCGCCGACCGACAGCCAGGGCAGGTTGAGCGGGTCATCGCCGCAGTAGTAAGCCAGGCCGGTGGCGGCCAGCACCTCGGAGCCGCCGAGCAGGTCGGCCTTGGCGTCCTTGACGCCCACGATCCGCGGGTGCTCGGCCAGGTGCAGCAGGGTGGCCGTCTCGATCGGGGTGGCCGTCCGGCCGGGGATGTCGTACAGCAGGACCGGCAGCCCCGTCGCGTCAGCGACGGCGGTGAAGTGCCCGATCAGGCCGCTTTGCGGGGGCTTGCTGTAATACGGCGTGACGACCAGGAGCCCGCTGGCGCCGGCCCGTTCCGCTGCCTTGGCCAGTTCCTGGCTGTGGGCGGTGTCGTTGGTGCCGACCCCGGCCACGACCGGGACCCGGTCCCCGACCGCCTCGACGACGGCGCGCAGCAGGCGCTCTTTCTCGTCGTCGGTCGTCGTGGGGGACTCGCCGGTGGTGCCGCTGATGACCAGGCCATCGTTTCGCATGTCCGTGACCAGGTATTCGGCAAGACGGGCGGCGCCCTCGTAGTCGACAGCCCCGTCGCCGGTCATCGGCGTGATCATGGCCGTGAGGTTCCGGCCAAACGGGGCGTCGGGCCGGGCGGAGCCGCCGCCGGCATGCGTCGCTGTAACTGTCATGTACCGAACGCTACCGGCCCAGGCCTGCCTGCGGGTACTGCCGGCGCGGCCGGCGCGGGGGAAGGCCGGCGATTCCGGCCGCAATAGAGACGCGGCGACGTGAGCTCGGGGGTACCCACGCCGCCGGCGTCTGTCTTATTATCGCCCGCGATTGCACGTGGCGTTACCCGTTGGACGCAGTTTGTTAGGAAGCCCTGCGGGGCAGCCATTTCCGGGTCGGCGGCCGGTCATTGCGGCGAGGGCTCATTGCGGCCGCCGCGTGTCGGTCCTCGCTTTGGCGGCCGCGCTGGCCAAAATAGGACGAGGCCCCTCCATGTATGAGATGGAGGGGCCTCGTCAGCCCCGCCGGCCGCTAGCTCGCCGGCAAGCCGGCGGCCGCATGCCGCGCGACCCCACTGGCCCCGGGTTCCCGCCGTGCGGGGCCGTCGCCCGGCCCGCCCGCCGTTCCGCAGTTGCCTGCGGGACGGACCCGCCTCAGTGGTGAGAGCCGTTCTACTGCCTATCCGGGCTCTGGCACAAGGACTTACGCAGGCAATCTCCGGGCATTTCCGCCATCCACACTGCTGTCCACAGCGGGCGGCGGGTTGTCCCCCGGCCCGGCCGGGTTGTCAGCAGGCCTTCCCCGGGGCCGTCCACAGCCGGTCGCGTCAGGCCGCAGAGCACTTCAGGCGGCGCTGGGCTCCGACAGATAGGCGACCCACTGGGGGTCGCCGTCATGAGCTGCGCCGATGAGGCGCCAGTGCGCGCCGCGCGGCGCGGCCGGGTCGAAACGGAGCTCCCAGCCCAGCTCCTCGATGAACCGGTCCGCCTTGCGGTGGTTGCACCGCGTGCAGGACGCCACGCAATTCTCCCAGACGTGCTGGCCGCCGCGGCTGCGCGGGATGACGTGATCGATGGTGTCGGCCTTGACGCCGCAGTACGCGCACAGGTAGTTGTCCCGGCGCATGAGCGCCGCCCGGGTGAGCGGCACCCGGCTGCGGTGCGGGATCCGGACGTACCGGCGGAGCCGGATCACCGACGGCACCACCAGCCGCGTTGACGAGGAATGCAGCAGCCGGCCGGCGGCGTCGTCGTGCACGACGACCGCCTTGTCCCCCAGAACCAGGCAGACGGCACGGTGCAGTCCCACAGTGGTGAGCGGCTCATACGTAACGTTGAGCAGCAATACCCGACGCACTCGCACCTCCTGCCGGGTGCGTCCCCATCGTGCCGCCGGGGCACCCGTGACCAGTGTGACTGCCGGACGGCCGATCCGCCAACACCAATAGGGTAACCGGGCGGCGCGGCGAACCGACACCGCGGCACCTGGGCAGTTTCGGGCGATTCGGGAGCCGCGCGGCACCTCGCGCCGCCGGCCCGGTGAACCGGGCGTTTAGAGTGCGGGCATGACCACTTCCGGCTATCCGGCGGCCGCCCGCTCGGACATCTGCGACAACCTGGACGGCCACCTCGTCGCTGACCCCTACCGCTGGCTCGAGGATCCGGGCAGCGCGGCAACGCAGGAGTGGCTGGCGGCCCAGGACGAGCTCTACGCGGCCGCGGCGGCCGGGCTGCCCGGCCGGGAGCGGCTGAGCGGCCGGCTGGCCGAGCTGCTCAGCGCGGGCCTGGTCACCGCTCCTACCTGGCGGGCCGGACGGCAGTTCTACCTGCGGCGCGACGCCGGGCAGGAGCACGCCGTGCTGTACACGGCGACCGCCGGCGAGGGCGAGCGGGTCCTGATCGACCCGATGACGGTCGACCCGGCCGGGACGACCACGCTGGACGCCTGGCAGCCCGATCACGAGGGCCGGTACGAGCAGTTCGGGCTGGGCGAGACCTGGAACGACGAGTACGGCACCGCCGCCGACCCGGTCGAGCTGACCTGGCTGCTCGGCTACTCGCCGTACCACCACGTCCGGCCCGGCACCAGCTACCCGGCGGTGCTGTTCACGGTCTTCGACGGCGACACCCGGGTCGACCCGATGCACGCGCGGAAGATGTGCGCCGCGCTGCAGTACGCGACGACCGGGCCGCTGGCGGAGCGCCCGGTCCTGCTGCGGCGCGAGCAGGACGTCGGGCACGGCGCCCGCGCTGTCAGTCGCACCGTGACCCTGAGCGCCGAGCAACTGGCCTTCGTGGCGGCGCACACTGGGCTGGAGCTCTAAAGTTTCGCCAGGTTAAGAGTCGAAACGGGGCCGCTCGCGGCGAGCGCGCACCGGTGGCGGCAGGCGGTGGCTCCGCGCTGGGGGCGGCGGGCGGGCACGGCGGCTGGCAGGATTCCGTTATGGCCTTGCATGCCCTGCCGCTCATTCACGCCCCCGTGCCGGCCAACTCGCTGGCCGGTGCCTGCAAGTCGCAGCCCGGAATCGCCTGCCAGCTGGTGTGGGACGTCACGCACAGCCAGCATCTGGCCACGCTGACCCGGATCTACCTGGCCGGGCCGATCCAGCTGGGCCTGCGGATCCTGTTCGTCATCGCGCTCGCGCTGGTGGCCCGGGCGCTGGCCCGGCGGCTGATCGACCGGGTCACTAACCGGGTCACGGTGGGCAAGGACGCCAGCGGCGAGCGCTCCCGGCTGCTGGGCGGCGAGCGCCGGCAGCAGCGGGCCACTGCGCTGGGCTCCGTCCTGGGCAACGCGGCGTCGGTGACCATCTTCGCCATCGCGTTGTTCATCGTCCTCGGGGACATGGGCCTGAACCTGGCGCCGATCCTGGCCAGCGCGGGTGTCCTGGGCATCGCGATCGGATTCGGCGCCCAGAACCTGGTCCAGGACTTCCTGGCCGGCATCTTCATGCTGCTGGAGGACCAGTACGGGGTCGGTGACGTGATCAACGTGCGCAACATCACCGGGACGGTCGAGGCGGTGAGCCTGCGGATCACCCGGATCCGCGACGTGAACGGGGTGGTGTGGCACATCCGCAACGGGACGATCGGCAAGTCGGGCAACGAGTCGCACGGCTGGTCGCGGGCGGTGGTGGACTTCCCGGTCCCGTACGCCCTGGACACGGCGGAGGTCCGCGGCCTGATGGAGCGCACGGCCACGCGGATGTGGCAGGACCCGGCCTGGGAGGAGGTCATCACGGCGCAGCCGGAGGTGTGGGGCGTCCAGGAGGTGACCAGTGACTCCGTCCTGGTCCGGGTCATCGCGCGGACGGCCCCGATGCGGCAGTGGGACGTGGCGCGGGAGCTGCGCGAGCGGCTGAAGGTGGCGGTGGCGGGGCTGGGGGCGGGCGAAGCGTTTGGGGCGGCTGCGTCGCTGGGCGCGGCGGTCGGGGCGGGGGCGGTCGGGGCGGGGGCGGTCGGGGCGGGGGCGGAGCCGGGCGGGGCGGCGGAGCCCGGTGCCGATGAGCCCGGCGCGGGCAGCGGCGGCGCGTAACCTGGAGCGCGTTATGAGCAACGACACCCACGCACCCAGCCTGTACGAGGCCGTCGGCGGCGAGCCGACCTTCCGCCGCCTGGTCCACCGGTTCTACGAGGAGGTCGCGGCCGACCCGGAGCTGCGGCCGGTGTACCCGAGCCGGGACCTGGGGCCGGCCGAGGACCACCTGCGTCTGTTCCTCATCCAGTACTGGGGCGGCCCGGCGACCTACAACGAGCTCCGCGGGCACCCCCGGCTGCGGATGCGGCACGCTCATTTCGTCATCGGCGAGGCCGAGCGCGACGCCTGGCTGCGGCACATGCGGACCGCGCTGGACGAGCTGAAGCTGGACCCGGCCCTGGACACCGAACTCTGGGATTACCTGGTCATGGCCGCGCACAGCCTGGTGAACGCCCCGGCGGGCCGGTCCGGCGGGCCTGACCTGGGCCTGACCCCCGCGTAGCCCGCGGCGGCGCGCAATCGCGACATTCGCCGCGGACCGTTGGCGATCGCGGCCAAACCTGGGGGATACTAAATTTTCACCTGTAGCCGGACGGCGCTGCCTGCTCGCGCGAGTCCGGAGCGCGTGCCATCCACGCTGGAGGCCCAGTGACCGAGGAGATCAGCTCGGCCGTGTTCTCGACCGCGCCCGGCCGGCGGATCGCGGGCTACCAGATCGAGGAGGAACTCGGCCGGGGCGGCATGGCGATCGTCTACCGGGCGCGCGACGTCAACCTGGGCCGGATCGTCGCGCTCAAGATCCTGGCGCCCCAGCTGGCCCAGGACGACTCGTTCCGGCAGCGGTTCATCCAGGAGTCCCGGGCCGCCGCGGCGGTGGACCACCCGCACATCATCCCGGTGTTCGAGGCGGGCAAGGCCGATGGCGAGCTGTTCATCGCCATGCGCTACGTGAGCACCGGCGACGTCCGGACCCTGCTGGACGCCGACGGGCCGCTGCCGGTCGCGCGGGCGGCGGCCATCGTCGCCCAGGTCGCCTCCGCGCTGGACGCCGCGCACGCCCACGGGCTGGTGCACCGCGACGTCAAGCCGGCCAACATCCTGCTCGCGCAGTCCGCGGACGGCAGCTCCGACCACGTCTACCTGTCGGACTTCGGGCTGAGCAAGCAGTCGCTGGCCCCGACCGGGCTCACCGCGGCCGGCCAGTTCCTGGGCACCCTGGACTACATCGCGCCCGAGCAGATCGAGGGCCGCCCGGTGGACGGCCGGGCCGACCTGTACGCGCTGGCCTGCGCGACGGTTGAGATGCTGACCGGCGTGCCGCCGTTCCGGCGGGCCGAGAACGTCGCGCTGATGTACGCCCAGCTGTCGGAGCCGCCGCCCCTGCTGCGCGAGCGCCGCCCGGAGCTCCCGGCGGGCATCGACCAGGTCATGGGCAAGGCGCTGGCCAAGTCACCGGACGACCGGTACCCGGACTGCATGGACTTCGCCGCCTCGCTGAAGGCCGCGTGCACGCCGCAGCCGGCCCCGTGGACGATCGGCGACCCGGGCTTCCGGCCGGTGCGAGAGGCGGCGGAGCCGGCCTACCCGGTTCGGGCGGATGGCGGGGCGGCGGGGGCGGCGAGGGCGGCCTACCCGGTTCGGGCGGATGGCGGGGCGGCGGGGGCGGCGGGGGCGTCCTCGCCCTCTGGGTCCGCGCCGCCGCCGGCGTCTGGGCCGGCCGCGGGCGCTCAGGCGCAGTGGGCGGCGGGCGGCGCCGCGGCGCCGCCGGGCGCCTCGCCCCCGGCATCGTGGTTCCGGGACGCGCTGCCGGCGGCCGGGTCGGGGCCGGCTGCGCCCTCGCCCTGGTCGCGGGACGCGGCGCCGTCCGCGCCGTCGCAGTGGCCCGCCGACCCGCGGCAGGCGGGGCCGTCGTCAGCGCAGATGAACTGGCCGGCGGACCCGACGTCCGCGCTCGCGCCGGCCAGCCGGGTGGGCGCGCCCGGCGGTCCGGGAACCCACCCCTCGTACCAGCCGGGCCCTCCGCGGCGACCGCGCCGGACCGGCCGGACGGTGCTGATCCTGCTGGGCATCCTCATCCTGGCGCTCGTCATCGGTGTCCTTGTTTCCCACATCGTCAGCAAGGGCTCCACCGCCGCACCGCCCGCGAACCTCTCGTCGTCCTCCGCGCCGCCCGCGTCGTCCGCCCCGGCGTCCTCCGCGGCGGCCTCCACCGGGCCGGTCGCGGCCCAGACGCCGGGCCAGGTCGTGCAGGCCTACTACCAGGCCATCAACGAGCACCAGTACCGGACCGCGTGGGACCTGGGCGGCCAGAACACGCTACCGCGGACAACGTACGACAGCTACGTGGCCGGGTTCGACGGCACCGCCAGCGACGTCGTGGAGATCCTCTCGGTCAGCGGAAACGTCGTGACCGCCCAGCTCACCGCCAACCAGACCGACGGCACGGCCAAGGTCTACGAGGGCACCTACACCGTGACCGGCGGCCAGATCACAGTCTTCCACGTCGGGCGGAAGAGCTAGCCCCGGCCGCCCGCCGCGGCGGGCCGGGACTAGCTCCGGGATCGGCTTCCAGCGGCGCGCTAGCCGCGGGTCAGCTTGCGGTAGGTGACCCGGTGCGGGCGCGCGGCCTCGGCGCCCAGCCGCTCGATCTTGTTCTTCTCGTAGGACTCGAAGTTCCCCTCGAACCAGGTCCAGCTGGCGCCGCCCTCCCAGGCCAGGATGTGGGTGGCGATGCGGTCCAGGAACCACCGGTCGTGGCTGGTGATCACGGCGCAGCCGGGGAAGTCCAGCAGCGCGTTCTCCAGCGACGAGAGCGTCTCCACGTCCAGGTCGTTGGTGGGCTCGTCCAGCAGCAGCATGTTGCCGCCCTGCTTGAGGGTGAGGGCCAGGTTCACCCGGTTGCGCTCGCCGCCGGACAGGATTCCGGCCGGCTTCTGCTGGTCGCCGCCCTTGAAGCCGAAGGCGGCCACGTAGGCCCGGCTCGGGATCTCGGTCTTGCCGACCCGGATGTAGCTCTCGCCGTCCGAGATCACGTCCCAGACGTTCTTGTCCCCGTCGATCCGGCCGCGGCTCTGGTCGACGTAGGAGATGTCGACGGTCTCGCCGACCCGGACGGTCCCGCCGTCGGGCTGCTCCTCCCCGATGATCATCTTGAACAGCGTGGTCTTGCCCACGCCGTTGGGCCCGATGACGCCGACGATGCCGTTCGGCGGCAGGCTGAAGCTCAGGTCCTCGATCAGGCTGCGGTCGCCGAAGCCCTTGCTCAGGCCGGCGACCTCGACGACCACGGAGCCCAGGCGCGGGCCCGGCGGGATCTGGATCTCCTCGAAGTCGAGCTTGCGGGTGCCGTCCGCCTCGGCGGCCATCTCCTCGTAGCGCTGCAGCCGGGACCGGCTCTTGGCCTGCCGCGCCCGCGGGCTGGACCGCACCCAGTCCAGCTCGTCTTCCAGCCGCTTGCGGCGCTTGGCGTCCTTCTGGCCCTCGACCTTGATCCGCGCGGCCTTGGCCTCCAGGTAGGTGGAATAGTTGCCCTCGTACGGGTAGGCGTGCCCGCGGTCCAGCTCCAGGATCCAGCCCGCCACGTTGTCCAGGAAGTACCGGTCGTGGGTCACGGCGACCACCGTCCCCGCGTACTGCTCCAGGTGCTGCTCCAGCCACAGCACGCTCTCGGCGTCGAGGTGGTTGGTCGGCTCGTCCAGCAGCAGCAGGTCGGGCTGCGACAGGAGCAGCCGGCACAGGGCCACCCGGCGCCGCTCACCGCCGGACAGCACGCTGACGTCCGCGTCCGGCGGCGGGCACCGCAGCGCGTCCATCGCCTGCTCGAGCTGGCTGTCGAGGTCCCAGGCGTTGCTGTGGTCGAGCTGCTCCTGGAGCTTGCCCATCTCCTCCAGCAGCGCATCGGAGTAGTCGGTCGCCATCTGCTCGGCGATCTCGTTGTAGCGGTCCAGGAGCGCCTTGGTACTGGCCACGCCCTCCTGGACGTTCCCAAGGACGGTCTTGCTCTCGTCCAGGGCGGGCTCCTGGTCCAGCATCCCGACCGAGAAGCCCGGCATCAGCCGCGCATCCCCGTTCGAGGCCTGCTCGACTCCGGCCATCATCCGCAGCAGCGTCGACTTGCCGGTACCATTCGGCCCGAGAACGCCGATCTTCGCGCCCGGCAGGAACGCCAGCGTCACGTCGTCGAGGATGACTTTGTCACCGTGCGCCTTGCGGACACGGCTCATCTGGTAAATGAACTCCGGCATAGCACCAAGGGTAGTGGCGGCGGGCCAAGCTTCGGACCATAGCCGCGGTGCTGGCCGCGAACTCCCGGCCCGCCGCGGGCCGGCCATCGCCACCGGTCAGAACGGCACCGCCGCGCTCTCCGCCTCCCGAGCCAGCTCCCCGACCGCGTCCTCGTCGAACAGCTCGCGACCCGGGTCGCCGGCCCCCTCGCCGCCGGCCCCGGCCCGGTCGGACCCGGTGCCGTCAGGCCCAGTGCCGTCGGGCCCGGTCCCATCGGGCCCGGTGCCGTCCGGCCCGGTGCCGTCCGGCCCGGCGCCCTGTGCCGCCGCGGCCAGGCTGGCGAAGGCCGCGTCGTCGGCGTCGGGGCCCGTGCCAGCCATCGCCGCCAGGTCGCCGTCTGGCCCGGCGGCGCCGTCCGCACCCGCCCCGTTCGCTGAATCCTGGTACTCGTTGGCCGTCATGCCGGTCTGCGGCCGGACCCGCTGGAACGTCGAGACTCCCCTGGTCATGTCGTGGCCGAACGAGATGGCGTCCACCTCCAGCGCGGTGCGCGGGTGCCCGTTCTTGTCCTCGAAGTCCCGGGTGCTGACCCGGCCCCGGAGCACGACCGGGTCGCCCTTGCGCAGGCAGATGGCGGCGTTCTCGGCGAGCTTCCGGTAGGCGTACACCGTCAAGAAATTGGTGGACATGTCGATCCACTCGCCGGTCACCCGGTCCATCCGGCGCGGCGTCCAGGCCACCCGCATGTTCAGGGCCGGGACTCCCGTCCGCGTCCACTTCAGGGCGGGCTGGGTCGCCACGTAGCCGCTCAGGCTGATATGCGCTTCGTTGATCATCATCGGGACCTCCGGGCCGCCGGGCGGCGGCACCGTGCCGCCGTTCCTGCGTCCAAAATGCCCCCTAAGGCACCGGGCCGGCGGACGGGTTTCCGAGCTGTGGACAACTGCCGGCATAAGCGCATTCTGTGGATAACGGCGAGGCGTTCGTCGGCCGGGCGTGGTACAAGCCCCGGCCACCGCGATCAGGCCGCCACGAGCTCGGTGGGCTCGGCGATGACGTCGACCAGGGCGCCGTTGCGGACCACCGTGATGGCCAGCGGCCGGCCAATGGCCTCGCCGAACATCAGCCGCTGCAGGTCCTGCGCACTCGCCACCGGGCCGCTCCCGGCGGTCAGCAGCAGGTCACCGGCCCGCAGCCCGGCCCGCGCCGCGGGGCCGGACGGCACCACCTCCGCGACCCGCAGGCCCTCCGCGCGGCCGACTCGCTCGCGCAGGGCGGCCGGCACCGGGGCGGGCACGCAGACCACGCCCAGGTAGGCCCGGCGGACCCGGCCGTCGCGCATCAGCGCCGCGATGATCCGCCGGCTGGTGGCGTTCATCGGCACGGCCAGGCCGAGGCCGAACCCCGCCACCGCCGTGTTGATCCCCACCACCCGGGAACGGGCGTCCGCGAGGGCGCCGCCGGAATTCCCCGGGTTGAGGGCGGCGTCGGTCTGGATGACGTCCTCCACCAGCCGGGCCGCCGAGCCGCTGCGCGTCGGCAGCGACCGGCCCAGCGCGCTGACGACGCCGGCCGTCACCGAGCCGGCCAGCCCGAGCGGGCTCCCGACGGCCACCACCAGCTGCCCGACCACCAGGTCGTCGGCCTCGCCCAGCTCAGCCGGCTCGGGCGTCCCGCCGTGCGCGCGCAGCACGGCCAGGTCCGACAGGGGATCGGCGCCGACCACCGTGAACGGCACCGTGGTGCCGTCCGAGAACAGCGCGGTCCCCCGCGACGAGTTCCCGACCACATGGGCATTCGTGAGCAGGAACCCGTCCGGGGTGAATACGACCGCCGAGCCCTGGCTCTGCGCGCCCCGGCCGCCCTCCTGCGGCACGCGCAAGCTGGCCACCCGGGGCGTCAGGCCGGCGGCCACCCCGGTCACGATCTGCGAGTAGGCGTCCAGCGCCGAATCTGTTGACATGTAAGCTCCTTCAAAGGAATTACAACATTACAAAGAACGCTGAATTCCCGCCACTCGCCCGTCCCAGCGGCCCGGCTCAGCCCAGGGTTTCCCGCCCGCCGGGCTCACCTCTCCGGGCTCAGCCCGGCAGCCCCCAGTCCGGTAACCCCCAGCGCGGCCGTAGCCGCC
>Ga0193728_1001925_pt1 | contig 10756 bp, 9 predicted proteins | sample U1c1metaG_FD_143037 | JGI IMG/M metagenome (GOLD analysis project Ga0193728, IMG submission 143037) | Soil microbial communities from a riparian zone of the East river system, Colorado, United States - U1c1 | ecosystem: Environmental > Terrestrial > Soil > Riparian zone | place: USA: East River... | reverse complement strand
CGCCTCGGTCGCGGGGTGAGCGATCGCTTTCAGCATCCGGGCAGGTACTCCGCCGACGACGGTGTATGGATCGACCGACGAGGTCACCACGGCTCCGGCCGCAACGATCGCGCCTCGACCGACGACTACGCCAGGGAGAATGACAGCGGCGGCGCCGATCCATACGTCGTCCTCGATCACGATCGGCGCGTCGAGCACGCGACCCCAGCGCGGCGGCTCCTCGACATGGCCGCGAGTTGTGACGACCGCGTGCGCCGCGATCAGCACTCGATTGCCTATTTCGAGTCCACCGCTAGCACGAAGGACAACAAACTCCCCGACATCGACGTGACTACCCAGTGCGAGACACTCGGGGGCGTAAACGACGACCGGCATCCGAAGACGCACTTCGTCTCCGACACGCGCGCAGGAAGCGAGCAATTCCCGCTCGCCGGCGGCGTAGGTTGCGCGGAGCAGACGCGACCCGAGCGCTGCGATGAGCCTGCTCAATGTTCGCCTAGCGATGTGGCCCTGCCTCGGATTCGATTGAACCGAAGTCGTGCGTCCAGTCAAGCAAAGGCGACACCGCGCCGCCCCAGGTTTGTGCCATTGCTCCCTTGGCCGAGCGACCGTCGCCGGAATCCGCGACGAGGAAAGACACGGCGTCTGGAACGGCCGCGTGACGATCGAGTCTCCCAGCAGTAATCGTGTTGAGAAAGACCGACACGATGTGCTCGCCCTCATTCAGGAGGTCCGCGGGGATCCACGCACGGCTCCTGTGGATTCCCACCGTAGGTGAAGCCCAGCGGCTGTCGGGATCGAGCGCATTGAATACGAGTGTCCCGGCTGCATTGAAGAGCGACATCATCGGAACGATTGGCTGTTCGGCATCGAGCATCTCGAACACGATCTCGACGCCGACCGGATCAGTCGTGTTGACCCGGTCGACGGTTCGACCTACTTCATCGATCACCCGCACACTCTGGAGACGGGCGTGCGCATTTCCAGGCGCCTGTGACGAATCCGACCACTCACGTGCTGCCGAGCTTCCCGACGTACCCGCGAGATATCGCCCGATAACGTCGTCCGTCGGCCCGTCAAGAAGCACCGCACCTTGGTCGAGCAGGATGGATCGTGGACACAGGCGTGCGACGGCAGACATGTTGTGGGACACGAAGAGAACCGTCCGCCCAGTCGAGCCAATGGTCTCCATCTTCCCGAGACAACGCTTCTGGAACTCTGCATCTCCAACCGCAAGGACCTCGTCGACGATCAGAATCTCGGGTTCGAGATGAGCGGCGACCGAAAATGCGAGACGGACGTACATTCCGCTGGAATACCGCTTGACCGGTGTGTCTAGAAAACGCTCGACCCCCGCGAACTCCACGATCTCGTCGAAGCGGCGGTTGATCTCGTTCCGTCGCATCCCGAGAATCGCCCCGTTGAGGAAGATGTTCTCGCGACCGCTCAGCTCGGGATGAAAGCCTGTCCCGACCTCGAGCAAGCTGCCGAGCCGACCACGGACGTCCGCATATCCCAGAGTGGGCTCGGTAATGCGACTGAGGAGTCGGAGGAGGGTCGTCTTTCCCGCGCCGTTGCGACCGACGATGCCGACGACCTCGCCCTGCTCGACGTCGAAGTCAACCCCGGTGAGCGCCCAGATGGTGCTCGACTGCCGCTGCCGTTGCCGGCCGACGGCGCGCTGTCCCATTTCGACCAGATGCTCGCGAAGCGTTTGATAGCCGCCTCGGAACTGTCCGATCCGATACTCCTTCGAAAGGCCTCGGACCTGGATTGCGGCCGACATCAGATTACGTCCGCGAAGCTACGTTCGACTCGACGGAAATACCACAGACCACTGACGACCAGCATGACACCGACGGCTGTGCTGACTCCGTACACCGTGTACTGGGGAACACCACGACCGAGGACGGCCCACCTGAATCCGTCGACTACACCCGTCATCGGATTCAGCGCGATCAGCCAGTGAAAGCGCTCAGGCACAAGCGACACCGGATAGATGACAGGTGTCGCATAAAGCCAGATCTGCGTCATGAACGGAATGGTGTAGGGAACGTCCCGATACCTGACGTTGAGCGCCGACAACCAAAGGCCAACACCTAACGCCGTCAGGAGCGCCATTCCGAGAAATACCGGGATGAGGATTGCATGCCAGTGTGGCGCCCGCCCGTACCAAAGGAACATCCCGACCAAAATTGCGAAGGAACAGAGGAAGTCGATCACGGGCACCGCGATCGACGCCAGCGGCAGCAATAGCCGTGGGAAGTAGACCTTCGTGACGAGCGCAGAGTTGCCTACGACGCTGAGACTGCTCAGTGACAGAGACGATGAGAAGTACTGCCATGGCAGGAGACCCGCGAAGACGAAGAGCGGATATGGCACGCCATAGTCGGCATGGATCTTCGCGAGATGGCCGAATACCACGCTGAAAAGAACCATCGCGACGAACGGTTGGAGCACGGCCCAGCCAATCCCCAAGGCCGTCTGCTTGTACCGGACCTTGATATCGCGCCAGATGAGGAAATAAAGAAGCTCGTGGTAGAGCCAAATCTCCCGCAGATCGATCGCGAAGCGCCGCCTCGACCGCTGTATGCGCGTGATGCGTTGCGCGGCGTCTGTGTGGTCACCGACGATGACACTCATACCGCACGTCCGAATCTGGCCTCGTGCCCTCTCACGAACGCACCGTAACGGACGCTAGCCCCCGCCTCGCCCCAACACGTGTACCGGAAGTCGACCCGCGAGGAGCGACTGTGGATTGAGAACTTCAAGGCTGACGCCCTCTCGGGCAAACTCCCGCCCCCAGGCCTCGAGTAGATCCCCAAGACCCGTGGCGGCTTGGACATGCGGATCACCCGCGGCCGCGGATCTGCGGACGTCGACGCTTCGGGTTTCGCCAGGCGGCAGCCAAAAGTAGTTCCGGTCGTAGAGGTCCACCCCGGCCAGCACGATCCGGCGCCATCCCGCTAGCGCTGCGAGATTAACGACCTCGGTCAGTGTCGAGTGTGCATGGGTCAAACCTTCGGCGAACGAACGCCCTGGGTCGCTGCCGCCAGTGCGCGTGCGCCAGAGGAAAATCGCGCTTCCTTCCGGAAGAAGTCGCGAGCCGATTGCCCGATTTCCGTTCGTCGCGCGGAAGCCGGCCTGAACACAGAAGACGGTGTCGGCGAAGCAGCGGTTGGTTCGAATGAGGCGGAAGTACTCCCGGAGCTGCGGCTTCCATATCCGCGCATCGAAGTCGGTGTCGGGGATTCCGCGGATGAGATGGAAGTCACATCGGACGAAAGACTGGTGAACGAACCAATTGAAGCCAAACGTGTCCCGAGCAGCGATCGCCTCCCAATCGCCCGGCGATAAGTCGTTGAGCGACGCACCCGACCCGAAGACATAGACGGTGTCGCTGCGACGTCTCTCTCGAAGTTGCCCCTCATCGAGCAGACGGTAAAGACGACGCGATCGACGGGACCTCAACCACGGCAACGCCTGAATACGGGCAGCGCGAATCCGAAGCAGACGCTCGTCAGTTACGCGCAAAGCACTCCATCATGTTCCCCCAAAACGCGAACGGGCGCCTGACTCCTAGGAATCGCGCAGCGAAGCGAAGGTGGTCGCGCAGTGGCGACGCATACGGCGTCCCGAGATAGGGGTACTCGAACTCGACGTGATCGAAGCCGATGTTCAGCAGTGTCTGCTGCAACGTCTTGTCGGAGAAGACGACGAAGTTACGCGGTGGATCGAGCGCAGGCAGGTCCTGGAACAGGCGATACACGGGTCCGCCCGCATTCGGCGTCATGAGGGCGACGAACCATCCACCCGGACGCAGCATCGCATGCGCCTGCCAAAGGAGATCGAGCGGACGATCAAGGTGCTGGAGCGAGCCGCGCGCCACCACGAGGTCGCACCACCCTGTTCCGGTCGGCAGCTCGAACTCGATGCCCTTCGCACGGCAGACGTCGACGGCGTGCTCGGAGACCTCGATCCCGTACTTCTTCCACGACGCGTCGTCGAAACGACCGAGGAACTCGCCGAGCCCGCACCCTACGTCGAGAATAGTGCCCCCGGTCAAGCCTGTCTTCGACAGCACACGCGCGTACTCTTGTGCCTGCATCGCTTCTCGGCGAGGGTCGAATCGCGAATCGAAGTAGTCGCGCTGGTAGTCGCTCATTGGCGCACGATCGTAGTACTGCCGTCGCGCGACGTCACAGCCGCGGCGATCGCGTCGATACGCTCGGTGGCGCAACGCACCCGCCACCGTCGTTCGCCGTCGGGCGACGGGAACAGCCGGACGAAACGGCCGTCGTGGAGACGGGCGCCGACGAAAGGTGCCGGCTGAAGCGGCGCCGAGCCGGCGATGAGCACGTAGCCATCGGTCGTAAGGCTCAGGTCGAGAGCGACCGGTTCCTGCTGCAAGCCGTGGTATCGGCGATGAGCCTCGACGGCAGTGCAGCTTTCCCAGCCGACGCCGACTCGCTGGGCAGCGCGCGAGAGCAACTCGTGGACGTGGACCGTCTCCGCGCGCATGTCGCGGTTGTCGTGCGAGAAGAACGAGAAGACCCGATGCTCGCCTGTCTCTGCAACCTCGCGAAAGCACTCGTCGACGAGCTCCTGGTCGACCTCGTTGTAACGCGAGCGAAGGTCGATGCTCCGGTAGATGTACCGCCGCATTGCGCCCGGCTCGAGAAACGAGCCGTGCGACGGGTGATAGCTCCCCCAAATGGCCGGAGCGCCGTACCAGTTGAAATGGAACAGGTCGGCGTTCGGCTGCGACAGGGCAGAGACGCGGTTCGAGTAGTCGATCGGCACCGCGTGCTCCAGCCAGCGCGACGCAGCATCGTCTTCGATCGTTCCTCCCGCCCGAAAGGCTGCCGGGAAGGAATCACGCTCGAGCAGGCGTCGAACGAGGACTCTGTTGCACTCATTGCTCGAGAGCCACGTTTCGGACCACTGATCGCCGATCCGACTCTCCGGGGGCACGTGGTAGTGCCAGTAGGCGCCGTCTGGCGCAATCGGGAGCGTGTGCATGTGATCCCACGTGTCGTGGTACTCCGCGACGCGCTGCTTCGGGTTTGTTCGGAACCCCGTAAAATCCATCACGAACCAGTTGAACCGATATTCATTGCCCAGCGAGTCGGGATGCTCCGTGCGCCATCGCGGGTCCGTCAGCTCACGCAGCGACGCCAGGATGTCGGGCCAGTTGTCGAAGAACTCCGGGGTGCCATCCGGAAGCCGGCGCGCGTCTCCGCCGAGCGGCCCTTCGGTATCGATGCAGTGCACCACGAGCACGCTGCTCACGGAAAGAGCTCCGGCTGCACGGCTGCGAAGTTGAGCACGTCCCGGTAGTCGTAATCGTCGCCCAGCGAACGATCCAACGCGTAGAGAGCTGCGTAGTCTTCGGGTGTATCGACCGTCGCGCGAACGTCAGAGAAGTTTCCGAACGGGCAGGCAAGACCGGCGAGCGAGTACCGCTCAGGGCGCCGGTAGATGAACGGGGTGACGTGTTCGCGCTCGTATGGATCCACAGCCTCTTCCGCCGCCTCGAGCAGCGCCGACGTTCGAACGAGCTCTAGATCGAGACCGTCGGGATAGCTCTTCTGGGGATAGGTGTTCGCGAAGTAATCCGGACCATCAGTGTCGCCGTACGCTTCGACGAGCTCCCTCACCAGCTCGCCACAAAGCAACGGGCGATCCGCGCAGATGCGGATCACATGTTCCGGAACGTGGGGCATGGCGTGAATACAGCCGACGAAGCGTCCAAGCACGTCGTCTGTCGGTCCGCGAAAAACTCGAGCGCCCGCGCGTCCGGCCGCGGCCTCCACCGCGTCGTCCGCCGCGACTTCCGTCGTCGCCACCCAGATGTCGTCTAGCTCCACGGTGCCCGCAAGACGCGCGATCAAGTGACCAAGCAGGCTGCCGACTCCGAAGGGGGCGAGCACCTTCCCCGGGAAACGGGTCGAGCCAATTCGTGCCTGCACGATGACTGTCGGCCGGCTAGCCGACACCATGCGCCACGGAGTCCGTCGTCAGCATCTCCCATGTGAGGGTCGTGTCGTCTGCGATGTCGTGGAGGGCGCGTCGGCCGACAAGGTCGTCCAAGAATCGTGGCTCGATCCCGCCGCCCGGCCGCTTGACGTCGAGCATGGCTCGCGAGATCACCGAGCCGCGAGGAATCGCGCCCCGAGATACGACGCTTCGGCGCGCACCGATTCGTGCAGCTTCCTCGACGGGTAGGACGACCTTCTTCGCTGAGCCGAGCAGCTCGCTCAATAGGTCGAGCCGCTCTCGAAGCTCGGCAAACTCTTCCGGTTGAAACGCGTGGTAGTGGTCATTGCCCGGCAGCGACTTGTCGAGCGTGTAGTGCTTCTCGACGACGCGTGCGCCTAGAACAACAGCAGCTTCGATCGCCTGGAAACTGACCGGCGGAACGGTGTGATCCGAATAGCCTAGGACGTTCTCCGGAAATGCCGCCGCGAGGTCAGAGATGCTGCCGATCGCAGCATCCTGCGGGCGTGTCGGATAGGACAGGGTGCAGTGCAGGAGCGCGACAGCCGGGGCGCCGGCCCGCGTCAACCGTGCTTCTGCCTCGCGAATCTCGTCGATCGTCGACGCGCCGGTCGAGAGAAGCACGGGCTTGCGGCTCGCGCCGACGCGATCGAGGAGCGGCACATTCGTGAGATCTCCCGAAGCGACCTTCCAGAACGACTGCAGTGGGTCCAGCATGTCTACCACGTCGATGTCGAATGGCGTCGTGAGGAAGAGCAGCCCATGCTGACGGCACGCCTCCTCGAGCGCGCGATAGTCCTCCGGCTCGAAACTGTCGTACTTCGTGAAGAGTTCGTACTGCGACCTGGTCGGTTCCTGTGTCTCATCCCAGTACGACTTGCTGCTGCGCGTCGCGAGGCGGTCGGCCTTGTACGCCTGAAACTTCACCGCATCGATCCCGGAGACCGCAGCACGCTCGATCATCTCGATCGCCTTGTCGAGCTCGCCCTCGTGATTGACCCCGGCTTCAGCGACGACGAAGACGCGCGCCCCTGATTCACGGAGAGACTGGAAGTCAGGCAGCGTGCCCATCAGCGTTCTTGGCGACGGCTCGATTGAGATGCTCGTCATAGCTGTCGCGATCGGAGGTCATGTTCTCGCCGTGCAGCCGATAGCGATAGAGCGGGAGCTCGACACGGTGCATCGGCCATCGCTTCTCGAATCGAAGACGAAGATCCAGGTCCTCGGCCATGAGGAACGACTCGTCGTATAGGCCGAGCTCGGTCAGACGATCCTTGCGAAACATGATGCCGCAGCCGATCGGACGCTCGAGACAGTTGACGTGCTCGAGGTGCTGCTCGCGACCGTCGACGGTGTAGTAGTCGCAAGCGACCGCCTCCATGTGGCCGTTCAGTTCGAGGAACAGGGTCAGCACACGGACGAAGTCCTGATGGATGTAGTCGTCGGCGTCCACTCGGACGACGAATCGAGAGTGGGCAGCTCGAATGCCGCGGTTCAGCGATGCAGGGAGCCCGAGCTGCGCATCGTTCGAGAGAACCGTGACCCCGTCGAACTCGGCAGCGATTCGCGCCGTGGCGTCAGTCGAGCCGTCGTCGACAACGATGACCTCGCAGGAGCCTGGATCGAGTCGCTGTCCAACGCAGGACCGCAGCGCGCGCTCGATGTATTTCTCCTCGTTGCGGGCGGCCATGATGATCGCGACCTCAGCCATCGGCAGAGCGTAGCCGGGGGCGCGGAGACCGACCATGGGTACCCTCAGCGCATGTGCGGCATCTGTGGGATTGTCGCGCCCGGACGGCCACCTGAGCTGGGAACCGTCGAGGCGATGGCCGAGCGGCTCAGCCACCGCGGCCCCGATGGCGCCGGTTCCTACGCCGCCGACGACGTCGCCCTCGCCTTCCGCCGGCTCGCGATCATAGATCTCAGCAACGCTGGGAGTCAGCCGTTCGCAAGCGTCGACGGCCGCTTCCAGCTCGTGTTCAACGGCGAGATCTACAACTATCGCGAGCTGCGGACAGAGCTCGAGGGGCGGGGCCACCGGTTCCGCAGCGCCTCCGACACGGAGGTGCTGATCACGGCGTTCGCCGAATGGGGCGAGCGCTGTGTCGACCGGTTCGTCGGGATGTGGGCGTTCGCGATCTGGGACACGCACGAGCGACGTCTCTTCGCGTCGCGCGACCGGTTCGGCATCAAGCCGTTCTACTATCGGCATGCCGAGGGACGACTCGCCTTCGCGAGCGAGCCCAAGGCGTTCCTCGCCGATCCGGTGACGAGGTTCGCGGCGAACCCGCGCGCCGTCGCGGACTACCTCACCCAGTCGTATCTCGACCACACACCCGAGACGTTCTTCACGGAGATTGAGCGCCTGCCGGCCGCCCACTCGCTGACTTTCGGCCCCGACGGACTGAAGACGTGGCGCTACTGGGCGCTCGAGCCGCAGGATCCACCTGCCGGCGACGCCGCCCAAGCGGTGCGCGAGGCGTTTCTCGACTCGATCCGCCTCCACCTGCGCAGCGACGTGCCCGTCGGGAGCTGCCTCTCCGGCGGGATCGACTCGTCAGCCGTCGTCGGAGCGGTGAGCCGGCTCCTCGAGCGCGGCACGGGCGAAGCGTCGTCCGTCGGGTCGCGCCAGCGCACGTTCACCGCTTACTTCGAGGATGCCGGCTTCGACGAGCGACCGTACGCGGAGCAGGTCGTCGCGAAGAGCGGCGCGGAGCCGCACTGGGTGACGTTCGACGCCGCGGACGCGATCGACAAGCTGCCATCGATCGTCGCGACGCAGGACGAGCCGTTCGGCTCGACGAGCATGGTCGCTCAGTGGTACGTGATGCGGGCCGCGCGCGAAGCGGGCCTGACCGTGATGCTCGACGGCCAGGGCGGCGACGAGATTTTTGGCGGGTACCGCGCCTTCGTCGGCTTCCGCATGGCCGATCTGCTGGCGTCGGGGCGGGTGCGAACGCTCGTCGCCGAGCTCCGTGCATTCGGAGACCTCCACAGTCCTGCGGCGCTCGCAGTCGCCCTGGCGCGGCCGTTCGCGCCGGAAGCGCTCACGCGGGCAGTGCGCGCCCGCACGCGCGGTAGCTCGGGTCTGCTCCACAACGACCTGCGCGACGTGCAAACGCATGTGGATCCGTACCCCAGCCCCTTCTCCGAACGGCTGCGGAGGCATCAGCAGCTCCTGCTCACCGAGCGCGGGCTGCCGGAGCTCCTGCGCTACGAGGACCGCAACTCGATGGCGCACTCGCTCGAGGCGCGTGTGCCCTTTCTCGACCACCGGCTCGTCGAGCTCGCGTTTTCGCTGCCCGGCTCGGAGCTGATCGCAGACGGGCGAACGAAGGACGTCGTCCGCCGCGCGCTCGGTGAGCTGTTGCCTCCCGCCGTGCGCGAGCGGCGCGACAAGCTGGGATTCGTGACGCCCGAGCGCCGCTGGTTCCGCGCCGAGCTCGGCGACTTCGCAGAGGACGTCTTCGCGTCGCGCGCCTTCGCCGAGCGGGGGTTCGTCGACGCACCGGCGGCGCGGGCTCGGCTCGCGCGCCATCGTCGCGGCGAGGTCGATGCGGGCATGGAGCTCTGGCGCGTCCTCAACCTCGAGCTGTGGGCGCGCGCGTACCTCGACGGAGCGAGCGCGCGTATATCGGACGCTGCTCGCGTGGCGGGCCCGTCGAGCTGACCGGCTGACGCCCCGCGGAGCCACCCGACTACCATCCGGCCTGTGACCGCGATCCTCGGACTGAACGCGTACCACGGCGACGCCGCTGCGGCCCTCGTCGTCGACGGCGAGCTCGTCGCCGCCGCTGAAGAGGAGCGCTTCAACCGGATCAAGCACGTCGCGGGCTTCCCTTCGCTCGCCGCGCGGTGGTGCCTCGAGGAGGGCGGGATCGACCCGCGCGCGCTCGACCACATTGCGGTGTCCCGCGACCCCCGCGCGAACGTCGGCCAGAAGCTGCTGCGGACGATTCGCCACGGGGCCAGCGCGCGCTACCTCAAGGCACGCCTCCAGAACGCAGCGAAGATCCGGGATGCCAAGACCGCGCTCGCCGAAGCCCTCGGCGTCGAGCTAAGCGAGCTCGGCGCGCAGCTGCACAACGTCGAGCATCATCAGACGCACGTCGCCAGCGCGTTCTTCGTCTCGCCGTTCGAGAACGCAGCGATCCTCTCGGTCGACGGCTTCGGCGACTTCGCTTCGACGATGACGGCCGTCGGGCGCGGCAACTCGTACGAGATTCTCGATCGTGTTCTCTTCCCGCACTCGCTCGGGATCTTTTACGCCGCGCTCACGCAGTGGCTCGGCTTCCCGTACTACGGCGACGAGGGAAAGGTGATGGGCCTCGCGCCCTACGGCGATCCCGAGGCGCACGTCGCGCGGATGCGCGAGCTCGTGCGGCTCGACGGCGATCTGTTCCAGCTCGGGCTCGACTACTTCACGCACGACAAGGAAGGCGTCGACATGACCTGGGACGAGCAGACGCCGACGATCGGGCGGATCTTCTCCGACCGGATGGTGGAGACCTTCGGGCCGGCTCGCGAGCCGCGGACCGAGCTCGAGCGGCGGCACGAGGACGTCGCGGCGGGCCTGCAGGCGATGCTCGAGGAGGCGTACCTCCACCTCGTGCACGCCCTGTGGGAGCGGACGCGCGAGCCGGCGCTCTGTCTCGCGGGCGGGGTCGCGCTGAACGCGGTCGCGAACGGCCGCATCCGTCCCGAGACGCCGTTCGAGGACGTCTACGTCCAGCCTGCGGCGGGCGACTACGGCACC
>Ga0193728_1001924_pt1 | contig 10759 bp, 3 predicted proteins | sample U1c1metaG_FD_143037 | JGI IMG/M metagenome (GOLD analysis project Ga0193728, IMG submission 143037) | Soil microbial communities from a riparian zone of the East river system, Colorado, United States - U1c1 | ecosystem: Environmental > Terrestrial > Soil > Riparian zone | place: USA: East River... | reverse complement strand
AAGAACCTAGACAAGTGGAACACTATTATACTTATAATAGTAATAGCAGAAAATACAGATAAGTCTATAAGCGAATACCTCTAATTACTAATTTATAGACTTTATTAGCTATAGTATGGCCTTAGACCTACCTTATAAACTATGGACTTCCTCTATAACAAAATTGTCACTTCTTACTAGGGAATACTAGTATATAGATATACAGTCGCTAACCTACCGGATAACCTTAGAGCCCTTATTAATAAACTTTAATCGTCTATTATAGTATATAAGAAAGAATATACGGAGAAGACACAAGCTTTCTTTATAGACCGACAATTCTATAGAAGAGATAATAACTACAACCGCAATAACCGTAATAACTGCAGTAAACCCCTGTATAACCGCAACTAATAGAAACCACGTTGCTTCGTATGTAATAAGGAAGGATGTCGCTTATAGAAATATACTAAGGAGGAGCAAGAGGAGTCTAAGACTAAGTTTAAAAATAAGTTTAAGGACCGCTTCTAGGAGCGAATAAAGCAATATATTATAGACTATAAAGGCGATAACGACGAGGATAACAATAAGGATGACGAGATTACTAACGCATTTAACGCTCTGGTAATTAATATGGACCCTAACACTCTACTAAACGAGGACGACCAGGCCATAGTATACTATACTTTGTACGGTAAGGTCGAACTAGATAATGCGACCGCTATAGCTTTAGAACTAGCTAATAGAGCTTATAGCTACGCAGTTATAACTATTAATACTATAATAGACGTATCCACTACTAATATAGACCCGTTTGCGTACAATATAACCTTACGCTATACCTCTATAAAGTTTATAGGTATAATAATCGATACTAGAGCCTCTAAACGTTCTATAGTAGGATATAGTTAGTTTCTTATACTTTAGAAGATTAATAAAGTATAGTTAAACGAGTCTATGAGAGGTATAGTTAGCGTATAGTTCGGAATAGGTTCTATATCTTCTATTGGTTCTATTAAGGTAGCTACACTAATAGGTATAGTAGAGTTCTATATTGTTAAAGTTAACACCCCTTTCCTACTTTGCCTAGCAGATATAGATAACTTACGAGTGTACTTTAACAACCTAAAGAATGTCCTAATAACCCCCTTAAAGACTATACTAGTTATACGCTGATTTAGACACCTGTTTCTACTATAGGATACCTTATTACACGTGTTTATTATAGAATCCTTTAACTAAAACCCTTACTATTTAACTAACGTAGAATTGCGACGCCTATACTAATACTTCGGACATCTATTAGTAGAGCGACTTAAGAGAATATTAGACCGCGCTGGCTATAAAAACGATGCTAATCGCAAGACCCTCTAGTATATTACCCGCTACTGCTTATACTGTTAAAAGTACAGAAAGTCACTAGGCAGATTCAGATTTACCTTAAAGGACGATATTAATTTTAACTACTATATTATTGTTGATATTATATACATTAATAGTAAGCCCGTACTTTATATTATCGATAAAGGCACCTAATTTTAAGTAGGAAGATGGCTATAGAATATTAGCGCTAAGTATATATAGGATATATTATAAGCGTGCTAGATTAATATATACCTAGGCCCCTCAGATATAATTGCATATAACGCAGGCAAGAACTTTATTAGTAGAGAGTTTAAGTAATACGCAACTAATATAGGTACTGCTATAAAGAGCGTACTGGTTAAAGCTTATAACTTAATTAGCATAGTAGAACGTTACTACGGCCCCTTGTAATATATATACCATATTATTACTTCTAAGATACCAGGAATTAATAAGGAGATGGTACTGCAAATAACCTTTAAAGTAATTAACAACTCCGTAGGACCTAACGGCCTAATACCTATACTGTTAGTATTTAGAGCGTACCCCCAAATAATAGAGTCCGATGTACCTTTACCTATAGTAATATAGCGTGCGATTACATTTAAGAAAGCTATAGAGGAAGTGAAGAAGATATAAGCGGAGCGCCAGGTCGTAGATGCACTTAATATATATAATGGCCCTAGCACTACCGCAATTTATAACCTACCCCTTAACTCTTTAGTATTAGTCTAGAGAGAAGGTAATATAGGACAACCTGGATACTAGGCAGGACTATATAACCTACTAAATATTAAGGGAGAAACGTATACTGTTAACCTACCTAGCGGCTCTACGAAGTTCCGTAGTACTATTGTTAAACTGTACTTAATAGACCTGAGATATATTTAAGCTAAAGATATTTAAGTTGACGGCGCCTAGGTTAATAATATTTAAGTTAAAACTGTCCTTACGGCTAAACCACCCCCTATTAAAACTAACCTTATACTAAAACTACCTATTATAGAAACCGTCTCTATATAGAAACCGTCCCTTACCGAAACTGGAGAAGTATAACCACCTCGCTAAGGAAGAGGAAGACCCTATAAGTATCCCCTTTACGTTAATACTACCGACATTACTGTATTCTTGCAAGAGGATAGCAACTATAAGCAGTTTAAGACGTCCTATTAAAAGGAAATCATAGGACTAATTAAAAAGGGCGTATTTAAGATAATTAACCCATAGGACGTACCTATAGGAGTTAGAATCTTTAACTTACGATTTATAGATAAGATTAAGAACCCCGGTACTAATAAAGCTTTTGAGAAATTAAGACTTGTTGTCTAAGCGTATAACGATCTTAAAAAGGGTATTATACTAACCTAGTTACCTACTATTTAACGAGTTAGCTAACGCCTTATTCTATGCATCGCAGCGATACTATAAGGCAACGGCATAGGCGTATATCTAGTCTCTTATAAAGCTAAATCGAGACTTCTATATCCGACCACCTTATAAATTAGGAAGTTAACTAGGTATTAAAAAGAACTCGATCCTAAAGGTAATTAAGCCTTTATACAGCGTTCTAGAAGCAGGTAATTACTAGTTTATAACCTACTATAACTATTATATTAAGGAGCTAGATATAAACCTATTAATGTATAACCCTTGCCTCTTATAGAGTAACACTCCTAACTACTTTGGTATTGTTAGCCTTTAAACTAATAATACTCTATTCCTAGCTAATACCACCTTTATAGACGCGGAGCAATAATATCTAGAAAAGGCTTACTTTCTCGTAAAAGAACGCGAGTAACTTACGGTTAAGTAGTTACTTAAATTTAACGGATGCATTATCTAACTCTCTTAGGAAGGCAATATTATAATAACCTAGGAATACTAGTATAAGAACCTAAATACGGTCTACCTTAGCAAGATAGCTATAACCACGAGCTTAAGAGGTATTGTCTATAATACACTAACTATAAAGGAACAATATGTCGCGTAACGCGCAAGAGGTGCGTATATTGCCTCTATATGTTAACTAGAAGCTTTCTTTAATCTCTCCTTTGCCGCCTAGGTAATTAACCTAGAGAAGAAAGATGTTATAGCACTTAATAAACAACTATAATTATAGATTAATAACCTAATAAGAGGCCTTACATTTATTAAATTGGATATTAATATATTACGCCTACTTGCTTTTACTAACGCCTTATTTACTAATAATAAGGACCTCTTATTATAAATAGGATATATACTAGTATTAGAGGACGCGTTATATAAAGCTAATATTATCTACTAGTTATTAATTAAGTGCAAGAGAGTTACTAGAAGCGTACTAGCCTTAGAACTCTATATAATGGCCTATAGATTCAATATCGGCGCTATAATTAAGTTAACCGTTAAATAACTCCTATAGATCGAACTCCTACTCGTACTTTATACCGACTTAAAATTACTCTATAAATATCTTATTAAGCTAGGCACTATATAAGAGAAACGTCTTATAATAGACGTTATATGTCTTTATTAGTTATATAAACGTAGAGAGATTATAGAAGTTAAGTGGATTGACGGTAATAGTAACCCTACTAACTTAATAACTAAGAGCAAGGTATCTACGGCTCTTAAGAAGTTAATTAATACTAATTACTTAGAACTATAGACTATGGAGTAGGTTAAACAAACGAACTTAGATTTAACTTAGTGTTGTAATAGTACTAGGGCACGCTACCTGCTATATTCTATGGACCCTAAATTTAACTAGCTAATTAGGATTTTCTATACCCGGTATAGAAAATCGCTATTGGCTTGCTTACTACTAGCGCCTTAGCGGCCCTCGCGATATATCTACCTACTACCCCTAATAATCCTTCTTCTTCTCCTTCTTTTCCTTAGCTTAGTATCTTTATTAGATAGCAATCGTTATAGAATACCCCCGCGATACCTTATATACGTCTACCTGTTTCCACTAACTTAGCAATTAGGGACCGACCGTAAGATAGTAATTTAACGGCAATCTACGGCAATCTAACGGCAATCTACGGCATTCTACTATATTCTGCCAAGTCTACTAAATCCTACCAAGTTCTGCTAGGACTACTACGCGAATCCTATTCTGCCCTATATATATATTAACTAAGTAACCAAGTTAATAATATATACCTATTCTTCCTGTTTTCTTACCTTCTCTCCTTATACAACGTCTTAACTTTATTATATAGCTTATTAATCTATAAGCTCTAGTTTAAAGGCATTTATATAAGCCGTTATAAGCATTATATAACTAGGATATAATCGAAGGAGAAGCTACTGTGTATTATAGATGGAAGAGCTAGTTATTGCGTATACGCTACGAATAACGGGAATAGTATAATTTAGTTTCCTTTAGAGTTGCTCCAGTGTCGGTATATATTCGTTTTACGTATTACATACTCTATATACGTGACCTACGCGAGACGCGTATATATATTAACACTGTATTGTAGATAGAATGACAAGAATCCACTAATAACACCGTATAGTATATATTATCGTAATATATATATTCTGCACATTGTTAATATATACTAATATTTAGATTGGCATACGGATATAATATAAGCTTTTTTTACTTATTAGGCAATACATTAGTCCTTAAGTATAAGTACTATATAAATAGTACTTTTAAAATTAGTTATTATAATAGTTTCCTTAATATTAATAAGGGTTAAGTTTTAGTATTAATGCTTCTATATAAGCGTAATTATATAATCCTATTATTAAATAATACCTCTATTAAACTTAATTAGGTATTTTAGCGTAAATTACTTACGTTCCTTAGTTAGGAACTTGGCTTTTTTAATTTTTTATTATTCCAAAGCTATAAAGACTAAATTAGCTAGTAGGAGGGTGTTATTAGTCTATAGGCCAACTATTTTAAAATTTATAGAGTTATTAAGGTTAAGTAGATTAGCTTATATTTAGTTCTTTAATATAGTAATTATAGTAAGTCTTAAATTAATAATTGCCTACTTTAGGAATGCCGTATAAAAGTCTAATAATTTTTAGAATTATACCTTATAAAACTCTAAGTACTATACTAAGTTTAAGAGGTGCTCTAATATAAAAGTTTTAATTTAGTTTTATAGCTAATTATATATAAATCTATAAAATATCTTATAAATCAAGATATATACTATTATTCTAAGTTATAGCTATAATATAAAGAATAAGGCGTTAGCTAACTAATTAAATTATAAGTAATTAAGTTAGTATAAGGTCTTTTTTTAGGTTATTATAGGCCTATACAACTAGTCTTAACTTCTTAAAGGCTTTATTAGAATTAGGGTTCTTAATCTCGTTAACAAATCTAGAGTTAAATACTTTATTACTTTATAGTATATCTTTAGGGCTAACTAGTTTAAAAACTCCTTTCTTAAGTAATCTCTTAATTTCCTTTTAGCGTAATACTATAAACTAATTAAAATTTATAAGTTAATTATTATCCTTATTTTTTAAATATATTAAAATATTCGCGGTATTTGCTTTAATAGGGTACTTATATAGTCTGTCTCTTCTATACTTAATAGGTTAAAGTCTAGGCTTAGTTTAAGGTAGGGGTCTAGGCTTAGTTTAGGGTAGGGGTTTAGGCTTAGTTTAAGGTAGAGATTTAGGCTTAGTTTAAGGTAGTTTATTTTTATTATCTTCTAGCTATATATCCTTTATAATTTTAAAGTTTACTAAATATAGTTTTACAACTATACTATAAAAGTTGGTAAGTCTATAGGGAAGTTATATAATATAGGTCTTATTTTTAGTACTAAGTAGGTTATATAGACTGGACTAATAACTAAGTTAGTCTATAAGTCTTTTTCTCCATACTAATATAGGTAAGTTAAGTGGTAAATTATAAATTGTAGTTATCTTAGGTCTATTATATATACTAAGGGCATCTACTACTTAATACTTAGCTCTAAACTTCTTAACTTCTTCTATAGCCTTTTTAAGAGCTACTACCTATTATATAATTATAGAATTAAATATATCAAATTCTACTATACATAAGTAAGTTCTAAATACTAGTAAGATAGGTATAAGACCATTAGGGCCTGCGGAATTATTAATTATTTTAAAAGCCATTTATAGGGCTATGTTCTTACTAATATCTAGTAGTTTTATAGTAATAATATAATATATGCAACGGAGAAGGCTATAATAGTATTCTACTATTCTAACTAAATTATAGGCTTTAATAGGTACACTTCTTATAGCTGTTCCTAGTATTATAGTATATTATTTAAATTCTTTACTTATAAAGTTCTTACCTATATTATATATAATAATATTAGGGGGTCTTAGGTATATATTGATTTAGTATATTTATAATATATCCTATATATATTTGGCACTAATACTTTATAGCTATCTACCAGCTTAAAACTATATTCCTTTATTAATAATATATAAAAGGGGTGTGCTATTAATATATATAATATTAACCACAATTAGTATTAGGATAGTAGAATGGATAAATCCCCCTTATGCCTTCGATAGGCCTTAGGGGGGGGAGGTAAGGCGTATATAGTAATAGTCAATAAGAGATAGTATATAGGGGGTGGTTAAGATACGGGATATAACTATATATAGCAATTAATCGGTAAGGCCTAGCTAGGACATAGTGAACCCTAGCTCTGGATAAGCTAGAGAAGGAAGTAGTAGTTCCTAAGGAGTTTAAAATATCTAAGGAGGAGGATGTAGCTGTAGGCCTATAGGGCCGCTACTATATACAAGTATGGCAAATCGGGGTTTTTTATCCTACTAAGGTGGCTTATAGGGTTTTTCCTCCCCCCCTAATAGTAAGGGTTTTTTCCTGTTAATATTACTTTTCCCTTATATATAGAGTAGTCTACATAGGCCTAGATAGGATCCGTATTAGATATTAATTAGCAGCGTTCGCGTAACATATAAGAGAGTTGGTAGTGGTAAAGGGGTGGCAATAGTAAAAGTTTAAAGGCAAATTCAGAAAATGAGTAGAAGGCTTACTACGCGACTAAGCCAAGCGTCTCGCTTGGGTGGGGGAAAGACTTTTAGTGGCTTAGCTGCTTCGAAACCCGCCTTAGAGGAAGCACTGCTATGCGAGGCTTATAACACCCCAACTCTAATATATTTCTTAGGCCGAAATATGGTTACCCTTATCTTATAGGGGGGAGGCTTATATACGGCTTCCTTAAGGCGCTTTTACGAGGCTAGCTTCGCCTTTACTGTAGTTATACCGAATCTCCTTAAAGGCCAGTTAAGTATTAGTATAAAGGTTTAAGTATTTCGGGAACTATAGAAGAATCTTTACTTATTACTACGTTAAACGCCTAGGTAAAAGACTAAAGTCTCCTAACTATATTTAACCCTATAGCGACATAAATTATAAAGTAGTTTGCCTTAAGTTAGCAAAATATTAATAATAGTTCTTTCTCCGTTCTACTTAGGTTTAACCTATAATAATAATCCTTCTCCTTTACTTCCTTGCTAAGACTTAGGCACTAAAATACTCAGCAGTATTAAGAAGAAGCTCACGCGCAGGAACCCTAACCCCTTCGGCTTATTATTGCCCTCTACCTACTAACTAGGTAAATTATATTAGAATACTCTCCTTTATTCTGCTCTAGACTTATATTTCTTTATAGATTATCCTAGTATAATCGTGTTTACTACGCCTTTAAACAAGCCACCTCTAGTATATACGCCCGCACCGCAGGCAGCACTAATGCAATCTCTCGCTACCGCTGCGCAACTCTCTACTAATAACCGCTATGTATTTCTAAGTTCCTTTAACACTATCTTCCTAATTAATAACAGCAGTAGTATAGTAGGCCGCTTGTAGCAAGAAACCGGGAAAGCGCTGGAAACTATTATACTAATTTACACAGCCTATAATACTAATAGTATTAATATCTACTTTCTAAATAACCCTAATAGTACCTATTATTGTAATATTACTACTCCCGCTACTATTACTAAGATTTTCGCTTCTATACGCCTAATAGGTAGCACGCCTACTAGGCAGCGGTTAAGCTAAATTCTTAGACCGTATCTCTAGGAATATTAGGCAGCTCTAGAAAGTATAAAGCCTAAGCTAATAAATATTATTATTATTACTAATAGAGAACTAAGTAATAATATAGAGAGCCTAATTATCGCCGCTACTAAGAAGCTCGATAAATATAATACCCTATTATAGTAAGTAGGTATCTAGTTTTTCTAAGTTAGTAAAGAGCCTAGCGCTAAGGAGTATTTAAAGCAGCTTAATAATAAGCTTACGGATATTTCTGGAGAAGAAGACCTCCGCGACATTGTTAATACTATGCCTTTTACTAGAGGTAAGGGTATAGAGCTTACTGCTAACGGTATTTTAAAGGTAAGCTATCTATAAGATACACCTTAAAATATTATATATCGCTAATTCGGGTTTAGGTCGTTCTTAGTGCAGTAAATTAATAATTAGATTATAAGCGGTTAAAGGAATTGTACCGTTAAGAATCTACTATACTAAAAAATTGCTATTCTTTTGATCTTTAGTTTTAAGTTTTACTAACACTCCTCTTATTAAACCCCTTTTCCTTCTCCTTAGCTTAGTATCTTTATAATACAGCATTTGTTTAAGCTTGAGTTAGAGTATTACGGTACTAGCAAATTGCCGTTAGATTGCCGCAAAATGCCGTTACGTGATGGTAACTTGCTATTATATGACTAGAGGATTGTTTATAGCTTTAAGCGGCGCTACTACTCTAATCCTTTCCTTTTCTCTAGCTTTAGATCCTTGTTTATAGACAATCTAATCGTATAGGCTTGTATACGTCCTTCTTGCTATGCTTATACCTTAATTAACTAAGTCGCTAATATAGAGGCATTTGTTCAAGCCGTGACAATTACTATATTAATAATATTAGTAGGAGATTAGTTGAACTTTAAAGCTCTATAGAGCCCGATTTTTATAAAAATACTATATTAAGGCTCTATATATTATATTTAATATTTAATATTTAATATAAGTAAGTAATTTAATATTAATGTTAATACTAAAGGTATAGTGGTGTAAAAATATGGCTTTAAATTATATCTATTGCTATAGAAGTTGTAATTATAAACTTTTAATAACGTAGGACGCTAGCGGGTTAAAGGATATACTCTTTACATACTACTGTTATAGACTTATCCCTTAGGTTATTAATAAGGGCTAGCTAATTAGATTAGATAAATTTGACGCCTATATATAAGGCTAGTAGTATATATAAAATACTATATAAAATTAATATATAAGCCTAGTCTTTGGATTATAAGAAGGTAAAGCCCTCTATAGAGATAATTGATTAATATATTAAGACCCTCTATATATAATACTAGAATTAAAATAATGCGTATATCTATATAGGATTTATATTTTTAGTTAGAGCAATAACTAGGATAACAGCGACTAGTAGAGTTATTGTAACTGTGCAGAAAAATGCGCCTATATAATATTACGGACCTAATAATAGCAGTAGTTATACTACTGGAAAGAGACATAAATAGACTAGTGGTGGAAGCACGGGAGGTACTAGAACTAGTTAAACTATGGGATAAGGGGTAGCCGAGTTATATAACGTTATGAGACTAGTTTAGAACGTAGGAATGTAGGAACGTAGGAACGTAGGATGTACCGATGTACTAATGTACTAACGTAGGATGTACCGACGTACTAATGTACTAACGTACTTAGTATATTTTATAGGAGTTGGATTATATATTTAAAGGACTATAGTCCCTACTAGATAGTTTTCTTTCCTTATAGTGATTCTTAGAATATAATTAGAGTTAATCTATTAGGTAATCCCACTCCACTAGTTGTTAATACGTTGTTAACTATTCTATACCTATATACCTAGCCCATTAACATACCTACCGTAGTACTCCTACTAGGTGTTGTTATATAATTACTACCACGGTTATAGTAGAAGAAGTCGAATAATATGCCACCTAAAGTAGTAGTTATGACGCTATTAACGGTAGCAATAACCTTAGGGTTAGGAGGAGACACTAGTATAACGGATGACTTACAACCCGTTATAAGAGGTTAGTTATAAGAAATAGTCGATCGATTAACAGATAACAATACGATACTTAAAGGTAGACTTAATAATATCGGTATAGTAAAGGTTAAGTTACCTTTAATTAAGTGGTTTATAGGAGAAAGGTTAAAGCTTAAAGGGTTCCTTACTTAGATGTACTTTAAGGTTATATAAGAGGTAGCGAAACTAGTAATACCTATGGATTAGGTAGTATATACAGGATTATTCTTAATAGGAAGGGCGCTTAAGTGGTTTAAACCTTACCTTATAGAAATATAGGCAAACGCTATAGCTATACCTAATAAAGAAGTATAGTTTATATTTTTAAGTTAGGAAGGGTTTGTAGA
>Ga0193728_1001923_pt1 | contig 10759 bp, 11 predicted proteins | sample U1c1metaG_FD_143037 | JGI IMG/M metagenome (GOLD analysis project Ga0193728, IMG submission 143037) | Soil microbial communities from a riparian zone of the East river system, Colorado, United States - U1c1 | ecosystem: Environmental > Terrestrial > Soil > Riparian zone | place: USA: East River... | reverse complement strand
GGGTTCTTTCGTATCATAAAAGAGGAAGGGATACACGACCGAGTGCATGCGTGCCACGAAAGTGGTAGTGGTACAGTAGTAGTGGGAATCCCTCCCCAGTAGCATGACATCTCTCATGCGTACATCTATACTCACAGTGATACAAGGAGCCTACCGATGGACATTCTAGAGTTGCCGTAGAATGCAGCGATATCCTCCATCAGAATGAAATGTTCAGAGCACATTCAGGAAGAAGAGTCAGATGTAAAACGGTGTATTGTACTGGTAGCTAGAAAGGGAGGAAGCAGTTTTTATGGCCAATATGCTTCTCGAAAGACAACCTACTACGGATCAGATGGACGCTATGTGGGATCTACGACAAGAAAACAGCGATATTTGTATGATCAAGAGTATTCTCGTTGTCGAGGATAATCCTGCGCTTGGAAACCTCCTTAGGGAGATACTTCAAGACGAGACCACCTGTCGGGTGGTTCTTGTCTCAAGTGGCGAGGCAGCCCTCAACACACTTCAAATGGTTAGGCCTCAGCTATTTCTGCTAGACTACTGCCTCCCTGGGATGCATGGCCTTGAACTTGCCGACCAGATTCGAAGCATGCAAGGATATGAGCAGACGCCAATACTGCTCATGAGTGCAGCTCTACCACAAGGGAACATTGCTAAGCTGCATCTCAGATGTCTCCAGAAACCCTTTGACCTGGATAAGCTGCTGGAACTGGTAGAAGAACTTCTTGCGGTATGATATCCATCAGATGTGGCTGACATGGTGTTTAACGGTGTCGATGACAATGACCAGTTCTTGGGCAATCTCTTAGTGACTGATCTATGCTTTGCCAATGCCAGCTTCTTGGTTATTCTATCATAGCAAGCAATCTGTGTAAAGAAGAGCAATGATGTAACGATGTCCAGTGTATAGCTAACGTTGGCTGAAAGTATAGCGAATCCATGAGTATCCTTGACCATCCTCGCTCTTGACATAGCGGTATGAATACGGTATAATACCATTATGTCAAATACATCAAAACACCCACGGGTGACAGCCTATATTCCACAGCGTGTCCTTGACGCCTTGAAGAAAGAGGCAGAAAAGCAACATCGTTCGATGAATGGGCAGCTTGTCTGGTGTCTAGAGCAGTGTTTAGATGTAGAAAAAGAGGAGGGAACCGATGCAACTGGTAGAACAGCACGTGATCAGCAAGGCTGATCCTTGTTACGCTGCCATAGACAGAGCAGCATTTGCTTCCAAGAACCTCTACAATGCTGCTCTTTATGAGATCAGGCAGTCTTTCATCCATCAGGGAAAGTACTTGTCCTACAACCAAATGGATAAGATCATGCAGAAGCATGAGGCATACAGGATGCTCCCTAGCAAGGTTTCTCAGCAGGTTTTGAAGCTTCTAGACAAGAATTGGAAGTCTTTCTTTGCGGCTTTAGAAGCCTATAGGGAAGATCCTTCAAAGTTTCTCGGGCGTCCGAAATTGCCTGGATACAAAGACAAGACGCAAGGGAGGAACGTGCTTGCTTATACGATCCAGGCACTCTCAAAACCAGCCTTAAAACAGGGAATCATCAAACCATCCGGCCTGCCAATCGAGATCAAAACACACCAAAAGAATGTTGATCAAGTCCGTATTATCCCGCGCCTCGGGTTTTATGTCGTGGAAGTCGTCTATGAACGTGACGAAGTGCAAACAAAGGTCAATCCTGCTCTCATGGCATCAGTAGATATTGGTGTGAATAATCTTGTGGCTCTAACATCAAACAAAAGTGGTTTTATCCCACGCATTGTTAACGGGAGACCAATCAAGAGCATCAACCAATACTACAATAAGCAACGAGAGCGGTATCAGAAGAAGATGAGCAAAAATCATCACACCTCATGTGAGTTAGAACGCATTACCAACAAGCGAACAAGGCGCATTGACCACTACATGCATACAACATCACGACGGATTATTGATTTGTTGATAGCAGAGGGCATAGGCACGCTCATCATTGGCAAGAATCCCTTCTGGAAGCAGGACCCGACCATGCGCCGATCAGACAAACAACACTTTGTCCAGTTGCCTCATGCTCGTTTCATTGACATGCTCTGCTATAAAGCCAAACTTGTTGGCATACAGGTTGTCATCACTGAAGAGAGCTATACGAGCAAGGCAAGCTTTCTGGATCTTGATCCGATACCGACCTATGGCAAGGAAGAGTGTGAGCCTGTCTTTAGTGGAAGGCGTGTCAAGCGAGGCATGTACAAAGCCAGTGATAAGCGCAAGATAAACGCTGATGTGAACGGAAGTTATAACATCATGCGCAAAGGATCCCCAAACGCTTTTAGGGGCAATGGGGTAGAGGATGGGAAAGGGGTGCTTGCATCTCTTGTAGTCCATCCTATGAGGATTGTCGTTCCCCTCACGAAGCTAAAAAGGGCAAGCGGTCAATAGAACGCTAGACTTTTTGGAACTATAACCAATTGACTGACTTGGTTTACTCGTGTATACTCTCTTGTATGAAGAAGCGTGTGGGGAGATAGCCAGTCGCATCCTCTTTTACAATCCGCTCTGATTTAGTCTTTGATCCTTGTGGAGTGTGATAGTGTACAGGTTTAAAGCTTTTGATAGCGCTCAGTGTGGGGATGTTATGTCTACTTTGGAGGCTATGGTCAACGCCTGGATGGAGGAGGAACGTCCACGCATTCGCCACATGTGCCAGAGCGTGCGAGGAGAGCATATTCTTGCAAGCTTTGTCTATGAGAATGCCTATGAACTGGAGCAACGTGTATCCTCGCAGGCGCAGAAAGGCAATACGGGAGCTTTCTCGCGTATCTTTGAAAATGATTCTATCGAAGATCCACCAACTAGCCCCCGCATCCCGGCGACACCTCCTCCTGTCCATTGAAAGCAAGTCCATTAAAGGCAGGAGCGGCCCCGCCCACGGACGCGATACCCAAAAAGGGCACACGGTAAATCGGGTCCCTACAATTCGGACGATGAATTGCCAAAGCGGGTGGGAAGCAATATATTAGAGTGGCCGCGCTCCACGGACGCGATAAATCGGGTCCCTACAATTCGGGCAATGAATTGCCAAAGCGGGTGAGAAGCAATATATCAGAGGCAGGAAGGAAGCAAATTATGGGCTACAGACGGAAGCCTGGAAATAGTTCTGTAGTGTGTCTACTCTATAGTACTCCTCAAGGGGAAATTTATGAGGAGCTGGGTTTGCAAGCGCTCGGCTTTGGAGAAATCCCGCTGCAGGAAGCTGATCTGATCCCCCTCCCTGATGGCGCGACACTCTCAATGATGCCGAATCGTCTGGCCGTGGGGCGTAAACGCTCTGGCGAGCGACAGGTCCTTGGGAAGTCGCGTGGATGGGCAGTGGCGGCCCTGTTGCCCATTGGCTATACTCGTACTTTGCTTCCTGCATATGAAAACCTGCCCGACACGGACCCGTTGCCCTTTTTTGGCTATAGCGCAGTTGCTGGTCTCAATGGACGTCTCTATGTCGCTGCACTGAAGACGGATGATCCGCGCAAATGGCACTCGCGGGCCTTTAATCGTCAAAAACTGGAACACTTGGTGCGTGAGAAACAGGCAACTTACCCTCAGAACCGTATTATCGGGCAGCATGCGCATTGTGCACTAGACTACTCATGTCCTACGGCAAGCAACCTCTTCTTTGGTCGCTGGGAGATGGCAATCGCTGTCTCGCCCGGCTGCAACTCGCGCTGCATCGGCTGTATCTCGAAGCAAGAAGAAGAAGACCTGATCTCGCCTCAGGATCGTCTGACCTTTATTCCCACCGTTGATGAAATCGTCGAGGTTGCACTGCCTCACCTGGAACAGGCTGAAGAGGCCATTGTCAGTTTTGGGCAGGGCTGCGAAGGCGAACCACTCCTGCAATGGCGCCGTATTGGGCAGGCAATCAAAGCATTGCGAACTCAAACTGATAAAGGCATAATCAACATCAATACAAATGGGAGCAATCCTCGCTGGCTCCAGCATCTCTATGATGCGGGCTTAGACACCATTCGCGTCAGCACCATTTCTGGGCATGTCGAGACGTATACGGCCTACTATCGTCCCCTTGGCTATACATTTGAGCACGTCAATGAATCACTCAAACGAGCACATGACGCTGGACTCTACAGCTCAATCAATCTCCTCTGCTTCCCTGGCATGATCGATCGTGAACGCGAAGTCGAAGCCTTGCTCTCGTTTGTCAGAGAGACAGGGCTGCAGTTGATCCAGTTGCGCAACCTCAATATTGATCCCGAATTGCTCCTGCCACGCATGCCAGCTCTGGATTCTATGGGCAAAGCACTGGGCATGCGCAAGATGATCGAGATTCTGAAGCAAGAGGTGCCCGAGGTCGAGATTGGCAACTTCACACGCACGGTCAAGCGAACTAAGGCGGTTCCTTCTGTATAGAAGCAATGGCTGCAAGTCTTGCACTATTCTGTGATTTATCCAGTCGTTGGGGTGGTCTACCAGGAGTCAAAAGCTACCCAACGCAAATCAAAGGAACAGATCAGCGTGTACGTGGAACCGACGTGCTAGGTTCTTCGCAATCTCTTTGCTTACGGAACGCTTACCATTGAGAATGTCCGATATGCGGCTTTGAGGTGCACAGCACAGCCCGCAAAATCTTCCTGCTTGGGTCCATGTTGATCCATCAGGAAGTGCAGTATTTCTCTTGGCTTTGCCTCTGGTATTGGAAAGTGATCATCCTCATATGCTCTGACTTGATCTGCGAAGTAGTCGAGTACATCAGCAAGTGGGTGATCCTCATTGTCTCCGACTGTATCAAGCAGAGCATCAATGACTGCGTTAGCTTGTGCATAATCATCTGCGGTGTGAACCGAAGTTACGCCTACCAGCTCCCTGAATGACATCCATGCCTGAAAAATTGCTTGGGGTTCTGGCACGGTCTTTAGTGTATGTTCCATTAATTTCTCCATTTACAGTCATTGGGGTCATACTCTGCATGAGTAAAAGGCAGTCCAGAGCAAACAGTCTTTCTGAAAATGAGTTCTCATTCAAGCTCTTGCCTAATACTATACCTCTTTCTCTTTATATCCTTTAATATCTAGAATTTTATCTTGTAATGTAAACGGATCATCCACATTGGACATAATGATATCTGGATTATTCCCTGGAGTCTCGATATACACATCGCCAATATTGAGAGCACGTTGCAGTACATTATGTATTTTTACCTTAACATCCCTGATGTTCTTATATTCGGTCTCATCATGTACATCAAAGAAAAAGACATTATACCTCTCAATGTCAATAATGCGCCTGTTGGTGAGAATATACACATCATCGACATAGTTCATATAGATCAAGGCCATGGCAATCAAGATGCCCGTTACAATCAGTCCCATACCGAACCACTAGGCTGCTTGCCAGTTCGCCGGAATAAAACCGACCTCTGCTCCTGCGATGGCTAACGGTGCAGCCACTAGGAGGAGTAGGATTGGAATGAGCAAATTTCGCCAGAGCACATAGCGTGAGTGCTGCACATACCTGACAGTATATTCGCCGGAGAGGTAGCGTACATTACAGGGAATGCGCAGGAAGCCACCAAAAGTGCGCCTTGGCCCAATAAAACGATCTGCGCCTGGTAGGGAACGTAGGTTTGCATCGGCATTATCGAGTGTAGGGTTATAGATCTTTACGCAAGAATCTATAATCAGCAAAAAGCGCCGAGTAGCCCAGAATATCAGCCAGTAGACGACCATGGCAATCAACGTTGACCACTCAAGCGACTGATAGCCCTGTAGTGTGGGCGAGCGTATAATACCTACGAATGGAAATAGAAGAATGTCAGTCAAAGCATAGATAAAGCCTGCGAACAGATTGTAGGGGTTGGCTCCTAGCAATCGCACGAAGAAGCGAATGATTAATGTAATCTCAAGGACGACCGCAAGCCACTGGAGAAAATCGTTGATCTTTCCAATCGCATATAGGGAGGATGCTGGCTTCTTCCTGCTGGATCTCATTGCCCTCCACTTGCGGAGAAGCTAAAACTCGGGCAGCTATCGAGGACTGAGGTTCTACCTTGGTATCAGGCTGTGTTACTACCATGGTAACTCTTGGAGGAGGTGGCAGGGTGTCCACTTCTTTTAGTGGTCTCTGAGCTGGCTTTACTGATGCCAGAGGGGGATTTTTGGATACTGGAAGCTGCATCGGTTGAGATGACGCAGCATTTTGCTGCGTAGAAACCGACGGCTTTGTCAGGCTGGCCTGTTCTAGTGCCGTGGCAAAGTCCTGCACTGTGGGAAAGCGCTCCTTAGGATCCTTAGCTAGAGCTTTGAGTACTATCTTTTCCACGCTAGTAGAAAGATCGGGGAGCTTTTGGCACAGAGAAGGCGGCTCAACCGCCAGATGCTTGATAGCTATTTCTTCAGGTGTGCCGATGAAAGGTAGCTCGCCACAAAGCCATTGGTAGGTTACTACGGCTAAGGCATACTGGTCGCTTTCCCGGCGTAGGTGCAGCTTAATCTGTTCGGGAGCCATATAGGGAGCCGTGCCCGCGAAGGTCTGGGTCCTCATCGAATGGGTGCTGTGAGCAGTAGAAGCAATGCCAAAATCGCTGAGTAGGATTGCATCACGTTGTCCGATGAGCATATTTGCGGGCTTGATATCACGATGGATGATCTTCTGATCGTGGGCATACTGCAAAGCGTCTGCAACTTGCTTGACGTAGGTGACAACGGTCGCGAGAGGGACGCATTCACCTTTGGAGTGACGTTGCCGGAGCGTACCATCAGGGCAATAGTCCATCACGAGGAAAGGGATGCCATTGGACACATCAAAGTTGAGGATGCGCACAATATGAGGGTGCATGAGCTTGGCAATCGTCTTGGCCTCCTGCTCAAATCCTTGGATCTCCTCGGCTGAGAGATGGGCATGCAGGACTTTGATCGCTGCTGACATGGAGAGCCGTACATGCTCGCCGAGATAGACTTCAGCAAAGCCTCCGTGTCCTAGCAAACTGACCAGCCGATAATCCCCTAGTTGTTGTCCAATCAGGTCTTTCGTCATGGCATGCTCTTTCTTCTCAATATGATCCACTGCCTATTGATGCATTAACAGTGTAACCGATCGAAGAAGATGAGTCAAGAAAATGTGGCACCGTTCATGGTGTTTCGGAGGTTCTCTTTTGCAGACTGTATATACTGATACTGGTGATTTTATTAAAAGATGAAGAAGAGGAAGAGAGAGATGTATCTATCTGTAAAGCGTGCCTTGCGGTTAAAAAATACTGTCGTTATACTGAGCGTTCTTGGTATTTTGGCACTTAGTGTCTCACTTTGGATGAAATATACAATACGTACAGCATCCCCGACGTTTACATATCCTCCGACAAACTCGAAGATGGTAACTGATACTTCAATGGGCTTACTTCGAGGTAATCCTCAGGGGGCCAAATTAGCTCAGACTCCCCCAACGATTGATTTTGGACTTGTCGATATTAATCCTCAAAGATATGGAACTGAATATGGAGCCTGGGGTAATGTTGTGGATGGGCCAGACGGGAAATATTATTTTGGGTTTGGTGATCACTCTTCCTCTCAAGGTGGGCAAGATGGATCTTTACTAGTATCTTATGATCCAAGAACAAAAAAACATGAAATACTTTTATTCTCAAAAGACTTGTTTGGTCCAAGGGGTGAGGGCAAATGGCATGGTCGGCCAGATATCAATCCCGGCAATGGCGACATGTATATGATTGGTTTCTATCATGGCCATGTCATTCACTATAATATTTATACAAAGCAAGCAAAGGACCTTGGCGCACCGGTTCTAGGTTCTGGTTGGCCAGAGTATACATGGGATTGGCAGAGGCAGAGACTGTATGGGATTGGAGATGGCCGAGGAAGCGTTCTCGTTTATGACACGGAGAATAAAAGAGTGATCCATCAAGGACCACCAGTTGATTCTATAACTGGTAAGGCGTTTCGTTGGGATACCCGTGCTAGATTATTGGACCGGGAAGCGGGTAACCTCTATGGGACAGACGCCAGTAATCACTTGGTGAAATATGATTCTGAAACCAACAAGTTTACGATATTAAAATCTACATTGCGGTCTAGACTGAGAGCTTGGACTAATCAGAAAGACGCAGATGGAGCTTTCTGGATTTTCGATGATCGGGGAGATATCTATAAGTTTTATCCCGAACAGGACCGGATAGAATATAAACGGCAGAATTGGGGTTCAAGAGGCTGGTATACTGCCTTTTTAGAAAGAAGCCCCGATGGCCATTATCTGTACTACAGCCTTTCCTCCCCTGCCTCTTCAGAAGGACAACCAATTCTTCAGTATAATACGCAAACAAATCAAATAAAGGTGATTGCATTTCTAGCGAACTATTATGCAAATGTACACCACTATCAAACTACAAAAATATATGGTGGAGCACTTAGTCCAGATGGCAGTTCACTTTTTGTGATAAGTAACGGTAATGTCGTGAATGGCCCACGCGTTCCGTCTATGTTTAACATTCATATCCCGCCCTCAGAAAGAGAGGGAGGACCGTGATTGGGTTTATACGCGCATTTTGTGATTGTTCGATACTGATACACAGTTTTCTCTGGCAGTTGGCAAGCCTTATACCCTACTTTCTCGGCGCCGATGTAGCTTGATCTGTTCTGGGGCCATTCCTGGGCTTTTCGAACGTTGTTCTTGAGCTACCTCAGGGGTCATGAGTCAGTTTTCCTGGGGAGCAACGAGCAGGGAAGGGAGGCGCTAATGGATAGCCAACTATATTACGCCGACTCTTGGAGAGTTTATCACAGGCAACATCTCTTCATAATTTTCATCTTTCTCTTTCGCACATTTACTGCTGCAATATGCATCATCCTCTGCAGAATAGTACCCAGCGGCAATCCTCATAGCAGGCTTCCCACATACGCAACAAGAGATTCCAGGTGGAACATTTCTGGCTAGTATCACAATGGTATTCTTCTTATCGCGTATCACCCCGTCGCGTTCAGACACAACCCTCAGCTTCAGCTCGGTTGTAGAACCGAAATCATACTCGTAGGAGAATTTTTGACCTACTTTAAGAGCTCTTCCCAGTGGAGTGTACATATCACGATCGTCCAACTCCTCAATAAGAGATGGCAACACAGTCCTTAGCTGGAGGCGGTTTTGCTGTTCTTCAGTAAGGGGCAAGTTTGAAGCAGCAGCAGCAGCAAGAGCCTCTTTTGCTTCTTGCACTTCTTGGCGCAGAAAGTCAAGCAGGTTATCAGTTGACTGAAACCTCTTCAGCTCAGTTAGCATATTGGGAGGTAGAAACTCTGCGTAAAAGGGAGGAAGAGAGTCAATAATTGCTTCTACCTCATTTACAGTATTCTTCTGTTCCTCTTCTTCCTCTAGTTCTTGAAGCGTTTTTTCTATAATATCATCACCCTCACCTTCAACATCAGTCTCAAAGATGGTGACGTAGTCGTCTGGCCTTGATGAGTAGTTAGTGGTTCCAACCTTGAATGCGCTCAGGTGATCAAAGCCTTCTAACCAGATACTTCTGATGGCAAAAAAGTCTACTAAAGTCTCTAGCATCCACTCATTGTAAGTCTCTGAGGACTTATCGAATATTGCAAGCAATGGATCAATTGCTGCTTCAGCATGCAGTTCTATCAATGCGTATACAGCATGAATTGTTGCATAATACTCAAGATCATTGGCGTTCTCACTCGCCAGATAATCATCTGTAGCCATGCGGATGAGTTCTGGAATATGCTCTGGACCGAGGCCAAACTTCTCGACATAGCTTATCTCTGGGAGTGGGCCTTTTCCTTTAAGGCTGGTATAGGTGAGCAACTGATCTACAGGGGACGTGTATGAATGTGTCCGGGTTGTGGGGTGTTCTTCCTCCTCAATTTCAGGTATTACTTCTTGTGAAACTTCATTGAGGTCCTTTTCATGTAGCCATTGTGCATAGCTGGCTCGTGCTGCCTGATCAACTCGTATACCGTTTTCCAGGCAATATTTGAGGAGTCCTTCAGCATCAATGACCTTCTCAACACACTTCATACCCTTCATTGCAAGTTGCAATTTTGCTTGGTTTGCACCTTGTCGCCATTCTGCCCAGGTTGGGTCCATATCATTCCCATCTTCCGATATGGTCTGGATCTTCTTATATTCTTCTGGCGTATAAGACGCCAGTACAAAATTAAATACGTTCTTTTGCATGTTCCCTCCTGTATTTATCTTTCAACATTTTTCGTGACGCCGTTGCCACTGGGTCAACACCTAAAGTCGCTAGACAATCACGCGTAGCGCATCCCTCTGGCGTGCCTAACAGATGATCGCGGTAGAAACAGGGCATGCACGGCAGATCCAGGCGCACAACCGTCGCACGTTTACTTGTGGGATCACCAGTATATGGTCCCCACGCTTTATGGTTTGAGAGGCCAAAGATGGCGACGGTGGGGGTATTGACTGCTACCGCCAGATGTATTAGTCCTGCATCATTGCCAATAAATAAATCGACTTGTTCCAGTACTGCCGCTGCTACTTTGATACTTCCTTTGCCTGCCAGACTGCGCACGGGCACATCTGATTCTATCATATCCATAATCTGTTGGTGTAGTGTAACCTCTTCGGGACCTCCCATCAATACTGTCTGCCCACCAACGTCGTGGAAGAGTGTATCAGCGAGTTGGGCAAAACGCTCTGGAGCCCAGCGACGTGCAGTACTATAACCTCCGCTGCCAGGATGCATTGCTATAATCGGATGTGGTACACTCTCTGCC
>Ga0193728_1001921_pt1 | contig 10763 bp, 8 predicted proteins | sample U1c1metaG_FD_143037 | JGI IMG/M metagenome (GOLD analysis project Ga0193728, IMG submission 143037) | Soil microbial communities from a riparian zone of the East river system, Colorado, United States - U1c1 | ecosystem: Environmental > Terrestrial > Soil > Riparian zone | place: USA: East River... | reverse complement strand
TGTGCTTCGCCAAGCTCCGAGGGGCGAAGCTCGTCTCGACGAAGCACAACGACGACCCGTTCCGGCTCGGCGCCTTCCGTCACGTCGAACGCGGCCTCGCGCGTCTCTCCAGTCGCATCGTCACGATCACCGACGCGCTGCGCGACTTCAACGTCGACCGTGTCGGGATCGACGCGGCGAAGATCGAGACGATCCATTACGGGCTCGACGAGCTGCCGGAAGCCTGGGGCGTCAACCCACCCGACGACGTGCCGGGGGATGCGCGCGTTCTACTCTCGGTCGCGCGGCTGACGAAGCAGAAGGGCATCGACATCGCGATCCGCGCGCTGCCACTCCTCCCCGACGACACCGTTCTCGTCGTGCTCGGCGAAGGCCCCGAGCGCGAAAGCCTCGAGGCGCTGGCGCAGGAGGTCGGCGTCGCGGGCCGCGTGCATCTGCTCGGCCGCGTGCCCGACGTCTCCGCGTGGCTGCGGCGGTCGGCGCTGCTCGTGCATCCGGCGCGCTGGGAGGGCTTTGGGCTCGGAGTCCTCGAGGCGATGCTCGCCGGCCTGCCCGTCGTCGCATCGCGCGTCAGCTCGCTCCCCGAGCTCGTCGTCGACGGCGAGACGGGCGTGCTCGTCCAGCCCGACGATCCGTCCGCGCTCGCGCTCGGTATCGGGCGGGCGCTCGAGCAACCGGAGCTCGGCCCCGCAGGACGCCAGCGCGCGAGGCGCGAGTTCTCGGTCGCGCGCATGGCCGACCGGACGGTCGCGCTGTACCGCTCTCTTTAGCCGTCGCGCGCGAGCGCGGCTTCGTACAGCAGCTCGGTCCGCTCGGTGCACGTGGTCTGGAGAAAGCGCGCGAGGGCACGCTTCCGGCCTGCGTCGCCCATCTCGCGCGCGAGATCGAGATTGCCGGCGAGACGCAGCATCGCGTCGCGCAACGGCTCGGCCTCGCCCGCCGGCACGAGCACCCCGGTCTCCCCGTCGCGAACGAGCTCGCCCAGGCCGCCGATCTCGGCCGCGATCACCGGACGGCCACGTTCCATCGCCTCGAGGGCGACCATGCCGAAGCCCTCCCCCATCGACGGGACGACGACGACCGCCGCCCGCTCGATCGCCGCTTGCACGGGATTGACGTGACCGAGGAACGTAATCGAGTCGTCGACGCCGAGCTCCTTCGCGAGGGCCTTCAGCGCCGGCTCGAGCGGTCCGCGCCCTGCGATGTCGAGTTGAAGTTCCGGCAGCTCGCGTTTTGCCTCGGCGAACGCGCGCAGTAGCACGATGTGGCCCTTGATCGGGATGAGACGGCCGACGCAGAGCATGCGCGGCACCGCGTCGCTGTATGCCTTCGGCTCGCCGTTCGGCTCGATGCCGTAGTGGACGATCTCGAAGCTCTTGCCGTCGAATCCCTCGACGTCCTCCAGGTAGCGCGCGAGGCCGCGCGAGATCGCGATGTGCACGTGCGCGAGGCTCGCGAATGCGCGGTCGGCGACGCCGAAGTACGGCGCCTCACGGAACTCGTTGAAGCCGTGCTTCGTCGAGAAGCGCAGCGGGACGCGGGCCACCGTGCCCGCGAGCAGGCCGTAGGCGTCGGCATGCACGAGGTGCGTGTGCAGGATCGCCGGTCGCGTTCGCACGAGATATGCGACGAGCTTCATGAACGCGATCGGATCGACGTCCGCCCGCAGGAAGATCGAGTCCATCGGCACGCCGCGCGCGGTGAGCGCCTCCGCGAACTCCCAGGCGCCGGGCTCGTTCTCGTGCAGCATCAGGAACCGCACGTCCCAGCCACTCTCGCGCAGCCTCGGCAGCAGCGACAGCAGGTGCGCCTCGGAGCCCGAGATGCCGGCGACCTTCTGCAGATGGAGGATGGGCCCATGGGTCATTGCGCCTCCACGGTAGCCAGCACGCCGTCGGCCCAGTGGTCGACCGAGTGGCGCGCGAGGACGACTTCGCGCAGCTCGGGACGCCGTCGCCGGTCGAGCGCGCGCAGCTTCTCCGCGAGCATTGCCGCATCGTCGCGGTCGAACCGAAGCTCATCCGGGAGCAGATCATCGAACACCGGGTTGGACGCGAGCACCGGCAGGCACGACGCCGCCGCCTCGTAGACGACCTTGTCGGGTGCGCCGGCGCGCATGTTGTTGATCAGCACGTCGCTGCGAGCAAGGAACGCAGGGATATCCGCGCGCGCGATCGGCCCTCCGAGCTCGACGTCCGCGCCGACGTCGCGTGCCAGCTGCTCGAGCCCACGCTTGTACGCCGCAAAGCCGGCGTCGGTGCCATACATCTCGACGCGTACCCCAGCGAGCGCGGCGGCGCGCACGATCGTGTCCAGCCCTTTCGCAGGCGAGTACCGGCCGAGCACGAGCGCACGCAGCGTCTCGCTCGGCGGCGGTGGGTCGGCGCACGGGAACTCGGCGACGTCGATACCGTGGCCGATCGCGCGCACCTTCTTCGACTCGAGGGGAAATGAGCGACGGTCGACCGAGATCACCGCGCTCGAGAGCTTCTCTGCAGCGCGCACCACGGCATGGCCCTTCCAGTGCGTGTACCAGAGCACGAGCGGAATCCCGAGGGGTCGCACCACGGGCGCTGCGAGCACCGTGTAGAGCGGCACCATGTGGGCGACGACGCCGAGCGGTCGCGGCCGTAGCTCGGAGACGAGAGCGGCGACGAATTTCGCTCCCCGCTGCACCTGCGTCGCCGCGCCGAACGTGTGCACGGTGACGTTCGACGGCGCGACGCCGGGCACGGCGGAGTCGCAGAGCACGACGAGCTCGTCGACGCGCGCCGCGAGCGCGCGAACCATTGGCACGGTCGCCGCCAGGATCGGATCCCCCGGATCGAGCTTTTGCGTCGCGAAGATGAGACGCCGCATCAGAAGAAGTCCAGGTCTCCGAGGCTGAAGCGCCACGCCTTGCGCTCCTTCGGCAGCGCCGGCGCGTCATCCGTCAGGCGCTTGCCGATGAAGCGAATCGTCCTCGGTGTCGGCACGAATCCGGCGGCGAGATACGAGCGCTCCTCACCGGGGTTCACCATCGCGACGGCAAGATCGGCGTCGACAGCCGCAACGCACCGGCGCAGCAGCTTCGACTTGCCGTCGCCGACGGCGTCGCACACAACGGCAGACGAGTAGCCGTGCCAGACGGCATGCGTGACGACCGCCCAACCTCCGGGACCGTCGATCCTCACGTAGGAACGCGGTGAGGCCGTGTAGCGCCAGTTCAGATACTCGACGTCACGGACGACGTGATGCGCGGCGAACGAGGTCGCATGACGTCCGTCGAACGACGCGACGCCCGCCTCGACGCGAAGACGCCCGTCTGCCTTCCGCAGGCGCTTCGGACGCACCCAGATGCGCAGCGAGGTCACATCCTCCCACCCGAGCTTGCCGACGAGGATCGGCCCCGCCATCGGATTCGTGAACCCGAGCGCCCACGAGGCGCCGGCCGAGGCAGCCTCCGTCTCGTTGTGGAGCTCGAGCGTGGAGAAGACGCCGCGCCCGCGGGCTGCCGGCGTCGTGACCGCGTGGACGGCATACGCGGCGAGACCCTGACTCATGCGGAAGCACGACATCGCGAGCACACCGAGTGCCGTGCCGTCGTCGTCCCGCGCCTCATTGAGAATCCGCGCTCCCGCAGGATTGCGGTCGAACCACCAGTCGAACTCCTCGGGCGACATTGCCGCGCCGTAGGTCTCCTGCATCAGCGCGAGGAACTCGTCGCGCTGCGCGGGCTCGACGATCACTTGGACGACGTGCCGAGCGCGGCGTTGAACACGCGGCGGGCGCGCGTTCCGGTCACCGTGTCCTTCACCGCGATCAGGTCGCACGCCCCGGCGAGCACGAGCTCGAACGTGCGCGCGGGGTACGGCTCGACGTTGTAGCGCCGCAGCTCGAGTGGATCGCTCGCCGGCGAGTTCGCACCCGACACGGCGGTGAAGGCGACGTCGTACCCGGCCTGCCGTACGAGGCTGAGGTGCACCTGCTTGTAGTGCGCCTCCGAGCCCTTCACGTAGGAGAAGGCGCGCACGGGGCGGCCCAGACGCTCTTCGAGCCGCAGCTTGGAAATGGCGATCTCGCGTGCGGCCTCGTCGATCTCGAGGTCGGCGAGCGGGCGGTGGCTGATGCCGTGCGACTCGATGCGAACGCCGAGCTTCTCGAGCTCGCCGAGCTCGTCCCAGTCGACGGTTGGGTTGAGCACACCGCTCGCGGCGAGATGCTCCTCGTGCGGGAGGGGCTGACGGTCGCCGACATACGCGAGCGGGACGAACTGCACGGCCGCGTATCCATGCTTGTGCAGAATCGGCGCCGCGTTCTCGAGGTTGTCGCGGTATCCATCGTCGAACGTGATCAGCACCGCGCCTTCCGGAAGCGCCCGACCTTCGCCGTAATGTGCGATCACGGCGTCGAGATCGACGACCGTGTAGCCGAACTGCTTCAACTGGGTCATCTGATCGTCGAACGTCGACACCGGCATGGACATGCGGTTGCCCGGGAGGTCGTTGACCTTGTGGTACATGAGCACGCGCAGCGTGCGGTCGTCGCCGTTGACCGCGCCGATCCCGTTCGCCGTCTCACCGATCGCGCGGTAGACGGAGTTCTTCAGCAGCTGCTTGATCTGCTCGCGCATGGGGGCAGGTTAGCCCGCTAGAGGCTTGATGTGGACTAGGCGTGCGTGCGGGGATGGGCCAGACCAAGCGATTCGTCCGTCTCCGGCGAAGGACATAGTGGTTCTACGTTCAAGCCGGAGACGGGCGAAGCGCGCCGCGTCTGGCCCACCATCCGCGCGTGCACATAGTCCGCATCAGGCCTCTAAAACCTCGGACACGAGCGCGAGGACCTTGCCGCCGTACTGCTCCGGGGTCACGCCCCACGCCTCGCCGGTGCGCCGCGCGGCGACACCGAGGCGTTCTGCAAACGGCCTGTCGGAGAGAATCTTCACGAGGGCGGCCGACAGCTCCTCCACGTCGTCCGGGTCGACGAGCAGGCCGTTCGTCCCGTCCTCGACGACGTCGGGGATGCCGGCGCGGTTACCGCCGACGATCGCGCGGCCACGACATGCGGCCTCGAGCGCGACACGTGGTAGACCCTCCGACCGAGACGGGAGGCACACGAGCCACGCGTCGTCCATCGCCGTCGAGACCTCCTCGGCGGTCAGACGCAACGTCCACTCCGTTTGCCGCGGCAAATCTGCGAGCAGCGCCTCGGCGCGATCGCGCATCGTTCCGTCGCCTACGATCTGCAGCACGGCGTCGGGAACCTGTGGTGCGGCAATCCGCCACGCATCGACCAGCGTGTCGAACGCCTTGTATCGCTCGAGCACGCCGACGAACACCGCACGCGGGCGGTCGGGGAGCGGCGCGGGCGGCCGTTCGAGGAACGCCTCTGCATCGACATACGACGGGAAGACGGCCGCGGGCTCGACGCCGAGCGCCTCAACGAGACCGGTCGTCTGCGTCGAGACCGTGCGAACGGCGTCCGCCCGGCGAACCGCGAGGGGTGCGAGCGCGTCATTGACCGGGTTGAGCAGGCGCCGAAATGGCGAGCCGTAGAGGCGCGTGGCTTCGTGCCAGTCGCCCTGCACGTCGAGGATCACCTTCGCATTCGAGCCTGCGAGACGACGCGCCAGGAGAAACGCGACCGTCTCGTGCACGCCTTGCACGAGAGCCGCGTCGGGTCGGAAATCGCGCAGCTCGCGTGCGATACGAGACGGCAGCAACGCGTAATAGAGCGCGCCGTCGAGCAGGCGCGGCCTCGCCGGGCCGACCAAGTGGAAATGCGCGTCGCGCGTCGGCGAGTCTGCCGGCGCCGCAGCGAGCACGCGATGCTCGACGACGGACGCCACGGCCTCCCACTTCCGCTGCTGCGCTCCGGCGAGCGGGAGCCTGAAGCGCTCGCGCGAGACGAACAGGACACGAGGCTTCATCCTGCAGCCTCCAGCACACGCTCTGCCCACCGGTCGACCGAATGCTCGGCCTCGACCCGAGCGCGGAGCACGGCCCCGGCGCCGCTCTTGTAGTCACGGATCTTTTCCGCAAGCGAACCGGGATACGCACCGTGGAAGCGCAGCTGCTCGGGGAGCAGCCCGTCGAAGACCGGCGATGCCGCGAACACAGGGAGACACGCCGCCGCCGCTTCGTAGACGACCTTGTCCGCAGCGTTTCCTACGGTCGCGTTGACGAGCGCGTCGGCGAGGCCAAGCAGGTGCGGCACCTCGTTGTACGTGACTGCCTCCCCGAACGTCACGCGCTCGCGCACGCCGAGTTCGTTCGCCAGGGCCTCGAGGCGAGGCCGATGTTCGCGATCGGTCTCGGTCAGCACCGGCCCATGCAAGGTGAGCGTCGTGTCTGGCAGCTCGGGCAGGGCACGCAACACGGTCTCCCAGCCCTTGACAGGCGCATACCGTCCCAGCCCGAGCAATCGCCGCAGGGGTGGGCGCCGCTCGGGGACACACGGCAGCGCGGCAACATCGATCCCGTGACCGATCGCGCGGATCTTGTCCGAGCGCATTGGCACCGACCGCGCATCGACGCTCAGTACGACATCGACTGCGCGCTCCGCGACCTCGAGCAGACGGCCCCCTGCCTGCTGGGTGAACCAGAGCAACAGCGGTATGCGCAACGGACGCACGAGCGGTGCTGCGATCAGGGCGTAGATCGGGGACATGTGGGCGACAACGGCGACGGGGCGTCCTGCGAGTTCCGGTGCGAGTGCAGCCACGAGCTTCGCGCCCCGGCCCGCCTGGGACGCTGCGGCGAAGCTGTGCACTCGGCAGTTGCCCGGTAGCTCTGGGTGGCCGACGCGACCCGCAAGCACGACGACCTCGTCGACCCGAGCCGCAAGAGCGCGAATCTTCGGGAGCGTCGCCGCGAGCACCGGATCGCTCGGATCGACCGACTGTGTGATGAACACGAGCTTCGTCACCCAACGAGCTCCCGCATCCGCTCGGCATATTGCTCCGGTGTCTGCAACCACGGCGCGGCGGCGGAGGCGGCGGCCTCGCCGAGCCGCTCGGCGAGACCGCGGTCCGAGAGCACGCGGACGAAAGCGTCCGCGAGTGCCTGCGGATCGTCGGGCTCGACGAGCAGGCCGGAGATGTCGTCCTCGACGAGGTCGGGGATCGATCCCGCACGCGTGCCGATCACGCCGCGGCCGCGGCAGAACGCCTCGACGAGCACGCGGCCCATTCCTTCGGATCGCGATGGCAGGACGAGCACCCACGCGCCGTCGATCGCCTCGGCGACCTCCGCGGACGAGAGATCGCGGTCCCAGCGCACGCCGTGCTCACGGACGAGCGACTCGGCGACGTCGCTCCGCGATCCCTTGCCGACGACGCGGAGCGACGCGCCGGGAAGACGCGGCGCGGCGAGAGCCCACGCCTTCGCCAGCCCGTCGACGTTCTTGTACGCCTCAAGCACGCCGACGAAGAGCGCGGTGGGTTCAACGGGGAGCGGAACCATCTCGCCGGTGAACGGCGTCAGGTACATGAATGCGGGAAAGTCCGCCGCGGGCTCGACACCGAGCTCACGCACAAGACGTGCCGTGAACGGCGAGACCGTCCTTACGGCGTCGGCGCGACGCAGTGCGAGCTGGGCAACCTGGTCGCCGAGCAGGGAGACGAGCCTGCGAGCGGGCGAGCCGTACAGCCGCGTGGATGTCCGCCAGTCTCCGTGAACCTCGACGATGACCTTCACCGGTACGCGGGCAATGCGGCGGGCGAGCAGAGCGGCGGCGGCATCGTAGGGGGTCTGGCAGAACACGGCCCGAGGCTGGAACTCGCGCAGGAGCCTCGCGGTACGCACCGGCAGCGAGAGCCAGAACGCGAGCCCGTCGAGGACCCGCGGGCGCAGCGTCCCCACCAGCCGGAATGTCCCGTCGCCGGTCGTCCCGGGTGCAGCCGAGGCGAATACGCGCACCTCGAACTGACCGGCGAGCGCGTCGAACTTCTGCGCAAGGCTCGGAGAGAGCGGCAGGCGGTAGCGAGTCCTGCCGACGAAGAGCACGCGAGGCAGGCTGCTCACGGCATCAAGGGTAATGCCACGGTGTTAACCGTCTGTTCGCGCGACCGAGCGGAGCGTCTGCTCGAGTCGTGCGAAGACCCGCTCGGGCGCATAGTCAGCGACGGAGGCGGCGGCGGCCGCGCGGAGGCCTTCACGCAATGCCGCATCGGCGAAGAAGCGGCGGATGGCCGCCGCGAGCATCTCGACGTCTCCCGGAGCGACGAGGAGCCCGTTGATGCCGTCGCGGACGACTTCGGCGACTCCGCCTACTGCAGTGGCGATCACAGGAGTGCCGGCCGCCAGCGCCTCGACGACGGTATGCGGAAAGTTCTCCCAGCTCGACGAGAGGATCGAGGCGTCGGCGGCCCGGAAAAGCTCGACGATCCTCTCACGCGGCAAGGGGCCGAGAAAGCGCACGCGTGCTTCGAGGGCGAGCTCTGTCACCCGCGCCTCAAGCGGCTCGCGCTGGTCGCCATCGCCTGCAATCAGGAGTGCAACTCCTTCGACCTGCGCGACCGCGTCGAGTGCATCGCCGAGCGCCTTCTGCGCGGTCAGCCGACCGGCGAACGCGAGCGTCGGGCCCTCCATGCCGAAGAATTCGCGCAGTGCCGTGCGCGGAGCGAGCTCGGGCGTGAGCGGGTACGGATTCGGCAGCACCGACACACGGCCGCCGTCTACGCCCCAGGACACCGCAAGCTCGGCGAGGTACGCGCTCGGGGTCAAGACGTGCGCAGCGTGCCGAAGCTCTGCATCGCGCGCGAGACGCAGCGCCCGCACCGCCGGCCCGGCATCGAGACGCTGGAACTCGTCGACGTCACCGGCGACGATCCCCCGCCGGCGCGCACGCTCGAACGCAGGATCGGCGGTGAGCTTGATCACGTAGGGCCGCCGTGCGGCGACCGCGCCCGCAGAGCTCCGTCCGAACATCCCGGTCGTGTAGACGACGTCGGCTTTCGTCGCACGCCGTGCAATCTCGGCGGCCGTACGCACGTGGATTGCGCCCTTCGGGAGCCCGCGCGAGACCCAGTGCACAGGCACGTCGAATGGCGCCGGCGGAGCAGCCGCCGTCGTCACGACCGCGACGTCGTGTCCGCGCCCATGGAGGTACCGCGCGACGTCGGGGGCGTGACTCGCCGGGCCGCCCACATCGGGCGGCCAGATGCCTGAGACGACGAGCACTCTCATCGCGCGAGGATCCCGGCCTCGGCCTCCGCCTCGGCAACCGCCTCGCCGAGTGGCACGGGCTCACCGATGTCCTCCGGCCGGATGCGCACGAAGATCCACGCCCACATCGCCGCGAAGACGCACATGCCGGCTAGGACGGCGAGAGCCGCACCTGTCGCACCCCAGATCACGCCGAACACGACGACGAGCGGGAGGATCACCACTGTTTCTGCGCCGTGCGTCCAGACGCGCAGGTTCGGCTTGCCGATGGTGACCGGGAACGACTTCGTCCACCCGACGACGAGCTGCACCGCGGCCGCGAGCAACAGCACGCGGCCGGCGGATGTCGCACCGACGTACTCCGGGCCGTTGATCCGGCGGATCAGGTTCGGCAGCTGCCAGTAGAGCGGCGGAACGGCAACGAGCGAGACGAAGAAGGCAATGAGCGTGTAGCGCCGCACGCCCGCGAGCACTGACGCTTGACGGCCGCGCTCCCACTCGCGTGTCTGCTCGGTGAGCAGCACCATGCGCGCCGGGGCCGAGAGCGCCTGGAATCCTGCCTGCGGCGACTGCGCCACCTTGAACAGCCCGACCTGCGCGGTTCCGGTTACCGCACCGAGCAGGAGCGGTGCGAGCCCCCCGCGCAGCGAGATCACGCCCGTGGCGACGCTGGACTGAAGGACGAACGACCGGATCGAGCGGCGGTCGTCGCCGAGCTTCTCCGGGCGCGCCTGTGGGAACCGGTGGAACGCCAACCAGCCGGCCACCCCGACCGAGGCAGCCGAGACGACCTGGGCGATCAGGATCCCGGCGATCGCCCACGTGAGGCCGTGCCGCGCGCCGATCACGATTCCTGCGAGACGTAGCGCCATCGACCAGGCGAGAAAGATCGAGCGGATGTCGTAGCGGCTGCGCAGGAAGAGCGCCGCGCCGGCGAGCCCCTCGAGCGAGTACCCGAGCGGTATGCCCGCCGCGACCAGCAGCGGCGTCTGCAGCCGAGGGGTCGCCACGAGCGCGAAGACGACAAGGCCGAGACCACCCGCCGCGGACCCGGCGAGCTTGAAACGCAAGGCAGTCGAGAAGAGCCTGCGAAGCCGGCCCCAGTCCTCCCGTGAGATGTACCGGAAGCCGTACTTCACGAGCGCTTCCTCGACGGTGAGATCGAAGAACGACTGCAGGAACCCCGTCGCGAACACGACCGTGGCGAAGTCCCCGAAGTGGCGCGCCGAATGCAGCTCCCGGGTCGCGACGACGGTTCCGAGGAAGCCGAGGACGACGGACGAGTAGATGCCGGCGGCCGTCAGGGAACGGCGGACGATGAGCCGAGGCATCAGGCGACCGCAGTATAGTGCCGCTCCTTGGCCGCCAGCTCTGCCTCCAACGCTGGACGGAGAGCGCGGGGTCTCGTGACGCGAGCGTCGCCGGGCGCGCTCGTGCTCGCTGCAGCGATCCCCATCCTCTTCCTGCACGTCGCGTACCAGCCCGGCTTCGGCGTGGGCGTCGGTTCGACGACAGTGAATGCATACCTCTCGGATTTCGCGGTGCTCGCGGTTGTCGTTGCGGCGGTGCTTCGAGGACGCCGCGACGGATTCGGCCCACTCGCGCCCGGCAGATGGT
>Ga0193728_1001920_pt1 | contig 10767 bp, 3 predicted proteins | sample U1c1metaG_FD_143037 | JGI IMG/M metagenome (GOLD analysis project Ga0193728, IMG submission 143037) | Soil microbial communities from a riparian zone of the East river system, Colorado, United States - U1c1 | ecosystem: Environmental > Terrestrial > Soil > Riparian zone | place: USA: East River... | reverse complement strand
GAAGTTGAAGGAGCGGATCGACTCTGAGCGCAATCAGGGGCGGGCTACGGACATGGGGTGGTTGGATCACGATCGGCTGGGGTTCAACTACCGGCTGTCGGACATTGCCTGCGCGCTGGGGATCGCTCAGCTGGGGCGGCTGGATAAGATGCTCGACGGGCGGGCTCGGGTGGCTGGGTGGTATCGGGAGGCTTTGGCGGGGATCGAGGGGTTGGGATTGCCCTGTGAGGACATGGGTGGGGATAGGCGGGGGTGGTTCGTATTTGTCGTGCAGTTGCCCGCTGAGGTTGAGCGAGACGCTGTCCTACGCCGTCTCGCTGAGCGCGGGGTTCAGAGCAAGCCGTATCTGCCTGCGATTCACCTGATGAGCTACTACGCGAGCGGTTCGGACATCGGCCGGGGGAGTTTCCGGTGTGTGAGGACGTGGCGGCGCGCTCGCTGGCGCTGCCGTTCTTTCCGGAGATGACGGCCGGTCAGGTTGAGCGGGTGGCTCGCGAGCTGGTTCGGACGGTGGGGCGGTAGGAACCGGCGCTTGTTTTTGGGGTGACCCATAGCCCCGCGGCTTCGAACATCGTTGTCGGCGCCGGTCACCGCACCGGTGGCATCGTTGAGAGCGTTTTTGTCCGGTCGCGGGCGCGCGTCGAGGGGTAGTCGGAGACACTCCTGGAGGTGCTCGGATCGACCCACTTGACACGGTTCGTAGATCTGGTAAGACCTGTGTGCCCCTAACCTCCGGGCAACAGCCGGCGCCGGGACGTCTCTGACCTGAAAGACGAGCGCCCCGGCGTCGGCCTACCAACCCTCAACCGGTGTGGAGCCGGCTGGGATCCCCTACATCATACCCCAGATGCGCCCCGGCGCATCTGGGGTATTCCTTTGTATTGCTGGGGAAAAGCGCGGATGTCGCTTGTTGAAATCTCGCCGATGGACGTGATCCAGCGGAGCTCGTCGGTGGTGATAGCCAGGAGCCGGTGGCGCAGAGTCGCCGCGACGCGCCTCCGATATTCCGGAAATGGAATATCGGGCCGGGCGACCCGCCCCGGAGCCCGTTTGGCGGGCCGACCGGGCCGAGTGAGAAACAAGGGTCTACTTTGTGCTTGACAAATGGTTAGAGTCTTTGCGATAGTTCCGAATGCAGTCCCGCCCGTCGGAAGACGGCAGGCGGTAAGGATTGGCCCCGGTGGGTCTCTGACCTGAACAGACGAGCGCCCCCGGAAGCCCGTCAACCAACCCTCAAGGGATGAAGGAGTTTGCAACATATGTTACGTATACAAATGATAGGACTCGCCATCATGGCTGCGTTGGCCATGAGCGCGATCGCGGCCGGGAGCGCGTCGGCGGCGCATGAATGGCTAATCAACGGCAAACCGATTACGACAGCGACGAAGGTCCATTCCGTAGGCTTACTCTTACTGGAAGACAGTAAAGCGCCAGGCGGTGCCGTCTCGGTGCATTGCAAAGGCTTCGACGATGGAACCGTAGGCCCTGGCGCATTAGACTTAATATTAGCTATCACCACGGAATTATTAAAAGGAAGCGATAAAATTCCCTGCACCTTTGACAAAGCAGGCCTCTGTAAATCAAACGTGCCTCCAACGGCCTTAGCGTTAAACCTGCCCTGGCACACGGCGATCGTCTTAGTCGGTACGGAAGTGCGCGACTTACTTTTAGCTGACGGGAACGGTGAACCGGGCTATAACGTAATCTGCCAAGGCCCCTTTGGCGAAACACAGGAAGATGAGTGCCTCGCTGAACCAAGCACAATGGGTAGCACCACCTTGGAAAACGTGGCTGGTGGTGTGCGAGGGATATTCCAGGGCAAAGCAGCAGAACTTACTAAATGCTCCAAAGGCGGAGCAGGAGCTGGCAAAGTAACAGGAGAAGTCTTGACAGAGAGCCCATCGGCAACAGAAAAATTGACGTTCCAATGACGGCGTTATAAACACGAGTGTGCTTGTCGTGATACTGCGATGAGCATAGTCGCGGTGGGGCGGAGTACGCTGCCCCACCGCGTCGGAGTGATGATGATGTAGGCAACACCAATGGCGCGGCACACGGAATACACACAGAGAGAGGGATTGGGGCAGTGGGATGGAATCACTAGTGGTGAGCGATACCCGTAGTCGTGCCGAGGAGACTGATCCGAGCGCGCGGCGTGCACGCCGCGATTCCCGGCGATGTGGATGGATACCTTCCCTGAGTGTGCTCTTCGCGTGCGTGCCGGCCTTTGCTTCCGTGCTGCTCTCCACCGGTGTGGCCCGTGCAGAACCTCCCCGCCTCATCCCCGACGGCCAGCTCGAATCGGCGAAGGCGATCGGTGTCGCGGTCGATCAGTCCACGAGCGACGTGTACGTGGCGGGGTTCGTCACCTTTTCGTCGACGGCGCCGCCTGTCAACGGGCGCGTCAACAAGTTCGACGCGTCGGGGAACCTGCTCTCGCCGCCGTCGCCGTTCGGCGGGGAACCGTTTGCCTATAGCGGCGCGGCCGTCAACCCGGCCAATGGGGATGTGTATGCCCTCGATGCTTTGGGAAGCCAGATCAATACGTATGACCCGGCTAGTGGTGAACCGGTGAGAGCACCGTTCGCGGTGTCGCCTTCCAGTAACTTCGAATTTCTAACCCACTGGACGGTGGTGGGGATCGCGGCGGACTCGGCGGGCAACGTGTACGTGCCCGTCGTCCCGGAAAACGAGGTGCTCGAGTATGACCCAACCGCTTGTCAGGCAGCGCCTCCACCGTGCGTGCCATTGAAGACATTCAAGGGTGGCTCAGGCGCCGGAGCGTTGAAGGGGCCGACGGGGGTGGCCGTTGATGCTGCGGGGAATGTGTGGGTCGCCGACACGGGCAACAACCGGATCGAGGAGCTCAGCCCGGCCGGCACGCCGCTCGGCGAGATCTCAAGTGAAGGGGTGGGGTCGGTGGCGCTCGACGCTCACGGCGACGTGTTCGCGATCCTCAGCAACAGCGCGGACTTCTGCGGGAAGATCAGCCCGCCGTGCTCGCACCTGGTCGAGTACAGCCCATCGGGGGCGCAGCTGGCGGACCTCGGCGCGGGCTCGATCGGCGCGGCCCAGTTCAATTCCGAAGGCCGGAGGGAAGCGGTGCCCGACATGGTGGCGGTGAGCGACGCGACCGGTGTCGCGTACGTGAGCGAAGCTGTCTCTAGACCACCCTCGGGAGCCGGTTCCGGGCGTGTTTTGCAGTTCAGGCCGCCGGTCGCGCCGAAGCTCGAAGGCGAGACCGCGGTCGAAGTTGGCACCTCCGAAGCGAAACTCGGCGCCGTTGTGAACCCGGGCGGCGTGAGCGCCTCCTACCGTTTCGAATACGGCACCAGCACGGCCTATGGCAGCACGGTGCCGTTCCCGGAAGGCGACACGGGCGCGGGCTTCACCTCACGAACAGTGTGGGCGAGCGCCTCGGGCCTTGCGCCCGGCACGACCTACCACTACCGCGTGGTGGTGACCGGTGCGCTCGGTAAACCGCTGGAAGGGCAGGATCAGACGTTCACGACCGGGACTGCCTCGCAGGCCGCCTGCGCGAACGAACAGTTCCGCACGGGTTTCTCCGCGAACCTGCCGGACTGTCGCTCCTACGAGCTGGTGACACCGCCGAACAAGGCCAGCGCCCAGCCAGACAAGACAAGGGGCGGCGACGGCCAGGGCGAACTCAGCCTTGCCCGAACCCTCGAACACAATTTTGCCGCGGCTGACGGCAGCCGCCTGTCATTCGTCGCTGAAGACGTCCTGCCCGGGTCCCCGAGCGCGGACTGGTCGTATGTCGCCACCCGTGGCCCGGGCGGCTGGTCTTCGGAAAACATGTTCCCGCTGACGAGCTATTATGGCTCCGAATGTCCGAGGTCACGCCAAGGGAGTCATTACTCCGAAGACCTCTCCAAGGTGATCATCTTGGTCCCAAGCGGCGGGGAATGCGGCATCGAACCGGAATTGATAATAGGCGAACCGCGCGGCAGCGAAAACCTGTTCGTCCGTGACAACGCGACGGGCGCCTACCAGCTTATCAACGTCACCCCGGAAGGTGTCGCGCCGGCGACCCCAACGCTGTTGGGCGTATCGCCCGGCTACAGCCGCATCGTCTTCTCCGAGGAAGCGAGCCTCACCCCCGGCGCGCCCACCGGCGTGAGCAATGTCTATGAATGGAGCGCTGGCCAGGTCCAGCTCGCGACCGTGTTGGCGGACGGAACCTCGGTCGCCGGTTCTTTCGCGGGGATCTCTAAGGACGGCTCGCGCGTGTTCTTCACCGTGGCGGGCGGAGGCCTCTACGCTCGCGTCAACGGCACCGAAACGGTGCAGATGGACGCCTCCCAGGCCGGCGGCGCCGGTGGCGGCGGGAGCTTCCAGGCCGCGAGCAACGACGGCTCAGTGGTGCTCTTCACCGACGATGCCTCGGCGAAACTGACCAGCGACACGCAATCCAACAGCGGTACGAACCTCTACCGCTACGACTTCGGCGCGCCCGCCGACGAGCGGCTCACCGATCTCACGCCCGTGAGCCACACCATGGCGCCGGTCGTGAGCGGCGTCAGCAAGGACGGCTCGAAGGTGTTTTTCACCGACGACTTCTCGGCGGAACTGACCAGCGACACGAAGTCCAACAGCGGTACAAACCTTTACCGCTATGACGTGGGTGCCCCCGCCGGCCAGCGCCTCACGGACCTCACCCCGGCTGCCGGCGCTGACGTGCAGAAGGTGCTCGGCGTCAGCGAAGACGGCTCCTCGGTCTACTTCAAGGCCAAGGGGGTCCTCACCCCCCAGGCAAACCAGCACGGCGAAACGGCCCAGCCCGGCCAGCCCAACCTGTATGTCTACGAGCGCGATGAAACCAACCCCACCGGCAGGCTCACGTTCATCGCCAACGGCGCCGAAGAAGGCGCTTCCGCCGGGAGGTTCAGGGTGTCCGCGAACGGTGCGTTCCTCGCCTTCGAATCGGTCGGGAAGCTCACCGCCTATGACAACATCAACCAGAGCACGGGCCAGCCTGCTGTCGAGCTCTACCTCTACGATGCTGCCGCCAACAGCCTCGTCTGCGCCTCCTGCAACCCCAGCGGCCAGCCCCCGACCGCCCGCGGCGCCGGCGCCGGCGGTCGTCAGGAACTAGGGGCCTTCGAAGACCCAGTCGTAGGGCGGTCGCCGCGCAACCTCTCGGAGAACGGCCGGCTGTTCTTCGACTCCCCCGAAGGGCTGCTGCCGGCGGACACGAACGGCAGCGGTGGCTGCTCGCTCGCGAGTGGGGTGGCTGCCTGTACCGATGTGTACGAGTTCGAGCCCCCCGGCGTCGGCAGTTGCTCGGAACCCACCGGCTGCCTGTCTCTGATCTCGACCGGCACTGGCACGCTCGAAACGTTTTTCATCGACGCGAGCGCGAGCGGCAACGACGTCTTCATCCGCGAGTTTCAGAAGCTCGTCCCCCGCGACATCCAGGATGGCGCGCCTTCGCTTTACGACGTGCGTGTGGAAGGGGGTTTCCCCGAACCGCCCCCGCCGCCCCCTTGCACGACGGCGGACGCGTGCCGCACCGCGCCCGCGCCGCAGCCCTCGATCTTCGGCGCGCCCGCCAGCCAGACGTTCTCCGGCGTGGGAAACCTCACGCCACCTCCGCCTGCCGTCACAAGGAAGACGGTCAAATGCAAGAAGCCTAAGAAGCTCAGTCACGGCAGATGCGTCAAGCAGAAGCGTAAGAAGGCCAGGAAAGCCAGAAAGACCAACCATAAGGGGAGCAAGTAACCATGCCTACTCTCAAGAAGGCCCCTCTTGGGTTGATCATCTGTCTCGGGCTGCTGTGCTCGGCCTCGCCGGCGTTCGCGGAAACCCATCCCTTCACCAACATCAGCTTTGGTCGCAGCGCAACCGAAACCTTCTCCAATCCGAATGGGATCGCGGTCGACGAATCCACCGGTGATGTGTACGTGACCGATCTGGGCACGAACACGGTCTCGAAGTTCGACTCGTCGGGCACCCTGATCGAAAGCTGGGGCACGAAAGGGGTGCTCGACGGCAGCACCACGCCGGCGGGACTGTTTGCGTTCCCCACGGCGAAACGTGGCAACCCTGCGGGGATCGCCGTCGATAACTCAACGGGCCCCTCGGCGGGAGATCTTTACGTGCTGGACGCGGGGCATGAAGTGATCGACAAGTTCAACGCAAAGGGGGAAGCGCTGACCCCGATCACTGGCCCGTTCACGTTTCCGCCTCGGGGAGTCGGTGTCGACGCGAGCGGCAACGTCCGCGTTGACGTCAGGGGCAGTGACGCCGACGACCTTGCGACTGAGGTGTTCGACGACTCCGCGGCGAACGGGTTCGTCAACCTCCTCGTTCGAGGAGAAACGTTTGCGCTCGACACGCAGGAATATGGTTTCGCGACCGCCGGCCAGCCGGGGGGCGACTATCCGCTCCTGTCGTGCGGCTGCGTGGCGAAGCTCGGCCCCCACGGAGAGCAGCTCGGGCATGTCGACGGCGGCTCCACCGCCGTCGCGGTCGCGGTCGATCCCGCGAACGGCCACGTCTACGTCGATGACCAGTCGGCGCTCACCCACTCGGTGACCGAGTGGGACACGGGGGAGATGAACGGTCTGGACGAAACCAAAACTGAAAAGTTCGAAGGTACGGGGACGCTGGTCTCGAGCTTCGGCTCGCTGCAACTCACCGGCTCAACAGAACACCCAGAACAGGGTGGGATCGCGGTCAATGGCGCGAGCGGCGACGTGTATGTCTCGAACCCGGCGGACGGCAAGGTGTATGTGTTCGGCAGCGATGCCCCGGTCGTGGTGGCGGGCGCGGCGGTGGGCGTGACGCAGACGAGCGCGACGCTGCGGGGGACGGTCGATCCGCGTGGTGTGCTGGTGCAGTCGTGCCGGTTTGAGTACGCGACCACCCCGTCGAACGACGCGACGCTCCCGATCGTGCACCTCGGGCAGAGCGTTCCGTGTGTCACCGAACACGGCGAACCGATCGGGGAAGGCAACTCGCCGGTGGCGGTTCACGCCGATATCGGCGTGCCGCCCGGGAGCCCTCCGTTGCGGCCGGGGTCGCTCTACCACTTCCGTCTGGTGGCGGACAACGCGAATGGTGCGAGCCAGGGCGGTGGGCTGTTGCCGACGCTCAGCGCGGGCTTTGGGATCAAGCAGTTCGAAGTGTCGTTCTTGAACCGGGATGGCACGCCGGATGTGCAGGCGGGCTCCCACCCGTTTGAGATGCTCACGAACATCGTCTTCAACACCCAGCTCGTCCCGAAAAGCGCCGGTGACGTGCGCTACATATTCGTGCCGCAGGGCAATGCGAAGGATGTCAGCGTTCATCTCCCGCCCGGTTTCTACGGTGATCCCAACGCGACCGCGAAGAAGTGCACCCTCCAGGAACTGTCCTCGGGGGGACTTTTTGACGCGTGTCCCGCGGAATCGCAGATCGGCCACCTCGAAGCAGAATATAAGACATCGCTGGGACGTTTTCCGCAGATAGAAGGGAGTCCTCTGCTGAGTATCGTGCCGCCCCCCGGCGTCGCATTTCAGATGGCCGGCCACCTCGGTATCCCCAACGTGTTCATCAACGTGGGTGCTCCTGCCGGCGGGGATTCGGGGTTGATCGCGTCCTCTGAAGGCATCCCGGTGACCGTTCCAGTGTTCCGGAGCACTCTGACCATCTTCGGTGTCCCGCCGCTCGGCGCGACGAAGCCCCTGCTGACGCTGCCGACTTCGTGTAATGGGGCGTTGACGTCGACGATCTCGGCGGATTCCTACCAGAACGCGGGTCATTTCGTGACCGCGAGCAGCGTCGCGCCGGGGATGAGCGATTGCGCGCCGTTGGTGTTCCCACCGACGATCGAAACGAAACCTGACGTTGCCGACGCGAGCAGCTCCTCGGGGCTGGTGGCCAACGTGCATATCTCGCAGAAGGCGGCGCTGAACCCGACGGGCCTGGCGGAGTCGGGTTTGAGAGACTTGACGGTGACGCTCCCCGCGGGCGTCGCGCTCAACCCGGCGGACGCGGACGGGCTCGAAGCGTGCTCGGGCGATCCGAACGCTCTGGCGCCGGGTACGCTCGGCAGCCTGGGCGATCAGTTCGGTTATCTGGGCTCCAAGGAATTCAATCCGGCTCTCGAACCCGGCGATAAGACTGCGACGTTCACGTCGGAACCGCCGAACCCGTTGGAACCAGGCAGGAACTTCTGCCCGAACGGGTCGAAGATCGGGACCGTGAAAATCAAGGTGCCGGTATTGCCGAACCCGCTCGAAGGCACCGTGTACCTGGCGGCGCAGGAAGCGAACCCGTTCGGGAGCCTGCTGGCGATGTATCTGATCGCTGAAGATCCCGTCTCGGGCACGATCGTCAAGCAGGCGGGCAAGGTGTCGCTGTGCGAAAGCACGGGAGAAGTGCTCGACGGCGTCCCCTGCGAAGCTCCGGGGCAGATCGTCACGACGTTCAAGAACCTCCCGAACGGTCCGCTCGAAGAAGCCGAACTGCACTTCTTCGGCGGGGAACGCGCGCCGCTGAGGACGCCTTCGCGCTGCGGGACGTACACGACCAAAGCGACGTTCACGCCGTGGGACGGCAACGGCCCGGTGCACACGATCTCGTCCTTCCAGATCGAACACGGCCCGCACGGGACCCCGTGCCCCGGTCCGAGCCTGCCGTTCAACACCTCGGTGAACGCGGGCTCGACTAACCTCCAGGCGGGCGCATTCTCGCCGTTTACGTTGTCGATGATCCGCCATGACGGCGAACAGAACACGCAGTCGGTGCAGGCTACGTTGCCTCCGGGCCTGTCGGGGATGCTCTCCAACATCTCGCTGTGCCCCGAACCGCAGGCTAACGAAGGCACGTGTCCCCCGAGCAGCGAAATCGGCGATACGACGGTCACGGTCGGTGTCGGCGGCCATCCGTTCACCGTGGAAGGCGGCAAGGATTATCTGACCGTTCCCTACAACGGCACGGGCGGCTGCGCGATGGGCAGTCCCGGGTGCGCCCCGTTCGGGCTGACGTTCGAGGTTCCGGCGAAGGCCGGTCCGTTCGATCTGGAGAGGACGGCCAGGCACCACCCGGCCTGCGACTGCGTGGTCGTGCGCGGGAAGATCGAAATCGACCCGATCACCTCTGCCCTGACGATCACCAGTGACCCGCCCGGCAGCCTGCACGCGATCCCGACGACGCTCGCGGGTATCCCGCTGGAAATCCAGCAGGTCAACGCCACGACGACCAGGTCGAACTTCCAGTTCAACCCGACGAACTGCGCGAAGATGGCACTCGTCGGGCACCTGTTCTCCAACGAAGGCGCCCAGGACACAATCGAACTGCCCTACCAGGTCACGAACTGCGCCGCATTGAAGTTCGAACCCAAACTCAGCGTCTCCACGTCGGGCAAAACCAGCAAAGCGCTCGGGGCGAGCCTGACTGCGAAGGTCGCCTACCCGAAAGTGCCGCAGGGCACCGACGCGGATATCGCGAAAGTCAAAGTCGAACTGCCCAAGCAACTGCCCTCGCGCCTGACCACGCTGCAGAAGGCGTGCACGGCAAAGCAGTTCGAAGCCAACCCCGCGGGGTGCCCGCCGGAATCGAAGATCGGCTACGCGGTGGTGCACACGCCGATCTTGCCGGTGCCGCTGCAAGGGCCCGCGATCTTCGTCAGTCACGGGGGCGAAGCATTCCCCAGCCTGACGATGGTCCTGCAGGGCGACAACGTCACGATCGACCTCGTCGGCACGACGTTCATCAGCAAAGCCGGGATCACCTCGACCGACTTCAAGACGGTTCCGGATCAGCCCTTCTCGACGTTCGAACTGACGCTGCCTGAGGGCAAGTTCTCCGCGTTGACGGCGAACGCGAACCTGTGCTCATCCACGCGGACGGTGCTCGTCAAGCGCAAGGTGACCATTCGCGTCAAGGGCCACAAGAAGACGGTCACGCGCAAGGTGCGCGAGACGCTGCCCGCGCCGCTGACGATGCCGACCGAATTCGTCGCGCAGAACGGGGCGACGATCCACAGGACCACGAAGATCGCCGTCACGGGCTGTCCGAAGAAGGTCAAGAAAAAAGCGAGGAAAGCATCGTCACATCATGGGAAGGGGAAAGCTAAGAAGAAGTAGGTCATAAGGCTTCTTCACCAAGCTTGAGCGTCGCTTCGTTACCTCTCCGGCGACGCTTGAGAAAGCCGGCGGTGGCGCACCCCGTGCCGCCGGCCGGGCACGGTAGAACACACCAGCGGGCGTCGCGAGGCCATTCCCCAGAGGCCCTCGCGGCGCCCGCGAAAGCGTATCCGGCGCCGCGCCGAACCGCGGGGTTGCATGTGTGGATTCAGGTTGTCGCCGGCGCGGTCGCTACGTGCCAGGCCTGTTCGGATCCGATGAACGGCGCCAGCGCGAAGTAGGTAGCCCGGGGCAGGAGCTCCGGCAGCCGCTCGATTTGCCCCTGCAGCGCGTAGGTGAGGCAGAGCTCGAACAGCCCGCCGGCGATCGCTTCGATCGTCACTGTGGGCGGCAGCGCGAGGTCGGTCGCCTGCTCGGCCCCGGGAATCAGCAGCTCGGCATAGCCGGCGACGCCGTCGATCGCGTGCTGGGCGGTGCGGCGGGTGGCGGTCAGCGCGTCCACGAGCGCGAGGTGTGCGAAGGCGGGCTCGGAGGCGAGGAAGCCCAGCAGCGCGGCGATGCCTTCGCGCACGCCCAGGCGCCAGTCCGGTTGGGCGGCGTAGGCGCGTTCGACGATCGACAGGCCCCTGGTGTGGCCCAATTCGTAGGCGACGAGGAGGGCGTCTTCCTTGCC
>Ga0193728_1001919_pt1 | contig 10769 bp, 6 predicted proteins | sample U1c1metaG_FD_143037 | JGI IMG/M metagenome (GOLD analysis project Ga0193728, IMG submission 143037) | Soil microbial communities from a riparian zone of the East river system, Colorado, United States - U1c1 | ecosystem: Environmental > Terrestrial > Soil > Riparian zone | place: USA: East River... | reverse complement strand
CACGGCTTGCCCGGCGGCAACGAGGTCGCCCGTCATGAGCGCGACAGGAAATGCGCCGTAGTGCAACACCCAGGCAAGCGTTGGTTGATGATCCGCGATTCGTGCGTCCTTGAGGCTCGCTTCGGCCTGGGCGACACCCTGATTCACCAATCCCCGCAGCCACAGCACCCGTGCCAGCGTCGCCCGGCCCATGACGCGTAGATCGTAGCGGGACCAGATCGTGTGCCGTTGATATTCGGGCGCAACGTAGGCCTCGATCATGCATTCAAAGGAGTGCTGGGCCTCACGCTGTTTGCCCCCATAATTTAGAGTGTTGCCCGCCAGTCGATGAGCGATGGGAGCCAGCGCCGGATCGCTGCAGCGAAGCGCGACGCGCGAGAAACGCTCTGCGGCGGATTGCGCTTCGCGGCATTCGCCAGAGTGGTGGTACACGCCGTAGAGGGCAAACAGAATCTCGAGCATGGCGCCCACGTCGTCCAGGCTCTCGGCGGCGCTGAGTGCTTTTGCCAATGCCTTGCGGATTCTTTCGACAGACCCCAGTGTATAAACCAGCGCAATCCCAAGCGAGACCTGCAGCTGCATTGCGAGATGCGCGCTCACGTTCGAGTCGGACTCAAGAACATCAAGCGCGCGCTCGATGCGATCACGGCACTCGAACACCAGTGATAGATACAACCACACCGGCGCATACGCGGCTGTCAGGACGATGCCGAGGGTCACATCTGCGGCAGGGGAGAAGGACCAGTCGAGGACGGCGCGCACGTTGTCGATCTCTCGCCCATAGCGCGCCATGTCCTCGGCGGTGGGTGGTAGCTGCGAGCTCTGGCCCACCGCAACGAGGTCGCGATAAAATTCGGCGCAGCTTTGCGTGACCCGTTCGGCTTCGCCGCTCTCCGCAAGTACTTCGAGGGCATATGCCCTTGTCGTCTCGAGCAGCCGCCATCGGCCGGCAGGTGCCGTTCCATCCAGAGCAATGAGCGACTTGGCGACCAGATTTGCGATCTGATCAAGAAGAACGGACGGGGCGTAGCCTTTGTCGTTCATAACCGCATTTGCCGCCTCAAGCGTAAATCCAGCAGCGAATACACCCAGCCGGCGCAGCAGACAGCGTTCCGGCTCAGGCAGCAGTTCATAGCTCCAGTCGAGCGTTGCGCGCAGCGTCTGATGGCGCGGCAGCGCCGTGCGGCGGCCGCCGGTCAACAGTGCGAATCGCTCATCCAGGCGGGAAAGAACCAGTTCGGGCCCGAGCATGGCGGCACGTGCCGCGGCGAACTCGATCGCCAGCGGGATGCCGTCGAGGTGACGGCAGATGGCGGCGATCGCGCGAAGCTTCTCATCGTGCGGCGCGAAATCTGGGTCCATCGCCCTGGCTCTGGCGATGAAGAGCTGTACGGCGCTGTGTCCGAGGATGACTGATTCTTCGTGATGCTGCTCCGGCACCTCCAGCGGCAGAACTCGATACACCTGTTCGCCCTCGAACCTCAATACCTCGCGGCTGGTCGCAACAATGGAAGCGGCCGGACACCGATGCTGGATGGTTTCCGCCAGTCTGGCCGCTGCATCGATCACGTGTTCGCAATTGTCGAGAACCAGAAGCAGTCTTTTTCCGCCTAGCGCGCGAGCAACGGACTCCGGGGAAATCTGGTCGCCGCCCAGCTTCAGGCCGAGGGCGCCTGCGACCATCGACGGGACGAGATTGGGATCCGACAGAGAGACCACATCAACAAGCCAGCATGCACCGTCGAAGGCCGCGAGCAGGCTGCGCGCGACCTCCAGCGCCAGCGTCGTTTTTCCGATTCCGCCGGGTCCCGTCAGCGTCACCGCGCGGTAGCCGGACAGCAGATCCCGCAGCTGCTGCACGGCAGCGGTTCGGCCGACGACCTCGAACGTCCTCGCGGGTATATTGCTCGGCAACGGCTGGACGGCAGGCCGCGTCGCTTCGAGAGCAATCGGGTCTTCCGACGTTCTGTCCTGTCGAATCGTCCAGTCGCCAACAAGGCGGTAGCCACGGCCGAAGGAAGTCCTCAGTGTTTCCCGCTCCTGTCCAAGCGCTTTGCGCAAGGCGGATATGTGAACCTCGAGTGTATTCTCCTCAACGATTGTCTCCGGCCATACGCGAGCCATCAGCTCGTCCCGGGTGACGAGTTTCCCCGCAGACTGAAGCAGAACGGCAAAGATCGAGAACGCGCGGCCGCCCAGCGGAACAGAGTCTCCGCGCATTCGCAGTTCACGCCGCGTGAGATCGACCTCCCACTCACCCGACTCATACACCACGTGTTGGCCATGTTCAGACATGCGCGTCAAGATCCCTCGTTCACTGGTGGCGAGACGCAGCATACGATCCCCGCATTGAACTGTGGGCTCCCCCGGCCCTGTAGAGCGAAAAAAGAATCTTTGGCCCCTCCCGGCGCGAAGCAATTTTCGTATTTTGGAGCTCCCGCGCGTAACCCACTGATTTGGTGGCATATCGCAGTCGCAAAGAAATTCTTCAGGATTCTTCAGCTCAACCCCAAGGAATCGGTGTTCGCGCGAAACTAGGATGCAGTCAGGGAGGTGGGCAATGTGCTGTTCAGACAACCAGGCTGGTGCTGCGGTCACTTTGCCGTGCGCCGAGCAATACAGTCCGATGCATCAGGCAGACATCGTCGACGACGAATCGGACTGGCGAGTTCCCCGCCAATCGGCGATGACGCGATCGGTGTCCAAGATGGTTGCGACTCGATGGCATGCCGGCAGCGGATGCGCGCAGGAGTTTAGCGCCGAGACGACCGCTGACTGCCACGTCGTCAAAATCGTGTTACGCAACATGAATATTCGCTTCAGAGCCGCGAGCCGAATCGTGCACGACGGTATGACGACTCCCGGGACGGTGCATGTCACAGAGCCCGCCGTTTCGGTTCGTTGCCTGTTTCGCGGACCCTACGATGTCTTGCACCTGCACGTACCCAATCATTTGATAGTCGAATGCGCCGGCGATATGCCAGGCGATCAGGTGCCGGTGCTTTGCTCCAGGGGCGTTGCCGGCAAGGACTCGGTTATCGATTCGCTGGGGCGTGCGCTGCTCGAAGCCAACCGCGTCAGCGGCTCGCTCGGACAGCTCTATGCGGATTGCATCAGCATTGCCATCGTGACACGGCTTCTCGCCTCGGCAAATCGCGCGGTCACGTCCGATCGACCGAAAGTGGGCGAACTTGCGCGCTGGCGGCTGAAACGAGCCATCGAGTATGTCGAAGCTCAGCTCGATAAGCCCGTGAGCCTCGCCGATGTCGCTTCTTCGGCCGGACTCACTCGCATGCATTTCGCCGCGCAGTTTCGGGCTGCCACGGGTCTGCGGCCTCACGAATACTTGTTGCGCCGCCGGATCGAGCGGGCGCAACAGATGCTCCTGGAAACCGGCATGTCGCTGGTGGATATCGCGCTTTCGGTCGGGTTCCAAACCCAGGCGCACTTCACCAGCGTATTCAAACGCTACACGGGGCAGCCACCGCGCGCATGGCGCGAGTCGCGTGGTTTTCCAGAAGTCTCGCGGTGCCGTAGAACCGACACAGCCAGAGAACCGGAACTGGTTTCCTAAAACGGTGGTCGTTCAATCGGATAGCGAGGGCATCATGTCAACAATTTCAAGAAAGCATCCCATTCCTGAAACGGCCGTACAGCAACCAGATCGCCGGGCCCTTCTAGCGCGCGCCGGCGCAGGTGTCGGCTTGCTTGCCGCAGGTAATTTGCTGCGCTCTGCGGCGGCCGAAGCACAGGGGACGGGCGGGTCGATTGCCTCGGAATCCCCGAGTGCACCGGCAGGGCAGTTCTGGCCTCAGGGCATCAGACTACCCGTATCCATCTCCATGCAGTTCGAAGCCGGCGGACAACCGCCGAAAGGGACCGACAGTCCTTTTCCGAAGGTCGATTTCCCCGCCTCGGTGCCGGCTGATCTTGCCGCCAACACGTGGTTCGCCTACGGCTACCGCGAGGGTATTCCGCGCATGCTTGATCTGTGGGATCGCCACGGCGTCAAGGTGACCGCGCACATCATCGGCGAAGCAGCGAAGCGCCACCCCAAGCTTGCACGGGAAATTGTCGCGCGCGGCCACGAAGCCTCCGGTCACGGCCCGAGGTGGAGCTCGCAGTACACAATGAGCCGCGCGGAAGAAAAGATCTTCCTGCAGCAGGCAGCCAGCATGGTGGAAGAGGCGACGGGTCAACGACCGATCGGCTACAACGCCAACTGGTTGCGGCGTGGACCGAACACCTTGTCGCTGCTGCAGGAGCTGGGCTATGTCTATCACATCGACGATTTGAGCCGCGATGAGCCCTTCATCGAGCAGGTCAATGGCAAGGACTTTGTGGTCGTGCCCTACACGCTTCGCAACAACGACATCCTTCTGATCGAAGGACGCAACTACTCGCCCACCAAGTTCCTGGAGCAGATCAAACTGGACTTCGACCAGCTCTACGAGGAAGCCGGCACACGGCGCCGCATGATGTCGGTCAGTGCGCATGACCGGATCAGCGGCTCGCCGCAAATGGTGCGGGTCTGGGACGAGTTTCTGCGTTATGCCGCGAGCCGGCCAGGCGTTGCGTTCATGCGCAAGGATGAAATCGCGCGCTACGCGTTGAACAGTCCGCTGACCCTGCGGGAAACCGAAACCATTTAAAGCTCTATGAGATCCGACGACGAGGAAAGCAAGAAAACACAAGTTTCGCACAAATCCTACAATCGGATCTCGATGGGTGCGGCTTAGCATGCCCCTGCGTAAGGATCCATAATCCTCGAATGGATAGACACCATCTATCAAGATCATTAATTCAATCAATTTCCACGCGCCAAAAGAACGGCCTATGGTGGACTGAACCTCACCAATGGAACCAACCATGAGCAAGCCGACCGACAAGCACTCCAAGCCGCACTCGGAGCAACTGACCACCAGTGCCGGCAACCCGATTGCCGACAATCAAAATTCGCTCAGCGCCGGGCCTCGCGGGCCCTTGCTGCTGCAGGACTATCAGTTGATCGAAAAGCTGGCGCATCAGAACCGCGAGCGCATCCCGGAGCGCCCGGTGCATGCCAAGGGCTGGGGTGCTCACGGCACGCTGACGATTACGAGCGATATTTCGAAGTACACCTACGCCAAGGTGCTGCAACCGGGCGCCAAGACGCCCTTGATCCTGCGTTTCTCGACCGTCGCGGGTGAACTCGGCGCCGCCGATGCCGAGCGCGATGTGCGCGGCTTCGCGATCAAGTTCTACACCGAGGAAGGCAACTGGGATCTGGTCGGCAACAACACCCCGGTGTTTTTCGTGCGCGACCCCTACAAGTTCCCCGATTTCATCCATACGCAAAAGCGCCACCCGAAGACCAATTTGCGTTCCCCCACGGCGATGTGGGATTTCTGGTCGCTGTCGCCGGAGAGTTTGCATCAGGTGACGATCTTGATGTCCGACCGCGGCTTGCCCACCAGCGTGCGCCATGTCAACGGCTATGGCTCGCACACCTACAGTCTGATCAGTGCTGCCGGTGTGCGCGTATGGGTGAAGTTTCATTTCAAGACCCAGCAGGGTCACCGCCATTGGACCAACGCGCAGGCTTCCGAAGTCGTCGGGCGCACGCGCGAATCGACTCAGGAGGATCTGTTCGAGGCAATCGAAAAAGGCGATTTCCCGAAGTGGAAGGTGCAGGTGCAGATCATGACCGAGGCGCAGGCGCAAGCATGGTCCGAGCGCACCGGTTGGAATCCGTTTGACCTCACCAAGGTCTGGCCGCACGGCGACTGCCCGCTGATCGACATTGGCGTGCTGGAATTGAACCGCAACCCGGACAACTACTTTGCCGAGATCGAACAGGCTGCATTCGCCCCATCCAACATCGTTCCCGGCATCGGCTTCTCGCCGGACAAGATGCTGCAGGCACGCGTGTTCAGCTATGCCGATGCGCACCGCTACCGGCTCGGCACTCACTACGAGGCCTTGCCGGTCAACGCGCCGCGCTGCCCGGTGCACCACTACCACAAGGACGGACCGATGCGCTTCTTCGACAACAACACCAAGAACCCGGATGCCTACTACGAGCCCAACTCGTTCAACGGCCCGAAAGAGGACAAGCGCTTCGCCGAACCGGCGCTGCCGTTGCACGGCGATGCCGACCGCTACAACCACCGCGACGGCAACGACGACTACACGCAGCCCGGCAATCTGTTTCGCCTGTTCGATGCCGGACAGAGGCAGCGCCTGTTCAGCAACATCGCCGCCGCCATGCAAGGTGTACCCGAGGAGATCAAGCGCAGGCAGATCGCGTTATTCGCCAAGTGCGATCCTGCCTACGGCGCGGGCGTGGCGAACGCCGTGAAGCACGAGGGGCGCGGGGACGATCGAGTCAAAGGTACCAGTGCAACCAACGAGCCCGAGGAAACATCGCCGGCAAGCTGAGCTCGCCGCGCCGCGTCACCGCTTGTCGTGCCACCCGCCGCCGAGCGCCTTGAACACCGCGATCTGGTCCTGGACCAAGGCGGTATCGGACACGGCGACGGAGGCGTCAACGGCGATCAACGATTGTTCGGTCGTCAGCAAATCGAGGTTGGTCAATGCGCCGGCGAGAAACTGGTCGTCCGCCAGATCGAAGGCTTTTTGCGCCTTGTCTTGCGCATCCGCCAAGGCTTGGCGCCGCTCGAGTTCAGCGCCATAGGCCGATAAGCTTTGCTCGGTCTCTTTCAGAGCCCGCAAAACCGCGGCGTCGAAGCCGGCGAGCGCGGCGTCCGCATTCGCCTGGGCCTGACGCACGCGCGCGCGTGGCCCCGCTTGGTTCGGAAAATTCCAGGCGATGCTCGGGCCAACGCCCCAGGCCCGGGCATCATTCGTGGTCAGATCTGAAAAGGTCGCGCTGACTCCCCCGAAGTAGCCCGTGAGGCTGATGCGCGGATAGAGATCTGCCGTGGCGACGCCAATGCGCGCGGTGGCGGCGGCTACGCGCCGCTCTGCTTGGCGAATGTCCGGGCGGCGCCTGAGGAGTTCGACGCCGTCGCCCACGGGGATGAGGGCATCCAGACGCGGTGGCCGAACACAGGCCTGCGCCTCCGCCGGGGCGTGCGAAGGTGTCCGGCCGAGCAGCGCACCGAGTTCGAACAGGGCCGCTTTTCGTTGGCCTTCCAGTGGCGGAATGCTCGCGCGAACTTGCGCGACCAGTCCCTGCGCCCTGACGACGTCGAATAGCGAATTGGCACCCGCTTCGTGGCGCTTGATCGTGATATCGGCTTCGCGGCCGACGACTTCGAGCGAATGACGCGCGACCGAAATCTGTTCGCCGAGCGCGCAGATCTCTGCGTAGGCGCGCGCGGTCTCGGCTGCGACCGTGATCTTGATGGCATCCCGCGAGGCGGCATTGGCTGCGGCGTCGGCGCGCGAGGCCTCGATGGATCGCCGGACATGGCCGAACAGATCGACTTCATAAGAGACATCCAAGAGCGCGTCGAAGATCCAGGTATTGGCGGGCCGATGGCCGCCAAGCTCGAGAATCTCATCCGTAATGGGATCGCGGCCGTAGGTTCCAGCCGCTTCCAGTTTTGTGTCCGGGTAGCGCGCGGCTCTGACTCCTTCGAGAATTGCGCGCGCTGCCGAAAGATTGGCTTCAGCGATTTTAAGATCGGTGTTCGCCGTGAAGGCTTCCTGGAGAAACTGGTCGAGCAACGCATCGTGATATAGCTGCCACCAGTCATCGGGAGGCTGCGCGGATGTTTCAGCCGTTGGCGTCAATGACACGAGCGGAGCCTGCGCGCCGTCCTTGAGGATGGGCGGCTGGTAGTGCGGCCCGACAGTGCAGCCGAACAGCGCGGCCAGTGCGATCAGGAGCGAGACCCAATGCACGCACGACATTGAACCAGGATGGCCGATCATGGCGAGGCTGCATCGCGCGCCCCGAAAGGCGACACGTGAGTGGCGGGTCCCAGGGGCGCCTCTTTGCGAGTGACAATCAGAATGACGGTCACGGCGGTCAACGCAGCAATGACGATGAAGCCGTCGATGATTCCCTGCGTGATGGCCACGCTGCGTATCACACCGCCGAGTACGGCCGCACCGCGAGCCGGTGCAGAGCTCGGATCACCCGCGCGCGCGGTGGCTGCGGCATAGGTTTGCAATCTCTGTATTACCTGCGCATCGCCGATCTGGACATGCAGACCAAGAAGATTGGATGCGATTTGGCCGCGCACTCGAATGAACGTGACGATGAACGCCTGACCGATCTCGCCGCCCATCAGGCGTGCGACCTGCGTCGCCGCACCGAATGTCAGGGCGTCCTGCGGCCGCAGATGCAGCACGGCGAAGAATACCGTGCCCGAGAGGGCAAAACTTTGGCCGACCGACTGCAGCAGCTGCGACGGTAGAAACTGGTCCGTACCCCAAAGCGGCGTGAGGCCATAGGCCACCATGAGACAGGCGGTGCAAATGCACATGAAGCCGACCGAAGCGACCAGCCGCGCATCGATCCGGCGCAACAGAAAACCGGCTGCGACGCACACGAGCATCTGGGGCACAGCAATCCACACCAGGGTTTGGCCCACTTCAAGTGCGCGGAAGCCGCGCACCACCTGGAGAAACTGCGGAATGGCATACGCGGTGGACAATATGGTCAGGCGCAGAAAGGCGATCAACAGCAACAGCCGCGGAAGGGGTGATGCCAGCAACACCTTCAAATCCACACCGGGGTGGGGGGTACGTGATTCGTGTATCAAGAATGCAACCAGCAGCAGGGCGCCGGATAACATCAGACCCCACACCAATCCTGAATTGCCCCAGTCGAGCCGGTTGCCTTGGTCCAAGGCGGCATAGATCAACGCCAGGCCGATGCCGCCGGAGGCGAGTCCGAAAATATCCGCGGGCGGCCGATTCGGATTCACCGGGTCGGGGCTGACGCCGAAGCGCAGACACAACGCCATACCGACGGCCAGAGGTACGTTTTGCCAAAAGATCCATACCCACGAAAGATGCTCCAGATACCATCCCTCCAAAGAGGCCGAGACATTCAGCGAGACCTCCAAATTCAGTGCATAGATGGCGACGCCGTAGGCCCATAATTTGGGCGGCGTATTTCGCAGCAAGAAGCTCAAGGTCAGGGGCACGAAGAAGCCGGACGCAAGACCGCTGGCAAACTGCAGCGTCAGCAGCGTGTGCAAATTCGGTGCAAACGGCTCGATCGACGAAATCACCGCCAACGAGGTGGCCGCGCCTATGAGAACGCGTCGTGGGCCGTAGACGCCGCCGACCCAGATCGCCACGGGGGCGATGAGCATCTGCCCGACGCTCAAGGCCGTCGTGATCCAGGCGCCCTCATCAAAGCCGGCGTGAACGGCGCCGCGGATATCCGCAAGGCCAAACGTGGACAGACGGGTGTTCAAGGTGGAGATGAAGGTGCCGATCAATACCGCGAGCAGTCCCATCCAGGGAATAGTCGTGGGCGGGGCCGGTGCCGCAGGCTCGCTCATGGTCGCTGATTGGAATGGGTATCGATACGGGCAACGACCGACATGCCGGGACGCAGCAGGTCGGTGAGGCCATCGGCGTCGTCAATCGCAATTTTGACGGCGATACGCTGAACGACTTTCGTGAAATTGCCCGTGGCATTGTCCGGCGGCAGAAGCGCGAATTGTGAACCGGCGCCCGGGGCAAACGCGAGCACATGTCCGCGCATTCGATGGCCGGGAAACGTGTCCACCGCGATGTCCGCGCTCTCGCCGACGCTCATGTGAGTCAACTGGGTTTCTTTGTAATTCGCAATCACCCAGACATGCGGGAGCGGGGTCAGCGTGGTGATTTGTCCTCCGACCCCGACGAACTGCCCCGGTTTCACCTGGCGCTGCCCGATGACGCCGTCCTGCGGCGCCAGAATGCGCGTGTATGAAAGGTTCAGCTGTGCGATCAGCAAACTCGCCTTTTGCGCTGCCACCGCGGCCTCGGCCTGGACTTGTTGGGCGGCGAGCACATCGAGCTGGCGGGCCGCGGCGCTGTGCTGTGCGCGGGCCTGATCGAACTGCGCGGCGAACTGTGCATGGGATGTTTGCAGCTTCTCCCCGGCCTCGGTCGATGAAGATCCGGTTTTGAGGAGCCGCTCTTGGCGCGCCAAATCTCGAGCATTCTGCGCAAGATTGGCGGCGATGGCTTCGACCGTCGCACTGGCAGCGCGCACATTGGCCTCCTGCAATGGCCGTTGCGCTTTGAGCGCCTCGACTTGTGCGGCAGCGGCAGCAATGCCTGCATTGATTTGCGCCACCGCGGCTCGATAGTCATCATCGACGATTTCAGCCAACACCTGGTCCGTGCGAACACGCTCGAAATCCTGCACGGGCAGCGCCCTGACGTAACCGGAGACTTTGGCCGCGATGGGAGTCAGATCCGCTTGAAGATAGGCATCATCGGTGGATTGCCATCGCGCGTTGCCCTCCCAACGATTCCAACGGGTCATGATGACGATCAGCACGGCGAGCGCGATGACAAAGATCAGCGAACGCCAGATGAAATCGTACCGAAAGCCTGCTTTGAAGCTATTCCAAGATAGCGCCACGATGTCCCCGAATCTGCCCCGGTCAACGCTACCTTATACCAGTGCGATTCCGGATGGTCTTGGTTATAAAGATTCTTCCCGCAATTTGGCGATTGTCGCCGCGGACAATTGGGACGGGCTTGTGCCGAAGCGCGCAGTCACGTAGTTGGAGAGACTGGCAATTTCCTCATCGCTGTAGGCGGCTCCAAAGGCGGGCATGTCTGCCGTGTCGCCGGCGACATGCCGC
>Ga0193728_1001918_pt1 | contig 10770 bp, 8 predicted proteins | sample U1c1metaG_FD_143037 | JGI IMG/M metagenome (GOLD analysis project Ga0193728, IMG submission 143037) | Soil microbial communities from a riparian zone of the East river system, Colorado, United States - U1c1 | ecosystem: Environmental > Terrestrial > Soil > Riparian zone | place: USA: East River... | reverse complement strand
AGAGCAAACTCGGCAAATCCGCGGAGCTGATGATCGGCAAAGACCTAGTACAAGCCGTGCTGACTGGCGGCTACCCCGAAATGCTGCGGCGCGAAGATCCAAAGCGACGCCAGACATGGGCACGCGACTATGTAAGAGCCATCGTGCAGCGGGATGTGCGCGAGATTGTCGACGTTGAAAAGCTCGACCAAATGCCGAGGCTGCTGCAGGTTCTCGCCCACCGCTCTGGCCAACTCACCAATTTCACGCAGATGGGAGGCCAAGTTGGATTTGACGACAAAACCACTAGGAAGTATGTCTCTATTCTGGAGCAATTGTTTCTCGTTCGTCGGTTGGAACCGTGGTTTCGGAACCAACTGAAGCGTTTAGTAAAGACGCCCAAACTGCATTTCCTTGATTCCGGCCTGCTCGGCGCCCTCTTGGGTGCCACCGCAGAGCGGATTGCGAAAGACCGTTCGATCTTCGGACCGTTTCTGGAGACATTTGTTTTCGCTGAGGTGTTGAAACAGGCATCTTGGTTTGGTGAGAGCTGCGCTTTGTACCACTACCGGGACAAAGATCAGGGCGAGGTTGACCTTGTGATTGAAACGGGAAGTGGCGCATTGGTGGGTATCGAAGTCAAGGCGAGCGCGACCGTGCATGCGGGTGACTTCAAGGGTCTCCGGAAACTGGCGGACGCCTGCGGGGATGACTTCAAGCTGGGAGTGGTTCTCTACGATGGTGGAAGACCGGTTCCCTTCGGCGACCGTCTTTTTGCTGCGCCAATGTCTTGTTTGTGGGGGTGACTCGATTTTCGCCGTCTTCGGGCGCATCAGTGGATGCAGGTGTTGCAATACGTCATTACATACCAGGAAGTGATGACGGTTTAGATTTCAATTGATATTTAGCCTGCAGAAGGAACCCACGTCAGACAAGTAACACTGGATTGATAATACAGCTTTTTTAAAAATCACAGTGTCTGTAACTAATTGATAATACAAGACATGGTGGAGGCGGCGGGAGTCGAACCCGCGTCCGAAAATATTACTGGTCAAGAGACTACATGCTTATTCGCGTTCATGCCCCAGGCCTTCAGCGTTGCCGCCTAGCCCAAGACGTTCGCGACCGCCGCTCAGAACGGACAAGAAACGGTTGCCGCTAGCCTGAGATCTTAACCTCCCGGCCCAGACGTAGCCGAGAAGAGCAGCCCGCTGTGTGACGTCCGCTCGCAGCCCACGGGCAAAGCTGCGGAAGACGGCAACTTAATTAATTAAGCTGCGTATGCCATTTCTTGATTGGCAATTATCATTGTGCACGCGATTACGGGTGTGTGCACCCCGGCATGCCTCTTGGCCGCAAGCATCTCCGTCGAAACCGTGACGCCCCCATTTCGGGATGGACCATTCAAAGAACTGCTTCCAATCTAGGTTCAGCCAGAAGGGAAGTCAACGTACTAAAGGGTTAGATGCCACTGGGTGCCGCGCGGAACCAGACATCAGCGGTTGGCCAGTGTGGCGATGTCGCCCAGTCCAAGCAACTTGATATCCGCGCTCGCCAGCGTCAATCCGAATACTTTGGCTGTAGCCGCAAGAAAAACGATCAGCAGGGTCGCGATTTTCCCATGACAACTGCTGTGCCGCCATCGCCACCTCGTGCGTAAATGGCGCCTCGCGAAACGGGGCCCAGAAATGCGCCGCGCTTGACCGGATCCGATCCATCCGGAGCGGGACGAAAATGCTTATCGTAAGCTCGAAAACCACTCGCGTTGCCCCCTGCCAACCGCTCCGTTATGATTGGGGCATGAGTTTTGGCGACACCGCTTTCATTTTCGTCCTGGCCCTACTGATCTTTGGCCCCAAGAAGTTGCCGGAGATCGCCCGCCAGGTTGGAAAAGCGCTCAACGAGTTCAAGCGCGCGAGCAACGAATTCAAGGCCCAGATCCAATCCGAAATCGATCAGCTCGAAGTGCAGGAAAAGCAGAAGAAGGCGCAAGAAGAGCTGAAGACTCTTCCCCCCGCCGAGCCACCGCCCGGCGCCGTCCATTCCTCATACATGTCGCCTCAGCACGAAATGTCGCCCGCGGCAGAGAGTTCGCCTGAGTCAGAAAATTCAGAGCACCCGCCGGTTCCCACAGACACCGTGAATCCTCCTGTCCACGACACCACCAATGCCTGACACCGTCGCCGAGGTGCGTTCCGCAGACTCCGATCAGGAAGCCATGCCCGCCATGAGCTTCCTCGAGCATCTTGACGAACTCCGCAAGCGGATTTTTCACTCCCTGGTAGCGGTGGCGGCAGGCGCCGTAGTCTCCTGGTTTTATCGTGAGGCGCTGGTGGGATACATGCAGAGGCCCATCGTGCAGGTTCTGAGAAGCTATCACCTGCCCGAACAGCTGGTTTATCTGAACCCCACCGAACCCTTCAATCTTTACTTGAAGGTGTCCATCCTGGCGGGTCTGTTTCTGACCTCTCCCTACGTGCTCTACCAGGTGTGGCTGTTCATTTCTCCAGGGCTTTATCGCCGTGAAAAGCGGTACGTCGGGCCTTTTCTATTTTCAACCGTTTTTTTGTTTACCGCCGGCGGCTATTTCGGATATCGCATCGTGTATCCCCAGGCACTCGCCTTCCTGATCCACCTGGGCAGGCAGTTTATGCCCATGATCACGATTCACGAATACACTGATCTATTCCTGGCCGTGATTCTTGGTTTGGGCCTGATTTTCGAGATGCCGATCCTGGTTTTCTTCTTGGCTTTGATGGGCGTGGTCAGTGCCGGCTGGATGTGGCGCAACATCCGCTACGCGATCCTGGGAATTTTTATTGTCGCCGGAGCATTGGCCCCCACTCCAGACATTTACAGCATGTGCGTGTTCGCTGCTCCTATGTTGGCGCTGTACGCATTGAGTATCGGAATCGCCTGGTTCGTGCATCCAACGCAGAGAAAAGCGCGTGAAGAGCGCCGCGCGCAAACATAGTTGGGTGGAGCAGGCCTTCCCGGCCTGCATAGTGGGAGAGCAGACTACGGGCTTCAGCCCCTGAGGTACTTCGCGTGGCGCCGGCGAGGCCATGTTCCTCGCGGCTTACTGGAAACGGATTCTAGAAAAATGAAGACTCTCACCACATTCCTCGCCTGCTTCCTAATCACTGCCTACGCCCACGGCGCGCCTGCCACCCCGGCCCCAAATCCAACTCCCGCCGCCACCCAAGCTCCGCTCCCCGACACCCCTCCTACGTTCAATGCCAGCCGCGCCATGCAATACGTGAAAGAGATTGTCGCCTTCGGCCCCCGCCCCATCGGAAGCGAGAACCATAGGAAGGTTGAGAACTACATCCTCTCGCACCTCAAAGGCGATACCGTCGAGCAAGACAATTTCGAGATCACCGCGTCGGAAGGGAAGTTCCCAGTTCATAACATCATCGCAAAATTCCCCGGCGGCCGAGACGGCATCATCGTAATCGCCAGCCATTACGACACCAACTGGCCGCTGCGGAATATCAAGTACGTCGGCGCCAACGACGGAGTTTCCTCCAGCGCCCTGCTGCTCGAAATCGCCAACGAACTCCGCGGCACCAAGCGCGAAGGCTACAGCGTCTGGCTATTGTGGGACGACGCCGAAGAATCCATGAAACTCCCCTGGAACGATCCCGAAAGCCTCTACGGCGTCCGCCACCTCGCCCAGAAATGGCAAGACGATGGCACACTCAAGAAGGTCAAAGCCTTTCTGCTCGAGGACATGATCGGGGACGCCAATCTGAACGTTGATCGAGATCAGCAGTCAACCGCATGGCTGGAAGATCTCATCTATCAAGCCGCAACTCGTGTCGGATATCAGTCGCATTTCTTCGCACGCGCAATCTATGAGACCGACGACCATGTGCCCTTTCTGCAACGCGGCGTCCCGGCTGCCGATCTGATCGATGCCGACTACGGCTACAACAACGTCTTCTGGCACACAACCGAAGACACAGTGGACAAGCTCAGCCCCAAAAGCTTGGCTATCGTAGGCACAGTAACCCTAGAAACCGTCCGCCTCTTGGATCAAAAATAACTTGGCGAGCGACGAAAAATAGATTGTGGAGCGACCGGGGTCCCGCCCGCCCCCGCCAGCGAAAAGGAACGAGCTTTCTCTTTCCATGATTTTCATTTCTAATTCGGCCAGCACTCGAAACCACTCGTGAACCCCCTAGTCTGGATTCTCTTCAACGTCTTCGTAGCCGCGCTGCTGGCGCTCGACCTGGGCGTCTTCCACCGGCGCGCTCAGCCCCTCAAGCTGCGCCAAGCGCTCCTCTGGAGCGGCCTGTGGATCGCTCTCGCCGCAGCCTTCGCCGCTCTACTCTACCTCTGGCAAGGACACACCGCCGCCCTGGAATTTTCCACCGGATACGTCATCGAGCTCTCCCTCAGCGCCGACAACCTTTTTATCTTTCTCCTGATCTTCCGCTACTTCCAACTCCCCGAGCCGCAGCAATATCGGGTCCTGTTCTGGGGAGTCATCGGCGCCATCGTCATGCGCGCCGCCTTCATCTTCGCTGGGGTCGGATTGATCCGAAGATTCCACTGGGTGATTTATTTCTTCGGGCTGTTTCTTATCTACACCGGCCTACGCCTGCTGTTCCAGCGCGGAGCCAAGGTCCATCCCGACAAAAACCCCGTACTCCGCATGTTTCGCCGCATCATCCCGATCACCGACGACGCTACGGGTAAGTTCTTCGTCCGCCGCGACAGACTCTATGCCACACCCCTGCTCTTGGTCCTGATGTTCATCGAAACCACGGACTTGATCTTCGCCATAGACTCCATCCCCGCTGTCCTCGCCATCACCCTGAATACTTTCATCGTCTATACCTCAAACATCTTCGCCATCCTCGGCCTGCGCTCGCTCTTCTTCGCCCTCTCCTCGCTGATGGATGCCTTCAAGTACTTGCACTACGGAATCTCATGCCTGCTGATCTTCGTGGGATTCAAAATGCTCGTCTCGCACTACTACGTGATCCGCACGGACGTGTCGCTAGGAATCATCGCCGGGATCCTGCTGCTAACGATTGCGGCTTCAGTCCTGCACCGCAAATATCCCACCGCCAGCACCTGAGAGCGGCTGTCCCGAACCACCTGTTCCGAACCCACATCCCGAGCCTCATCCCGATTCGCACATCATCCGCGAAGCGGCGAAAGAATACAGCCCACAGCCTGCCCTGAGCTTGTCGAAGGGGCGCAAGCCGTAGGTAGTTGTGAGCAAGGGACGCCAGCCCTGAAGGGGCGAAAGACCCTACAAGAGACACAAAAAAAGGCCGGAGGCTTGACGGGAGCCGACGGCAGAACGCAGGGCTGACGCGGGATCCAGAGCCTATTGATCCCAGCGAACCGGGAACCAGATCGGCGTCTGAAGGGGCCCTCAGCGGCTCCAGAAACCACTTGGGTGGGCAGGACAATGCGCGGCCGGTCGTTGTTGTTGATGTGGCGATTACGCGAGCGCCATATTCAGATTCTCAATCGCCTCGTCGATCTCGGCTGTGTTCTTGTAGCCGACGGTCACGCTATCGACACCGGCATTCCTGAACGCGAACTTCATCGCCGCCCGCCGGTCCTCACGGTTGAACGTGCCTTCGCCAATGAGCTTCATGGAAATTACACCCATTCCTTCTTTTCGAACTTCTTTTACGTGCTCGACAACTTCGGGGACATTCCCTAACGCTTGGGTGGCGTAGTCCTCGGCATCCATGCTCTTGCCCTTGTGATTCACCCGGATCATGGCGATGTCGAGCCACTTGTTCCCCGGGACTCGGCGCAGCGCGGGCAAGCCGTGGACCGACGCGCCGTGACTGACCACAACCTTCTTCGATTCGGCTTCCAGAATCGCATCCTGCCAGCGGCGGGTGTCGGCCGGCCAGGTCGCGGTATGTTGCCAGTGCAGCAACATGATGTCGAAATAGTCCGTATTCGCCAGCGTGCGCAACGCGTCGAATTTCTGTTGCGGACTCACGCCATCACGAGTCGTCACCTTGGACATCAGTTGATAACTCTCTCGCGGAATACCCTTTAGAGCGATGCCCAGCATCTTGTGCATCTCACCGTAAGATTCGGCGGTTTCGAAGAAACGAATGCCACGATCGTAGGCATAGCGCACCAGCCGCGTAAACCCGTCCTGTCCCAGATCGCGCTGCACCTGGCCGCTGAAGCTGCCTGTACCAAAAGCAAGCCGCGTTACTTTCACCCCAGATCTTCCCAGCGTCACGAAGTCAGTTGCTGTCTGTTGCTGTGCAAGCAGGGGAAGACTTCCCGTGACCGCAATCGCTCCGGCTGCAAGTCCGGTTTTTAGGAATTCACGTCTGGTGAAATTGGACATGTAATCCTCCACGAGCCCCGAATAAGCGAAATGTTACCAGAACTCCTGAGCAGACCCTCGGCGCGTCTTTGGAGTCTAGAGGCGATTTTCGATACCGTCGCGGTCCCTTCCGGTTTTTTTTCGCCAGCCAACACCTATAAGCTGCCCCAGAACTGCCAGAGATTCGGTCAATGAGCGCTGCTATGAGAAGGTCATAAAAGTCAAGGCCGACGTGGCAACGCTTTTCCGCTTGCACATCACTCAGGGGGTCGGAGGAGCCTGCTGGGCATAGATCGGCAGTAGGCCAGCCAAGACGCACGCAGCAGCGATCTGCGCCAGGGGATAGCGCATGGCGGCATTATACGCAACGTCGAATGACGTTATCGGCGATAACACATCGACAATTGGCCCAACCGTCACCAAGTCTCTCCGTGGCAAACTCACCCGAATTAGTTCCGGCTTCGAGGTGGAGCCTCGTGGGTGCCGCCTACTCGAACCTTATCCCCTCCCCCACCGCCACCGAATGCTTCTTAAACTTCACATCATTATGGTCAGGATAATCCGTCCGATAATGCGCCCCCCGGCTCTCTTCCCGCGCCAGCGCCGACCGCGCCACCAGCAGCCCTGCAATCTGCAAATTCCGCGCCTCGTATTCTCGGCGGCTGCGCGGTTTCGAAATCTGCAGTCCAATCTCTTCCAGACGCGAGATGGCCTGCTTCAGCCCGATCCCCGTCCGCACGATGCCGACATCTTTCCACATGAGCTCCTGAAGCTGCCCAACCGCAGCCTCCACCGGCGCCGGAACCGGCCCATTCGAATACGCAGCCGGGGGAAGCGTCTTCGTCCTCTGCGGATGCGCTTTCAGTTCGTCCCGCATTTTCATTCCCGCCCGTGCCCCGAACACCAGTCCTTCCAGTAGGGAATTACTAGCTAAGCGATTCGCTCCATGTACTCCCACGCCCGCTGCTTCTCCTGCAGCGTAGAGTCCCGGCAGGCTTCCGCGCCCATGCAGATCGGTACGCACCCCTCCCATAGCGTAGTGCGCCGCCGGGCGAATCGGAATGAATTCACTGGTAATGTCAATGTTGTATTTCATGCAAGTGGAATAAATCCGCGGAAAGCGCTGCCGAATGTGCGCGGCGTCAAGATCGGTGAGGTCCAGATAAACCACCGGATCCTTCGCCCGGCTGCGTTCCAGCTCATGCATGATGGCGCGCGCCACCACATCGCGCGGCGCCAGTTCGCCCATCGGATGATACTTAGGCATGAAGCGCGTCATCTCCAAATTACGCAGATGTGCCCCCTCGCCGCGCAGTGCCTCGGAAAGCAAGAATCGTGGCGCCTTCTTCAAATACAGCGCCGTAGGATGAAATTGAATGAACTCCAGATCGGTGACTTCCGCCCCGGCCCGATACGCCATGGCCACGCCGTCCCCCGTGGCAACCGGAGGATTTGTCGTGTTGAGGTAAAGCTGCCCCATGCCGCCCGTAGCCAGCAGCACTGCCGAAGCGCTGATGCTGCTTAGTTCGCCGCGCTCGTTGATTACTCGAACGCCGCAAACTCGCCCGTCATGAATCTCAAGGTCGGTTGAGAACTCAAACTCTCGCACCGAAATCTCAGGCAGTGTCTTGGCCTTCGCATACAGCGCTCGCAGAATTTCGCGTCCGGTGGAATCACCATGCGCGTGAAGAATCCGATTGCGGCTGTGCGCGCCTTCGCGTCCGAATGTCAATTTGGTGCCGTCGCGGTCGAACTCCGTCCCCCACGCAATCAACTCTTCAATGCGTTCAGGAGCGTCCTCTACCAGCACCCTAGCCGCATCTGGATTGCAGAGCCCATCGCCGGCAGTGAGCGTATCCTGCAAGTGCAGGCTGATTTCGTCTTCGTCACTGAGGGCAGCCGCGATTCCGCCTTGCGCCAGTTGCGTGCTCGAGTCCGTGACCTCGCGCTTGGCCAGCACCAGCACCCGTCCGGCGGGCGCCAATTCAATGGCGGCGCGCAATCCTGCGACTCCCGCGCCAATCACGAGAAAATCAGTTTCCGATGGAACGGCTGGCATTGAGGGAATGGTATCACCGCAAATTGCCGTTGTTCCAGCAAACACGTGTTCTGGGGGTGGATTCGCTCAATCTCGCACCAGGCGCATGTTGAGCTGAGGGCTGATAGCTGACGCTGACAGCTTGTTATGATGATTCGACCATGGTCCGCATCCCCGTTAAGACCGCATCGACGAGCTACGAAGCCATAATCGAGCACGGCCTGCTCTCGCGCGCGGGCGAAATCCTCAAACAACTATTCGGCGGAGTTCCACCTTTATTCATTGTGACCGTCGCTCCAGTCCGCCGCCGCTGGGGAAAACACTTGCTGCGCTCGCTGCAGTCCGCCGGATTTGCTCCCCAGTTCATCGAGATGCGCGACGGCGAACGCTTCAAACGACTCTCCACCATCGAGGCGCTGTCGGAGAAGCTCTTAAAACTCGGTGCGGACCGCAAAGCCGTCGTACTCGCTTTCGGAGGTGGCGTAGTTGGCGATGTTGCTGGCATGCTGGCCTCGGTCTATATGCGAGGCGTGAAGCTGGTGCAGATACCTACAACTGTCCAAGCCCAGCTCGATGCTGCAATCGGCGGCAAGACTGGAGTCAACCTGCGGGCAGGGAAGAATCTGGTAGGCACTTTCTACCAGCCGCAAATTGTTCTGATTGACCCCGTAACGCTTTCCACTCTCCCAGCGCGCGAGTTCCGCGCCGGAATGTACGAGGCCCTGAAGGCCGGGGTGATCGGCAATCCAGAATTATTTTCCCGACTGGAAAAGTCATCGATTTCAACTCTGCGCAAAAATAAAGAGAAAGACTTCCTGACCTGGGTCCTTGCCGAATCCGTACGCCTCAAAGTACAGGTTGTATCCGCCGACGAAAAAGAAGGCGACCTTCGCCGCGTCCTGAATTTCGGCCACACCATCGGCCACGCGCTCGAAGCAGCAACCGCCTACCGCCGTTTCCTGCACGGAGAAGCTGTAGCCTGGGGAATGATCGCCGCCACGAAGATATCCGCCCAGATCGGTTTGTGCGAAAGCGCCGTCTATGACCGCATTGTGCACGCGACTAGGGCTTGGGGACCGCTTCCCAAAGTCAACGTCTCTACGGCAAAGGCATTGAAGCTGATGCAGTCCGACAAGAAAACCGAAGCCGGAGCCATACACTTTGTACTTCCCAAGGAAATCGGAAAAGTAGAAATCGTGAAGAACATTCCCGAGCGCGCGATCGCAGCCGCCATGGCGGAAATCAGGCAGGCATAGCGTGGGTGAATCCGAAGTGAAAGAAATTCCGAAGCCGATCACAAACGATCCAGTCCTCGGAGCTGCCCCCGAAGGCGCAACCGACCGCGAGTCCGCATCCCGCGCCGTTCGCGAGATGTTCACCGCTATTGCTCCGCGCTATGACCTGCTCAACCATTTGCTTTCCGCCAATGTTGACAAACTCTGGTGGCGCCGCACCGCCCGCACGTTTACCAAGATTCTGTCGCAGCCAAATGCTCAGGTCCTCGATCTCTGCTGTGGCACTGGCGATATGGCTTTTGCTCTGCACCGTGAAGCGACAGATGCTCGCATCACCGGCGCCGATTTCTCCCACGCCATGCTAGTGCGCGCCTCCGCCAAATCGTCCACCGATCTCTCGACTAAAGATCGCTCCGTGGAATGGATCGAGGCCGACGCTCTCCAGCTCCCATTCCCCGATCAGAGCTTCCATCTAGTGACCTCAGCTTTCGGCTTCCGTAATCTCGCCGACTACGACGCCGGCCTCCGCGAAATCCGGCGCGTCCTTCGCCCCGGAGGCGAGTACGGCATTTTGGAATTCAGCGAACCCGAAGGAATGATGGGGAAGGTTTACAACCTGTATTTCAAATCCATCTTGCCGAGAATTGGCCGATTGATTTCAGGCGCCCAGAACGCATACTCCTATTTGCCGGCTTCGGTCGAACGCTTTCCCGCTCCCGCAGAAATGCTCGTGAGAATGCAGGCCACTGGCTTCCGCGAGGTCTCGTGGACTCCCTATACCTTTGGTATCGCCGGCCTCTTCCGCGGCAAGTGCTGACTGCCGTCAGTGTCGAGTCCACAGACTCTAGGTGTGTGCTGCCGCGGACGTTTCCTTCTTGAAGCATTCCGCAAACGCTTCCGCAATCGGATAGCGAATCACGTTCCTATATTCGACCCCCAAAAACTCCGCCAGCCGGGCAGTGTCCATCATTGTCTCCGAGGTCATGTAAGGGGCCACGTCCGGCGGGATGGTGGAAATCTTTGCCGTCCATAAAAACTGCAGCACCAGCTTGAAAAGCTGTTCCGTCGGCACCTGTACCAGTTTGCCGTTCGCTACTCCAATGCATTGCTCGTAGGTCATCGGCCCGCCGCGCCCCGCCACATTCAAGATGGTCAGGCGCTGCGCTTCTGGTTCGGTCTTGTGCAGGATATGTGCG
>Ga0193728_1001917_pt1 | contig 10775 bp, 9 predicted proteins | sample U1c1metaG_FD_143037 | JGI IMG/M metagenome (GOLD analysis project Ga0193728, IMG submission 143037) | Soil microbial communities from a riparian zone of the East river system, Colorado, United States - U1c1 | ecosystem: Environmental > Terrestrial > Soil > Riparian zone | place: USA: East River... | reverse complement strand
GCCATTGAGTTTTTGAGTCAGGACCGCCCTGCCGTGCGGCGTCTTTTCGTGCTCGGCACCTCGAGCCTGCAGCAGGAAATCGCGCAAGCCGGTTTTGTGCTCACAGCGGACAACGCCACCGACGAGCCCGACGCCGTGCTGGTGGGATTCGATACCAGCCTGATCTTCTCGCGCCTTTGTCGCGCTGCTTATTGGCTCAAACAAGGCAAGCAATTCATCGCCACCCATCCCGACCGCGCGTGCCCAACCGATGAACCGACCGTGCTGGTGGATTGCGGCTCCATTTGCGCGGCGCTGGAAAAAGCGACCGGGCGAGCCCCCGATACTGTGCTGGGAAAACCCGACCCGCGAATGCTCAGCGGCATTTTGCGGCGGCATTCGCTTGAGCCGAAACAGCTCGCCATGGTGGGGGACCGCCTTTACACGGACATGGCCATGGCGCGCGATGCCGGCGCACTCGGAGTGCTGGTGCTCACCGGTGAGGCTTCCGGGGCGGAGGCCGCCCGTCATCCCGCGGCGCCGGACCTTGTGGTGGCGGACCTTGCGGAGTTCGGCGAGCAACTGCGCGCCGCCCGAGCTGAGGCCATATCAGCGTGAGCACGACCGGGGCGCAACTTCCGCTTCCTCAGCAACGCCAAGCGATCCAATCCCTGATCGAATCGCCCCTGGACGTCCTGATCATCGGCGGAGGCATTGTCGGCTCGGGCATTGCGCGCGATGCCGCCATGCGCGGGTTGCGAGCCGGTTTGGTCGAGCAGCACGATTTTGCCTTTGGAACGAGCAGCCGATCCAGCCGATTGCTCCATGGCGGGCTGCGTTACCTGGCGCAAGGACGCCTGGGACTGGTCCGCCAGGCCAGCATCGAAAAGAAGATCCTGCACCGAATTGCGCCCCACCTGGCGGAGCCGTTGCCGTTCATTTTTCCGGCATACCGGGGCAATCCGGATTGGGTGCTCTGGCAATTGAAAATCGGCGTTAAGATCTACGACTTGCTCTGTGGCGGACGCAATCTCGGACAGTCCACGTGGCTGAGTCCCGAAGCAGCCGCAAAAAAAGTCCCGGCGTTGAAGACCGACCACCTCAAAGGGGCGGTGAGGTATTACGACGCCCTCACCAATGATGCCCGGTTAACGCTCGATACGCTTCGCTCGGCGGCACGAAGCGGCGGCACCATGGTCAGCTATTGCCGTTTCAAAAACGCGACCCGGGCTGAGCTATGGAAATGCGAACTCGAGGATGCGCTGACCGGTAAACCGATCACCGTCAACGCTCGCACGGTGGTGAATGCAACCGGCCCCTGGGCCGCCGGCATCCCTCACAGCCTCGTGCGTTTGCACCTCACGAAAGGAGTTCATCTCGTGGTCGAACGCTCACGCGTTCCGGTTTCTGAGACCGTGGTGATGACCGAGGGTAAACGCATTCTTTTTGCCATCCCCTGGGGCGAGCGGACGATTCTCGGCACCAGCGATACCGATTACCAGGGGTCGCTGGATAACGTCCGCGCCGAAGCAGCGGACATCAAGTACGTGCTCGGTGTGGTTAACCAGTTTTTCCCCAGGGCGAATTTGAGCGAGGCCGATTTGCTCAGCACCTGGGCCGGGCTGCGCCCGCTCATCGCCGACACGCATGGCAAGCCCTCGGAAATATCGCGCTCGCACGAAATCCGCAATCCCGAACCTGGCTGGTGGGATGTGGCGGGCGGCAAACTTACTACCTATCGCCTGATGGCGGAAGAAACGGTTGACCAGGTCGCGAACAGGTTGAAATCGCTAACCGGGCTAAAGGGCAAAATCGCTTCGTGCCGCACGGCGCAAGAACCGTTGTTGCCGCCGGCTGACACCGAAGGCGTCAGCGGAATTTTGCCGCCAGCTTTCACCAGGCAGGCTGTCGAGCACTATGTTGCCAATGAATGGGCCGTGCATCTCGATGACGTAATGGTCCGCCGCACAAACTGGCAGCACTATTTCCCCGACGCTCGGGCAAGGGCCGCGCAGGTCGCCGAATGGATGGGCGCTCTGCGGGGTTGGTCCGAAACCGTCCGGGTGGCGGAGCTGCAGCGTTACGAGGAAGCCACGGGTTGGAGGAAGGAAAGACCCGTGGCGGGGCCCAAAACCAGCCCTGTTTCACGGGGGTGAAGCTTATAGCAAGCGGCGAACATCCACCGCTTCCATCCCCGCGGCGCGGATCGCTTGCATTCCAAGATCGGTATCTTCGTAAGCACGGCAGAAGCGGGGAGCGACTCCAATGCGCCGCGCCGCTTCGATAAAGATATCGGGCTCAGGTTTTTGCTTCGCGACATCTTCGCTGGTGACGATCGCCTTAAACAAATGTCGAATGCCTAAATGGTCGAGCACCTGCTCGATGATGACTCTGGTTCCTCCCGAAGCCACCGCCAGCGGAATCCTGCCGTAATTTTCCCGGGCGATGCCCACCACCGTGTTAATCGGTTCCACCTGGGCAATGAGCGGGCGGTACTCCGCTTCTTTCTCTCGGGCGACGGCAAGATGATCAAGGGGAATCCCCTGCTCCTGGCTCAACATTTTCAGGATGTCACGTGAGGGCACGCCGCCCAGCGCGTAAAAACGTTCCTCCGGCAAATGCAACCGATGGCGCTCCGTGATTACCTGCCAGGCCCGCCAATGCAGCGGCATGGTGTCCGCCAGGGTCCCGTCACAATCAAAAATGATCCCCCTGGGTGAATGGTTGTTGGTCGTGTCCATTAAACTTTCAACGCCGCAAGCCTCTCCTCCACGTCATGGCTCATCAGAGGCTCGATCACAGGGTCGATATCTCCCTCCAGCACGAACGGCAGGTTATAAAGGGTCAGCTCGATGCGATGATCGGTGACGCGATTTTGAGGAAAATTATAGGTGCGAATGCGCTCGTTGCGTTCGCCGGTTCCAACCTGCGCCTTCCGTTGGGCGGCGTATTTCGCGTTTTCTTCCGCCACTTTGCGCTCCAGCAATCGCGAGCGCAACACCGTCAACGCGCGCGCCTTGTTTTTCTGCTGGGACCGTTGATCCGCGCAGCGGACGATCAAGCCGCTCGGCTTGTGAATAATTTGCACCGCGGAATCGGTTGTGTTGACCCCTTGCCCGCCCGGACCGGACGCGCGGCAAACAGTGATGTCCATGTCCTCCGCCTTGAGTTCCACATCCACCTCTTCCGCTTCCGGAAGCACGGCCACGGTGCAGGTGCTGGTGTGAATGCGCCCCTGCGCCTCGGTAGCAGGGACACGCTGTACCCGGTGCACGCCGCTTTCGTATTTGAGCCGTTTATAGACGTCGGTGCCATTGACCTGGAAGACTACTTCTTTGTAGCCGCCCAAATCCGAATGGCTGGAGTCGAGGTTTTCCACTTTCCAACCCTGGTCTTCCGCATAACGAGTGTACATGCGATAAAGATCCGCCGCGAACAGCGCCGATTCCTGGCCGCCCGCGCCTGCGCGGATTTCAATTATGGTATTGCGCGAGTCAGCGGGGTCCGGCGGCAATATCCCGCGTTGGATTTCGAGGGCCAGCCGCTTTTCCTCGGCTTCCAGACCCGCGATTTCCTCCCGGGCCATTTGGGCCAGTTCGGAATCCGACGGTTCGCCGTTTATCAGGGCGCGGTTCTCGGCCAGATGGGCGACCGTTTTGAGGTAGGCTTGTCCGTGGCCCGCCAATTCTTTCAAGCGGGCATATTCTTTGGATAATTCCTGGGCGCGCTGCGGATTATCGAACGCTTTGGGGTCGCTCAAAGCGGCTTCGACCTCCGCGAAACGGCGGGAGAATTTCTCGATTTGTGGGCGCAAGTCCATTGGCCGGGAGCCAAAAGCAATCCGCCCGTACGATCCTCGGACCGTGCGGGCGGATAAGCAAGAGGAGAGCTACTTCTTTTTCTTTTTCGGCAAGGCGGCGGCGGCCTGCGCTGCCTGCGTTTTGGCCATGCGCTGTTGGAATTTGTCCACGCGTCCAGCGGTATCCACGAACTTCTGCTGGCCGGTATAAAACGGATGGCACACGTTGCAAATACCCACGATGACTACCGCCTTGGTGGAGCGGGTCTTAATCACGTTGCCGCAGGCGCAACGGATTTCCGCATCCACATACTTCGGATGTATTTCTGCTTTCATAAAAGGCTGGAAAAAATACCACCGTCCTGCCGAATGGCAAGGCGCAATTTCAAGCCTTTTGGTGTGCAGACCTAGAACCGCTCGGAGGTTTCTGCTATTTCGGGGCGGGGGCGCCTTCGACCACCGGCTGAGTGACGTCTGAATACAGAGTTTCGATCCACTTGTCGGCCTTGATAAAGCCTTTGCCGAGGTCGTCGTATTTGGCCAACAGATGGTCGCTTTTCATCTCATCAGCGGTTTTGCCTTCTTTGACCGCGGCAGCAACCAACGCCCGTGTTTCCTTGAGCATGGCAATGAATTTTCGGACATCGGCCGGGGTGGACACGGCGCCATGGCCGGGAATGATCTTTACGTCCTGGGGAACCATCCCCAGGGCCTTTTCCAAGCCGGCGATCATGCCACTGACGCTGCCGCCATTGGCAACATCAACGAACGGGAATCCGTAGGTGACGAAGTCGTCGCCCATATGGAGCACGTTTGATTCCTGGAAATAGATAACTGCATCGCCATCAGTGTGGCCGTGGGGCAGGTGAATCGCGCGGATATCCTCACCGTTCAAATGGACAGTGGCGCGATCATTGAACGTTACCACGGGCAAAGCTTCGCGCGGGGAAGGTTTGACCGGACCTCCCAGGACGGCGCCGCCTTCCTTTAATCGTTTGCGGACATTTTCGTGGGCGATAATGGTGGCTTCGGAGCTGAATTCCGCGTTGCCGCCGGTGTGGTCGCCGTGAAAATGGGTGTTGAGGACGAACTTGAGCGGCTTATCGGTGATGTTCTTCAGCGCGGCTTTGATCTTCGGGGCGAGCGGCGCAAATTCATCATCCACGATAACGATGCCGTCCTCGCCAACGGACACGCCGATGTTTCCGCCGGAGCCTTCAAGCATATAAACGTGACCGGAGACTTTGGTGACTTTGATTTCAACCTTGCTGAAGTCCTGTTGTGCCTGGGCCGGCTGATGATTTGCGACCACAAGCATCGCCGCGATGGTACCGAAATAAAACGAGAGTCGAAGTTTCATGAGGAAGACAATCAGACCGAATCGAGCTTTCACGCGTTTTGCATCGAGCGTAAAATCTTCAGGCCGAAGCGTTCGTCGGGCGACAGAACTCGTCCGTGGGCTTTGAGCTCGCGGAGTGCCGAGAGTGTCATGCAAAAATCAACGGCGCTTAGCGGGCGGCCGCGGACAACTCGCTCGTGCCAGCGCTTGGAATCCGTGATTTCTTCGAGCTCATCGCTTGAGCCCGGATAAAACGAAACGAGCCAGTCATCACGCCGCACGTAACCATCGGCTGCCGTTTTGGGTTCGAGCCAGGCGTCGCATAACTGGATGCAGATCGAGCGCCCGCCATTCTGGCCGAGGCGATAAAAAGCCAGCCGCGCGTCCATTTCCGCGAAATGGTGGTACGTGGCTTTCGCGGCGTCCGGCGGATGCGGAGTGAATTGGGTTTGAAACCCGAGCTTGACGCCTGCGGGCGCGTGGGCATCCCGCTCGAAGCAGAGGTTCTCCTCCAGAATCCATACCAAATCGGTCGAAGCGCCTTTTTGTTTAAGCAGGTCTTTCCAAACCGACAAAACATCCTCGAAGGGCGGCCGATGATAACGGCTAGTGGTTGCCATAAGCCTCATTAGGCAGGGTTTTCCCTGAGCCAGTCAATAAAAAGCGCAATGCCGCGCTCGATTCTCACCGTCGGGTTATAGCCCAGCTTTTCTTTGGCTTTCGAAATGTCCGCGCAAGTGAAGGGCACATCCCCGGGTTGCGCTGGTTTCGGGTCGAGAATCGCCTTTTTGCCGAGCGCTCCCTCCAGCAGCTTGATCAACCGGCTCAATTTCACGGTCTCCGATTCACCGAGGTTGAAGATCTCGAATCCAAATTCTTTCTCCGTGCAGGCCATCACGCCGTCCACGATATCGCTGATGTAAGTATAATCCCGCGCGCTCGAACCGTCACCAAACACCGGAATTGGCAGGCCTGCCGTGATAAGGCTGGCGAACTTGCGGATCGCCAGGTCGGGCCGTTGACGCGGGCCATAGACGGTGAAGAAACGGAGCATGACCACGTCCAGGCCGTAAACGTGATGATAAACGTGGCCGAGCGCCTCGCAGGCGAGTTTACTCGCCGCGTACGGTGAAATGGCGGAGAAGATCGGGTCGCTTTCCGAAAAAGGCATCTTTGAATTCACACCGTAAACCGACGAGGAAGACGCAATGATCAGCTTATTAACGCCGTGCAGCCGCGCCGCCTCCAACACGTTGACGGTGCCTTCCACATTGACGCGCTGGTAAAGGGCGGGTTGTTCCAGGCTCGGACGCACCCCAGCGCGCGCCGCCAGGTGAATGATCTGATCGAATTTCACCTCGTTTAACAAACCGGCCAGGGCGTCTGTATCGGCCAGGTCGCCGCGCACAAATTCGAACGGTTGCGTCCGTGATTGGATTTCCCGCAGGTTGCGCCGCTTCAGTTCCGGGTCATAAAAGGAATTCAAGTCGTCGAAGGCCCAGACTGAATGACCGGCAGCCAAAAGCCGCTCGCACAGGTGCGAGCCGATGAAACCTGCGCCACCGGTTACCAGGAATTTCACCGGCGGACGATAGCAAGGGCGAAGATGGGTTGGAAGTTCGAATTCCAACTGGGGCATTTATCGAGCGTCGCGAGTGACACCCCGAAACTGCATCCCTGCAAATCCCCGTGGTTGAGCTTCGAACGACGGTGATTGGCGGGCGATTTTCAGGACTTTCTGTGGCTTTCTGAGGCTTGGATTCGCCCGGCTGCCAGCGTTTCGATGATGCGGCCCGCGTCATAGACGCATCCGGCCCACGTTCCTCCGGCGGCGGATTGCAAAGCGGCCCAAAGCCGGGTGTCCTCCGGCAGGGCTGCATGGGGCGCAAGATCTTTCCGCGGCGCGCGCCCGGCCAATAGCGCTGCGCCTTCCGCCGGCGTGAAACATCGTCTGCCGGCTCCCACCAAATCAACCGCGCCTTCGTTGCAGTTGAGATCGATGCAAATCCGAATGACGTCGTCCTCCAAGACTTTTCCAATCGGTCCGCCTGCCAGCGCTTCAGGGCCGATATGGCCGATGCATGCGCCGGTAGAAACGCCCGAGAAGCGCGCATCGGTCAAAAGGGCCACGTGCTTGCCAAAAGGAAGTTGCTTCAGGGCGCCTGTCACCTGGTAGGTTTCTTCCATTCCAGTGCCGAGCGGCCCAATCCCAGTCAGGACCAGCACATCCCCCGCCTTAATGCGGCCTTGTTTGAGAGCGGCCATGGCAGCTTTTTCGCTGACGAAAACGCGCGCTGGGCCTTCCTTCCGATAAACACCATCAGCATCCAGGATCGAGCGGTCAATGGCTGTGGCTTTTACTACCGAACCTTCCGGAGCCAAATTGCCGCGGGGAAAAACCAGGGTGCTTGTCAGGCCCAGGGCTCGGGCCTGGTCCGGCGGAAGGATTACGGCGTCGGCTTCGACGTTATCCTGTTGGCGCAGCAATTCGCGGAATCGCAGCCGGCGCTCAGAAGCCTCCCACCAATCGAGATTCTCACCCATGGTTTTTCCCGTAACGGTCAGCACGCTAGTGTCGAGCAACCCCAGACGCCGCAGATGCAACATCACTTCGGGGACGCCACCGGCGAGGAATACTCGCACGGTGGGATGATGCACCGGGCCGTTGGGCAGGACGCTAACCAATCGGGGGACACGGCGATTCACCGCGATCCAATCATCCACCTTCGGGATTGCCAAGCCGGCCGCATGCGCAATTGCCGGAATGTGCAGCAGGAGGTTGGTGGAGCCGCCGAAGGCCGCGTGAAGCACCATCGAGTTCCGGATGCTGGCCGGGGTCAAAATTTTTTGGATGGTGAGCCGCTGCGATTCCAGGCGATGCAGCGCCCGAGCGGAGCGCCGGGCCAGGTCCAACCAGACAGGTTGCCCGGAAGGAGCAAGCGCCGAATGAGTAACGGACAAGCCAAGCGCTTCGCTGACGACCTGAGAGGTGGCAGCCGTGCCAAGGAATTGGCAGCCGCCACCCGGCGAAGCACAAGCCCGGCATCCCAAATCAGCAGCTTCCGAAAGCGAAATTAATCCATGCGCAAAGCGGGTTCCAAGAGACTGAATCGTGCCCGCATCCTCGCCGGCCGCGGGCGGCAACGTGACGCCGCCGGGCACAATTACACACGGAAGATCATGCAGGCCGGCCAGCGCCATCATCATCGCGGGCAAGCCCTTGTCACAGGTGGCCACGCCCAGCACGCCCGCGCGCAAGGGTAGCGAGCGCGCGAGCCGGCGGAAGATGATCGCCGCATCGTTTCGGTACGGCAGGCTGTCGAACATGCCAGCCGTCCCCTGGGTCCGGCCATCGCACGGGTCGGAGCAATAGCCGGCGAATGGAATCGTTTGCAGCCGCCGGAATTCTTCCGCGGCCGCCTGGACCAGCAATCCAATTTCCCAATGACCGGTATGATAGCCCAAAGCGAGCGGTTTGCCGTCGGGGGCGCGCAATCCGCCCTGGGTGCTCAGAATCAGGAACTGTTTGCGCCCCGCTTCGGCCGGGTCCCATCCCATTCCCGCGTTCTGGGAAAGGCCGAAGAGATCGCCACTCGGGCTATTCACCAGCATCTCTTCAGTGAAGGGCAGGCTCCCAATCGGTCCCGGCGCGCGGGTTTGAATTTGATAAATATCCGTCGTCGCATCGCCGTCAAAAACGTCGTCAGGCAAACTCATAAGGCGATTGAAGCAGCCGCGGGTCGCCAGACAAAGGATGAAACGTTGATCCCTTTGTCTGGAGATTGGGGCGGAAACGGACGCCTTTCGAAACCGTTGCGGGATCGAGCCGCTTCACCCAAAGTCAACGAACGAATGAGGCCTTACTTCAAATCTGATTTCCGGTTGCGAAGGCGGGACAAGGTCGAGCGGGTCGCCATTTCCTGTCGGCGTTGATTGGCGAGTTGGGCGGAATGGAGCTGGCGGTTTTCCAGTTTTCCGAGTTTAAGCTGGGACTTTTGAGTTCGCGGCGGATGATTCGGCATTAGCCATTGTGCCACGGACGCACGGGACATGCGAGCAGTAACTGCGACGCCTTTGCCCTTGACAGGTTGGCCCGGTTCAAAGCAAGGTCGCAGGCAAGCCCAAAACCAAAATAGATTACAGGAGACTTTGATATGGCAGCACCAAATCTTAGCGGACTGGATTGGTACAAGAAAAACCAGGCCAAGTATCCTGACAGCGACAGCGTGAGCGATCTCTCGGGAAGTTTCAAAACCAACGTCACTACGTTCATCAAAGCCATGGAAGACGCGGGCGCAAAGGTGAGCGTGGAATCGACTTTGCGAGACCCCACGCGGGCTTTCGTTATGCATTGGGCGTGGAAAGTTGCCAAAGGAATGGTCAAAGCGGACAAGGTCCCGTCGAAGTCGGGCCTGGGAATCGAGTGGGACCACGGAGATGACAAGGAATCGCAAAAGGCGGCGCAGGACATGATAGGCAGAAGCGGTTTCAACATGGCTTACATCGCCGCCCTCGACTCGAATCACATCTCCGGCCAGGCGATCGATATGGATATCTCCTGGTCCGGAAAGCTAAAGATAAAGGACGCCGAGGTAAAAGAGGTCGAGATCAGTTCCACCCCCGCCAATGGCGACAACAAAGAACTGCAGGACATCGGCGCGGGCTATGGCGTCAAGAAATTGGTGAGCGACCCGCCCCATTGGTCGTTCAACGGCAAGTAGCGCTGGCCGGAGGGTGCTGGATTACAAGTTCGTCTTCTGGCTGCTTTATATGGCGGCTCTGTGTGATGATCTGGGATTGCCCAATTACTACTGCGGCGCTCCAGGTTCCATTCTTAGCTTTTCGCGCGGTCCGAAATGCGATACTAAACTGGCCTGACGTAATGAAACACGTTGCGGCCAAGCTATTTTGGGTCCTTGTGTCGTTGGCCGGGGCGTGGGCTTACGCGACGCTCGCATTTCGCCACGGCGAGCATCTTAATTCGGCCTATATACTCATCGCCGCGCTGTGCAGCTATGCCATCGGCTACCGCTTTTACTCGAAGTGGATCGCCGCGCGAGTGCTGATGCTGAACGATCGCCGGGCAACCCCGTGCGAGGTCCATGATGACGGCAGGGACTTTGTCAAAACGAACAAGTGGATTGTTTTCGGCCATCATTTCGCGGCAATTTCAGGGCCGGGCCCGCTGGTCGGGCCGGTGCTGGCGGCGCAATTCGGCTATCTGCCGGGCACGCTTTGGATTCTGATCGGCGTCACCCTGGGCGGGGCGGTGCAGGATTTCGTGGTGTTATTTTGCTCACTGCGGCGGGATGGGAAGTCGCTGGGACAAATGGCCAAAGAGGAGCTGAATACGACCGCTGGCGCGATTGCGGTGGTCGCGATCTTTGCGATCATGATTATCCTCCTGGCGGTGCTGGCATTGGTGGTGGTCAGGGCGCTGGCGGAGAGTCCCTGGGGCGTGTTTACGGTGGGGGCGACGATTCCGATTGCGATGGCAATGGGCTGCTACCTGCGGTTTGGACGGGTGGGCAAGGTAATGGAAGCCTCGGTGCTGGGCGTGATTTGTCTTTTGCTGGCGGTCTGGGGCGGCAAGCTGGTGCACGAAAGCGCGGTATGGTCGCAGCGGTTCGGTCTGCACGATTTGCAATTGGCCTGGGC
>Ga0193728_1001916_pt1 | contig 10777 bp, 9 predicted proteins | sample U1c1metaG_FD_143037 | JGI IMG/M metagenome (GOLD analysis project Ga0193728, IMG submission 143037) | Soil microbial communities from a riparian zone of the East river system, Colorado, United States - U1c1 | ecosystem: Environmental > Terrestrial > Soil > Riparian zone | place: USA: East River... | reverse complement strand
CCAGCATGGACACCGCGCTGAAGAGCAACATCGCAAAGGCGTATTCGGTCCAGCGCATTTCGTGGTGCTCGTCCACGCCGGTCAGGCGATACAGCAAACGTTCGACTGGGCGTAGCGCTCGGTCCATAAATGTGTGCTCGCGGTTGAACACACGCGCCATGAATATGCCGAGCGGCTTTGTGACGGCGAGGACCAGCGCCAGAAATATGGAGATCTGAAGCCAGCCGTTGGCCGTCATTCAGAACTTCTCCGGACGCAGCAGTGCATAAGCCAGATAGATCATCATCAGCACAGAGACCGCCAGCATGACGATGGATTCAAAATCCATTAAGTTCCTCAATTCAGGCGCGCGCAAAAGCGCACGTAGCCGATCGTTACCAGAAACATCACCACTGTCAGGCCGATAAAGGTAAGGTCCTGCACGGCTCCTCCTCTTGATCCTCCATTTTCGAGTCCAGCAAAACATCTCTGAACTTGACGATATACATCACATGCGGAACTCTGCAATCAAGGAGCAAGGCTATCTCGACGCAGACCAGAAAAATCACGCTGAGAGCTTACATCACGAAAAAAATCGAGATAACCATTCCCAAATCGGCTCTCAGATGACCTCGAGAAACAGCCATCTACTTGTATTAGAGCAAGCAGCCCATAAGAGCCCGCTAAAAAGTTCGTAAAGAGTTCATAAGGGACGCTTCGGGATGGCGATGTGAATGCTAGGCTCGAGTTATGACCTTTCTGATCACCATTGCGATCAGATTCCTGGAGACAATTTTCGCCGTCGGCTTGATTGGCTCAGTGCTCGTTTTGGTTCTTACCATGATTGAGGACTTTCAAGAATTGTTTGGGACAGAGAAAACGAATCACGAAACGGGAGATTATTTTCCGGCCGGATCAAAGCGATAGCCGATCCACGGCTCGGTATGAAGATATCGCGGCGAAGACGCTTCAGGCTCGATCTTCTTACGAAGTTGACCGATAAAAACTCGTAAATATTCAGGTTGCTCCGTACTGTTTGGTCCCCATACTGCGCGCAAAAGAACCCGATGCGCGACCACTTTTTCCGGACGCCGCGCCAGATAAACCAGAAGCTCAAATTCCTTGGGAGTAAGGTGGACCTCACGCCCCTGGACGCTGACTGAGTGCGTGTCAAGATCGATGTGGAAGTCCCCGGCATCGATGACTCCGCCCTCTTCCTCTTCGGACGAGGGCGATCGCCGCAGGCTGGCGCGAACGCGGGCTAGCAGTTCGTTAATGCTGAATGGTTTTGTAACGTAATCGTCAGCCCCGACATCGAGCGCCTGCACTTTAGTCCGCTCCTCACCTCTCACCGAGAGCACGATAATTGGCACTTCAGATTTGGCTCGTACACGCCGGCAGAGTTCTACGCCGTCCATCACCGGCATGGCCAGATCCGTGATCACCAGATCTGCAGCCCAGTCTTTCAGGATTTCAAGTGCTGTCTCGCCGTTGTTGGCAACGCGAATATCGTAGCCTTGGGAAGTAAGCGAAGTCCGCAAGACACGCGTTATCTGTGGCTCGTCGTCCACTACCAGGATGCGCCGATGATCGGGAGCGCCGGTCACCTCGCCTCCTGAGTCACGATGTGGACATCCACTGCTGGCGCATCGCGCAGGAATTTCTGAATGACGGTGAGATAAAGATATTTGCGCCAACCCTCTGCCGCCGAGCGTCCGAAGATGATCTGAGTAATATGTTTCTCACGGGCGAACTCTGCAACGCGCTCGGCCACCGGTCCGCGCTGCAATCGAACCACTGTGGCACCAAGGTTTTCTGCAAATCGGATGTTCTCAGCCAACGTTTGCCGGTTCTGGTTGCTTTCATCGGAAGCTACGTCGACATAGACCACGAAGAATTCGGCGTCCAGCGCGTGTGCCATCCTTCCCCCACGCGCAATCAGATACTGTGCAGCTGGATTCGAACTGATACACACCGCAATCCGCTCGCTTACAGCGACGTCCGGTTCAGAATGTTCTCTCATCCGGTGGGCTTCGAGTGTTTTGTCCACAACTTGCGTGACTTGGCGAAGTGCAAGCTCACGAAGTGCGATCAGATTCCCGCGCCGAAAGAAATTTCCTAACGCTCGCTCCGACCGCTCTAGTGGATAAATGTCTCCGCGACGCATGCGGGTCTGCAAAGCTTCCGGGGTCAAATCGGCCATCACGATCTCTACCGCTCGCTGGACCACCCAGTCGGGCACGGTCTCGCGGACATGAACGCCGGTGATGCGTTCAACCATTGGCGTCAAACTTTCAATGTGTTGAACATTTAGAGTCGAGAGCACGTCAATGTTCGCGTCCAGAATCTGCATTACATCCTGATAGCGCTTAGCATGCTTGCTGCCTTCAATATTGGTATGCGCGAGTTCGTCAATCAGTACCACCGCCGGTTTACGCGTCAGGATGGCATCTACGTCCATCTCTTCGAAGATTGTGCCCTTGTATTCGATCTTGCGGCGGGGGATGGTGTCCAGTCTGGATGCCAGTTCTGTTATTGGTTTACGTCCATGCGTTTCAATGACGCCAATGGCTACGTCTTCCCCCCGGCTGTGGCGACGGATGGCCTCACTCAGCATGTTGTAAGTCTTGCCCACGCCGGGCGCATATCCTAGAAAGAGTTTGAAGACGCCTTCTTTTTTCTGGGGCGTCGCCTCTTCCAGCCATTGCTCGGGAGTCCTGCGCATGGACGTTATTGTCGTTGAGAAATTCTTGATTGTCGATGCCGAGGGTAGAGTGCAGCCGTGAACCTGAGGACCAGCGGAGGCCTGCGCAAGGCCATGGGCAACCTCGCGACTTGATAGATGAAAACAATGGCCGCTTCCTTGTCGGCAGCGGCCACCATGCAGAATAGTCTAAACCTGAACCCAGGCTAGAATTCAATTCTCAACGCGAGCTGTCCGACGCGGTTGCCGCCCGCGTCACCGATGCGAGAGGCGAGGACCTGTCCGAATGTGCCTTGACCGTTAACACTCTCAGTCAGATTGTTGCGCGGATCATCGAAGTTTAGGTGGTTGGGAACATTAGTAAAGCTGGTCTCGAACTTCAACTTAATCCTCTCCGTGAGCTGGAAGTCCTTGGCGAGCCCCAGCGAGAGGTTGATCGTTCCGGGGCCAACCATCGACCCCACGCCAGCGTTGCCGAACCGGCCAATGACGTTTGAGCAATTAAGCGTGTTGTTGAGCAAGTCTGCTCCTGGGACGCCGCCGGGGCAGGCGAATACATTCGGGTTCCACCACTGTGCAGCAGTGTGATGAAAGTCGTTGGGATTACCCGCAAGGTCAGGCCGGTTAAAGCCATTATTGGCGTTCCCGGAGGAATCAAATTGAATGAACGGAGTGTCGAAGGGGCCAGTCTGCACTAAGAGAATCGTGCTCAGTCGCCAACCGCCAACAATCCCGTTCAGCACTCCGTTGGCATTGCCGAACAGGGCCCGCCCCTTCCCAATCGGAAGCTCGTCCACCATGGTCGTGATCCAGCGGTGTTTGCGGGTGCCGCCCACGTTGCCGTAATCCCCCCTCAAGTTGTATTGGTTCATCGCGTCGCCCGTAATTTCCCCGTCGAAGCCGGAGCGAGGCCACGATTCGGTGTCAGACAGGTTGCGCGCCCACGTCCAGGTACTTTGAAACGTGAGCCCATGGGAATACCTGTGGATCAACTCGGTCTGCATCGACTCATAGGTGCTGAAGGCGCCGCCGCAACGGCACCTGACCTTATTCCAGGCTGGAAATGGTGCCGTGCCACCTGGGAGCGGCTGATTAAGATTTGGACTCCAGGTAAGCTGATCCCCCCGGTTGGCAATATACGACACACGCAGGGCAGTGTTTCCGTGGAGCTCCCTTTCCACCGACAGGTTCCACTGGATGCTGTACGGGTCTTTTTTGTTCCGTTGGTTTGCAGTGAAGAATGATTGCGAACCAAAGCCGGTGTTAGTGGGGTCGGGATTTAGGACGTTGGGGAACTGGAAGAACCCCGGGTCGCCAGCCGCACCAGCATTTGAAAAATTCCCCTGGAAGCCGTCGTGGATACCTGCCACAGAGAAGAATACGGCCCCCAAGGTCGCAACGTCGTAGATGCCGATGCCGCCGCGAACCACCGTCTTATTGTCCGCGAAGGGCCGATAGGCAAAACCGACACGAGGGGCGAAATCTGTGTAGGTATCACGCAACTGTTTCGGCCACCCCGCCTGTTTCGAGGTCAAGAAGGGAGTGCAGGGAGGCGGGCCGGGAATGGGATTGACATTATTGGGTGTGTTGCAGGCGTTGACGGCCTCCGCCCACAAAGGCTGCGTTGCCGCTAGCGACCTAGGGTCCGAGGAAATGATCACGCGCCCCGTAACTGGAACCGTGGGATCGAAGTTGGTGAGGTTAATGGGATCGTATAAAGGCGGCAACCTCGAAATCCGTAAGCCAAGGTCCAACGTTAGTTTCTGAGTGGCCCTGAACGTGTCTGCCGCGTAACCGTAGTAGTGCGTGGTTTTGCCATCGATGTTCCTCGGTGGAGTGTGGGTGACGTAGGTGTAATAAGGAACTCCAAGCAGGAAGTCGGCAACATTATTTCCTGTGTACTGGCCATTAAAGAAAAAGTCTCCGTAATCGTCCGCAGGCGACGACCCGGAGTACCAGGCAGTGACCAAGTGGAGCATGCGGACATCGAAGCCAAACTTCATGGTGTGCTTTCCCTTGGTCCAAGTGAGGTTCTCATTGATCTGGAAGTTGTTGTTGAGCTGGGGATCTGGCCGGGTGTGAACAATGGCGCTGATGCCACCCCTAGGTTCGAAGACAAAGTCGGGGAAACCACCGGCTGGGAAAGGTCCCAGCTGCTGCGGGTTCAATCCCAGTTGTTGCATGAAGGCCGGTCCATCGAGCGGAAAGTTCCCGCCTAGCTGCACGCGGCTGATTCCCCCGCGCAGCTCATTGATCAGGTTCGGTGTGATGGCATAGTTGTGCGCGATCACGATCTGATTGTCATGTTCGAAATCTGTTTCCGCCGGTAGGAGCAGCACTGAAGGGTTGACGAAATTGACGGACCTGCCGTTCTTGTACGTCCAGCGGCCGAATACATTCTGCTTGGAATTAATTGTGTGGTCGATACGAATATCGAACTGGTCGGAAAGGATAGGATTTGGAACGTTAAGGGTGTGGTTGAAATTCGCAAAATTGTTCACTCCGCCCTGGATTGGCAGCGGATAAAACTTGAGAATCGCGGTGGCCACAGGGCTGATGCGGTCCGCCGGGATGATGTTGTTCGGGAAGGGCGTTCCGTCCAGATCATGGATAGGGTCAAAGCCTGTAAAATCTCCATTCCGCATGGCCTCGCTGGGTACAGTCTCTTGGCGGACCGTCTGGGTCCGGAAGCGCATGCCTTCGTAGTCGCCAAAGAAGAAGGTGTGCTTCCCAAAAAGGGGGCCGCCGATGGAACCCCCGAATGTGTTTGCACTTTTGGCAGGCTTTGTCACCTGGGGCACGGTAAATCGCGTAGCATCCAGCGCCGCGTTCTGAAAATACTCAAATAGCGATCCATGGAATACGTTGGTGCCCGACTTACTGGTAGTGGTAATGTCCGCCGCCCCGCCATACTCCGCGCCGCCCCCAGCGCCTTGCACCTTCATTTCCGAAATGCTCTCCGCTGAGGGGAACATCTCCCTTTGAGGGCCGGAAAACCGGATACTCTGTGTATTGATACCATCCATCGTATATTCGACTTGATTGGTTCCTGTTCCCTGGACCGAGATATTGCCACCCTCGTCGCCCGTCACCCCGGGGAGAAAAGCCAACAAGTTATATGGGCTTGTGCTGCCCGCCCCGCGATAGTTGGCCGGCAGATCCAGAACTTCGACGCTGGAAAAACTCGCAGAGATGGCCTGGGACTCTGTGTTGATGAGTTCGGAGTGGGCTTCAACCGTGACATTCTCCGATCCGCCCCCGACCACCAGTTTCAGGTCGGTGCGCACGATTTGCCGTGCCGTCAGCCGAACGTCCTTTACCGTCAGCTCGCGAAAACCCTGGGCCTGCACCGTAAGTGTGTACAGCCCTTCCTTGAGGTTTTCAGCCTGATAGTTTCCCTCAGCGTCACTGCGCACTTCGCGCGAAATGTTCTCGCCCTGGTTCGTGACCTTAATCACTACGTTGGGCACAACCGCACCCGACGCGTCGGTCACCGTGCCCAGAATCGTTCCGAAGATAGTTTGCCCGAGTCCAGGCGTGGCCAGACACGATGCGACCACAACAATGCTAAACGTAATGACGAAAGGCTTGAATTTCATTGAAGGTCCTCTGCCGGAAGATCGGCGTCCCCTAACGCGGTCACGAATGAACCGGTTACAGGCCGCAAAATTGGGCAAAGCATATGCCACAGAGGAAACGATAGTCAACCCAAAAAGCCAAGAAAACCGGCTCGAAAAACCGGGAGTTCATCATTGTTCCTGGATGTAAACTGGCCCTCAGTCATGGGTTTCGCGAGAAGAGCGTTGCCGTGGATTGTATCTTTGTCGTGCTGGGCGCAAACCACGGCTTCAGCGCCAGTCAAATCACGCGCCCCATCCCACCCCAATGTTGTTCTGATCACGCTGGATACGACCCGCGCTGACCGCATGGGGTTCCTGGGCTCGGACCGCGTTCTTACGCCCAATCTCGATGCACTCGCACGTGCCGCTACCGTCTTTTCTCGCGCCTATGCCCAGGTGCCGCTGACGACGCCCTCTCACGCCGCCATTTTTACCGGGACCTATCCCCAGTACAATCACGTCAACTATTTGGGGGATCCGTTGGGCAAGGGTCTTCCATTCCTTCCTGACATCCTGCGCAGAAATGGATATAAAACCGCTGCGTTTGTGGGCGCACTGGTGCTCGACCCTCTCAAACTAGCACCCGGATTTGAGCGCGGTTTTGATGTCTATAACGCCGGATTTCATCGTCGACGCCCCGGGGAAGACAACTACCACAGCCTGGAGCGCCGCGGCGAAGAGGTTGTGAGTCGGGCAGTCGCATGGCTGAGCAAACACCCCGCTGGCCCCTTCTTTTTATGGGTGCATCTTTACGATCCGCATGATCCCTACAATCCTCCGGAGCCATATCGATCGCGCTATCAAGCCGAGCCCTACGATGGCGAAATTGCATACACCGATTACGTCGTGGGAAAACTGATCGGCGAATTGCGGACCCGGGGCCTTTTCGACGGCTCCGTGATTGCCGTCATGGCCGACCATGGCGAGGCCTTCGGGGAACACGGCGAGACGCATCACGGCATTTTTCTTTACGACGAAACCATTCACGTTCCGCTGTTGATCAAGCTTCCGCGACAGCACACTGCGACGCAGGTCCAAACCCGTGTGGGTCTCGTGGACGTTGCGCCCTCCATCCTGCGGGTTGCGCATATTCCTGTTCCCGATGCCATGCAGGGCCAATCGCTTTTGCATTTCATGACGTCGGACAAGACGCCCCAGTCTGGCGAACAGCGGGACTCCAATTCGACTCGCTCCATTTATTCGGAAAGCGGATACGGTCACCTTTCCTTCGGCTGGAGCATGCTGAAAGCCTGGCGGTCGGGGAACTATCTGTATGTTGATGCGCCGGAACGGGAACTGTACGACCAAACGGTCGACCCCGGGGCAACACATAATCTTGCTCCCGACTCAAAAGCTGTCGCGAATACGGCGGCCGCGCAGATGGCGGAGTTCCGTCGCAAGACCGTCGCCAAGAGCACGGAAAAAACACAGTTAACAGCGGAACAGACCGAAAACTTGCACGCGCTGGGCTACATGGGATCAGATGCCACAGCTCTCAATGACACGAACGGTGAGGGAGGACCAGATCCCAAGCAAAAGATCGCTATTGCAAATCTCCTCTACGAAGCAATGGTTGACACAGAGAATGCGAGGTATCAGGAAGCGGTGCCGATCCTCGAGGAGGTTGTGAAGCGGGAGGTCCATGCCCTGACGGCCTATTTGCTGCTAGGCCGTGCTTACGTGTCTCTCAAGGAATATCAGAAAGCGATCGCGCCCCTTCAGCATGTGGTCGAGGCGACGCCCGACAATTCTCTCGCACACTACGAACTGGGATGCGCCCTTGTGAAAACCGGGCGCTGGAACGAAGCGGCGTCGCAGTTTGAAGCTGCCGTTACCCAGATGAATAGCTCGGCCATGATGCATTTTTATTTGGCCCTGGTGTATCAGCAGACGTCGCGCAATGAGCAAGCTCTGGCTGAGTTCAAGGAGGCGCTGCGCAGGGATCCGAAGAATTTTCCTGCGAATCTCCTGTTGGGGCGGGCATACATCAAACAACAGAAAGCCGCGGATGCTATTCCTCTTCTGCGAAAGGCCGCGACGCTTCGCCCGGACGCGATCGACCCGCACCGGCTCCTGGCTGACGCCTATACTCAATTAGGACGAGAAGAAAGCGCGGCCCGGGAGCGTTCGGAAGCAGAGCGAATCCAGGCTAACGGGGGCTCGAGACTCGGTGCGCCGTCTGAAGACGATCCGGAAGACAAGTAATAAATACGCCCAAGATAGTCATCCGTCCTTAAAGGATAAGTCGCTACCGGGCAGTCCTAGGCTTGTCGCAATCGTGACAGGTGCGTTGGCAGGCGGCTTACGTCACTTTCTTAAGGCCGTTGCGGGTATCGCGCCTGCGCCGACAAACGCGTTAGGGCGCCATCGCTCCTTGACAGCGGTAGCGCATAAGCCTAGCATTGTTGTTGAGCAAGTCTCTCCTTACTCTTTCAGGTTTCCTGAGCTAAGTCAGCCATCTGGAGTTCTCCCTCTTAGATCACCTATCAATCTATGGAGGTTGACTATGTTTGCTCGCAATGTATCTCTACGCCTTAAACCGAACACACTCAGCGAGTTCAGCCGCACTTTCGATAAAGACGTAATTCCCATGCTGCGGAAGCAGAATGGGTTCCAGGATGAAATCACCTTTGCTGTTCCGGGCGGGCTGGACGTTACGGCAATCAGTCTCTGGGACACCAAGGAACACGCGGAAGCCTACAGCACAACGGGCTATCCTCAAGTGCTCAAGACCCTGGACAGAGTGTTAGACGGCACGCCCAAAGTGCAAGTCTCGGAAGTAATTTATTCGACCATTCACAAAGCCGCTACCACTGTGGCTGCCTGAGATTTGGTCAATGGGGTGGGGTGGCTATGTCAGCACCCCTTTTTCGTTCGCTGCCACTCACGCACCGTTTCCTCTCTTCAACTATTAAAAGGAGCCTTACCTATGAAGCGTATTCTCGCGATTACCCTGTTGTGTATGGCTGTGGGGCTGGTCGTCAGCACCCAAGCTAAGAATGTGTCTAACGACGTTCAACAGACTCTGATCTCGCTCGACAAGAGCTGGGGCGAAGCCGGGGGTGACACCGCCAAGCTGGACAAGATTATTGGCGACAACTTACTGGCTGTAAGTTCCAAGGGCGAAGCGCAAGACAAGCAGCAAATGATTGCCGACAATAAAGCTACCAGCGCTGGTGTCCAGAACGCTTCTTACACTCCGGACGAATATAAGTTCGAGATGCTCAGCCCTGACGTTGTAGTGATGACGCACCGCGGAACCACCAAGGGCATGGAGAATAACAAAGAAGTAACGGAGTCGCATCGTAGCCTTCACGTTTTCCAGAAGCTAGATGGCCGTTGGCAGGTAGTGGCCAACGCGCAACTCCCAATAGCACAGTAAGAGGGCGACGCTGACTTACCACGCGTCCCTCGGCGGCCTACGTCGAACGAACAAGAAGGCGGACCGTCAAAAGGTCCGCCCATAGCTCGGAAGCCACGGCGCGGCCTGAGCGTTCTCAGGGTACTTTTGCGAGCCACGGGTCCCGGCCGCTCGTTAGCCAGCAGTCCGCACTGACCGATGCAAGCAGCTTGTTGATCCAAGTTCGAGAACCGATATATGAATACCGATATTTCCAAGACTCCGGACAGCAGACAGTGGAGGCAGCTGTATCGAGCTGCGCTCTCTGAGATTGATAAGAACAAGCTGCCGCAGCGCATTGCGCAAGCGGAGAAGGCGGTTGTGCTCCGGGCGCGGGAATTGTTTCAGGCAGCAGGGGATAACGGCGAAGAGACAGAGGCTCTGGACGATGTGATGTACGCTTTGCACGCTTTGCGGAGCAACTACCAAATTCTGGGAGCGTCCTAAGCACGCTTTCTTAGTGGCATTAAAAGTTTTCAGGGACTTTCAGGGCACGCCCATGAGTCGACCTATTTGTTGCCCTGACTGTAAGCCGGTATGCGACCAAATTGGTGTGAAACAAGCAGGGCGAAGTCTTTGACTTTGCCGGTTTTGCACGCCTAAGATTGCGTGTCTCGGTCCCCACATGATCGGCCAGTCCATTTCGCACTACCGCATTATTGAGAAGCTGGGCAGCGGCGGAATGGGGGAGGTTTACAGGGCCGAGGATCTGAAGCTCGGACGCCAGGTTGCACTCAAGTTCCTATCTACCGAGCTGTCATCGCATGCCCTGGCGCTTGAGAGATTCAGGCGGGAAGCCCGGGCAGCTTCGGCACTCAACCATCCCAACATCTGCGTAATCCATGATATTGACGAGCTTGACGGCCGTCCCTTCATCACCATGGAGCTGCTGCAGGGCAAGACTCTCAGACAAAGAATTGATGCGCCCGTTGCAACGGAAGAGTTGTTGGATCTGGGTATACAGATTGCCGAGGGATTGGCTGCAGCGCATGCCAAGGGAATCGTACACCGTGATATCAAACCCGAGAACATCTTCATAACCGACCAGGGACAAGTGAGGATTCTGGATTTCGG
>Ga0193728_1001915_pt1 | contig 10779 bp, 5 predicted proteins | sample U1c1metaG_FD_143037 | JGI IMG/M metagenome (GOLD analysis project Ga0193728, IMG submission 143037) | Soil microbial communities from a riparian zone of the East river system, Colorado, United States - U1c1 | ecosystem: Environmental > Terrestrial > Soil > Riparian zone | place: USA: East River... | reverse complement strand
CGAGGCGTCGAATTGGGCCGGATCGAACTTCGCTCCCAATGAAGTGAGCAAGCCTTGCATTCGCTGGGTGACCGGTTGCGGGAGGTCGGGAACCGTCTTCGCGACCTCTTCGGGAAAAGCGTTGAGCGCGCCGCGGAATTCCTGGATGGCCTCCTTATAAACCGCGGCGTCCTTCGGGAGGTCGTTCCGGCTGCCGATGGTAGCGCCATAGGGATTTTTTATAATCTCGTCCACTCTGCGATCCGCGAGTTTAAGCTGCTTGAGTGCCTGGGCGTGGTCTCCGTTTTTGGCGGTTTCTTCGGCCGCCGAAACCATGTTTTTGAGTTCCTGGAGGAGCGATTTGTCGCCTTTGTTGCTGTCAATGGCCGCTTGAGCATCGCGGACGCGTTTGGAATGGAAGAGCTTAAGGCTCTTGTCCCATTCGGTGCTGGCGGCCTTGGCAGCCTTGGCTTTTTCGCGGAGCTGGCCTTCCTTGACGAGCGCTGACGAGCCATCGAGCGTGGCGTCCTCCAGCTCCTTCTTGAAAGTTTCGAGCGCTTCCAATTGATTTTTCGCCGCAGCCGGATTATCGGCGCTTTTGGACGCCTCTTGAAGGGATTCGAACCGCTGCTTTAGCGCTTTGGCATATTCGGGAGCCGATTTTCCGCTGGTAAAGGTTTCGAGAGATTTCTTCACTGGCGGCAGGGCCTTCTTAAACTGATCGCGAAGCTCGACCACCTGTTTGGCCTGCGTTTGCGCATCAAGATATTGGGTGCCGAAGGCCTCGATTTGGCCGGCAGATATGGCGGGATCCTGAGCCGGGACAGATTTCTTAAGGGCAGCGAGCCGTTCGTTCAGGGTTTTGAGCTGCTTCGGACAAGTTTTAGACAGGTCATCGCTGAGTTTCTTGAGCTCTTTCTCCGCTTGGGTCAAGCGGTCGGCGACCTCGTCAAGCGTGACGCCCGTTCCTGAACCATCCTTTGCAAATTTCTGAATCCGGGCTTGAAGAGCCTTCAGGCCTTGCTCGGCTTCGCCGATGGCATCCGAATTGGTGCTCTGGCCAAGAAGGACCAGCTCAGCGTGCTCGGTCTTGAGGGCATCGAAAGTGGGGCCGAACTTTTTTGCCTTGGCTGTGCTTTTCTTAAGATCGTCAATCGCTGCAAGCACTTCGCCGGCAAGCTTCGAAACCGAAGCTGCCTTGCCATCGCGCGCCTGGCTGACCCTGGCCTGGTCTTTGCCGATGCGGCTGTTGAGCTGCGCCAGGGCGGTAACCCCAGCCACATAATCGGAAGCAGCCTGGTCGCGCAGCTTTTTTGCTTCCGCCTGGGCGTCCAGAGCCGCCTGGTTGTCGAAGGCCTGAAGTTTCGTGATCTCGTTCTGGAGCACGAGCCAGTCTTTTTCAAACATTTCGAGCGCTTTTTTCTGGGTATTACCAGCCAGAAGCCCTTTTATTCCGGGCTCGGTGTTGAGCGACTCAATCCCCTTCTCGATTTTGGCAATGGCAGCCAGCGTGCCGCCGAGGTTAAGGTCCTTTTCCGATACCGCAGAGCTCATCGTGCGCTCCCACGCCGCCTTGATCGCATCCAAATCGCTTTGGAAATCGGCCGCCGCCTGAAACGGCCCATCGCCCTTCGCTTTGGCCGCTTTGTTCACCGCGGCTTGAAATTCCGTGATGGCCGTTTTTGCCGCGGCAATGGCGCTTTGAACCTGCACCCCGGCGACGGCCCGCTCCTTTTGGAATTTTGCGAAATCCGCCTCCATGGCTGTGAGTGCTGCAATTCCGTCCGCCGTTTGCTTAAGTCCATTCAGGAGCGAGGTCCATTGCTGGTCTTCGGTCAACCGCTTGATCTCGTGCGGGGCGACGAAATTCATCAACCGAATCGCCTGTTCCTTCACCGGTCTGCACTTTGACGATTGCAGCGTGGTGATTTTCTTCGCCAACTCTTTCACTTCCGATTGTCTCTTCTGCCACTCGTCGAAAGCGGCTTTTCGAGGCGGAAGACCTGCTTGCAGTTCGCCCCGAAGCTGCGTGCCGAGGGCAGTGGCTTCTTCGAGCCGCTTTGCCTCGTGGGCGGTGTCGAAGCGTTCGAGCTTCATCTGGAAAAGCGCGATTTCCTGCTGGGAAGCGACCTTCTTGAAGTCGCCGAAATCTTTCATCAGTTGGGTCCGTGCCGCGGCGAAATCTCCATCCAGTTTGGCAAAACGATCCACCTCACTTTGGAGCTTATCCCGGGCGGCAGGCAAATCCTTCAGGGCTTTTTGCCCCTCATCACCCACGATGCGCTTTACAACCTGCTGAAATTCCCTGGCCAGGGGTGCGACAGTGTCTTCGGGGACAAGCGAGCGGAGTTTCGCCAGCGCGGCCAGGCAGTCCTGGTAATCCTTGCTGCTTTCGAGTGTCCCAAGCGCCTTCTTGCTTTCTTTCAGGCAGGCTTTCTCATCGGGCAACTTCTTCGCTTTAACCTCGTCAAGCTTCGCCGACGCTGCGATGAAATTGCCATCCCTGGCAACGATCGCCTCGGCCGATTTGATGATCTCGGCGTAATCCTTGAGCGTTTGGTCGATACCCGGCAGGCTTTCGAGCCTGGCATACAGACTTTTCAACTCGGCCAGCCGGCTTTGAACTTCGGGCTTTTTCTCCCAGAGTTTCAGTTCGTCTTTTTGGAGTTTTTCCGCCGTCTTGCGCTGGCGGTTAAACTCTTCCTCGCAACCTTTCAATTCCGCCGTTGCGTCCTCATAGGCCTTGTCAGTGCCGGGCTGCGCGAGGGTTTCCGCCCGCTCGATCTGCGCCAGCAGATTCGACGGAGTTGCTTTGGGGATTACCTTCAGCAAAGCGCCGTGTTGCTGCGCCTTTGACAGGGCGGTCACGTATGCTTGCCTGGCCTTGCTAAAGGATTGCTTTTTATCCTTTGCCTCAGCCGCTGGTTTGGGCAGTTCGGGCGCGGATTCGGTGGCTGGTTGCGCGGGAACGGCGACAGGAGCGACGTCCGGCTGCTGCAAGCCTGCTTCGACTTCTTCGAGGAGTTTGAGAGCGGCGTCCAACTCCTGTTTACCGGCCGCTTCACGCGCTTGTTTAAGCAGCTCATCAAACTTTTGCTTGAATTGCCACTCGGCGGGTTTCTTGCCGGCTTCAACGGCGATTTTTTCCTGGCGGGCCTCGAACTCTTCCGCCTGGGCCTTTTGCTGCAAAATGTTTGCGGCGATTTGGACCCCGAGCGCGGCGATCAACGATTTGGCTTCTTCAAGACTTAGCGGCATAGCGCATCTAGCTGAGTTGCTTGTCCAGCGCGGACAGGGTGACTTCCAAAGGCTGCCTGATAACAAATTTGCCGAACGGATTTTTTTCGACGAACGGCGCCAGGGCATGGCTGCGGAGGCCGGCCAGTTGTTTGGCGATCAATTCCCGGACCTTCTTGTTCAATTCCAATTGCACCTCCGGATCGGGGCACCTGCCAGCCTCTTCGAGTTTATCCACTACGGCATCGTCGATTGGGGACAAGAGATCGAAAAGCTTTTGGGACTTCGCCTCCACTTCCTTGTAAAAAGGCTCGTCCGCGCATTTGGCGAGGATGACTTTTTGCAGTCGTTGCAGTTCTTTGGTTGCATTCTCGCGAGCCGCGCGCAGGTTCGATTTTCCGCTCAGATAGATCGAGAGCTTGATGTCCCGCGGCGGCACTACGGGGTCGTTCGCGGCCAGGGGTGAAGGCTTAGGGGCGACGGAGGCGGCCTGTTCCTTGACTGCCGTGGTCACCGGGGGCGCGGGCGAAGGGATCGTGGCGGTTGTTGTGGTTTGCAGCGGCGGCGACTGGACCTCGTCTTCGGCGGTCTCCGTATCCCCATCAACTATCGTTTTCCCTTCCGAATCGCGCACGCGCACTTTGCAGGCAAGGCCCGTAAATTCCTTGATGGCCTTCTTCAAGTTTTTGCCCAAACCCGAGGGCACCGGGTCCACGATGAAGGTATGCGCGTTTTCCTCGTTTACGCAGGCGCCAATGATGAATCGCGTTCCTCCGCTCAACTCGGTTAAGGCCTTTTTCTCCTCCGGCGTAATTCTCTCGTTTGCTTTCCTGGCCAGCCACAACCCGTAGAATGGCTTGGCGACGCAAGCGACAAAGGGCACCGGAACCCCGTGTTCCGTCGCCTTGATCTTCTTCAACCCGCTGAGCAGGCGCGCCTTGAAATCCGTTTCGTGTTCCTCCTCTTTTTCCGCGGCTTCCGGAGTCGCTGGCGCTTCTGTTTTGCCCTTCGCTGCTTCCTTTGGAATTTCAGGCAGCCGCGCCGTCGTCCTGGTCACTTCTTTAATCACCTCATCCAGGTACACCGTCACTTCCTTGATCGCCGCGTTTGCCTTCTTGAGCTTGACCGCCAGCCCGGTGATCAGTTCGAGAACCTCAGCGACGGGGCCCGGCTCTTTTGCAGCATCGAGTTTGGCGTAGGAGAGAAAGGCCTTTTGGAGACCATTGTCTTTGAATTGGTGTTTGGCCAGCAGCGCTTTCCAGGGCGGCTCGGTCAGATGCTTTTCGCTCATAAGGCTCGGTGAACAGATTCCAGGGCCCAACCGGGATATGAAAATTGAGACTGGACCGCGGGCGCTTGTCAAGTTTCATCGCCCCCGACAGCGTCATCGCCGGAAGCTGCACCATAATCAACAGCCTACCGTCCCGCAGTTGTTTGCTCCCTGGGCTTGCGCGGCAACTTTTCGTCGATAGTCGCGGCGTTGTACACGAACGCGGCAATGATTGTGGCGGCCTGTTTCAAGTCGTCAGCCTGAACACGGTCGAAGAGGTCCTCGTTGGAATGATGCGTGCGGCTGCGGTACTCGAGCGGGTCTTGAATGAACTCGAACCCCGGCAATCCGATCGCGTCGAAAGAAAGATGGTCGGTGCCGCTCGTGTTGGCGAGAGTCAGAGTTTCCGCGCCCAGATCGGCAAAGGGCCCCAGCCATCGCCGAAAAATGGGCCGCACCGCTTCATTTCCCTGCATGTAAACGCCGCGGATTTTGCCCGCGCCGTTGTCCAGGTTGAAGTAGGCGGAGAGCCGCTCATATTCCTTTCCGCGAACGAGTTTCCTCGCGGGCGCGGAATTGGTTGAGCTTGAGCTGGCGCGCGGCTGTTGGCTGGTTTCATCTTTAGGCGAGCGGATCTCACCATCGTCGGTCGCGTTGGTGTAATAGCCAAGGTGGTTTGCCACGTACGCCTTCGATCCGAGCAGGCCTTGCTCCTCGCCGCTCCATAAGCCGATGCGGATGGTGCGGCGCGGTTTCAAGTCCAGCGCTGTGAGAATGCGGACCGCTTCCATCGTCGCCGCCACTCCGGCGCCGTTGTCCGTCGCGCCGGTGCCCGAGTGCCAGGAATCCAAATGCGCGCCGAGCATGACCAGCTCGTTTTTCAGATCGCTGCCGGGAATTTCTGCAATCGTGTCATAGGCCATCCGATCCTCATCGTGAAATTGCACTTGCAAATCCACCGCCATCTTCAACTTCTCACCCTGTTGAATCATGCGCGCCAGGCGATTGTAGTCTTCGGCTGCAATCGTGATCTGTGGCGGAATTGACGGCGCATTGGTCCACCAGGCCCGCGGGCCATTCGTGAACGACCCGGGCGAATTGGTTTCCGGACCCGGCACCGAGGCGGCGGCCACAAAAAAAGTCCCGCCATCTCCAAGCGAACTTGAATTAACGATCAGGGCTGCGCCTTCCTTTGTCAGGAAGGATAGAAACCGTCCCTGGGTGCGCCCCCGTCCTCGCGGGCCGGGAAGGCCTTCCCCCGCTGGACTGGAGGGGTTCGCATTGGTTTGGCTTCCCGAGTCTCCGCCGCCGCCCGAGCCCCCGCCGGTGCGGCCCCGGAAGCCCCCACCCCCGACCCGATCCTGCCCGGCCACCACCGCGGGGCCAGCCGTGGTGCTCTCGCCCGCGTTGGCTAATTGGAGCAGGTTGGTTTCGAGCAACCGGATCGCCAGCGGTTCAAACGCCGGCTTCAGCTCGCGAATCGGCCCCATCAGAACGATGGCGCCCTGCAATTTTCCCTTGAACTTCTCCAGATCCGCGTTGGTCCGGGCGTCGAAATAAATCACGTCTGCTACCAGTGGTTTCTCGAAGCCGGGCGACCATGCATTCGGAGAGCCAATCAAAGGAATTGTCTGTGGCTCGATCACCTGTGCCGAAAATCGTTTAAGCGACCAGCCCCGGCCAAATGGACCCCACGCTTCGAGGTGCGCGTGGGCGAGCCCCCATTCGGTAAGTTGGTCCCGTGTCCATTCGTTCGCTCGCTTAAGATTCGGCGAACCGGTAAGGCGCGGGCCGATGACCTCGGTGAGATGGCTCAAGGTCTGCATCACTTGCGAGTGGTTCAATCCTTCTTCGCGGATTCGCGCGATCGCGTCATTGGTGCCGTTGCCCTGCTTTGCGCGGGCCCGCGCCGCATTATTCGTGGGGGCTGCCGCCGGGACAGGCCGAACTTCAACGGATGACTGGTCCTTCACCGAAGGATCGAGCTGCGCAGAAGGGGCCGCTGTCGGATTCAACAATGCCTGGGCCAGCGCAACCCAAATCCAACGGCTTGGTATCCCCCGCCGGGCGCGTTTCATGCGCCCAGTTTTATCAGAGCCGGGTGGCTCTGCAAGCGCTTCCCTTCCTTGCGCGAATCCCTTATGCCTGGATCCAGCACCTGGAAATTCCCAGCGCCGGCACCAAATCGCTCTCGGCCCAATTTCGGCTCAAGCGCCCAGGCCGACAATTTTGAGCGGAATATCGAAGTGAGATTCCTCGAAATGGATAATCACTTCCATCGCATCGAGCTTCGCTTCAGTAACCTGGTCGAGCGCGCGGTCCGGTCCACGAAATTCCATGGCCTCGCCATGCTCGCCCGTCCAATGGTCTGGCCCGGCATAAAAAAGCCCGGTTTCGGTGTTGCGAAGGAATACTTTCATAATGCTGAATTTCATACACTTTAGCCGGAGTTAAAAGCTGTGGCAGTGGGTAAATATCCCAAGCCGAAGCAGAAAGTTCCCACTGAGCTCTTCTCCCTTCATTAACCGAATAACCCTGCCTTCTCCGCATCACGTTTATTGTTTTAACGTTTCAACGTTCCTAAACCCGCTCATATAAGCTCGCCAACCAGCCGCGCTTTCCTATTCTGCGAAAATCATGTCTCAAGACACCTCGAGCTTCCATATGTCCCCAGATGACTTTCGCCGCTGGGGTCATGCCCTGGTGGATTGGCTCGCGGATTATCAGGCCCGGGTCAGTTCCTTTCCTGTAATGTCCGCTACTCGGCCGGGTGACATTCGCGCTTCGCTTCCCCCGCAACCGCCCCTCTCCGGCGAACCGTTCGAGCGCATCCTGGCAGATGTCGAAAAACTTATTTTGCCGGGAATCACGCACTGGCAATCCCCCAACTTTTTCGGGTTTTTCCCCTCCAACAATTCCGGCCCCTCCATCCTCGGGGAATTCCTCTCCGCCGGTCTCGGGGTCCAGGGAATGTTATGGGCGACCAGTCCCGCCTGCACCGAACTGGAAACGCACGTATTGGACTGGCTGGTGGACATGCTCGGACTCCCCGCCCGCTTTAAATCGAGCGGCTCGGGCGGTGGCGTGATTCAGGACACTGCCTCCAGCGCGGTGCTGTGTGCCCTTCTCGCCGCGCGCGAACGCGCTACCGGCTTCCACAGCAACGAGCGCGGTTGCGATGGGCGTCTCGTCGCCTACACCTCCAGCCAGGCGCATTCTTCAGTCGAGAAAGCAGTTCGGATCGCCGGCCTGGGACGCGAAAATCTCCGGCTCGTTGAAGTTAATGAATCGTTCGCGATGCGCCCGGACGCATTGCGGCGCCAACTCGCCGACGATCTCCAGACTGGTCTCAAACCTTGCTTCGTCGTAGCCACTATCGGCACTACCTCCTCGAACGCGATTGACCCCGTGCCTGAAATTGGGCGGATTTGCCAGGAACAAGGCCTATGGCTCCATGTGGATGCCGCCATGTCCGGCACCGCCGCCTTGTGCCCGGAATTTCGCCATCTTCACGACGGCCTCCAGTTGGCCGATTCCTATTGCTTCAATCCGCACAAGTGGATGTTTACCAATTTCGACTGCGATTGTTTCTTCGTCGCCGACCGCGCAGCGCTCATTCGCACATTGAGCGTGCTGCCGGAATATTTGAAGAATCAGGCGACGGAATCGGGCAGCGTCATTGATTACCGCGACTGGCAGATCCCACTGGGCCGCCGCTTCCGCGCGCTGAAGCTGTGGTTCGTGATCCGACACTACGGCGCGGAAGGCTTGCGCCATCATGTGCGGCGTCATGTTCAGTTGGCGCAGGAGTTCGCCGGCTGGGTTGCCGCATCGAAGGACTTCCAAGTGGTTGCGCCTGTGCCACTCAACCTGGTCTGCTTCGCGCATCAGGGTGGAGACGACTTTAACCGGTCTCTGATCGAACGGCTGAATACGAGCGGGAAGCTTTTTCTGTCGCATACTGTTCTTAATGGCCGTTATACGCTGCGGCTTTGCGTCGGCCAAACCCATACCGAAGCGTCCCACGTGCGCCAGGCCTGGGAACTCATTCAGGCCACCGCCAACGACCTTACGGCTACGAGATCAATGCGCCCATCCCTCGGCGAAGCTGGCCAGAAACCATAAAGATCGAAGAGTATTCACAAACGCTCAGTCTCGAGCCTGGCGCGCAAGGGATCATGAAGCTGATCGCAAAAGTTCCCCCTCTCCCCATCCGATGTGGAGCGGGATCAAGGGTGAGGGGTCGTGGATGCGTGAATCACCCTATTTGACTTTCTACCCTCCAGAAATAAAGTGAGTATCGGAGCATGAAAGCGATTGTTGCATTATTACTCGGCATTGTGATCGGTGTCGCGGTGTTTTGGTTTTACGGAACCAAACAAGGCCATTCCACCGCTCAAACCACCGGCGAACAGATCGAGAACGCCGCCAAATCCACTCGCGATACCGTCCAGGAAAAACTCCGCGTCTTCGACCTGCGCCCCGAGCAGATCAAAGATGACCTCGTCCGCACCGGTCAGGTCGTCCGCCGCAAAGCCAAAGAAGCTGGCCAGGCCATCGCTGACGCGACCGCCGACGCCCGCATCACCGGCGCTATCAAAGCCAAGTTGGTCGGCAGCACCGATCTATCGGCTTTGAGCATCTCCGTGAACACCACGGCGGGAATCGTAACGTTGTCCGGAACGGTGAACACACTGGAAGACATCAGCAAAGCGATGTTGCTGGCGATGGAAACCGATGGCGTCCATGAGGTGGTTTCCACCTTGCAAGTGAAACCGAAAGAGGCGAAAACGAGTTAATTGGCTTAATCGCCCTCGTGTTCGCAACTGTCACGAGCGGGAGGCAACTGCGGCTCGGGCCGTGAGTCGCTTGCTAAACCGAATCCAGATGCCCACAACCAGCCAAACCCAACCTCCTCTTCCGGCCCCCGGTAACCTCGCGTTTGTCGAGGCCTTGTACGAGGATTATGCTCGCGATCCATCGTCCGTGCCGCCGGATTGGCAGCGTTACTTTGCGGCATTTTCCAATGGCGAACTGCGCTTTAGCAAACCGCGCTTCGCGCCTTCGTTTCGGCCCGCCAGCATTTTCAATCCGTCCTCGCCGGCGTCGGCCAGCTCACGGCCCCATCTCCCCACCGCCGACCTCGCCGCGTTGCACGACCGTGTCTATCTGCTCATCCGGCTTTACCGCGTGCGCGGCCACCGTATCGCCCGCGTGGACCCCCTGCGCCTCCCCCAGCCCGTCCCGCCCGAACTAAAACCCGAATTCTTCGGTTTCACCGAGGCGGACATGCAGCTGCCCGTCCACAGCGAAACCTTTCCCTACGAAGGCCTGCTCACGCTTGGCTCGCTGCTCGAGCGCTTGCGCAATACCTATTGCCGTTCCATTGGCGTGCAGTACATGCACATTGATGACCTCGTCGTTCGCCGTTGGCTCCAACGCCGGATGGAAATGACCGAAAATCGCATCCAGCTCACTCGCGAGGAACAGATCCGCATCCTTACCCGCCTCACCGACGCCGTCACATTCGAGGAATTCATTCGCAAGAAGTTTGTCGGCGCGAAAAGTTTCTCGCTGGAAGGCTCCGAGAGCCTGGTTCCACTCCTGGATCTCGCGATCGAAAAAGCAGGCGAACAGGGCATCGGCGAAATTGTGCTCGCCATGGCGCATCGCGGCCGCTTGAACGTGCTCGCCAACATCATGAGCAAAAGCCCGCGCCAGATTTTCCGCGAATTCGCCGGCACGGATGATAAATCCAACCCGGGCCGCGGCGATGTGAAATACCATCTGGGCCACAGCAGTGAATGGACTACTGCGCATGGCCGTAAAATCCAGCTCGCGCTTTGTTTCAATCCCAGCCACCTCGAATTTGTCAATCCTGTTGCTCTCGGACGCACCCGCGCGCGGCAGGACCGCGCCGGGGACGCCGAGCGCGCGCGGGGAATGACGCTGCTCATTCACGGCGATGCCGCCTTCGCCGGCGAGGGTGTCACCCAGGAAACCCTCAATCTAAGCCAGCTCGGCGCTTATACCGTCGGCGGCACGCTCCATGTGGTCGTCAATAACCAGATCGGCTTCACCACCGGCCCGAATGAAGCCCGTTCGAGCACTTACGCAACCGATGTCGCCAAGATGCTTCAAATCCCCATTTTCCACGTCAATGGCGAGGACCCCGAGGCCGTCGCCCAGGTGGTCCGCCTGGCCATGGATTTTCGTCTCCAGTTCAAACTCGACGTGGTCATTGACATGTACGGCTACCGCCGCCTCGGGCATAACGAAGGCGACGAGCCGGC
>Ga0193728_1001914_pt1 | contig 10780 bp, 11 predicted proteins | sample U1c1metaG_FD_143037 | JGI IMG/M metagenome (GOLD analysis project Ga0193728, IMG submission 143037) | Soil microbial communities from a riparian zone of the East river system, Colorado, United States - U1c1 | ecosystem: Environmental > Terrestrial > Soil > Riparian zone | place: USA: East River... | reverse complement strand
TCAAGAGCGGCGCGGCGTCGCTGATCGACATGGGCGATGGCAACGCGGTGGCGCTCGCGAAGGATGGCACCCTGATCGCGGGCACGGCGCCCATGGTCAAGGACCGGATCGCGGATACCTGGAAGGCGCCTTCGCACGCGGCCGGCACGAACCTGGGCCAGGCGGCCGACATGCTGGCCGGTCACCCGGTGTTCGGTATCTCGCTCACCGTGTCGCAGGCGATGCGCGAGCAGGTCTTGAAGGAGCACCCGGATCAGAACTTCCTGACCGACCTGATCAAGCGCGGCCACGGCAGCTCGTTCGCGATCTACAAGGATGGCATCGGCTGGACGTTCAACGACAGCACGGCCGCGGGCCTCGATCAGATGGCGCAGCTGTCGGATGGCGTGGTCGACGTGCTGCGCGCGGCGCAGATCGCGCCGCGCGGGTTCGCGAAGATCGCGCTCGCGGCGCTCGATTCGTACAAGGGGCTCAACAAGCAGGTCGACACGCTGCTCGCGCACAAGAGCGACCTCAACAAGCTGGTGACCACGTACACGGGCGACGGTCAGTTCAAGTCGAAGATCGACAAGGACGCGAAGACGATGCGCTTGAACGTGCGGCTCACGGGCAAGTCGCTAAGCGAAGTGGTGCCGGTCGGCGTGGTCGTCCCGATGGCCGCGATCGGCTTCTTGTTCGCGGGCCGCGCGCAGGCGACGCAGCCGACGATGCAGATTCCCGCTCCCGTGCAGCAGAAGCCCGCTGCTCCCGCAGGTCACCACTAACCCGAGTCTGACTAACCCGCGAGCTCGCGGAGGTCCTGGATCAGCTCGCGGATCTGCGTCAGGTCCTCGAACTCGTCGGACGACGGCTCGATCACGACCTCGTAGCTGACCTCGATGATCATGTCGTCGTCGACGTCGGGGATGGCCTCGCCGCGCAGCGTGTCGCGGCGCTCGCCGACGCGGCGCTCGTAGCGAAACACACGCGAGTCGGGCTTGCCGATCCGGCGGTCGCGCTTGCGGCGCTCGCGCGAGATGGCCTCCTTGAGCGCCATGATCGTCAGCGGCATCGGATCGAGGTCGAGCAACTGGCCGGCGCAGTTGAAGCACATCGGCTTCCAGCCGCCGAACAGCTCGACGCTCTTCAGGAAGCGCCGGCGTTTCTCCGTGCAGGTGACGCACTTCGCGCCCACGCCGACGGGGCGAGCGTCGACCCAGCGGCCGTAGCACCCCCAGCAGCGGCCGCGCCGGAGCTCACCGACGCGCGCGTTGCAAACTTCACAGACGCAGGAGCCAAACTGGGTGCCGGGGCCGAGGATCTCCACTCTTCGGTGGTAGGCCCGCGGCTTTGCGGTCGCAAGTTTTCGGCTACGCTCACCTGCCGTGCCGTCGACGCGCGCCCTGATCTATGCACCGTGGTCGGCCTCGAAGGTCGCGATGGCGCTGCGCTGCCCGCGGCTGTTCCATTTCCGCTACGTCGACAAGATCAAGGAGCCGGAGGTCATGCCGGAGACCCGCCTGGGCAAGGCGGTGCACCAGGCGCTCGAGCTCGTGCTGCAACAGACCCCGATCGCCGAGGCGACCGCGAAGGTCCGCGCCGAGCTCCCGAACGAGCACGAGCAGCTTCGCTTCGACTCGTTGTGCACCGGCATCGAGCCGTTCGCGACCCGGATCGCCGCGTTCCGCCGCCGCCGCCGGGTCGCGCGCCAGCTCGTCGAGTATTCGCTGGCGGTGCGCGAGGACCTCAGCGTCACCCAGTTCTACGCCGGCGACGCGTACTACCGCGGCGTGCTCGACCTCGGCTACATCTTCTCCGACGACTCGATCGCGCTCGTCGATCACAAGACCGGCGCGCGCATTCCGGGCTCGTCGATCACCGATCAGCTCGAGGGCTACGCGGTGCTCGCGGCATCGGCGTTTCGCCACGTCCGCCAGTTCTGGCTTGGCATCCACTGGGTCGCCGAGCGCGCGGTCGAGTGGAGCGCGCCGGTCAAGCCCGAGATGATCGTCGACGAGCTCGTGCCCGACCTGCTCGACAACATCGAGGCGGCCGCGCTCGCCGTCGACGACGGTCCGCGCGCGAACCCGGGCACCTATTGCGATCGCTGCAGCTACCGCGACCTGTGCCCGGCGAGCAAAGAGCACCGCTACGAGCCCGTCGAGTACTACGAAGACGACGACGACTGATGCGGTAGACTGGACGCGTGACGATGACGCCCGAAGAGGTCGAGCAACGGCTCCGCCGAGCGGCCGAAGTGCGCAAGAAGCTCAGCACGGCGAGCAAGCGTTTGATGGCGTTCGGCGAGTCCCTTCTGCGCACCCGCGAGGCCGATGGCGCTGGATCTCGATGACCCGAGCGCGGTCGCGCTCGCCGTCGCGGGTCTAGACATGCCCCGCGTCACGGACGTCGCGATCGAGCGCAGCGACGGCACCACGCGCACGCAGAGCCGCGACCGCGTCGTCGTCGAGGCGCCGCTCCAGCTCCGAGCGCGCGGCGTGCCGGTCGCCACGATCATGAGGACGCCCGGCCACGACCTCGAGCTCGTGCGCGGCCTGCTCCACGCCGAATCGATCGCAGCGTGCGCGATGACCCGAGACGGCGACGACGGCGTGGAGCTCGATACCGATGCGGCGGCGTTCGAGCGCCGCGGCCTCTTGTCGAGTGCCGCGTGCGGCGTGTGCGGGCGCGCGGCGATCGCGGATCTCGAGACCCGCGCGACCAGTGTCGACAGCGACGCGGGCACGACGCTCGCCGTGATCGCGACACTGCCGGATAAACTGCGCGCCGCGCAGGAGCTCTTCGACGACACCGGCGGCCTCCACGCCGCGGCGCTGTTCACGCTCGGCGGCGAGCGCGTCGCGGTGCGCGAGGATGTCGGCCGTCACAACGCGGTCGACAAGCTCGTCGGCTGGGCACTCGGCGAGGGCCTCGATCCGGCGGGGCATCTGCTCCTCCTCAGCGGCCGCGCCGGCTACGAGCTGGTCCAGAAGGCGATCATGTTTCGCGTGCCGATCGTGGCGTCGGTGTCCGCGCCGTCGTCGCTCGCGATCGAGCTGGCGGAGCGCTTCAACGTCTCGCTGGTCGGGTTTGTTCGCGGGGCGCGCGCGAACGTGTACGCCCACGGATGGCGGTTGCGCTAGCGCGGCGGATCACCTAGGTTCCCGTCGATGATTCGTCTGTACGCCTTGGTAGCGGTCGCCGCGCTGTGCTCGTGCGGCAAGAGCAAGGATCACCCGAACGCCGAATCGAAAGTCGCCGCCGAGAGTACGGTGGCGGTCGCCGGCGCGACGCCGGTCAAGCCCGCGCTGCCGCCCGCGAAGGCCGCCGCGCGCGGCGCCGAACATCCGGTGTACTCGCTCGTCGACAACCGGCTCGCGGCGCACCTTCACCGCGGCGGCGGCCTGCTCGTCGCCGGCGGCTCGGCCGGCTTCGCGAAGTACACGCGGTTCGCGAATCAGTTGAGCTCGGGCGCGAAGCACGCCTGGGATCTGCGCCAGAGCGAAGGCGACATCAAGGTCGCGAAGATGACGGGCAAGAGCGCGACCGTGTTCGTGCCGCTCACCGCCGCCGAGGCCGCGCGCCCGACGGTGCGACTGCGCGCGTTCACTGCAGACGACGCGACCGTGTCGATCAAGGTCAACGACAACAAGGACGTCAACGGCAAGCTGACGAAGGGCTGGACCACGATCGAGCTCGCAGTGCCACCCGATCAATTGAAGGAGGGCGAGAACGCGATCACGGTGTTCGCGAAGAAGCCCGGCCTCGAGCTCGCGTGGCTGCAGATCGGCGGCACCAGCGCGCCGGACGACGCGACCGCGCCGACGTTCTTCGAGACCCCCACGAAGTCGCTGCTGCTTCCGAAGCAGGCCGGGATGAGCTGGTTCGTCGCGATCCCCGACAAGGCGAAGCTGACGGGCGACCTCTCCGACGGTGCGTGCACGGTCAACGTGGTCGCGACCGCCGACGACGGTCAGGTCGTCGAGGGCAAGCTGACCGGTACCGGCAGCGCGGTCGACCTCGCGGCGCTCGCCGGCAAGGCCGCGCGCGTCGATCTCGAAGGCGCGGGTTGCCCCGAGACCCGGCTCGCGAACGCCGCGCTCGTCGCGCCCGGCGAGGTCGCGAAGCCCAAGCGCGGCGAGCCGCCGAAGTACGTCGTGTTCATCATCATGGATTCGCTGCGCGCCGATCGCGTGCGAGCGTTCAACCCGAAGGCGCGGCCCGAGACGCCGAATTGGGAGAAGCTCGCGGAGACCTCGTCGGTGTTCCTCAACACGTACGTGCAGGGCAACGAGTCGCAGGTCTCGCACGCTTCGATCTGGTCGTCGAACTACCTCGCGAAGCACCGCGCGATCGAGATGAAGGATCACCTCGCCGAGAAGTGGATGACGATCGACGAGGTCGCGAAGGCCGCGGGCAAGTACGTCGCCGGCGCCTCGGGCAACGGTTACATCCGCCCCGAGCGCGGCTTCGGCACCGCGTGGAACCAGTTCGTCAACCACATCTCCAAGGGTCTAGGCCTCAAGGGCGCCGACATCATGGAGAAGGGCCTGTCGTTCATCACGCCGAAGAAAGACCAACCGTGGTTCCTCTACCTCGGCTTCATCGATACCCACGTGACGTGGCGCGCGAAGCAGCCGTGGATGGACAAGTACGACGGCGGCTACAAGGGCCGGTTCGAGAAGGAGTACGGCGACGACGGCCCGCACGGCTCGAACGGCAAGGACCTGACCGACAAGGAACAGGCCCACGTGCGCGCGCTCTACGACTCGAACGTGTCGTATCAGGACGACCTGCTCGGCCAGCTCCAGAAGAAGCTGACCGACTGGGGCATCTGGGATCAGACGATGCTCGTGGTCACCGCAGATCACGGCGACGAGCAATGGGAAGACGGCCGCGTCGGTCACGGCGGCAGCGAGCGCGAGACGCTGCTCCACGTGCCGCTGTTGATCCACTATCCGCCGCTGTTCCCGGCGGCGAAGGTCACCGAGGGCGTCGAGGCGATCGACATCGTGCCGACGATCGCGGACGCGCTCGGCGTCGCGAACGATCCCGAGTGGCAGGGCATCTCGCTGTGGCCGGTCGCGAACGGCCAGGGCGGCGGCTATCCGTGGATGAGCTACTCGTCGCAGTACGAGAACTCGCACGCGGGACGGATCGGCCACTGGAAGATCAAGCTGATGGGCACCGGCCAGCCCCACGTCTACAACCTCGCGAAGGATCCCGACGAGAAGAACGATCTCTACGGCAAGGCCTCGGCGGAGATCGGGACGCGCGCGGTGCTCGATCCGCTGTGGACGCTGCGCCAGTGGAACGTCGAGTGGAAGAAAGCGCAGTGGGGCAACGCCTCGGACGTGTCGAGCCGGTTCGCCTCCGACCTCGGTGAGTGATTCGCTGACACCGACGGACGGCGCGCGGTTCTTGCTCGAGCGGCTCGCCGAGCGTGAGGGCGGCGCGGAGTATCGCGCGACGATCTTCACGCCGGAGGCGACGCACGCAGGCACGGCGCAACTCGGCGAGAATGGCAGCGCGGCTGTCACGATCGCCGGCGCGCCCGCGGAGCTCCTCGAGGTCATGCACATGTACGCGAAGCTGATCGCACGCAGCGCGGCGAAGAAGCGCACGGACGGGTTTCCGCCGTGGCCTGCGCGGGTGTTGCGCTGGCGCGGGCCGGGCCGCGGCTAGTATGATCGGCGTATGGCGAACGACGCGCACGTGCTCGCTGCGCGGCTCGCACTCATCGATCGGATCCGCGCCGTCGAGTTCCGGCTCGCGCGGGCCGCGCAGGGCGAGGTGGCGCGCGCGACGTTGCGCGACCATCTCCACACGCTCGGCAACGCCGTCCAGATCGTAGATCTCGCCTCGGCGGAGCTCGCGAAGCGTACGCCGGATCCCGACGGCCTCGTCACCGACATCCGCGCCGCCGCTCGCGACGCGCACGCCACGCTCGGCAAGATCGTCGCGCTCGCACAACCCGCACCGCGCATCGCGGTGACCACGCCGTTCGCGCCCACCGTGCGCGCCGCGCTCGACGTGGTCCGGCCTGCGCTGCCGATCGAGGTCGCAGTCCACGACGAGCTGCTCGCGTCCACCGCCGCGTGCCGGCTCGATGCCGACGAGCTCGAGCTACTCGCGATCGCGATCCTGCTCGATGCGCACGCGGCGCCCGAGCTCGAGCTCTCGCTGCGCGAGCGCACGATCGAGGGCGCGCCGTGGTTCGAGCTGATCCGCCACGACCCGCGACCCGGTGCATTCAGCCTCGACAGCGAGCTCGTCCCGCCGTCGCTGCTCGCGGTCGCCGATCAGCTGGCGCGGCTCGGCGGTGGAGAGCTCGCCTTCGCGCCCGGCCGCCGCGGCCACGAGCTCGTCGTCGCGCTGCCTAGTGTTCCCAGCTGAGCCCGAGCTCGCCGAACACGCTCGTGCGCGACGGCAGCAACTCGAAGCCGGGATACGCGTAGTGAAAGACCTCGGCGTGAAAGAACAGCATCATGCGCGTGTCGTTCGGCGTGTCCTGATCGGTGAGCGCGGCCGTCACATCGAAGCTGCCGAGGTGGCCGACCTCGCGGCCGAGCTCCTTGTCGGAGGTGTAGTGCGTGTACATCGCCGGATCGAGCGTGTACTTGTCCGCGAAGAAGCTCGCGCGGCTCTGGAGAAACAGCCGATAGCCGAGCTCGAGGCGCCAGGTCGGTTGCGCGACCCGCAGCTCGGCCGACGGCGCCACGCTATCGGCACCCCAGCTGTCGTGCGAAGCGCGCACCGCGGTGTGGACGACCACGCCGAGTGCGAGCGAGTGCAGCCACTCGCCGGTGACCGCGCTAGCGAGCCGCAGCGACGGGAGCTTCTCGGGGAGCCCGTCGGCAGAACCGATCGTATTCAAGAACGTGAGCTCGCCGCTCGTCTCCACGTGCGGGGTCCAGTCACCGAACCGCACCACGCGATACGGCGAGGCCTGATCGCCGTCGGACAGCTGGCCGTCGTAGCGCAATCGCACCACATCGGTCGGCGCGAGCACGCGCGCAGCGCCGGCGGTCCAGCCGAGCTCGAACAGCTTGCGCGCGAACGTCGAGTCGACAATGCTCGACACCCAGTTATCGGTGACCGTGAGGCCGCCGAGCAACGTGACGTCGCGCTCGTCGAGGTCGAGGGAGCCGTTGACCCCGGCGCTCGCACTCGCGTAGTCGCTGTTGGTCGCGAGCGAGCCCGTCATCGTGACCGCGCGACCGCTCGTGTCGTGCCAGCGCGCGGCCGCGGTGCCGAGGTAGCGCTCGTCGGTCATCTGGATGCCCGACATCGTGGTGACCCCGGACTCGACGGTGACGATGTTGAGCTTTTTGGCGAGGCCCGGCGAGCTCCGAACATCGAGCGAGGCACTCGTGACGGCGTCGACGGCGGCGCTGGCGGTCAGCGACCACTCGCCCCACCCCTTTGCGACCGTCGCGAGCGTGCGCAGGACGGTCGTCGCATCGGAGTCGTGATAGACGCCGATCCGGCCGGCACCGGTGAGCGGCTCTTCGGCTGGCGTGGTCGGCTCCGGCGCCGTCGCGTCGGGCGGTTTCGGCTTGGCGAAGACGTCGCGATAGTCGTCGGCCGTGGGCGTGTCGGACGGATCGGTGCGCGCGGGCGGCGTGGTCGCGGGTGCCGGCGCCGGTGGGGATGCCGGTGCCGGTGCGGGCGCCGGCGCTGTAGGCGGTGGCGGCCGCGCGTCACCAGGTGCTTGCGGCGCCGCCACTGTCGGCGGCGGCGCGTCACCGGACGCTTGCGCCGACGCCACCGCGGCGCTCGCCGCGATCACGACGAGCGCGCGAATCATTTGCATCTACAGGTCACTCCGGGCGTGCCCGATCCCGCGCTCCGAAACGTCGCGCCTTCGCTGATCTCGAGGATCGAATCGCGCTGCGCAGCGGCCCCCGGCTCCATCTCGAACCGCATCGCCGGATTCTTGAGCGCCGCACGCTGCGATGGCCGCACGTGCGTGCAGCCCGCGGCGAGAGCGAGGCAAAACACCCACGCGTACTTCATGGACGAGACGCTACCTCTGGGTGCGCGGCGATTTCGGGGGCTTCGCCCGCGCGACGCCTTTCTTAATGTTCCCAGCTAAGCCCGGCCTCGATGAACACGCTCGTGCGCGACGGCAAGAGGTCGAAGCCCGGGTACGTGTACTGGAACGCGTCGGTGTGGAAGAACAACATCATCCGCGCGTCGTTCGGCGAGTCGGGCTCGGAGATCGCGGTCGCGACGTCGAAGCTGGCGAGGTTGCCGATCTGGCGGCCGAGCTCCTTGTCCGACGAGTAATTCACGTACATCGATGGATCCATCGTGTACTTGTCCTCGAAGAAGCTCGCGCGGCTCTGCAGGTACAAGCGATAGCCGAGCTGCAACCGCCAGGTCGGTTTGGCGATCCGCAGGTCGAGCGCCGGCGTCAGGCTATCGACGCCCCAGCTATCGTGCGCCGCGCGCACCGAGCTGTGCAGGCCGATGCCGAGCGCGAGCGCGTGGACCCACTCGCCGGTGAGCGCGGTGCCGAGCCGGGTCTCGGGCAGCTTCTCGGGCAGCCCGTCGGCCGAGCCGATCGTGTTGTCGAACGTGATCTGGCCGGTCGACAGCGTCGTGGTCGTCCAGTCGCCGAACCGCACGCTGCGATACGGCGACGCCTGATAACCGTCCGAGAGCTTACCGTCGTAGCGCAGGCGAACCGCGTCGGTCGGCGTCAGCACGCGCGCGACGCCGCCCGACCAGCCGAGCGCGAACATCTTACGATGCAGCGTCGAGTCGAGGACGCTCGACACCCAGTTGTCGGTCACCGTGAAGCCGCCGAGCAGCGTGACGTTGCGATCGGCGACATCGATCGAGCCGTTGAGGCCCGCGCTGACGCTCGCGTAATCGCGCTCGCTCGCGGCCGACGTCGTGAGGTTGAGCGCGTGGCCGCTGGTGTCGTTCCAACCGACGCCGACCGTGCCGAGGTAACGCGTGTCGCTCATCTGGCCGCCGGTCATCGAGCTCTGGCCCGACGCGCCGGTGACGACGTCGACCTTGCCGAGCGCGGGCGAGGTCCTGACGTCGATCGACGCGCTCGTCACCGCGTCGACCACCGCGGTCGTGGTGAGCGACCAGTGGCCCCACTCCTTCGCGGCGGTCGCGAGGCCGCGCATCACCGTCGTCGCGTCGGAGTCATGATAGACGCCGAATCGCCCGGTGCCGGTCATCGGCGTCTCGTCGGACGTGGTGCTCGTGGTCGTCGAAGACTCCGGCGACGTCGGTTTCTCGCCGCCGAGGACATCGCGATAGTCGTCGGTGTTCGGCTCATCCGAGCCCGTGGCCGGTGCCGGTGCCGGTGCGCTCGGCGTTTCGCCCGGTGCCTGTGCGGCGGCCACCGCCGACATCGCGGCGATCAGCACGAACGCTCCGATCGGCCGCCTCAGTTGCATCCGCAGCCTGCGCCTGCCGTGCCTGGTCCCGCGCTCTGATACGTCCCGCCTTCGGTGATCTCGAGGATCGAATCGCGCTGCGATTCCGCGGCGGGATCCATCTGGAACTGCATCGAGGGGTTTGCGAGTTTCTCGCGTTGCGACGGCCGCACGTGCGTGCAACCGGCAAGCGCGACCAAGAACACCACCACGCGGATCATGAGCTTCACGCTACCTCCTCGTGCCCGCTCACCCTACCGGCCTTCGCGCACACGTGTGCCGCCCGTCACGAGGAGTCAGTTTCCCGAGATGTGCCACGGTTTCTTCTAATCTCGCCTTCATCCACGGGGCAGACGTAGCCGCGCCGTCGACGCGCGGGGCGGACTCGCCCAGGCGCCGCCGTGCTCGAGCGAGCGACCGCGATCGAACACGCCCTCCGGCAACGCGCCCGAAAACACGCCCTGTAATGCCTCGGCGAATTCGGCGGCGGTCGCGAACCGCTGCTGCGGATTCTTCGCCATCCCGATCGCGAGCACGAGGTCGAGCTCCGGTGGCACGTCCGCGAGCAGCGACGGCCGGCGCGGCCGGGTGTGCACGACCTTGTACAGCGTCTCCGCGATCTCGCCGCCGGCGAACGGGGGTTGACCCGTCAGCGCGCGATACGCGATCGCGGCGAGCGCGTAGAGGTCGGTCAGGTGATCGACGGTGCCGCCCATCGCTTGCTCCGGCGCCATGTACGACGGCGTGCCGACGATGTGACCCGCGGTCAGCGTGTCGCCGTGGTCGAGCCCGCGCGCGATGCCGAAATCGAGGATCTTCCACACGCCGCCGTGCCCGGGGCGCTGCGCGAAGAACACGTTCTGCGGCTTGAGATCGCGATGCACGATACCGGCCGCCGCCGCGGCGGTGATGCCCGCGCCGATCTGCGCGACCATCTCGACGACCTCGAGCGCGGCGACCTTGCGGGCGCGCAGCATCTCCGCGAGCGTCTCGCCCTCGAGCTTCTCCATCACGAGGTACGGCACCGGCTGCTCGCCGACATCGACGACGCGCACGACGTGCGGCGAGATCAACCCGGCCGCGGTGCGCAACTCGCGCAAGAAGCGCAGCACGTGCTGCGGATTGCCGAGCGAGGCCTGCGACAACAGCTTGATCGCGACGACGCCTTGCGAGCCTTGGGCCTCGTAGACCTCGCCCATCGCGCCGCGCCCGATCATGCCGCCGAGCTTGTACGGGCCGATCGTCTGGTCGGAGAACCGGCCGCGGCCTGTGCGCAGCGCGCGGTCGAGCTCCTCGCGAGCCTCGAGCAACAACGCCTCGCGATGCGCCGCGAGCCGGACCGCGCGCTCGAGCTCGCCGAGCGACAACAACGCGGTCGCGCGCGAGAGCCGCGCGGT
>Ga0193728_1001913_pt1 | contig 10783 bp, 4 predicted proteins | sample U1c1metaG_FD_143037 | JGI IMG/M metagenome (GOLD analysis project Ga0193728, IMG submission 143037) | Soil microbial communities from a riparian zone of the East river system, Colorado, United States - U1c1 | ecosystem: Environmental > Terrestrial > Soil > Riparian zone | place: USA: East River... | reverse complement strand
ACCCATTCAAACATCAGACCAAGTCGCGCGTGCGATGGTGCGCCAACCAGGCTGAACGCGATCTCTCGCTCGCGAAACACGGACACGAACTTTCCGCCGCCCGATAAAGGCACGCTGGTCTGTAACATTGAACTCGTTTCGCTAACGGTGGGTAGACCAGCCATCTCGAGCGGCGTGCCCCTGCCATCTTCTCCGATCAGAACAAACCGGCCCATGGCGCGGACACCACTGCGCCCGGCGCGCACTTCGTCATCGCTCCAGTGATAACCGTCAAGCACGGCCAGCATGCGCTGCTCTATGCCATGCTGGCGCACAGGGTCCGTCAGGTAGGGCTGCGGAAAACGGTCATTGTAAACATGAAGATCGCGCAGATAGAACTGGTTGTCACGAAAATGCAGATTCGCACGGAAGTACTTGCTCTGGTACCAGACGGTGCGCTGTGGCGCATGATCGTTGCCGAATGGATCTTTCAGCATCACCTGGGCTTGCGTTGGCGTTGATTTGAAGGAGCGCTTAAAACGCCGCCCAGTCTCGCCCATTGTCTCGACGACCAGGCCTCCCTCGCCAAGCGCCTTTGCAAGCTTATCCATCTGCATTGGGTAAGCTTTACGCATTTGTGGCCAACCGAAACTATTCTCCTGGCCAAGCTGCGCGTAGGCAATCGATTGGGTTGGAGCGTGAGCAATCATATCGAGGAACCTGTCAACGAAAGTCTCCGATTGGCCCGACGGCCAAGCAGGCTCCATCGTGTCTGGATACCGAATCTGATCGTCATAGTAGTAGACCGGATCCTGTCCCAGGAGACGAAACATTGGAGTCGAGATCTGATTCTTCGCCTCCAAGGCAGGGCTCCACGCGTTCTCGCGGTTTGGATAATAGGCGGCGATGGGCGCGCCCCAGATGGTAAAGCCGTCTGTAGCCAACTGATCGCGGCAATTGCCAAAGGCGTCGATGCCATAGTGGTCGGAGAGGTGTCCAATGCTGACCGCATCCAGGTTCCACGACGCCACGGATTTGGCATCATGGCCAAAGATGCGCTTGAAGGTCGCCATGGCCGTGTCGGCGAGCTTACGCCGCTCATCCGGCGTGTAGCCTATCGCATAGGCTACCGGCACATGGTAATCCCACTCCCACTTCGGATTGCCGCGCCATGCAATTCCTGCATCGTCACAGATCTTCCGATTCATCTCGAACCAGATCCCCGTCTCGTGATCGGAGGGCATTTCAGCCTTGAGGAATTCCACAAATGGTCCCTCGACCATCGCATCGTACTGCAGCAGCCAAGTGGCTGGAAACTTATGCGCCTTGATCAGCGCCATCTGCTCGCGGACCGGCTGGATCAGGTCCATGCTCTCGCGCGGCTCTTCCGCACGGATGAAATTCATAATGTTGATGGCCCGCCTGGCGACCGCTGGTGTGAATGTCTCTGCCGACAGGGAGGGCAGTACGCTCGAAACAACCATCGTCTTCAAGGCACCGACCATTACCTCTCGTCGCGTCAGAGTCTTCCGACTCAGTTTTGCGGATAACTTCGCCATATATTGTCCCTCTCAATGTTCGCCGAGGACCAGTAGCCGCAACGCATATTTTTTATTATGGATGACCGCAGGATGCCGAACGCCTCCTCGCCCTGACAGACACCACCATCATGCAGCAGTGTCACGGCAGCGCGAGAAGGCACGCTCGATTAGAACTTCAGCTTGAGTCCCGCCTGCATTACCCGCGGAGCGATCGCGCCGATTCCGGTGATCTGTCCGAAGTTTGATGCGGTCGGGTCAGTGTTAGGGATACCGAAGCTGGTGTGGTTGAAAGCGTTGAACATCTCCCAACGAAACTGAAGCCCATATCCTTGCTCGAACGTCCAGTTCTTTGCAATCGAGGCATCGGTTGTGTCGATTCCGGGGCCTACGAACGGGTTTCTTCCGGAGTTGCCAAAGGTGCCCGGAGCGTTCGGCTGAAATGCCGCAGCACTCACGTAATGGTTCAGCCAGTTCTGCCTGCTGCCCTGATGCACGTGGGCCGGCACGCCGGGGACAACATCAGCGCGATCTCCGTACTGCTGCGAGCCCGAATTGTTGCTGCCATTCGCGCCGCCCTGGATTCCAAAAGGCTGACCGCTCTCTAATGTAACGATGGCGCTCACCTCCCAGTCGCCCAGCAGGTTCCTTGCGATGACATTCCAGCCCCGAAGATCAGGCGAGGAATAGACAAAGTTAGTCGTCGAAACGAGTGGAACATTCAACTGTGAAATTCCTCTGTTCCAACGAATATCGAACGGGTTGGGAATGCCTCCCTGAACGGCGAGATTCCCTGTGGCTGATAGATCCATCACCTTGGACCATGTGAAGTTTGAACGGGCCTCGAAGCCATGCGAAAAACGCTTTTCCAATCCAACCTGCAGGGAGTGGTATTGAGCGGTTCCGATGCTCGTCTCTGAATAGATATTGCTAAAGGAGGTGTAGGTCGTGCGCGCTCCGCCGTCTGCATAGATTCCCGGATTTTGATCGAGGATCGTAGCCAGATGGTAGGACTCGCTTCCAACATAGGCAATATGCAGGGCGATGTCTTTTGTGAATTGCTGGTCGACCGACAGATTCCAGCTTTCAGTCATGCCTGCATGAAAGTTACTGGCAAAGACGGCGCCAAGGCTTACGGGAGTTTGAAAGGTCGAATTAGTGGGAGGGTTATAGCCTATCGATGCAAATGGCGGAAACGGACTGACTCCCCCAGTGCCTGCAAAGGTCGACCATGGAGCGGCAAAAGGAATGTTATATCCGCTGCTCGGGCTTGCGGTTAAATTGAAGGTTGGGCTGAACGGAGCAACATCAGCCGCATGATTATACGTAGAGTAGGGCAGAGGTCCGGTAAATAGACCGAAGCCGCCTCTCACTGCCGTGTTCGGCAGGCCCTTCGGCTGCCAACTGAATCCGATCCTCGGTTGGAAGTATCCATAAGTCGCCGGCATAAGAGAAGAGTCGATGCCTTTATCGCCTGGGAAGACGAGCCCCACAGGTGCATTTGGAAATCTCTCGCTCTGCTGGCCGGGACGGAATGCGGCTCCCCGTGCTCCGGAAGAAGCGGGCGGAAGATTTGGGTCCCAGCGCAGACCGGCGGTAATAGTGATGTTCGGTCGGATGCGGTACTCGTCCTGCGCGAAGAGCCCAAGCTGCCAGCCCTTTACGCTGGCGATCTCTCCTCCACCCTGCTCGAAGTTGTTTACATGGCCCAATAGAAAGTCTGCCAGGCCAAAGCCCGTATACGTGTTTGAGAATCCGACGATTGGCGCAGCGGGATAGTCAGCATTTTCCTGTGCGAATTGCTTCCAGAGATTGCCACCCATCGTCAGGGTGTGTAGTCCTATCGTCTTTGTCAGGTTGTCATTCAATCCGTACGACGTACGAATTTCACTCTGATACGCGTTGTATCCAGAGCTAAAGCCATTAGTTACCGACAGCCCTTCCAGGTAGCAGTGTCCCGGAATTTCATTGACCGCAATGTACTTCGACAAGCAGAAGGGGTTACCGTTGATGTCCTTAGGCTGTGCTTCGGAGTTGACGGCAAGCTCAGTCCAGAAGATGGTGGCCTCATTGATGGTCGATGGATTGATGAGCCAGTTATGCCCCAGCACGATGTTGTAATCCTTGCCTGGTTGAGCAGCCACGATCGCCATCAGATTGCCGTTTACGGCTGCTCCCCCCCTTTCCAGATATTGCGTGAAGCTGCGCAGGAACACGCGTTGATTGGCATTGATGGTGTAGTCAACCCGTGCGGTCCCTTCGTCATAGTTCGTTCTTTCGGCGGGACTCACAAAATTCATCTGTCCCGTCGCGGGGTCCTGTCCCAGCGGCAGAGCTGTTGTTGTAATTGCGACTGCGGCGGGAGAGAAAAGCGCGGGGTTGATCTGGTTTGGCTTGCCATTAACCGTGGCAAATCCCCCGGTCAAGGTCTGTGGTACCGCGCTGAAGTCGCCATTCAACATGGCTTGTGTCGGAGTGTAGGATACGTTTGACTCCGCGGCCGTGGTAGCCCTGGTGCCCTGATAGTTTGCAAAAAAGAACAGTTTATCTTTGATGATCGGGCCACCGATATAGCCGCCGAACTGATTCCTCTTCAGCGTATCGACATTGTGGGAGAAATAGTTGGCGGCATTGAGAGCGTCATTTCGAATGAACTCGAATGCGCCGCCGTGAAACGCATTGCTACCGCTCCTCGTCTGAATGCTGACGACAGCGCCTGGCGCGTATCCATAGCGTGCGTCGAAGTTGTTGGAGATGACACGGAACTCCTGGGTCGCATCCGCATTCGGAAACGGTGCGGCCGCCGGCAGATAGGTATCCATATTGGGCGAACCATCTAAGAGATAGAACGTGCTGCCCTGACGACCGCCTCCCGCTGAAGCGTTCGTCTCCGTGGGGAATGCCGTTCCACCGGGAGTTAGACCGATAGGAGACTGCAGTACGTTGGTTACGCCCGTGGTCAAGAACACAAGGCTTGACGGATCTCTTCCGTTGAGAGGCAGCTCAGTAATGGACCGCTGATTGATGACCTCACTGATCTCGCCACTCGTCGTATTGATGAGTTCCGCGCCCCCAGTGACTGTCACGGACTGCTTCGCCCCGCCAACGGTCAATGAAAAACTAAGACTTGCCTTTTGGCCAATCGTTAGTGCAACGCCGTCGGTAACGAAGGTCTCGAAACCCGGGGATTCAATGGTGATGCGGTAGTGTCCCGGGTCCAGGGCGGGAGCAATAAACTCCCCGGACTGGTTTGTCTGCACCTGCCGACTTACGCCCGTGTCCTGGCTGACGATCAATGCGTTGGCGTGGGGCACGGCTGCGCCAGTGCTATCGGTGACAATGCCGGTGATCTGCGCAGAAGATACCTGCGCATGAGCGAAAATATTCTGGCTTGCAAATAGAATTACCATGCAGAGCCCGTATAGTAAGAACCGTTTCATAGATAGCCTCATAAGAGTGAATCTCCTCATTTCAGGTTTGGTTTTTGGATGTCCTGGCCCAGGAGCTGAAGGTCTGTTCGTAATTGTGTTAAAGACGTTCGGAGGTTGACTTCGATTGCCTCGGCATCGTTGTGGTCGCTTGACGGCGAGCTGGTAAGGAGCGCCGCAACGGCCTCATGGACGGCTTCTGTAGAGGAGTGGGCCCGCCGGACTCGAGTTCTCCAATCCTCCGAGAACTCCGGCGTGGAAGCAGAGTTAGATTGCAGTGGTGCTGTGAGTGACGTGTTGGCAGCCGGCGTGTTAGAAGTTCTGGAGAGAATTTCGCCCAGCTGATTCTGAAGAGAGCTAATGTCCTCGCGCAGGGCCGACACATGATCGGTAAGTAACACCTGTACTTGCCGGCGCGCATCGTCGTCGAGTACTACTATCCGCTGGGGCGGATAACGATCCGCCAGCCGATTCAAGGCCCAGGCGCGTGCCGAGGCCAACTGAGCCAGTGATAACGTCTGGTTTACATATGCAATCCGCTGGTCTTTGTCCGGAAAGCGGGCACCAAGCTGGACTTCGAGGAGAGGTGGACTCGCGACGATCACCGGACCTGCAGAAGCCGAAGGCTGGACAGAGCTGGAGACAGGAGAAGAGGACGACCGCCGAGCTGCCTCATCGATTGTCAATAGATGCAGCCGCGTATAAGGAATCTTTTGAAGTGCAGAAACCAACTCGTGCCTGCGAACGTCATCGCCAACAACTCCTTCGACCAATACTTCGCGCCCGGCATGAGTTGTGATATCGATTTGTTCGCCAAGGTCCGCGCCTAATCCGTGAAGTACTGAGTCGGTCTTGACCTCTGCCTCCGCCAGTTCGGCACCGCTCGGCAGCACGGAGTGCAACGTGGCGGCGATAGAAAGTCGGGGCATTGCGATCTGGGCTGGCACTCCGAAGATGCCCGGAGGCAAAGAGGCGAAAGGAATGACGTCATAGGAGAGTTCTGCAATCTCAATCTCGCTATGGTCCTGGAGGTGGAAATTCTCCGAAACTGCGTGATAGTCGGCGAGACGAACGGTTAGATCGGCCTCGGTAACGGACCCCGCGGAGGGTGTGGTCTCCAGCCTGAGTTCATCGGTGCCAAGCCGCACAACTTTCTCGCTGTTTGCGGGGTAAGCCGCGCGCCATCGACGATAGGTATTTGTATCCAGTGGGGAATCCCAGTCGAGCGACGTCTTCAGGTAGGCTGCCCTGACCTGTGCCTCGCCGAGGTTGCTTGCATTGGTTCGGCTCGTGGTGCGGTTATGCGCAACATCTCGATACACCGTTCGCGTGAGTGTTTTTTTGCCCATGCTGATACGGAGTTTTTGGACCACAACCGGCTCCGCCGCCGTCTTCAGGGATCTGACCTCAGACGCCGCCGTGAGACTCAGCAACTCGTCTGCAGACACGACAGGAGGAGTACGCAGAACGTAAAAGATGGGAACAGAGATGCTCAGAACCAGACCACCTGCGACCCAGGCGAATTGGTTTACCTGACTCAACCTAAGAAACCGGATGGCTTCGTTGAGCCGGGTCCTCAGCCATGACGGGCGCCCCATCTCAACAGCCAACGCATCCAATCGAGCGAGAAAGATGCCTCTCTGGTCCACGGGAGGCGGAAGATAGGGTGCAGTCACTGCATTTTGATAGTCGACCAGATCTGCGATACTTTGTCCGATCGCCTGACTGCGGCCACGACATGACCAGCAGGACTGAACGTGGACATCAACATCCGCTGCTTCCTTGGATGAGAGCTCCCCGTCCAGCGACCGAAGAAGAGCTTCGTCCGTCAGATGGCGCGCGGAAGAGAGTCGGTCACGCGCGGCGCCGCCCGGCTTGCTGTACGGCTTTCTCATGAACACCCCTTAACGAGCCTGACAATTGCATTTCTCAGTGAACCGGCAACGGTCGACGTTCCGACGTTCAACATTTCGCCTATCTCTCTATAGCGGAACCCCTCCACGCGCAGGGAAAGGCAGTCCCGCTGCAACTGGGTGAGTTTGCTAAGTCCGTCATGGACGCGAAGGATTCGCTCCTTCTGCAGTAATTGCTCTTCAGGGCCGGGCGCGCTGTCTAACCAGGACTGACTCAATTGCTCCCACAGCTCGGGCGTGGTCTCAATGAGACGACGACGGCTCTTGTGAAAATTCACAGAGAGATTGTGGGCCACCTGGTAGATCCACCCACGAAGATTCTCCTCGTTGCCTCCCGCGCGCATATGCCGGTAGAGCCGAAGAAAAGCTTCCTGCACGATCTCCTCGGCATCTTGTGGCGAAAGACCGATGTTGATCAGGTAGCGATACAGGGACGGTCGGAGCGTGTCATATAGCTGAACGATTTTCTGCTCCGGACCCTCCGCTCTCAGGTGGTCAACGTCTTCCGTTGGGACGCTTAGCCCCAACCTGACAATACCGTCCGAAGTAACATTACCCGACAAGGATAAAAGCGGGTGCTGGAACAGGGCCCAATCATCTCGTATTATGTTTATTCGTTCCAGCGAAATGTCCCAATCTGTAGGCCGTTTTTCCTGCTATATATAGAACAACTCAGCACATGGTTTTATGCTGATTCCCTGAAATTATTTTTAATGGGAAATGACCTTCAGGGCAACCTGTCCGCAAGGCAACGCTCAGCTCAAGTACGCAACTGAACCGGATGGAGAATAATCACTCATTCCAAAGGGTTTAGAAGAGTATTTCCTCTGCCGGACGAATCCTTCGATCTTTTCGCGGATACAGCCGGTATCTCAGCTCTACCCGCAGTCTCTCCATTTGGAACGGGAACCACGGGATGAACGGCTCCATTCACACTTGTGGTATCGCCGAGACCGGGGAGAGCTCAGGCAATTAGAATACGGAAGATTTCGGATGATCCAGATCAGCCAAAGCGCCATATGCGTGCGGGCCCGAATCAGCAAGAAATAACCCTTTGCAATGGTCATATCAATCACCGGTTGGGAATTTGAGTCCACGCCTCAGTAGGATTCCCATACCCCTACGGGAACTATCTAATTTTGAGAGTCTTTCCCGGACCACTTCCACTCTCGTATCTGCTGACGATCGATTCCATTCTCGTGGGCATAATTTATACAGTCGATAATCTGCTCCTTCAGCCATTCCTTAGTGTGGGCCGCTGTCGCTTGCAGGGTCGGCACTCGATCAATCACATCGATCGCCAGATTGAATCGGTCTACCTGATTCAAGATCGCGAGTTCCAGTGGAGTATTAATATTGCCCTTCTCTTTGTATCCACGCACGTGAAAATTGTCGTGATTCGTTCTTCGGTACGTCAGCTTATGGATGAGCGAGGCATATGCGTGAAAGTTGAAGATCACCGGTTTGTTCGTGGTAAACAGGCTGTCGAACTCTCGATCGGACAGTCCGTGAGGATGCTCTCTTTCAGGCATAAGGCGAAACAGATCTACCACATTGACAAAGCGAATCTTCAGCTCTGGGCATCGCTCTCTCAGAATCGCAACCGCCGCGAGTGACTCAGACGTCGGAATGTCGCCCGCGCAAGCCATCACGACATCGGGTTCCTGCCCCTCATCGTTACTGGCCCAATCCCATATTCCGATGCCCTTCGTGCAATGCTTTACAGCGTCATCCATATCCAGATACTGAAGATGGAGCGCCTTGTCCGCTACGATTACGTTCACATAGTTCGTACTGCACAGGCAATGGTCGGTCACACTCAACAGGCAATTCGCATCCGGCGGTAGATAAATTCGCGTCACCTCGGGACTCTTGTTTGTCACTACGTCGAGAAAGCCCGGGTCCTGATGCGTGAATCCGTTGTGGTCCTGCCGCCATACCAATGACGTAATCAGCAGGTTGATCGACGAGATGGGTTCCCTCCACCGAAGTTCCAGTTTGCTCTTTTCCAACCATTTCGCATGTTGATTGAACATTGAGTCGATGATGTGGACGAACGCCTCATAAGTGGAAAAGAAGCCATGCCGCCCGGTCAGCACATACCCTTCAAACCATCCTTCCAAAGTGTGCTCGCTTAGCATTTCCATCACCCGCCCATCGGTCGAGAGGTCGCCCCCGTCAGCATCCTCGGGCTTCATCTCCGCCATCCATGTCTTCCCGCTCGCCTCATAGATCACTTGAAGTTTGTTCGAAGCGGTTTCATCCGGTCCAAACACTCGAAAGCTCTTCATATTCTTCCGCATGACGTCCCGCAGAAAGTGCGCAAGCGTATCGGTTGAAGAGACCTCCATCTGGCCCGGCCGTTTAATCTTCACGGCATACTCACGGAAATCCGGCAGGTCAAGCGGCTTCCTCAGCACCCCTCCATTTGCGTGTGGATTGCCGCTGATGCGCCTTGGACCGCAGGGTGACAACTCCTTCAACTCGGGAATCAGCGTTCCTTTTTCGTCAAATAATTCTTCCGGCTTATAGCTCCGCATCCACTTTTCAACCAACTTCAAATGCGCCGGATTCGTTGCCGGATCGAGGATAGGCATCTGGTGTGCCCTCCACGAACCTTCCAGCTTGTGCCCATCCAACTCCTTCGGACATGTCCACCCCTTGGGCGATCGCAAAATAATCATCGGCCATCGTGGTCTCTCCGGAACGACTTCTGCACCAGCGTTTCGAGCCTGATGCTGGATCGCGCGAATCTCCTTTATGCACTGTTCTGTCGCATTCGCCATCAACCGGTGCATCACTGCTGGATCATCCCCCTCCACCACATGAGGCGTCCAGCCATACCCCCGGAAGAGGCTATCCAGTTCCTCCGGTGTTATCCTCGCCAGAATCGTGGGATTCGCTATCTTATAGCCATTTAAGTGCAAGATCGGCAGCACTGCGCCATCGCGGACTGGGTTCAGGAACTTGTTCGAGTGCCACGATGTGGCCAGCGGTCCCGTCTCTGCCTCGCCATCTCCCACGACCACCGCCACGATGAGATTCGGATTGTCGAATGCTGCGCCAAATCCATGCGAGAGGCTATACCCAAGTTCGCCACCTTCGTGGATAGACCCTGGCGTCTCTGGCGTGCAGTGGCTACCGATTCCTCCAGGAAACGAGAATTGCTTGAAGAACTTCTGCATGCCGGCGGCATCCTCGCTTATTGCCGGATAGATCTCGGAATAGACCCCTTCGAGATAACTGTGCGAGAGCGTCGCCGGTGCTCCGTGCCCTGGACCAGCAATGTAGATCATGTCGAGGTCGTACTTCTTGATCAACCGGTTTAGATGTACCCACGTAAACGTCTGTCCTGGATCAGAGCCCCAATGCCCGAGCAGCCGGTTCTTGATGTGTTCCGCCTTCAACGGCTCACGTAGCAGCGGATTCTCCCGCAAATACAGCATGCCTGCGCAAAGATAGTTACAGGCACGCCAGTATGCGTCCATCCTGCGTAGTTCGTCGGAAGTCAGAGATGCATCGTCAAGCGACAAATTGTTTGGCTGAATGGATGGGGAAATGGTATTCATGAGGTTACCTCTGCAATGGCATGAGTGAGATGTGGCCGAATCGCCTGAATTACTTGTCTGATCGAGCCATGCGATCTACATGCAAGGCGATCATGAAATCTTCCTGGGAAGGAACAACGAAAACCCCTGTCTTTGATTCAGATGCGCTAATCCTAAGGAAACCGTGTCTCTGTCCGTTATTTAGTGAAGGATTAATCGAAATCCCAAGATTCTGGAGATCGTCGAGGATTTCAGACCGGCTCAGCGCATCGTGTTCCCCGATCCCACCCGCAAACACAATCGCGTCCAGGCCCCCCAAAAGCCAGCAGAACCCACCAATAGCCTTCGTCACACTGCGCGTAAATACCTTCAGCGCG
>Ga0193728_1001912_pt1 | contig 10785 bp, 8 predicted proteins | sample U1c1metaG_FD_143037 | JGI IMG/M metagenome (GOLD analysis project Ga0193728, IMG submission 143037) | Soil microbial communities from a riparian zone of the East river system, Colorado, United States - U1c1 | ecosystem: Environmental > Terrestrial > Soil > Riparian zone | place: USA: East River... | reverse complement strand
AGTAATGGGTTATATTTGATTTATAACGGGTGCTGAGCCCATCAATTGTAACCTACTATGTTCAAGAATTTCTTTTTATTGCTAACTGTAGTCATGTTATTTTCGTCAACCGCTTTTTCGCAGGAAAAGCCTGTTCCGTTGTATCCGAACGGCGTTCCGAATTCGAAACCCGCCCCTGACGCTTATAAAGAAAAGCGGGAGGGGTACAGCGTTAGCATGGTTACCGACCCCACGATAACGCCCTATTTCCCTGAAAAAGGCAAAGCGACCGGCACTTCCGTGATCGTATTTCCGGGCGGCGGATACATCAACTTGACTGTTACTTATGAAGGGGCTGAAATAGCAGAGGCGTTCAATAAGATTGGAGTAACGGCTTTTGTTGTTAAATATAGGTTGCCAAGCGATCAGATAATGATTGATAAAACGATCGGCCCATTACAGGACGCCGAACGGGCCATACAAATAGTACGCGAAAGGGCATCTGAGTGGGGCATCGATCCACATAAAATAGGGATCATTGGCTTTTCAGCCGGCGGACATTTAGCCTCAACTTTAGCCACGCATTATAACCGGGTAGTGATCACTAATAAAACCCAGACCAGCTTGCGACCCGATTTTGCTATGCTTATTTACCCGGTTATTACTTTCGGTCCCTATGCGCACAATGGATCCAGGGAAAACCTGTTAGGTAAAAATCCATCACAGGAATTAATTGATCTGTATTCTAACGAAAAACAGGTTACCGCCGATACGCCGCCATGTTTCCTGATTCATGCCGAAGATGATGGGACAGTCCCCGTGCAAAACGCCCTGCTGTTTTATGATGCCCTGCTAAAAAACAAGGTGAAGGGTGAAATGCATCTTTTTGAAGAAGGTGGCCACGGATTTGGAATGAATAACCCCAAAAATAAAGACAAGTGGTTTGACTGGGCCGCAAACTGGATGAAAGAGAATGGATTCTGATAGGGGATTACACCGATTTTAGGTAATGATTACACCGATTGTTGAAGATGATTACACCGATTTCAGAAATGATTACACTGATTGTTGAAGATGATTACACCGACCGAATGGATCTTCCGGTCTTTCCGACTTATGCGGTCCCGATAGCTATCGGGATTCGGACTAAACAACTATCTCCAGCAACTCATTCAACTCCGCAACTTTTTCTGTTGAGCCCAAATTTTCATACGCGCTGATGAGGTTGCGCAGGATGCGCGTGATGATATCCGCATTGGAACAGGGTTCGTAAAATTGCTTTTCAGGATGCAGCTTCAATTGTTTCAGGAACATGTCCACATCACGGCGACCAAAGATAAGTCCACGGTTAAAAGCGTTAATATAGAACAGGATACCTCCTTCAAATTCGGTTTCCATACTCTCATCCACATAAGCCAAAATAAAATGCTGCGGCAGATTTACACCATAAACTGGTATATCCAGCTTTTGGGCAATGATGGAATAGATAATAGCTAATGAAATTTGGTTGCCCTTTTTAGTTTCCAGCACCTGGTTCAGGTAGCTGTTTTGCGGGTCGTGGTGGTTTGACGTATTACCGCTGAAGCCATGGATATTATAAAATACGTGGTTAATGAGTTTTATCTGTTCAGCCGGACTGGCATCATATATCATCTGGAGCCATATATCGCGCTTGATGACTTCTATCTGGTTGATTATTTTTTGCTCGTCGAGGTCAGGGTATTGGTATTTATTGATCGTGAGCACACCCTGTAACAAATCAAATGCACCTCCCTGGTACCATAATTTAAGTTCTTCCTTTACGATGCCGAATTGAATTTCGTGAACTAAATTGGCAATACGCTCTGCCTGGATAGGGTCGAACGCCTCCTCCCAGGCCGATTCAAGATATTCGATAGCCTCGCTTCCATAGGAAGCAAGCTTGCTATGTATATGTTCAAATATTTCCCTGTCGGGGTCGTCAAGCAACCTGATCAGGGATTTGATTTCAACTGGGTCTATCATCCAAATGCTAAAATAATAAACGTTTGTCTAATTTTACGGCCATGTTAAATTTTAGGTTCGCTAAAGATTACCTTTTGCACCGGTTAAAAGGAAAAACAAGGCACGGCACGCACTCACCTTTTGCTTACAGGCTGTTAGATACTGTAATTTACGACTTTAGTCCCAAAAAAGTATATGATGAGGTTGAAAATCAGCGTAAAGCATTACTTTCTGACGAACGGATTATAAATATAACCGATCTGGGCGCAGGCTCGCACGTAAATAACAGCAGGCAGAAGAAGGTAAGTGAAATAGCAAAAAACGCTTTAAAACCAGCTAAACTGGCGCAATTGATATACCGCCTGGTCGCCGATTTGCAGCCGGAAAATATGATAGAACTGGGCACCTGCCTGGGTACTACCTCGCTTTATTTACAAAAAGCAGTGCCTAAAGCTAAATTATATACGCTTGAGGGCTGCCCCGAAACTGCCGGAATCGCTGCCGGGGTTTTTAAAAAAGCAGGTGAAAATCATATCGAACAGGTGATCGGCAATTTTGATGATACGTTGCCGGATGTGATTAAGAAGCTGGACAAATTGGATTTTGTATTTGTGGATGGCAATCATCAAAAGGATGCGACTTTAAAATATTTTGAATGGTGCCTGCCGAAAGTGAACGAAAATACGCTTCTGATTTTTGATGACATCTATTGGAGCGAGGGTATGAAAGAAGCGTGGAATGAGATAAAAGCTCATCCTGAAGTAACTGTAACTATTGATTTGTTTTGGATAGGCCTGGTTTACTTTAAGAAGGGGCAGGCGAAAGAAGATTTTTTGGTTCGCTTTTGATTTTAAAATGTATTTTGCACTAAGACTAAGCAATCTAAATCATTATGCAAACCGAGATAGGCCCCAATAAAAGCATGCTTTATGGCGGAATTTTTTTTCAGGTTCTTGCCATTGCCGGCATAAGCTATTTTTCGCATGATCTAATGGCACACCTTTCAACTCCTTATGGTCGTAAAACAGGCTTGGATTGTGTTGGTATTATTCTCATGATAATTGGCGGGGGAAGTTATACACGGATGTTTTACTTAATGCCTTTTTGGGTGACTGTTGATGATGAGTTAAAGACACTCCATATAAGGTATTTTTTGAGGAAGCCGATATTTGTTGGCCGTGAAAATATGCTTTCTTATAACGATACGAATATAGAAGTGAGCACACGTTCGGGAACCACGAGGTATTCCGGTTTTTATCTTCACCTTGGTGACGGCAGGAAGGTACTATTCAGCGAACGAAGCCTTGTGGTTGAAGATATTGTTTACATTGAAGAAATGCTGGCCTATTGGGGCGTTAAAAAAGGAGAGGATGAGTAACTTTAGAATACTGATAGGTCATGCGTAATATAGTTGACGTTTTTTCATTTCACGTATTGCGAATAACGTCAAACGTACAACATCAAAACGATTGCCCCAAACCAATATAAAACCCACTTTGTCTCGGCTCGCCGGCTGCTTTTTCGCCAACGCCATAATCTGCGCGTATACTGAGGCCTTTTTCGGTATCGAAGAAGTAGCGGACACCACCGCCGTAATCAGGTTTTAGTGTATTGATAGAAAACATGTTGTGCGCAACCTCGCCTGTTCCTATAAACCCAACGATGCCAATACGGTCGCTCAATCGATAGCGCAGTTCGGTTTGCCCGGCTATAAAATTACGGTCGCGGTAACGCCCGTTGTAATAGCCGCGCATCAATTCGTCGTTGCCGAGAGCGGGTAAAAGGTAAAAGGGCGACGAGCCTCCCGCGAGACTTTGCTCCTGGATATCAAATCCTAAAACCAGTTTTTTGCTCAGCAAAAAGAACTGTGAATATTCAATATTAAAAAGGCCGCCTGTATAGTTATTGTTGGCAAAAATGCCACGCATCGTGTTGAAATAGCTTGTGATAATAATTCCTTTAGTGGTGTAGGTATTATTATCCCGGCTATCATATATTAGGCTTGGGCCGACGAAAATACTGGCGCCCCCGGAAATGCTTTCTATTGGCGGTTCACCCGTAAAATGCCCGGCGGATAAATCGACATTGGTGTATTTATAATTGAAACCACCCGCAACAAATCCTGCGTACAGGTTTTTGGTGATCAGGCGGTCGGCCCCTAAACTCAGTTTAAAACGCTTTTCATCCACCGTCTCAGCATCGGCTTTACGGGTGTTATTGCCGATCCCATAAAAACTAAAAGGGTAATTGATATAGCTAACCGATGCCGTGTAATTGAAGATATTTTTAGGGCTCCAGTAATTGGTACTCACGCTAAAATGGCTCTGCCCCTTTGTGGTAATGGATACATAAGGGTAAATATTGGATACGCGGGTATTGTTGGCTGCGATGGTATCGGTATAAAAGGAGTAGAGTCCTGCTCCGCCAATTTCCAAACCCGTTTCGGGCGCCGACGTAAGGATAGGCAGCACCACGAAGCTGCTTTTTTTGGTGCTGTCTTTATCAAAATACATTTTTTTGATAAACCTGGATACGGAGTTTACCTGCGCGTTTACCTGCTGTAAACAAAGTGTGAGAATAAATGCGGTAAACAGTTTCTTCATGGAATGACGGACGCGCTAAGATAAGCGTTTGTGGCCGGTTAACTAGTGTTTTGTGGCAAGGAATACGGTTGAAAGCTTGTTCCAGCGGAACAACTCGTCGGTAGAAATATAAATAAGAATAGATAGCGTTCCATAGGAACGCATGGTGGGCGCCATTGCCACGCTTCATTAATCATGTGCAAGGCGGTCACCAATCGTTCCTACGGAACGAAAAAATTAACTTTGCCATTTTCTACCGACCAAATGTTCCTACGGAACAAAAACCGTAATTGCTGCAATTACAATGAGGTCTTAAAATAAGAATAGGCCTATCTTTAAAAATTAAAATCCAGTTTAAACAAAAAAACTAATTTTGCGGCAGATTTTAAAAAGAAGAAATGAGCAGCACACGGGGACCAATATCACAATTTATTGAAAAAAATTACCTGCACTTTAATGCCGCGGCGTTAATGGATGCAGCCAAAGGATACGAAACGCACCTGGCCGAAGGTGGCAAAATGATGGTGACCCTCGCAGGCGCCATGAGCACCGCCGAACTGGGTATATCCCTGGCCGAAATGATAAGGCAGGATAAAATCGACATTATATCATGCACAGGCGCAAATCTGGAAGAGGATATCATGAACCTGGTGGCGCACTCGCACTACAAACGCGTACCGAATTACCGCGACCTAAGCCCTAAAGACGAATGGGATCTGCTCGAAAATCATTATAACCGGGTTACCGACACCTGTATTCCTGAAGAAGAAGCTTTCAGGCGCTTGCAAAAACATATACATAAGATATGGAAAGATGCAGATGAAAAAGGGGAGCGCTATTTTCCGCATGAATACATGTACAAGATATTATTGAGCGGCGAACTGGAGCAATACTACGAGATTGACCCCAAAAACTCGTGGATGCTGGCTGCTGCCGAAAAGAATCTTCCAATTGTGGTACCCGGATGGGAAGACTCGACGATGGGAAACATTTTTGCATCTTATGTTATCAAAGGCCAGATAAGAGCTTCTGCTATGAAAAGCGGCATAGAGTATATGGCATGGCTTGCCGATTGGTACATCAAAAATTCAGGCGGTAAAGGCGTAGGCTTTTTCCAGATAGGCGGGGGTATTGCCGGAGACTTCCCGATATGTGTAGTACCGATGCTTTACCAGGATATGGAAATGCCCGAAATACCGTTTTGGAGCTACTTCTGCCAGATATCGGATTCCACCACTTCATATGGTTCATATTCAGGCGCTGTGCCTAATGAAAAAATAACCTGGGGCAAACTGGATATCCATACTCCGAAGTTTATAGTTGAGTCGGACGCTACAATTGTTGCACCTCTTATTTTTGCATGGTTATTAAAACAATAATTTTTATTTCAAAAAAAGGTAATATTGTATAACAATTCCCAATTACGCCTATTAGTTTAAAAATTGCCCCTACTGCACTTTAAAAGGACTTTTTATAATTATTTAGAACGATTATAAATTAGATATAACTGTCATTAATTTGTCAGCTATACTGTAATAAATTTTACTTTTGTGGCTGAAAAACCGGAACAATTAATACGTCTGCATTTGATTTCAAGCAGATAAAACGAAATAATATTTAGCATAAATACACTTTATGAGAAGCATCTCATTGATTTTAAAACAATTCTCAAGGTCGGTTCTACTGGTAGCCGGTTTTGCCATTTTGGGATTTTCTGCTTACGCACAGGGAGACGCAGCCAAAGGTAAAGCCATATTTGAAGCAAAATGTACCACTTGTCACAAGGTTGAATCGCGCGTAATAGGTCCTGCACTAGGCCAGCAGCTTGCTTCTGAAACGGATGATAAGTTTTTGACCAAATGGATTAAAGACCCTAAGGCTCTAAAGATTTACAATGAGTATAACCAGTCGGCAATGACTGTGTTTTCTGATTTGTCTGATGGCGATGTAGCCAATATCATTACGTTTGTTCGTGAGGATTGGAAAGCCAGGCAGGTTGCTGCAGCTAAAGGCCCGGTTGGCGGTCCTGTAGTTGAAAAAGGCCCAAGCGACCTGGTTATTTTAGGACTGATTGGCGTTATTGTTATTGCCTTTATTGTAATACTGATATTAAACAAGGTAATCAAAAGCTTAGAGCGTTTGATAGTAAACAAGCCTGAATTGCTCATAGCAGAGCCGGTTGTTGAAACTGTTCCTGTTGACCGTTATGCCGCTATTAAGAAACTCGCCAGGAATAAAAAGTTTGTATTTTTTGTGCTGATTTGTGTGTCGATTGCAGGCGGTAGCTGGACATGGATGACTATGTGGAATACTAACGTTCACCAGGGCTATCAGCCGGTACAGCCGATTAAGTTCCCGCACGATTTGCATGCCGGTGTGATGCAGATCAACTGCCAGTATTGCCACTCGGGTGCTTACAAATCTAAAAATGCTTCAATTCCTTCGCTGAATATCTGTATGAACTGCCATAAGGTAGTAAAGACGGAGTCACCTGAAATTCACAAAATATATGATGCTTTGGGTTATGACCCCCAAACCCAGAAATATGATAGCACCAAGTCGAGACCGATGCAATGGATTCGCATCCACAACTTGCCTGACTTTGCTTACTTTAACCACTCGCAGCATGTGAAAGTGCAGGGTTTAAAGTGCCAGACTTGCCATGGTCCGGTTGAGACCATGAAAGAAGTTTACCAATATTCGCCGCTTACGATGAAATGGTGTATCCAGTGCCACAAGCGCACTGATGTGAACATGAAAGGCAATGCTTATTATGAAAATATGGAGATTATTCACGACCGTATCAAACGTGGCGAAAAGATAACCGAATCGGAAATGGGCGGCATAGAGTGCGGCAAGTGCCATTACTAAAAAATAGAGCCAGGAAGCAAGAATCAGGAGCCAAGACGGATGCTGAAAATTGAAAAATGGGGATATTTAAAATATTAAAAAAAAAATCTTGATTCTCGAATCTTGATTCTTGGATCTAACAACATATAGCTTAAATGGACAGCAATAAAAAATACTGGAAAGGTTTAGAAGAGCTAAACAACGAACCGGAATTTGTTGAGAAAAATAAACACGAATTTGCCGAGCCGCTTCCTATCGAGGAGTTATTGAGCGGGGCAGGTTTGATGGCTAAAACACCGCGCCGCGATTTCCTGAAAGCCCTGGGCTTTGGCGTGGGTGCGGTTACATTGGCTGCTTGTCAGAAAGTGCCGGTACATAAATCTATCCCGTACCTGATTAAACCTGAAGAGGTAACCCCGGGTGTAGCCAACTATTATGTTTCAACATATGATGGGCACGCTATCCTGGTTAAAACCCGCGAAGGCCGTCCTATCAAAATTGAAGGTAACCCTAACGATTTGCTGTCAAAGGGTGGTTTGAGTGCGCAAGCACAGGCTTCTGTGCTTGATCTTTACGACTACAACCGTATAAACGTTCCTACATTGGATGGAGATCCGTCAAGCTGGAATGAGATAGATGCTTTTGTAAAAAGAGAGCTTAGCGTTATTAAAGCAGGCGGCAAAAAAATCAGGATTGTTTCTTCATCGGTTAACAGCCCTTCCACTTTAGCTGTAATAGCCGATTTTGTTACACAGTTCCCTAATACCAAACATATTAACTATGATGCCGTATCTTATACCGGTATCATTCAGGCGAATCAAAACAGCTTTGGTAAGGCAGTATTGCCGCACTATAATTTTGATAAAGCCGATGTGATTGTAAGTTTTGGCGCTGATTTCCTGGGCACCTGGATTTCACCCGTTGAGTTTACCAGCCAGTGGGTTCAAAACCGCAATAACAAATCACTACAGAATAAAAAGATGTCGCGCCATATCCAGTTTGAAACGGGTATGAGCATGACTGGTTCAAATGCTGACACCCGTATCCTGGTAAAACCATCGGAAGAAGGCGTTGCGTTGATTAACCTTTACAACCAAATTTCTGGAACCACCTTGCCGGGAAGTAAAAACCTGGCTAACGCTAATACAGATAAAGCCATTAAGCTGGTTGCCGCCGAGTTAAAGGCAGCCAAGGGTAAAGCCCTGGTAGTTTGCGGTTCAAATGATGTGGCAAAACAAGTATTGGTAAATGCTATCAACTCCCTGTTAGGAAGTTATGGAAGCACTATCGACCTGGATAATTATTCAAATCAATATAAAGGCAATGACGCTGAGTTTGTTGAGTTTGTAAGCGAAATGAACCGTGGCGAAGTTGATGCCGTGTTTTTCCTGGATGCAAACCCTGCTTATGAGTATCATAACGGCGATGCAATAAAAGCTGCTCTGAAAAAGGTTCGTCTTAAAGTATCCTTTGCCGATCGCAAAGACGAAACTTCGGACCTTTGTAACGTTGTTGCTCCAAAACACTACTATTTGGAATCATGGGGTGATGGTAACGCTATTGAAGGATACTACACTGTCGTGCAGCCAACCATCAACGCGGTATACGATACCCGCCAGGCCGAACAAAGCTTGCTTTTGTGGTCCGAGAACGCAGTAAAAGATTATTACACCTACGTTAGGAATAACTGGGACAAGAACCTCCTTGCAAAAGGCGGGCTGTCAGGTCAGAGCGGTTGGGAAACCTTATTGCAAACCGGTTTTGTTAAGGCTGCGCCTAAGGCATCAACAACTTATTCATTTACCCATGACCTTAGCGGTGTAGCGCAAACTATATTGAATCAAAGCAGCAAACTGGAAGCTGCAAGCGGCGCATTTGAGCTGCAACTGTACCAAACCGTAGCGATGCGTGATGGCAAACGCGCCAATAACCCATGGTTGCAGGAAATGCCGGATCCGGTATCTAAAGTAACCTGGGACAACTTTGCTGCCATGTCACCAACTGATATGACCAAATTAGGTTATGTGCAGGGTGATGTAATTACAATTGATGTTGCCGGGCATGCACCGGTTACTTTGCCTATCCTGGTTCAGCCAGGCCAAACACAAGGCACTATTTCGGTAGCGGTTGGGTACGGCCGTATCGTGGTTGGACCGGTTGGTCAAAATGCAGGTAAGAATGTATTCCCATTCCTGAATTTTGTTAACGGTACCTTCCAAACGGCGACAGTAGCAAAAATTAACCCAGCGGGTGATAATATTATACTGGCTCAAACCCAGACACACCACTCGATCGAAGGGCGTAATGTTATACGTGAGACCTCGTTCAATAAATACTTGAAGGACCCATCATCAAACAGTGGCGGTACTTTAAAACATAAGGAATACGAAAGTTTGTGGGACGAATACCAGCGCCCGCAATACGATTGGGTAATGGCAATCGACCTGAACGCTTGTACCGGTTGCGGTGCGTGTGTGGTGGCTTGTAGTGCTGAAAATAATATCCCGGTTGTAGGTCGTGACGAGGTTCGCCGCCGCCGCGAAATGCACTGGATCCGCATTGACCGCTATTACAGCTTCAATGACAACGTAACCGAGGAAAGAGAAATTGCCGATCTTAAGGATCTTGACAATGTGGCCGTTGTTTATCAGCCTATGCTTTGCCAGCACTGCGACCATGCGCCGTGCGAAACAGTTTGCCCTGTGTTGGCAACAGTACACTCAAGCGAAGGCTTGAATCATATGGCTTATAACCGCTGCGTAGGTACACGTTATTGTGCAAACAACTGTCCTTACAAAGTGCGCCGCTTTAACTGGTTCAACTACTGGAACGACGCACGTTTTGATAATTACCTAATAAACGAACATACACACCTGGTGCTTAACCCTGATGTTACCACACGTTTCCGCGGGGTAATGGAAAAATGCTCGATGTGTATACAGAGGATACAGGCTGGTAAACTGAAAGCTAAAATTGAAAAACGTTCGGTTAAAGATGGCGATATCAAAATGGCCTGCCAGCAAACCTGTCCTGCAAACGCCATCATTTTTGGTAACAGGAACGATAAGGACTCGGAGGTTTCAAAAGCATTGAAGAGCGAAAGAACTTTCTATGTATTGGAAGAATTAGGTGTTGAACCAGGTATTGGTTACCAGGTAAAAGTGAGAAACACTACTGATATAGAAGCATAAATTACGACAAGAGATATATAACATATGGCATCTCATAATGAATCAATAATAAGGGAACCGTTAATTACCGGGGAGAACATCACCTACGCTAAGATAACGGATGATGTTTTGCGCCCGGTAGAAAATATGCCAAATAAGGCCTGGTGGATAGGCTTCTCCATAGCATCGCTTGGTGCGGGCTTGTGGGTTTTTGCCGTAAG
>Ga0193728_1001911_pt1 | contig 10786 bp, 11 predicted proteins | sample U1c1metaG_FD_143037 | JGI IMG/M metagenome (GOLD analysis project Ga0193728, IMG submission 143037) | Soil microbial communities from a riparian zone of the East river system, Colorado, United States - U1c1 | ecosystem: Environmental > Terrestrial > Soil > Riparian zone | place: USA: East River... | reverse complement strand
ATCTTAAATTCGTAAGCCATCGGAGAATCCTAATGCGACTTTCGCTGCTGGCGAGGGCTTTTTGACTTTTTGGAGGTCGGTAAGCACGGACTCTTATGAAGCTTGAGCTGTCTGACTGCCCGAGCGCTCCGTGAGGTTGTTCAACGGCCCGATCAATTTGCATCAATGGGCCTTGGCCAAAGGCCCCTTGGCCAGGCGGATCGCGGCGAGCATGCTGGAAGGATTCGCTTTGCCCTGGCCGGCGATATCATACGCGGTGCCATGGTCGGGAGAGGTGCGGATGAAGGGTAGGCCGAGCGTCCAGTTGACGCCGGTGTCGAAGCCGATCATTTTTAATGGCACCAGGCCCTGGTCGTGATACATGGCCACTACCGCATCATATTTACCACGATAAGCCGAATAAAAGAGGGCGTCGGCACTGAGCGGGCCGACGACGTCGATCTGGCGCCGCTGGCAGGCAGCGACCGCGGGCCCAATGATTGTTTGCTCCTCGGTTCCCATCAGTCCGCCTTCTCCCGCGTGCGGGTTTAGACCGCAGACGGCCACGCGCGCCTGGGGCAGGCCCAAATCTCTGCAAGCCTGCGCGGCCAACTCAATGACCATTTCGATTTTTGCCTTTGAAAGCTGTTCGGAAACCATTTTTAACGGCACATGGGTAGTGGCCAGGGCCACGCGCAACCATCGGCCGCGATCATCTTCGCCCAGGAGCATCATCGCGGTGCGTTGGGTGCCGGCGAGCTGCGACAAAAACTCGGTTTGTCCAACAAAAGCACAGCCAGAGCGGACGATGGCTTCCTTATTGACCGGCGCGGTAACAAGCGCGTCGAGTTCGTGACGGAGGCAGCGTTCAGCGCCGTCCTTCAGCCAGGCGAGCGCGGCGAGCGCGGCGGCGGGCGAGCCATCCATCAGTTCGGCCGGGAGAGGATCGCTCAGCGGGTTGCAAAGAAAAATCCGGCCTGGCTCGTCACGACCGCCGTAAGTTTGCAGCGGAAGGTTCAGCCCAAGTTGCTGGTTAAGCATCCTGGTGCGGCCGGCATCGCCGATTAGCAAATAACGGGTGTCGTCGGAGTTCGTTTCGACCGTGAGCGCCTTGAGGGTCACTTCGGGCCCGATCCCGGTAACATCCCCCATCGAAATACCAATCCAGCCAGTCATGATCTCTCTGGCATCACGAGGCGGTCAGTAATATTGCACGAAGGTTTTTTTCCTCAGCCGCGCGATCCATTGTTTTTCGAGCCGGCTCCGCTCTTCGACCAGCAGGTTCTTTTCGATTTCATCGCGGACTTCGCCCAAAGTCTTGTAATGGGTCGAGCGTTTGTCTTCCACGAGCATCAGGTAACAGGCCACCGGATCGTGTGTTTCAATGACGCCGCTATGTTCGCCGGGTTTGAGAGCGAAGGCCGCGTCGGCGAGTTCTTTGCGCAAGACGTGCCGCTCGACCCAGCCCCAGTCGCCGTTGTCTTTTCGCGCGGAGCCCTGCGAATAAAGCCCCGCCATTTCAGAGAAAGAGGCCCCTTCATTAAGCTGCGAAAGAATTTCCTGGGCCAGCTTGGCGGGTTGCGGGGCCTCCGGGTTTGGCGAGTTTGTCAACACAATCATGCGCAGCTTCACTTCGTCCTCCAGCTTGTAATCGTCGCGATGGGCCACGTAGTACATATTCACTTTGTTGGGTGAGATGATTACTTCGGAGGCGACATTTTTCTGCCGGAGAGCCATTTCGATGAACTGATCGCGAATTTGCTGGCGAAATTTCTCGGACGTGATCCCTTCCGCCTGCAGGGTTTTGTTGAACCTGACGCGATCGCCGTAGTACTTGTCGTGAATGATATCCTCGATCCGTTTGTCTACGTCCTTATCCAGGATCGTTTCCGGAACGTTGAAACTCTTGAATTCGTGAAGAATAAGCTGGCGCGCGACCAGGTGTTCCAGGTTGGCTTGCTCGGCTTCGAGGACCTTTTTTTCGATAAGCGCCCCCTGCCCCCTATAATCCCGTTGTAACATCTCGACCGCCGGCCCGGTCAGCGTATCCACTTCCAACCGCGTTACGGCTGAATCATGGACGACCGCTTTGATGCCGTCCACCAACTCAGGCTCGGCCCCGGTTGCACGGAGGACCACCGCGCCGATGGCGAATGCAGCAAGAAAGGATTTCATCAAAAATGCGAGCGCAGTGTAGGCAGGCGGTTTCGGTGGGGTCAAGTGCTGCCGCAGAATGAATCGCAGGTGTGAATTCAGGAATTGACGGCGCCATCAGATGATTCTTCAACCTGAGCAGATTCCGTCGAGCATTCGCTGTCGGCCTGGCTCGTGACACTGCGCTTCAACCACACCATGAGAATCCCGATGTCCGCCGGAGAGACACCCGAAATTCGCGCAGCCTGGCCAAGAGTCGCAGGCCTGATTTTTCCTAATTTCTGCCGCGCCTCATTCCGCAAGCTGGGAACATTCATATAGTCGAATGCGGCAGGAATCCTCTTAGCTTCCAAGCTCTTGAATTTGGCAACCTCGGCATCCTGCCGGGAAAGATAACCAGCATATTTGGTGGCGATCTCTACTTGCTGTATTACTTCATCTAATAGTGAATTGTCAAAATATGGCAAATCCTTATATGACGTGCCAGGTCGGCGCAACAGTTGCACCAGCGTATCTGAGCCGTATCGAGTCTGCTCCAAACGGACCATCTCCTTCTCGATAGCAAGCCGCTTTCTCTTGAAGAACTCATAGTTTCTGTCCGGCAGAAGGCCTATATTGTGACCTATGTCGCACAGCCGGAGATCCGCATTATCCTGCCGTAGCAAAAGGCGGTACTCCGCGCGAGAGGTAAACATCCGGTAGGGCTCCACGGTTCCTTTGGTAACCAGATCGTCAATGAGTACACCAATATAAGCTTGGTTTCGTCCGAACACTATCGGCTCGCGGGCCTGGCATTTTCGGGCGGCGTTAATACCGGCAACCAAGCCCTGGGCAGCGGCTTCTTCATAACCCGATGTGCCATTGATTTGTCCCGCCAGGTAAAGATTTTGCACAGCCTTCGTTTCGAGTGAAGGATAAAGCTGAGTTGGAAAAGCGAAGTCATATTCTACGGCATAAGCCGGCCGCAGAATTTCGGCGTTTTCGCAACCGATAATGGTCTTGATCATGTCGACCTGAACCTCAAACGGAAGACACGTCGAGAAGCCGTTGACATAGATTTCGTCGGTAGCGATCCCCTCAGGTTCGAGGAAAATTTGCTGCCGTTCCTTCTCGGGAAACTTTACGATTTTATCCTCGATGGATGGGCAGTACCGAGGTCCGACCCCCTCAATTACCCCGGAATACATCGGCGAGCGGTGAAGATTCGCCCGAATAATCGTGGCCGTCGCCTGCGTGGTATAAGTGGTGTAACATGGCAGTTGGCCGCCTATTTGGGCAAGGATTGAGCCAGGTGGATATTTCCCTGGTGGTTTTTGGGGCTCGGGAAAATCGGCTCGACGTTCCACGTGGAACTTTCCTAATGGCAAGTCGGCCAAATGTTCCACGTGGAACAGGTCGTCCCTCCAATAGCTGAAATAAGGAATTGGGTCATCGCCGGGCTGGACCTCGGTTTTTGAAAAGTCAATCGAGCGCCGCAACAACCTGGGAGGGGTACCCGTCTTTAGCCGACCCAACTCTATGCCAACCTCGAGCAAGGATGCCGACAATCCAGTTGCAGCGGCTTCCCCTGCTCGCCCACCGGCCTGCTGATTGAGGCCAATGTGCATCAGGCCCTTGAGGAAAGTGCCGGTAGTGATTATGACACTGCGACTGTGGTATTGAACTTCCAGGGCGGTTTCGATGCCATAGACCGATTCGCCCTGGCAAAGCAATTTCATCGTCTGGCCCTGCCTGAGGTCCAGGTTCGGTTCGCGTTCGCAAATCCATTTTAGCCTGAACTGATATGCCTTCTTATCGCACTGGGCACGCGGAGCCCGAACCGCAGGACCCTTCTTCGTGTTGAGCATCCGAAATTGCAAGCCGGTCATGTCGGTGGTCTTGCCCATTTCGCCACCCAAAGCATCGATCTCGCGGGCCAAGTGGCCTTTAGCCAGACCCCCGATGGCTGGATTGCACGACATCTGGCCAACCGTATCCGCGTTTATTGTAAGCAGGAGAGTTTGGCATCCCATCCGTGCTGCGGCCAAGGCGGCCTCCACACCAGCATGGCCGGCACCAACAACGATTACATCGTATTTTTTTGGATAAACGAACATTTTTAGTTCTTCCCGTAAGGATCGCTCCACTGGACTCCATACATTTTGCCTAAGAGAACTACTGAGGATGTCATGCAAGAGATGGTTAAACAGTCTCTGTGCTGCCGAATAACACCATTCTTAGTTCCTTTATCGTTACCGATCCATTTAATAGCCAAAGCAATGCTTTTATCGGAGGCTTCCTGGCCTTCAAGTCTGCCGTTTGGCGCTTCCTCATTGGTATTGGTATTGGAGCCGACAATGCAGAGAGTCTGACCTGCTGCTTCATTAACAAATGACAACGCATTGTCAAAGCATTTGGAATCGATGTTACTAAGAAAGCAAATTCCCAAGGTTTTCTTCCAGGGGTGGTCGATCACATTTGAAACGACTTGAGGTTTCGCACCGAAGCCATTGATCTCAATCAAAGGAGCGTTCTTAAATGAAACCGAGTAAGTCATTGGAGCGAAACCGTAGCATAGGAGCCCAAAGAATGAAATGCCGAAACGAGATGGCGGACTTGAGCTTCCGAGTCGACACCCGAGGAACTGGCGCCCGGGTCACGCGGTGCGGAACGTGAACAAATTCTGCGCGTGACTTTGACTGGATCGCATGGGAGATTCAACACACTTATGAAAACGCTTATACGAATCTGTGCTCTCAGCCTGGCGCTGAGCATACCAATGGCTCGCGCGGCAGAGCCGAAAAAAGAGGAAGCCGGCAAGGACGTAAAAGAGGTCGCGGTTATCAAGACCAGTCAGGGAGAAATGGTCGTGGAGTTCTGGCCGGACGTTGCGCCGAAAACCGTCGAAAACTTCAAGACGCTGGCTCGGAAAGGATTTTATGATGGCACCGCATTCCACCGCATAGTTAAGGGCTTCATGATTCAAGGGGGAGACCCGCTCACTAAAGATTCCTCCAAAGAAGCGATGTGGGGCACCGGCGATCCCGGGTATAAGGTAAAAGCGGAGTTCAACGACCGCCGTCATGAGCGCGGTGTCCTCTCGATGGCGCGCTCCCAAGATCCCGATTCGGCCGGCAGCCAATTTTTCATCTGCCTGGGGGAAGCCTCCTTTCTAAACGGGAAATACACCGCGTTTGGAAAACTTATCAAAGGCGATGACGTGCTGGGTAAAATCGGAGACACACCCGTGACCATGAGCGGCGGCGGGGAGAAGAGCAAACCGCTTGCTCGCGTGTCAGTGGAAAGCGTCAAGATCGTCCCTGCCGATTCCGTGAAGTAATTTACCAGGGAGAATCAGATGAACGAAAAAGCTGTCATCAAGACCAGCCAGGGAGAAATGGTCGTGGAGTTCTGGCCGGACGTCGCGCCCAAAACGGTCGAGAATTTCAAAGCGCTTGCGCTGAAGGGTTTTTACGATGGGACCGCCTTTCACCGGATCGTAAAGGGCTTCATGATCCAGGGGGGCGATCCGCTGACAAAAGATCCGCAAAAGGAATCTCAATGGGGGACCGGCGGCCCGGGCCATAAAGTGAAAGCGGAGTTCAATGATCGCCGGCACGAGCGCGGGGTTCTCTCGATGGCTCGCTCGCAAGATCCCGATTCGGCGGGCAGCCAATTTTTCATTTGCCTGGGTGATGCGACCTTCCTTGACCGGAATTATACCGCGTTTGGAAAGTTAATCAAAGGTGATGACGTGCTGGGAAAGATCGGCGATACGCCAGTGGCGGCGAGCGGCGGTGGTGAAAAGAGCAAGCCACTGACGCGGATCCAGGTCGAGAGCATCAAGATCGTGCCGGAAAACCCGGCAGGATAAGAGCTTCCCGCGTTGGAAACTTCCAGGACGATGGAACCAGTTCAGCTTGCCGCGACGTTGGTGGCGTTGGGTTGTCCTCGGGAAAAATCGACCTTGATGGCCGGCCAACTCGATAAGCGCGCGCGCCAATTAGCCGAACAAAAGGGCCGAAGCTACGATGACGCGCTGGCACACCTGGTCAATTTGATGCGCCGGGGATGGGCCGCCCAGGAGAAGGCCCTTTAGCTGCGCTCCCGATCCGGGCGAGGCGCAAGCCTGTAAGTTGCCAAACCGAGTTGTTGCGCGCGCGCGATTTTCGGCATCCTGAATGAACGAGTTTCCATTGCATGCAAATCAAACCCTGGGAAACAATTAGTTCGCAACCAGCCGGCGATTTTCGAATTTTCAAAATCCGCTCGGACCGCAAGATTTCCCCGCGCACCCTTGAACAGCACGATTTCTTCGTCATTGATTGTGTTAACTGGGTAAACGTCATTGCGCTGACCCCCGACCAGCACCTCGTCATGGTGGAGCAGTACCGTCATGGCAGTAACACCGTGGAACTTGAAATTCCAGGTGGAATGATGGATGCCGGAGATGCCTCCCCGGAAGCAACAGCCACGCGTGAGCTGCGCGAGGAAACGGGTTTCGAAAGCCGGAATCCGGTCGTCATCGGCGAAGTTTTTCCCAACCCGGCGATTATGAGCAACACCTGTTACACCGTCATGGTGGAAAACTGTATCTGCCGCCACCCGGTCCAATTCGATCAAGGAGAGGACTTGATTACTCGCCTGGTGCCGATCTCGGACATCCCTGAATTGGTCGGGAGCGGAAAGATCCGGCACTCGCTCGTCGTGGTGGCTCTTTACAGTTTTGAATTGTGGCAGCGCGGGTTCCGCCGGCGGTGATTGAAAAGCGGGGAAGGTTGCGGCGCGGGCGTTTCGGACGACCCGGACTTTGCTGGTTGCCTTAACACCAAGGCCTGCATTGCGGCTATACAGATAACTCCGTTCGCGCGATTCGCAATCTAATCAATCTCTTCAATCTCTCCGGGCAAGCAGGAAGGGCGCGCCCGGTCCCGCAAAGAGGGGAAGATGCTCGGGCGGAACCCCCGCCTCTCGAGCAAACTGCTCAAGCTCTCGCCGCACCACGCGCGCTTCCTCAAAACCAGCCTCGCGAGCCAGCCGCTCGAGTTCAGGGTCTTCGTAGAAGTGCAGCCGCGACGCGATGGGTTCGGGCGCAGCCGGGGTCCCGCGGAGCGCGGTATCGCTTCCCATGGCAACCAGACGGCCGCCGGGTCGGAGCGCGCGCCGGATCTCCCGGAACGCCGAAACGGGATCGGGCAGGAATCCCAACACCCCAGTCATGACCGCGCAGGTGAACGTCGAGTCGGGGAACGGCAACCGGTCTGCGCTCGCGTGCCGGACCTCCAGCCGGCCGGTGTTTACGGAGCCCCGGTTCTCCTCCTGCGCCAACTGCACCATCTCCGGGCTGTGATCGATCGCGGCGGCGCGGCACCCGCTTTGGAGCGCTTGCTTCAAAAACGCACCGCCGCCGCAGCCCACTTCAATCAGATAATCGGCGCTGGTCAAAGCAAGTTCGGCCAGGATTACTCGGAAATTAGGATAGTGATAAAGCGGGTCGCGGTAAACCGAACGCGCGGCGGCGCCCGACGGACGGCGCGCTCTCCGGTCCGTCACCCAATCCCCGAACGCGGAAGGCGCAATCGCCCGCAAAAGCGGCGCAGCCACCTCGCTGGCGAACCAACCGGCGAGTTCGTCCGGCGCTGTGACCATGCGCCCCCAGCCGCGGCTCTCCACCTCCACCCGGGTGCCGCCTTCGACCTGCTCAAACCTTAATTCAACCTCGGTCATTTCTTTCGTCGACCAGTTCGCGGGATGCCACTGGAGCAAGATTCGCTCACCGGGCTTCCAGGCCGTGACCCGGCCGACTTCGAATTCAGCTTCAGTAACTCGCCCGTTCGGACCCGATTCGAAGCCGAGCCCTATTCGAGCCAGGGCCGCGGCCATTTCCTTGATTATTACTTCGAAGGCAGCCGACGGCTCAAGGGCGAGACCAATACCGACGCGGACGTGTGCGGTTGGGGCGTCCATTTTTCTCAACACTCATTCATCGGCTCCAACAAATCGGCTAGCGTCTGGCTCAGCCCTTTGCTTCCCGCACTTTCGCCTTCTTTTCCTCAAGATCGGCCTGCGCGGATTTGCGATCGCTGACCAGTTGCTTCTCCAACTGCGGGATGGCGTCGAAATCGCTGCGGTCCACCGCTTTGGCAATCTCATCTTTGATGAACAATTCCCGCTCGGCAATTTTTGCCGCGCACTTGGCTTCCAATTCGGCGATTTGCTTTTTTTGGTCGGCCGTGAGTTTGACCGTGGGCGATCCTTTGCTCAGCCTTTCCATCGCGAGTTCGTAGGAGGATTTCATATATAAGTATGTAGTTAATGCGGGGCCGCGCCACCGGCGGGCGGTTTCTTTTTCCAGGGCATATCGGGGAATTTTTCGGGCGGCTTGGTGGCGGCCGGTTTGGGTTTGGCCATTTCCAATTCGGGATCGGTGGTTGGAGCCTGGCCGGGCAGGGTTTTGTCGTCCCTCCACGAAGCGATGCGCGCCTGGAGCCCATGGTGCTCGGCTGTTTGTTTGTCGCCCGCCTTCATATAGAACAGCGAGAGATTGGTATGTACGAGCTGCTCGCGGGGCTGCAATTTCTCGGCCTTGTGTCCTTCGGCGATGGCGGAAGGATAATCACCCTTGCGATAGTACGCCATGCCCAGCGCCAAACGCGCTTCAAAATGAGATGGGTCCTTCGCCAGGACGCCCTGGAGCTTGACGATCGCGCGTTCGTAATCGCTCTTACTGAACTCGAACATCGCGTCATCGTATTGCTCCTGGAGTGAAGACATGCAATCTGGTTTTGACATTCAAACGTAGTGTACGATCATACCCGGGCGCAAGCGGGATGCGACTGCTTAAGACTGGAGCGACTGGAGCTGACTGGAGCGTTAAAAAGCCCTGAAGCAAGATCCTGATCGCCGGTTGCGTTTAACCATGGCCTGGCCAGTCAAAATTATTTCGACCGATTTCGACGGAACGCTCTTCGCCGAGTTTGAAAACCCGCCCATTCCCGAGGAATTGCAACGGCTGATCGGCGATTTGCAAGCCGGCGGCGCCAAGTGGGTGATCAATACCGGGCGGGAAATGTCGAGCCTGATGGAAGCCCTCGGGCGAGCAGGGATCAAGGTCGAGCCGGATTACCTGGTCCTGGTGGAGCGGGAAATCTATTCGCACCACGAGTCTCAATATAGCGGGCTGGAGGAATGGAATGCCGGGTGCACACGCGCGCATGCGGAGTTGTTCGCCCGCATCCAGGCGGACTTGCCGGGGATCGTCGCCTGGATCAATGCGCGGTTTCATGCAAAGATTTATGAGGATGCTTACTCGCCTTTCTGCCTGATTGCCGGAAATGCGGGCGATGCGCATGCCATTCACGATTATCTGAATACCTATTGCCAGGGCATTCCGGAGCTGACGGTCGTGCGCAACGACATCTACGCCCGGTTCAGCCATGCCGCCTATAACAAAGGCACGGCATTGGCTGAATTGACTCGCCGGCTTGGCTTCCATGGGGGACAGGTCTTCGCCGCCGGGGATCATCTGAACGATCTGCCCATGCTTTCCCATACCTATGCCAAATGGCTGGCGGCGCCGGCCAACGCCGTCGAAGAGGTGAAAGCCACGGTGCGCCAGCAGGGTGGCTATGTGAGCGAACTGACTCATGGACGGGGAGTAGCCGAAGCAATAAAATATTATCTTGGGGCGGGTGGGGCCTGACAATTTAATTTTATTGATAGCAAAGTTGGCATAACCCTAGCTAATTCATGGTCCTTATGGGCAAAACAAGTTCCACGAGTTTTTACATATGTCGTTATCTGTCAACTATATATCAATTTGTTTAGCAATTGACACCTCGCACTGTCATGGTAGTGTGTGCAAGCAACGGTCATGCGCACTGGAGCTTGTGGTTCAGTCGTTCCCCCCTTGCACACTTTTAGCAGGTAGAAAACTTTGACTTAAGCATTTCATGAGTGACGCAACCATAGCCGCTGAATCCGGCGGCGCGGCCCCTAAAATCGCAAAGATATCGGAAGCGGTCATCCGGATTGCAGGCAATTCCCAGGACGGCATCCAGGCCATTGGTGGGTTCCTGGCGCGGCTGGCTGGGCGGAGCGAGCAGGAGGTCATGACTTTCATGACCATTCCTTCGACGATTTCAGGCGGCCCATCCATTTTCCAGGTGCGGATCGGCTCGGGCGAGGTCCTGAGTTCCGGTGATGATGCGGACGTGCTGCTGGCCTTTTATCAGCATTCTTACGAGGAGCACATCAACTCCCTTAAGAAAGGCGGCATAGTAATGTACGACTCCGACCATGTCGAGCCTCGCTCAGAGTGGCAAAAGGACTATCACCACCTCGGTGTCCCAATTTCGAGTTTGACCGTCGAGGCCATCGGAGGCACCGCTAAGGATAAGGGCAAAAACATTTTTTCCCTCGGATTGGTCGCCAAAATGTTCGATTTGAACGTTACCAAGCTGGAAAAGCTCATCGGCGAACGGTTTGGCGGCAAGGATGTCAGCATCCTGAACAATGCCTTGGCAGCTTTTCACGCCGGATACAGCCATTCTTTAGGCAACGTGCTCGAAACTTTCAAATTCGTCGAGAGCCAGCGCAAGACCGGCCAGCAAGTGGTAATGAACGGCAACGAAGCCATGGCTTTCGGTTTGAAAAGCTGCCAAGGCATTGTTCA
>Ga0193728_1001910_pt1 | contig 10786 bp, 8 predicted proteins | sample U1c1metaG_FD_143037 | JGI IMG/M metagenome (GOLD analysis project Ga0193728, IMG submission 143037) | Soil microbial communities from a riparian zone of the East river system, Colorado, United States - U1c1 | ecosystem: Environmental > Terrestrial > Soil > Riparian zone | place: USA: East River... | reverse complement strand
TCGTCCTGTTCAACGTGCTGGTGCTCCTCCCCGTCGCAATGCTCACGCTGTACGGCATCGCGACCCGTCTCGGCGGCCGCCTGTTCGGCTACTGGACACTCGCACTCTGGATCGCTGTCCCGTTCGTCGGTATCGCGTATACGAACCTCGGCTACCACCAGCGGTACACCGAGCTCCTGCTTCCGCAGGCGCTCGGCCTGACCGCCCTCGCCGACTTCCCAACGATGGTCGCGGCGCTCGTGTGCGTGTACTTCTGCGTGAAGGTGCTGTTCACGGAGAGGCCGCAGCTGCTCGACGCAGCAGCCGCGGGTATCGCTGCCGGCGCTGCGATTGCCATCAAGCCGTCGACCTCGCTCTTCCTCCTCGGCCCGGCGCTTGCCTTCGTGTATCACCGCCGATTCACCGCGCTCGGCGTACTGGTCACGGCGATGGCGCCTGCGCTTGCCGGCCTCGCCGTCTGGAAGGAGCGCGGGCTCGGACGGATCCCGGCCTTCGGCAACGCGCTCGCGCCGGAGCAGGTGGCGGCGGGCGCCGGAGTCGGACCGCTCGGCGGTATTGACCTACACCACTACCTGACGAGGTTGAACTGGTCCCATCTCGGCAACAACCTCGACCTCCTACGCGAGCACTTCTGGAGCGGCCGCGTGCTGCAATGGCTCGTGATCGCCGGCCTCGTCGGACTCGCCCGACAGTCGCGGACCGCCCTACTTCTCTTCGGTGGAACCTTCGCGGCATTCGCAATCGTCAAAGGGAGCTACGCCAACGCCAGCGTCGAGGACGGAAGCGTCTTCAGAATCATGATGCCGGCCTTCCCCGCGTTCATCGTGCTGCTTGCGTCGATCCCTCTCTTGTTCCCGCACGCGCCGACGAAGTTGCTGCGGCCGCGAGCCCCCATGCCCGTCGCGGGCAAGCCGCGTGCGCGCCTCGCCGCCCTCGGAGCCGCGCTGCTGGTCTCCGGGATCGCCCCTCTTGCCGCATTTGCCGCCGCACGTACGACGGGCGGGAGCGCCGACGTCGCGCTGCTCGGCGCGGGCAACATGCCCGTCCCGGTCGACATCGACGTGGGACTCACCGCATCCGTCCGGCCCGATGGGCGCGTCGCCCTGCGTTGGCGCGGTGCTCGCCCGGCCGGCGGGCCGGTGTTCTATCGCATCTGGCGAGGCCCGGCGGCCGGCGGCAATGGGCTCACATGCGAACCGGCGCTCGAGGCGCGGTCGTGCATCGTCAGCCTCCCCTCTGTGGGCGTCGCCCGGCACGGTTCCTTCACTGACAAGCCGGGCAAGGGACGTTGGGTCTACCGCATCGCCGTCGCAGCCAACTGGCTCGACGATCCGGCCTACGGCGACGTTTACCTCGTCAGCTCGCCGGTGCGGGTCGCGACGCGCTGATCAACGCTCGGCGCCTTCGCGCTGCTCCCGCTCGAGCAGCGCGAGCTTCTGTGCGAGCAAGACGTTCTGATCCGAGAGCCGCGAGATCACCGTCGAGTAATGCAGCAGGACGGCGATGATAAAGAGGATCGCGACCGCGAACAGCACGGCAGGCGGATAGCTGCGAACGCCCAACCAGCCGGCGATGGTGTTCAAGCCACCGCGCCAGATCGACAGCGCGGCGAGCACAAGGCCCGTAGCAAGCCACAGCAGCGCGTACCGCTCGCGGAGGCGATGCCGGCGAATCAGGTCGAGCACGACAACGACGAGCGCAAGCGACGCCAGTGCGCCGCCGATCGAGACGGCGAGCGGTGTCACGCAGACTCCTCCTGCGGCACGACGTCACGGCGGAACAGGCCGACGAAGATCGCGAGCAGCACCTTGACCATGTAGTACATCGAGCGGAGTGCCGTGATCGACGACGTACCACCGCCGCGCTCGCGCATCGTGACCGCAACCTCCTGGAGGCGTAGACGATGGCGAAACACCATGACCGTGGCCTCGACCTCCGGATAGTCGTGCGGGTAGTCGTGCGCGAAGAGTGCGATCCCTTTGCGGTTGAGCGCCTGGAAGCCGGACGTCGTGTCGGTGACGCGCTGACCAACGATCTTCGAGACGACTGTCGCGAGGATACGGATGCCGACACGCCGCGAGCGCGACGAACGGTAGCCACCTTCCTGAGACGCGAAGCGCGATCCGACGGCGATGTCGGCATCGCCGCGAAGCACCGGCTCGAGGATCCGCGCGAGCTGCGAAGGATCGTGCTGGCCGTCGCCGTCGACGCGCACTGCGATGTCGTAGCCACCCTCAAAGGCGAACTTGAAGCCGGTCTGGACCGCTCCCCCGATGCCGAGGTTGAACGGCAGGCGAAGCACGTGCGCGCCGCGGCCGTCATCGACGACCACGATGTCGAGCCCCAGGTCGAACGCACGCAGCTCGTCGATCACGTGCTGAATGGTGTGCTCCTCGTTGAGGGCAGGCACGATCGCGACACAGCGGAGCTCCGACAGGCCTGCGAGAGAAGAAACGTCTCTGCGCTGCTCGACGAGCTCAGGCATTCGCAGTCACCGGGGCGCCGAGGTCGAGCAGGTCGAGCACGCGACGTGCCCGGTGCACATAGGTGTGCTCGTCGAGCACCCGCTCACGCGCGCGACGCCCCATCTCCTCGGCCTGCGCGGGATCCGCGAGCAGCTCTCGGTACGCCGCGACGGCTTCGTCCGCATCCGCGACGACAAGCAGCTCACGGCCCGGCTCGAACCACCGCTCGATGCCTTCGTGTGGATTGGAGACGATCGCTGCGCCGCACGCGGCGAGCTCGAACGGTCGGCAGGTCGACGATCCGGGAACAGTGGCGTGTGCGCCGCGCGTGATGTTCAGGTTGATCCGCGCCGATGAGATCGCGTGCGGGAAGACGTTGAACGGGACGTCGCCGACGAGGCGCGCACTGCCGACGTCGCCGCGGAAGTCACGGCCACCAAGTGCGAAGTCGAGCTCGGGCAGCCGGCGACTCGGTTCGCCGACGAGCTCGCGCATCCAATCGCGGCGGAACTTATCGCCGTAGCCGTAGAAGAAGACGTCGTGCTCCTTCTCGACGGGCTGCGGTGCGAAGAGCTCAGGGTCGGCGGCCCAGAAGACCGGCTCCGCGCGTCGCGCACCGAGCTCGAGCAGGCGCGGAATGCCGCCCTCGGAGTTCGAGAACACGAGGTCGTACTCGGAAGGATCCGCACCGTGGTAGTAGTTGAAGCCGGTGTCCATGCCCCCGAACTCCGGCAGGCTCATCGGCACGTCGCCGTCGTAGAAGGCGACCGGCACGTCGAAGCGCTCGCGCAGCCGCGTGGGGATGCCACGGAAGTGACTCATCGGCACGGTGAAGAACACGACGGCGTCGACGTCGCCCTCACGCTCGAGGATCTGCTCGATGTGCTTCTGCCAGCGCGGCGTCACGTAGCGCCAGATGACCTCTCGGACGGCTTTGTCGGCGCGCGTGTCCTCGGGGCTCGACTCCGCGCGACGGAGGTAGCGGTCGCCCTTGAGACGCGCAGCAAGATGTCGCGCCGCGGCGAACGACTCCGCTTCGCGATAGAGCGGGTTCGGTGCGGTGCGCCACCACGGCGACTCGATCGCGCGGCCGCGGTACGGCGTCACGACGAGATCGACGCCGGCCTCGGCCATCCCTTTCCACAGCTGCCACCACGCGGGGGTGCAGCCGTAGCGGAAGTCGAGGTCGGAAGCGGACGCGACGGCGAGGATCTTCGGCGGCTTCATCGCGCCCATTGTGGCAAGGGGACGTGAAGGAGCCGTAAACGGCGGCGTTAGTACGCGCCGCGCCGCGCGACGACCGCCGGCAACGTCTTGGCGAGAATCGAGATGTCGAGCCAGATCGACCAGTTCTCGAGGTAGTAGAAGTCGAGCCGCACGAGGTCGTCGAAGCTCAGATCGATGCGGCCCGACACCTGCCAGAGGCCGGTCATGCCGGGCAGGACGAGGTAGCGCTTGCGGTGCCAATCCTCGAGCTGCACGTAGTCGCGCAGAGGCAGCGGCCTCGGGCCGACGAGCGACATCTCGCCGCGCAGAACGTTCAGCATCTGCGGCAGCTCGTCGATCGAGTACCGCCGCAGGATCCGTCCGACCTTTGTCACGCGCGGGTCGTCCTTGATCTTGAACAGCGGCCCCGACGCCTCGTTGTCCGCCTCCAGCCCAGCCTGCCGCGACGCGGCGTCGATGTACATCGAGCGGAACTTGAACATCCCGAACTCCGCCTCGCTCAACCCGACGCGGCGGTCGCGATAGAAGATCGGCCCCGGCGAGTCGAGCTTCACGGCCAGCGCGAGCAGCACCCATACCGGCGTTGCAAGGAGGATCAGGACAAGGCTGACGCTCGCATCGAACGCGCGCTTCACGGCCCAGTCGAAGCCGGCGAACACGGGCGGGCGGAGCTCGAAGAGCGGAACGCCCTGCCCGGCGACGTATTCGCCCCGCTGCGTCAGCAGCTCTGCCGTCGTCGGAGCGATCCGCACCTTGACGCCCCAGCGGTGCGCCTCCTCGACGAGATCGAGCAACTCCTCCTCGCCGAGGTCCGCGGCGCTGACGATCAGCTCGTCGGGGTGCTCCTGCCGCAGAACACGCGCCAGGTCTCCCACGCCGCCGAGAAGCGGCACACCCTCGACATCCGTGTCGCCGGAGAGCACGCCAAGGAACTCGTAATCGATACCGCCACGTCCGCGACCGAGTGCGCGCCGCAGAGCTGCGAGCCGTTCGCCCTCGCCAACGAGGATGGCGCGGCGACGCGCTCCGGTGACGCGCCACATGTCGCGTGTCACGACCTCGTAGCTCGACCGCAGAACGCCGATCACGAGCACGCCGATCACGAAGGTCGTCGCGTACAGGCCGAAGGTGGTGTGCTGATAGCCGGTGCCGACCGCGAACGCGAGCGTGATCACGGTGACGAGGAGCAGCGACGAGACGATGCGTCCGGCACCCGCGCGCTGCTCGCGCGCCGCGTAGAGGCCGTTCCGCCAGAAGACAAGCAACGTCACGAGCACGAGGAACGGAAGCCATTTCGTCTCGGCGTCCCAGGCCAGGCCCCACAGGATCGGCCGCTGACCGTAGTAGAGCTCGCGCAGCACGAGCGCGAGGTACAGCGAGCCGGCGAGACCTCCGAGGTCGATCGTGACGAGCGCGACGATGCTGAACAGCCGTCGCCCGCGGGTGCGGAGCTGCCCGAGCGACGGGATCAGTCGAACGGAGCGGATGTCGCCGGCGAGCACGGGCGGCGGCGGCGGCCCACCGTCGTCCGAGGCTGGACCGGCATCGGCAGGCTTCATCACCACGGAAGCGGCATTGTACTCGTCCTGTCCGGCCGCTCCAGGAGACCGCCCGGCTACGCTGGCACCTCGTGCGCACGCGCACCGCCGCCCTCCTGCTCATTCTCGCGACGGCGCTCCCGCGCCTCGCCGCGTTGCTGCACGAGCGCGGCGCGATCCTCGCCTCGTTCACGGACAAGGGCGACGACTTCGCGCGCACGTACCTCGCCACGGGCACGTACGGGTTCATCCCTGGGCACCCGTCTGCGTACACGCAGCCGCTATACGGCTGGTTCCTGATCCCGCTGTACTGGATCTTCGGGCGCCACTGGGAGGTCGTCGGCCTCGCGCACGTCGTCGTCGCCTGCGGGACGACGCTGATCGTCTGGCAGATCGGCCGCCGCTGGCTGACGCCGGCCATCGGCCTGATAGCCGGCCTCCTGGTTGCCTTGCACCCGTATCTCGTCTGGCACGACGTGCACATGAACCGCGAGATCCTCGACCACGTCCTCGCTGCGGGGACGGTGTACCTGACGCTCCACGCGGCCGAGCGGTTCGGCTGGCGCCGCGCACTGCCGCTCGGTGCCGTGCTCGGCCTCGGGATCCTCGGCAACGTCCGCCTCGAAGGGCTGCCGATCGTGCTCGGGGTCTACCTGCTCTGGCGCGTCGGGATCTCTCGGCGCACGCTGCTCGCGACGGCCGCGATGCTCGGGGCGGCTGCGGTCGTTCTGCTCCCCTGGCTCGTGCGCAACGCGGCCGACGTCGGCTGCCTGACGGTGACGACCGATGCACGGGCGTTGTGGAAGGCGAACAACGTCAACACGTATACGACGCTGAAGCATGGCGGCTGGATCGATCACGTGCCGCAGCCGAAGTCGTTCCCGCCGACGCCGCAGGACGTTTTCGACAACTGGAAGCGCACCCGCGTCGTGGTGCCGTACAACGAGTGCGCCCAGATGTCGTTCTTCCAGAAGAAGGTGATCTCGTTCTGGGTTCACCATCCGGGCGACAAGGCACGGCTCGTTCCGCTCGACGTGCAGTGGCTGTGGCAGCCGTCGGTTGTCGAGACACGCGGCCGCCCGGGCGCGGGAAGCTGGCTCGACACGGTGCGAAGCACCGCAGAGCCCGCCTACATGATCCCGCTCTATCTACTGGCGCTCTTCGGCATCTTCCTCGTCCCGCGCTTCCTCGCCGCGCTCACCGTGCTGCTGCTCGGGTACCAAACCCTGACCGCCGCGTTGTTCGTCGGCGAGACACGCTACCGCGTGCCGTGGGACTTCCTCCTGGCGCTGCTAGCAGCGGCGGCCGTCGTCGACCTCGTCGGACGATTACGCAGGAAGCGAGAGCGCAATCGGATCGCCGGGGCCTCGCCGCGCCCCGAGCACCCGTAACGACCCAACGAGAGCACAACGGCGCGTCGTGTCGAGTAGATCCGTGTCGTGGAAGTACGCGTGCACGTACGGCGGCAGCGGGCGTAGCACGCGACGTGCGAGTTGCCCGAGCGAATGCGTCGTCGGCAGGTTGCCGGGCGAAGGCGGCACTCCGCGCATCGTGCAGTCGACCAGACCCAGCTCGGCGACCGCGCGGCGCACCTCGTCGTCCGTGTACCAACCTCCGCCGCAGAAGAACGCCGGCTCGAGCCCGCGCTCGCGCATCCACGCTGCCTCGGCACGCACGCGTGCAGCCGGGTCACCGCCTGTCGGCCGCGCGTGGCGCGGGCTCGTCCAGTGCGTATGCAGGCCGAGCGGGGCGCGACTCGCCGCGACGCGCGCCCGTTCGAGCCACACCTGCTCGTCCTCGTCGTAGGCCGGGTCGGGAGGCCGGATCAGCGCGATCACGTCGAAGCCACCGGGCCGGCTGCGCTGCAGCGCATCGAAACGGCGCCAGGCACCGTCGTCGAGCGGGCGCTCGACATGACACGACACCACGGCAACGGGCCCGACAGGCATGGAAGGCACACTGTCACGCATGTGCGGGATCTGCGGGCTCTATGCGCCGTCCGGCCGCCCCTCCGAGGCGGTGGTCGACGCGATGCGGGCGCGGATCCGCCACCGCGGCCCCGACCAGGGCTCGACCGACGCATTCGGGCGCTGCGTGCTCGGACACCAGCGCCTTCAGGTGCTCGATCCCGAGCAGGGGTACCAGCCCGTCGCGAATGAGACCGGCGACGTCGTCGCTGTGTTCAACGGCGAGCTCTACAACTTCGCCGAGCTCCGGGCCGACCTTGCGGAGCGCGGCCATGAGGTGCGCGGCCGCGGCGACACGCCTGTCATCCCGCATCTCTACGAAGAGTATGGACCGCGCTTCGTCGAGCACCTCGACGGCATGTTCGCGATTGCATTGTGGGACGCCCCCCGCGGCAGGCTCGTGCTCGCGCGCGACCGGCTCGGCAAGAAGCCGCTCGTGTGGACGCGGCTCGGCGACGGAACATTGGCGTTCGCATCCGAGCTCAAGGCGCTGCTCGCCGTGCCGGGCGTGAGCCGCGAGCCCGACCTCTCCGCCCTCGACGCGTATCTCGCGCTCCAGTACGTGCCGGGCTCGCGGACGGGCTTGCGTGACGTCCAGCGGCTGCCGCCGGGCTCGCTGCTCGTCGCCGAAGGGGCGGGCGAGACGATCGAGCGCTACTGGGCGCCGGCGGCGTCGCAGGAGATGCTCTCCGACGAAGGCTGGCTCGAACGCGTACGTACCGACGTCACCGAGGCCGTGCGCAAGCGTCTCGTCGCCGACGTGCCGCTCGGCGCGCTGCTCTCCGGCGGGATCGACTCGGCGGTGGTCGTGGCGCTGATGGCGCAGGCGTCGGCGGATCCGGTGCGCACGTTCACCGTCGGCTTCTCCGACGAGCGTTACGACGAGCGGCCCTATGCGCAGGCGATCGCGGAGCGGTACGGAACGCGGCACGAGGAGATCGTGCTCAAGCCCGACGCGGCGGCGACTCTGCCGCGCCTCGCCGCCGCGTTTGACGAACCGCTTGGCGACGAAGCCGCGCTGCCGCTCTTCCTGATCTGCGAGGCGGCGCGACGCGAGGTGACGGTCGCGCTCGTCGGCGACGGTGGCGACGAGTCCTTCGCCGGCTACGAGCGCTACGCCGCGATGGGGCTCGCCGACCGCGTCCCAGCGCCGGCCGCGGCGGCGGGCGCGCGACTGCTCCGCGCTCTTCCTGCCGGACGGCGCGAGCGTCGCTCGACCGTCTTCCGGGCAGCACGGTTCCTCGAGGCGGCGGCAACGCCACGCGCCGAGCGCTACGGGCGCCTGATGCAGGTCTTCACGCTGGCAGAGCGCGCCGAGCTGTGGAGCGACGACGCGAAGGCGGAGATCGGCGCGCTCATGTCGCCGGGTTTCCTCCTCGGCCAGGCACCCGCGGGCGGCATCGCCGGCCTGCAGCTCATGGATCTCGCGACCTACCTTCCCGGCGACCTGTTGCCCAAGTCGGACATCGCGTCGATGGCGCATTCGCTCGAGCTGCGCTCGCCGCTGCTCGACCATCGGGTCGTCGAGCTCGGCCTTTCGCTTCCCGACCACCTGAAGTTCCGCGGCCGAGAGGGGAAGGTCGCGTTGCGCCACGCCTTCGCCGACGAGCTGCCTGCACCCGTCGCTGGACGTGGGAAGACCGGATTCGCGGTGCCGCTCGCACACTGGTTCCGCAACGAGCTTCGTCCGCTGGCGCGCGATCTGCTGCTCGACGGCGATGCGCGCACGCGAGGCTGGTTCCGGCCCGCCGGCATCGAGCGGTTACTGGACGAGCACGACTCCGAGCGCGCCGACCACGGTCATCGCCTGTGGACGCTCGTGATGCTCGAGCTGTGGCAGCGGACGCACGTCGACGACAGCGCATCACTCGCTGCCGCGGCCGAGCGCGCGTGAGCCGTCGCACGACATACGCGGGCCTCGCGGCACTTTGCGCCGTGCCTCGGCTCGCTGTTCTGCTGCACGAACGCAGCTCGATCACCTCGTCGTTCACGGAGAAGAGCGACACGTTCGCTCTGACGTTCGTGCAACACGGAACGTTCGGCTTCATTCCAGGCGAGCCCTCCGCCTACACACAGCCGCTGTACGGCTGGTTTCTCATCCCGGTGTACTGGATCTTCGGGCGCAGCTGGCTCTCGATCGGTCTTGCGCAGATCGTGGTCGCCGTCGTGACCGCCGCGCTCGTCTACGAGATCGGCCGTCGCGTGCTCGGGGCGCGTGCAGGCCTTGTGGCTGCGGCGATCGCGACGCTGAACCCGTACCTCATCTGGCACGACGTGCACGTGAACCGCGAGATCGTCGATCAGGTCGTCGCGGCGGCACTCGTGTTGCTGACGCTCGCAGTGGCCGAGCGAGCGACCAAGCGTCGCGCATTTCTACTCGGCATCGTCGCCGGGCTCGCAATCCTCGGCAATACGCGCCTCGCCCTGGTGCCCGTCCTCTGCGCGATCTTCCTCCTATGGCGATTGCCGCGCAGTCGAGCGGCGGTGCTCGTGTCGGCGCTCGTGCTGGTCGGAGCGGCCGTCGCCGTCGCGCCCTGGCTGATCCGTAACAAGGTGACGGTGGGCTGCTGGGCACTCACGACCGACGGTCGGGCCCTGTGGAAGGCGAACAACGTCCAGACATACGACCTGCTGTCGTCGGGTCAGTGGATCGACAATGTCTCGCCGAGCTCTCCCCGGCCGCCGCCCCCCAACCACCTGACACCCGAGGACGCCTACGGGTATTACGTGAAGCCCGGAGTACCGAAGCAGTACGCGATCGACCACTATCCGAACGAGTGCGTCGAGATGTCCTTCTACGAGCACCTCTCATCCGAGTACGTAAAGCAGCATCCGGGCGACAAGGCGAAGCTCGCGCTGCTTTCTGCGAAGCTGCTCTGGCAGCCCACGGTGTTCGAGACGACCGGCCGACCCGGCTCGGGATCACGACTCGACGTCGGCCGGCGCGTCGTCGAGCCGGCGTACATGATCGCGCTCTATGCGCTCGCGGTCGTCGGCCTCTTCCTCGTACCGCGCGCGTTCGCCGCACTCGCCGTGCTGCTGCTCGCGTACCAGACCGCCTGCGCCGCGGTCTTCGTCGGCGCCACCCGCTACCGCGTCGCGTGGGACTTCCTCCTTGCGATCCTGGTCGCGGCGGCGCTCGCGCGCGCCGTGACCTGGGCTCGGGAGCGCAAGGCGTGAGAGTCGCGCACGTTCACCGCATGCGCGGCATCGGCGGCTCCGAGCGTCACCTGCTTGCGTTGCTGCCGGCGCTCGCCGAGCGCGGCATCGATCCCGTATTCATCGGCTTGGACGATCCGGCGTGGCAGGCGGATGACTTCTACGGCGCGCTGCGCGTGCCAGCTGTCCGCATCCCGGCGCCACGAGACGTCGATCCGCTGCTCCTCGCGCGCCTCGTCCGCGCCGTGAGCGCGGACGTCGTGCACACGCATCTAGTGCACGCCGACGTCTACGGAGGCGTCGCCGCCAAGCTCCGAGGGGCGAAGCTCGTCTCGACGAAGCACAACGACGACCCGTTCCGGCTCGGCGCCTTCCGTCACGTCGAACGCGGCCTCGCGCGTCTCTCCAGTCGCATCGTCACGATCACCGA
>Ga0193728_1001909_pt1 | contig 10790 bp, 10 predicted proteins | sample U1c1metaG_FD_143037 | JGI IMG/M metagenome (GOLD analysis project Ga0193728, IMG submission 143037) | Soil microbial communities from a riparian zone of the East river system, Colorado, United States - U1c1 | ecosystem: Environmental > Terrestrial > Soil > Riparian zone | place: USA: East River... | reverse complement strand
CACGGGACTCCAAGGTGGGTGACCCTCGATCCCGAGCGAAGCGGCAGCCCGGATCGAGATCGATCTCTATCGGACCGGCGGAGAGCCTCGCGATCTGGCCAGAAGGTCACCCGGCACGGAGCTCGTGCGCTGCGGCTACTTGAAGTTGCCGGGGTCGATATTGTGACGCTGCAGTAGCCGCCGGAAGTTCGTGCGATCGATGCCCGCCATGCGCGCAGCCTCGGCGACCGAGCCTTGGGCGCGCTGCATGATCTGCTGCAAGTAGTCGCGCTCGAACGCGGCGCTGACCCGCTTCTTGGCTTCGACCAGCGAGAGCTGCTCGTCGCCCTCGAGGTCGGGCTTGGGAATCGGCATCGAGCCGCGGACCTTGCGGATATGCGGCGGCAGCGATTCGAGGCCGATCGTGTCGCCGGTGCGCAGCGCGATCGCGGAGATCAACGCGTTCTCGAGCTCGCGCACGTTGCCGGGCCACGCGTAGTTGGTCATCGCGTCGAGCGCCGACGGGTTGAGCGTCAGCGCGACACCGCCGGAGTGCTTCTGGAGGAACAGGGCGGCGAGGTCGGGGAGATCCTCGAGCCGCTCGCGCAACGCGGGAATCGCGAGCACGACGACGTTGAGGCGGTAGTAGAGGTCCTTGCGGAACTTGCCGTGCTCGGCGGCGTTGTTGAGGTCGACGTGCGAGGCGGCGATCACGCGGACATCGATCTTGCGCGTGCCCGACGAGCCGACGGGGCGGACTTCGCTTTCCTGCAGCACGCGCAACAGGCGCGCTTGCACGGGCATCGGCATGTCGCCGATCTCGTCGAGGAAGATGGTGCCGCCGTCGGCTTCGACGAAGAAACCGGCGCGGTCGGTCAGGGCGCCGGTGAACGAGCCCTTCTGGTGACCGAAGAGCTCGGAGTCGATCAGGGTCTCGGGAATCGCGCCGCAGTTGACCGCTACGAATGGTTTGTGGCGGCGGCCGCCGCGATCGTGGACGGCCTTGGCGACCAGCTCCTTGCCGGTGCCGCTCTCGCCCTGGATCAGGATCGAGACGTTCTGTTCGGCGACGCGGTTGATCGCGGAGCGCAGCTGGCGCATCGGGACGGAGCTGCCGATGATGTTCGTGGCCTTCTGCGTGGTGGTGCGGCTGCCGACGAGCTGGCGGCGCAGGCGCGAGTGGCGCGCGGCCGAGACGACGTGCTCGACGAGCTCGGTGGGCTTGAATGGTTTGGTCAGGTAATGGAACGCGCCGGCGCGCATGCAGTCGGCGGCGGTCGTGGCGCTGGCGTCGGCCGACAGCATGATCACGGAGCACGAGGCGCCGTTTTCGCGGAATTGATCCAACAGCCGCGGCCCGGAGATCCCAGGTAGGTCGACGTCGAGGAGCACGACGTCCCACGGCGCTTGCCGATTCTCGAGGCGGTAGAGGATCGTGACGCCATCGGGCGCGGTCTCGATCTCTACGGTCTCGTCCTCGAGCTTCTTGGTGATGGCGCTCGAGATCGCGCTGATCATTGCCTGGTCATCGTCGATGATCAGAACTTTGATCGGATCCTTGCTCACGTAGACATCAACCCCGCCCGGGCAACCTAATGAAAAACGTCGGCCCGTCGCTCTTCCCACGATACACGATCCGACCGTTGTGCGCTTCGCAGGCCAAGCGGCAAAAGTAGAGCCCGAAACCACGCTTGCCGTTCGTTCCCTTGGCGTACTTGCCGAAGAGGTTGCCTTCGACCTCCGGAGGGATGACCGGCCCGTTGTTGAACACGCCGATTTCCACCGACTGCGGGTCGGCCGGATCCAGACGATTTGCAGTGATCTTGATCTCGCCGTTGACGAGGCAGTAGCGAACCGCGTTGCCGACCAGGTTGTGGAGCACGCGCTCGATGAGGGCGACATCGAACCACCCTGTAAGATCAGGCTCACACTCGATCGTCACGCGGACGCGACAGTTGACCGCGTGAACTTCGATCACGCTCTCGAGCAGACCCTTGACGTGGTTGAGCGTGCTGTGCGGCTTGACGGCGGCGTCCTCGAACCGCGCGATGTCGACGAAGTTCGCGACCAGGCCCGACATCCGGCGAAGCGCGTTGCGGGTCGAGGTCAGCGCCTGCGACTGATCCGTATCGAGCCCGGTGGCGGTGCTCTCGAGGTAGTCCATGTTGCAGAGCGCGACGGCGAGGCCGTTGTTGAGATCGTGTGCGAGCATCGCCGAGGCTTCGGCGCCGTACGCGAGTAAGCGATCGGTACGCTCCCGAGCGAGGCGCGATTCGACGAACGCGCGTTGCGTGCGGGCGGCGGCGACCATGCGGCGATGGAGCTCGGGAATCGCCGCAGGCTTCGCGATCACGTCGTCGGCGCCGGCGTCGAAGCAGGCGTTGCGCATCTCGTCGGAGTCATCGCCGGAGAGCACGGCGACCCACACGGCGGCACCGTAGAGCTCCTTGAGGCGCTTGACCACGAGGACGCCGGGAGTGGGCATCTCGAAGTCGATGATCGCGAGATCGGGCGGCGTGGTCTCGACGAGCAGGAGCGCGGGAGCGCCGTCTTCGGCGGTCATCACGTGAAAGCCGATCCGCGAGAGCGCGGCGGCGGTCGAGCGCCGCACGCGCGGGTTGTCGTCGACGATCAGGATGCGCGCGCCGGTCGGGGCCAGCGAGTGCGCGGCCGAAGCGGTCACGCGAGGCTCGTCGGTAATCGGGTGTTGCGCGACTGAGAGCGGGACTGCAGGGTTCGCCACGCGGCGCGGTGTTACAAGCCGTGTGCCTAGCTGGTCCGCCAGCAATTCTCGCGACCTGCGCCGTTGGCACGCGTCCCCGACGTCATTCCTGCCGACACTGGACGGGAGGTGAGAGTGGCCGACCCAAACTAGTGATGAACGTCGTCGACCTCGCGGACGCGATCCTTCATGCCGCGCTCGCCGCGGACGCGGATCGCGTGTGGATCGAACCGGTGCCGCTGACCGAGTCCTGCTACGTGATCACGATCGAGCGCCGCGCGAAGGTGATCTCGACCGCGACGATCGAAGAAGACCTCGCTCGTGCGGTGATCTCGCGGCTCGGCGTGATCGCCGAAGTCGATCTGTCCGTCGCGAAGCCGTCGACCGGTGCCGCGAAGGTGCGCCGCGGCGAGCAGGTCTTCGAGCTCGTCGTCGTCGTGCGGCCCGGCCCGCAGCCGCGCGCCGAGTTGATGCTGCAGAGCGATGCTCGCAGCAAGCAGGAGCGGTTCCGCAACCTCAACGCCGGTGACATCGTCGATCACTATCGCGTGGTCGAGCGGCTCGGCTCGGGTGGCATGGGCCGCGTCTACCGCGTCGACCACGTCACGCTCGGCCGCCCGTACGCGCTCAAGGTGCTGCATGCGGAGATCCTGCAGCGCGATCCGCGCAGCATCGATCGGTTCGTGCGAGAGGCGCGCGCAGCGTCGCGGATCCAGCACCCGAACATCATCGACGTGTTCGACTTCGGCTATCTCCCCGACGGCCGCCCGTACTTCGTGATGGAGCTGCTCGAGGGCGAGAGCCTCGGCGATCGCATCGACGGCAAGGGTCCGCTCGCACCGCAACGCGCGCTCGAAGTCGCGAAGCAGCTGTGCGATGCACTCCGCGCCGCGCACGAGGCCGGTGTGATCCACTCCGACGTCACGCCTTCGAACATCTTGGTGTGCGGCGACCACGTCAAGCTCGTCGACTTCGGCCTCGCCGAGTTGATGGAGTCGCAGGTCGTCGACGAGGAGATGGCGACGCACGTGATGGGCACGCCGCGCTACGTCGCGCCGGAGCGCCTGCTCGGCCGCGCCGCGAGCGAGCACTGCGATCAATACGCGCTCGGCATCGTGCTGTTCGAGATGATCGCCGGCATCACGCCGTTCCACGCGCCCGAGCTGCGCACGCTGTGCAAGCAGCACATCTCCGAGCCGATTCCCGAGCTGCTGAGCCCGTTCGGCCCGCTGCCCACCGAGCTCGACAAGCTGATGTCACGCTGCCTCGCGAAGTCGCCGGGGCATCGCTTTCCGAACATGGCCGCGTTCGCCGCCGAGCTCGATCGAGTCGCGTGGCTGGTCTCGCAACAGGAGGGCCGCCGTGCCTCGTGATGAAACTCAACCGATCGTCGTCGTGGTCGACGACAACGCGGGCGTGCTCGCCGCGGCCGTCAAGGTCCTCAAGCAGCTGCCGGTCCACGTGATGTCGACCACCGACGCGTACGAGGCGCTCGACTGGCTGTCGACCCGCGACGTCGCGGTGATCGTTTCGGACTACGAGATGCCGCGCATGAACGGCGCCGAGCTGCTGTCGGCCGCGCGCCGCAACCAGCCAGCCGCCGTGCGCATCCTGATGACCGGCATGCAGGCGCTCGAGACCGCAGTCGACGCGATCAACCGCGGCGAGATCTTCCGCTACGTGCAGAAGCCGTTCGATGCGAGCTCGATGCGCGCGATCGTCGACGAGGCCGTGACCCGCCACCGGGAGCTCGCGCTGGTCGCCGCCGATCGCAACGCGTTGTTGCGCCGCGAGCAATGCTACGCGGACCTCGAGGACGAGCATCCGGGCATCACCGCCGTCGACCGCGATGGGTCTGGCGTCTACGTCGTCCCCGATGTGTGCAACTCGGACGCGCTGCAGATGCTCGCGTTGGAGATCACGTGATGTTGTCTGTTTTGACGATGTGCCCGCCCGGCGGGTCGAGTGATCACGCCGAGATGGCGCGGCACGTCGGTTGCTCCAGGGAGACCGTATGAGTGATTCGGCGGACGAAGCGCCAGCAGAGGCGACACAGCCCAAGGCACCCAAGGGCGGCACGTCACCGATCGTGATGGCCCTCTTGGTGTTGAACCTCGGCGCGAGCGGGTTCGGTGTGTTCAAGTTGATGACGGCGACCCCGGCGGCGGCCGCGACCGTCGCGCCTAAAGTGGAGAAGTCGCCGAAGGAGATCACCGGCCCGGTGGTCGCGCTCGAGCCGTTCGTCGTCAACCTCGACGAGCCCGGCACCGCTCGCTACTTGAAGATGACCGTCCAGCTCGAGCTCGTGAACGAGAAGGACGGCGAAGAGATCGAGAAGTCCAAGCAGGTAATCCGCGACGAGGTGCTCAGCTACCTGTCGGGCCTGCACATCAAGGACACGCTCGGCGCCACCGCGAAGGACACGATCCGCGAAGCGCTGATGAAGCGGCTCGAAGCCGTCGTCGGCGAGCACAAGGTGCGCCGAATGTTCTTCCAGGAGTTCATGGTGCAATGAAGATCGGGCGCGACATCGGGGACGGCCACGCGCCGTTCATCGTCGCCCGCGCGCACGCGATCATCGATGCGGCGGCGGACGCGGGTTGCGATGCACTCAAGCTCCAGACCTTCACGCCGGCGTCGATGACGCTGGACATGACCGAAGGCGGCTTCGCGATCGCGGATGGGCCCTGGCAGGGCCGCACGCTGTGGGACCTCTACGACGAGGCGCACACGCCGTGGGAGTGGCACGCGGAGCTGTTCGCGCACGGCGCGCAGCGCGGCCTCGCGGTGTTCTCGACGCCGTTCGACGAGGAATCGGTCGAGCGCCTGGATCGCCTCGGTGCGCCGGCGTTCAAGATCGCCTCGTTCGAGCTCGTCGACCTCGAGCTGATCGCGGCGGCGGCGAAGACCCAAAAGCCGATCATCATGTCGACCGGCATGGCGTCGAATGCCGAGATCGAAGAGGCGATCGCGACCGCACGCAAGCACGGCGCCGGCGGCATCGTGCTCCTGCACTGCGTGTCGGGCTATCCGACGCCGATCGATCAGATCAATCTGCGCCGCCTCGACGCGCTGCACGGCTTCGATGTCGACATCGTCGGCATCTCCGATCACTCGCCCGGTGCGACGGTGGCGATCGCGGCAGTCGCACGCGGCGCGATGATGGTCGAGAAGCACCTGACGCTCGCGCGCGCCGACGGCGGACCCGATGCCGGGTTCTCGCTCGAGCCGCACGAATTCGCGCAGGTCGTGCGCGGCTGCAAGGACGCGTGGGCCGCGCTCGGCGATGGCTCGTCGAAGCGTCCCGCCGCGGAGTCGGGCTCGCGCCAGTTTCGCCGCTCGCTGTACGCGGCCGCGGATATCGCACCGGGTGAGGCGTTGACGCGCGCGAACGTGCGCTCGATCCGCCCGGGTCACGGTCTGCCGCCGCGCGACTTACCGGCGCTGATCGGCCGGCTCGCGAAGACGAAGATCTCGCGGGGCACGCCGCTCGCGTGGGAGCTGATCGCATGACCATCTCGCTGCGCGCGGCGACGCTCGCCGACTGCGAACGCGTGTGGCAATGGAACTTTGCCGACGACGTGCGCGCAATGTCGAACGACCCGACGATCGTCGAGCTCGCGACGCATGCAGCCTGGTACGTGGACCGGATCGCGAAGGGCGCGATCTGGATCGTGGAGTGCGAGCAGGAGCCGGTCGGCGTCGTGCGGATCGATGCCGGACGGATCTCGATCGCGTTGGCGGCGGGTGCGCGGGGACGGGGCATCGGCAAGCGCGCGATCTTGGCGGCGTGCGAGGCGTGGGGCGGGCCGGTCGTGGCGCAGATCCGTCGAGATAACCAACCGAGCCGGGCGGCCTTCGAGGCGTGCGGCTTTGTTCCGAACGGTCGCGAGACCTACGAGTGGAGACCGTGATGCAGACCTCTTCGCAGCTGGCCTTGTGGCGCTCCGAGTTCGGGCGCGAATACACCGACCGCAACGACGTCGCGAAGCCCGAGCGGATCGTGTCGTGGCAGCGGCTGCTCGACGGCATCGTGCCGCAGCGCGCGGTCGAGGTCGGCTGCAACGTCGGCTGGAACCTGACCTATCTGCGTGGGCTCGGCGTCAAGGAGCTCTACGCGGTCGAACCGCAGCCGTACGCCGTCGAGAAGGCGCGCGCGCGCAATCCCGAATACAACGTCCTGTGCGGCACCGGCTTCGACCTGCCGTTCAAGGACGGCTTTGCCGACCTCGCGTTCACGAGCGGCGTGTTGATCCACGTCGCGCCCGCGGATGTCGCGAAGGTGATGGCCGAGATGTACCGCGTGTCGCGCCGCTACATCATCGCGATCGAATACGACTGGCCGACCGAGGAAGAGATCAAGTACCGCGGCAACGGCGACTCGCTGTGGAAGCGCCCGCACGGCGCGATCTGGCAGGCGAGATACCCGGCGTTGAAGTTGTTGCGCAGGCTCGACCTCGCGCCTTCCGACGGCTACGACAACTGCACCGCTCACCTGTTCGAGAAGGCGGCCTAACGTCATGAGGACGGTCGCGATCGTCCAAGCGCGGCTCGGCTCGAGCCGGTTGCCGGGCAAGGTCCTGCAAGACCTCGCCGGCGACACCATGCTCGCGCGCGTCGTGGCTCGTCTGCGCGCGGCGCGGACGATCGACGACATCGTGATCGCGACGACGATGAACGAATCCGACGACCCGATCGTGCGCGAAGCCGCACGGCTCCGCGTCAAGGTATGGCGCGGCTCGGAGAGCAACGTGCTCGCCCGCTACATCGGCGCGGCCCGCAAGTATCACGCGGGCGCGGTCGTGCGCGTGACCTCGGATTGCCCGCTGCTCGATCCCGAGACGGTCGATCGCGTGGTCACTTCGCTGCGCGCGGCGGCGCTCGACTATAGCTCGAACACGCACGTGCGCTCGTACCCGCGCGGGCTCGACGTCGAGGCGTTCTATCTCGAGACGCTCGAAAAGATCTTTCGCTCGGCGACGTCGACGGCGGCCAAGGAGCACGTCACGGCGTACGTGATGGAGAAGCCGAACGACTTCGCGGTCCATCAAGTCACCGCGGACACCGACGACAGCGATCTGCGCTGGACCGTCGATACCGACGAGGATCTCGCGCTGGTCCGGACGTTGTTCGGCGAGCTCGACCTCGCCAAGATCCGGCCGTATCGCGAGGTCGTCGCCGCCGTGCGCGCGCGCCCCGAGCTCGTTGCGATGAACGCCCACATCACGCAGAAGAACTGGCAGGACAGCCATGTCGCTTGAGCTGATCGATACCTGGCGCGTGTTGCTCGCCGATGTCGGCGCGCTCGGTACCGCGCTGTGTCGCGCGATCGAAGCCGGCGACGTGCTCGGTGGTGTCGCTACGATGATGGAGCTCCGCCGCGTGCGGTCCGCGCTCGCGCGCGTCGAAGCACCGGTCCGCCTCGAGGCGAATCCCGCCGTCGTGGCCGCGCTCGAGGATCTCACCCAGGCGCTTGTCAACGCGCGCGCCGCGGAGGCCGCGATGGCGTCGTGGCTCGCCCGCAAGGTGCCGGGCGACGCGACGTTGCTGCGGTCGCCACTCGGCGTCGCGGTGCTTGCCGACATGATGCTGCCCGAGGTCTGGGACTTCGAGATCGACGCGGTCGTGCTGGTCGGATCGGGCCTCGAGCCCGTCGCGGAGATCCTGCGCGACCTCGGCCAGCGCCGCGTCATCGTCCACGGCGGTGGCGCGCCGGAGGGTGCGATCGCGACCGTGTCGAACGACGAAGTCGTCACCGCGGTGCGCACGATGATCCCGGTCGCGCCGTCGCGGTTCGTCGTGCGCGGTGCGCTCGGCGTCGATCGCGACGAGGTCGATACGATCAAGGAGCTCGTGCGCTCGGCGCTGTCGGACATGCGGATCCACCGCAACACCGTGCAGGTGTTCTCGCGCACGTGGCTCGATCAAGCTGCGTCTAATTTGCCCGCGGTCGCGAAGTGGCCGTCGGTCGCGGGCCTCGACGGCGCGTTCGCGAATCGCCCGATGGTGATCGTCGCGCCCGGTCCGTCGCTCGCCAAGAACATCGATCAGCTGCGCGGCCTCGACGGGCGCGCCGTGCTCGCGTGCTTCTCGCACTCGCTCAAGCCGGTGGTCGCCGCGGGGCTCGTTCCCGACGTCGTCATCACCGTCGATCCGCAAGACGTGCGCTATCACTTCGCCGGCTGCGACGTCTCGCAGATGACGCTCGTCAACGCGGCGACGTCCCATCCCTCGCTGTACGAGCTGCCCGCGAAGCGGTTCATCACGCTGTCGGCGAACTCCGCGATCGACGACTGGATCTTCGACGGCGTCGGCGAAAACGCGAGTGTGCCCGGCGGTGGCTCGGTCGCGACGTCGGCGTTCTCGCTCGCGTTACGCTGGGGTTGCGATCCGATCGTGTTCGTCGGCCTCGATCTGTCGTTCCCCGGTGGTGAGTACTACGTCAAGACCTCCGTCGACGGCGCCGTGAGCGCGCGCACCGACGAGCACGGTCACCTCGAGGTCAACGGCTGGAGCTCCGGCTTCCGCGCGATGAAGGCGCAGGGCGGTCCGAGCGCGCCGCTCGAGCGCGCGATCACGCTGCCCGGCTGGCACGGCGGCGAGGTGCCCTCGAGCTTCATGTTCTCGATGTTCCATCGCTGGTTCGTCGAGAAGATGCGCGAGGTCGCGCCATCCGGCATCAGCGTCTACAACTGCACCGAAGGCGGCGCGTTCATCCCCGGCATGGATCACCGGCCGCTCGCCGAGCTCCTCGCGACGTTCGACGAGGTCATTCCCGTCGACAAGATCTTCGACGCGGCGGTCGGCCGCATCGGCTACGAGCGCAACGCGCAGCTCGCCGGGCACATCCGCACGTTCCGCCGCGGACTCAAGAGCATTCGCTATCACGCCGTGCGCGCGCGCCGGCTCGCCCGCACCGGCGGTGCCGAGGCCAAGCTCTTGAAGTCCGAGCGCTCGCTCGCCTCCGCGCTGCAGCCGTTCCCGTTCGTGTCGTTGCTCGCGCAGCGCGAGATCGAGAACGCGCACTCGATCGCGCTTCACGAGGCGACCAGCGACCGCTACCTCGCGGCCTCGGCCAACCTGTTCGACAAGCTGGTCGGCGTGCTCGACGTGCTCGAGCCGATGCTCGCTGCCGCCTCGGTCAAATTGGACGGCGTGAGGAGCGAGCATGAAGCCGCGTAAGAAGTCGGTCCCGCGCATCATCGCGATCGCGGGCGGCAAGGGCGGCGTCGGCAAGTCGACGATCGCCGCGAACCTCGCGCTCGCGATCGGCCGGCTCGGCCATCGCGTCGTGCTCGTCGACGCCGACCTCGGCGCCGCGAACCTCCACACGATGCTCGGCGTCACCCGGCCCGCGTGCAGCCTCGCCGATTTCTTCGACAGCCGGATCCTCGATCTCGAGGCCGCGCGCATCGCCGTCGCGCCACCCACCGTCACGTTGATCCCCGGCACCTCGCGTCCCGGCGCCGCGAACCTGTCGGCCGCCGACAAGAGCCGCCTGTTGAAGGCCGTGCTGAGGCTCGACACCGACGTCGTGATCCTCGATGTCGGCGCCGGCACGTCGTTCAACGTCGTCGACCTCGTCGCGATCGCGGACATCAAGCTGTTCGTCGTGACCCCGTCGCTACCGTCGCTGCACAACGCCTACGCGCTGATGAAGGCGTGCGTGCACCGCGTCGTCCGCAAGCTCGCCGCCGACGACATCGGCGAAGCGATGATCGACGCCGCACTCGGTCAAGAGTCCAAGTCGCGCACGATCCCCCAGCTGCTCGATGTCGTGCGCCCGCTCGACGCGCTGCTCGCCGCGAAGATCGAAGACGCGTTGTCGCGCTTCGGCATCGGCCTCGTCGGCAACCAGCTCAACGGCGACCACGAGCTCGGCGTCCTGCACCGCATCGCGACGATGATCAACGAACAACTGCGCGTCGGCGCACCCGTGATGGCGGCCGTCCGCCGCGTGCCGGCCCTCGGCGGCGGTCTCAAGGCCGGCGTCGGCACGATCGCCGATCGCACCGAGCCCGCCCACGCCTCGTTCCGCGCGCTCGCCGCCACCGTGCTCGAGATGGATCTCGCGATCCTGAGCGGCCAG
>Ga0193728_1001908_pt1 | contig 10791 bp, 8 predicted proteins | sample U1c1metaG_FD_143037 | JGI IMG/M metagenome (GOLD analysis project Ga0193728, IMG submission 143037) | Soil microbial communities from a riparian zone of the East river system, Colorado, United States - U1c1 | ecosystem: Environmental > Terrestrial > Soil > Riparian zone | place: USA: East River... | reverse complement strand
TTTCGACAGCAAGCTGGTAGCCGAATCCGCAACGGCATTGGTGGGCGCGGATCGAAAAGTAATCGCCGAGCGATATGATCCGGTTGCGATGAAGAAAGTGGATATTTACGCTCCGCGCGAAGAAAATGAAAAAAAGGCCATGCTTAATCTTGTGGAGGAGTTCACTGGATTTTTTCAAAAAGCAGCATCGGTCCATGAGGACGTGATCGCGTATTTGTCGTAATGGACGACGCTACCGCGCGCAGGCTAGCGACTGCGTCAGGTGGAAAGGTGTCTAGCTTGTCACCATCTTGTTCCCAGGCCCGGTTGAAGTCATCGGGAATCATGCTGAAGCCGAACGCCAAAACTCAGCGGCGGCGGGCCACTGAGCCACCAATGCAAACAGGATGCGCCACCCGCCCCGATTAGGCCGGCAGTTTGGTTTTGAAACGAGCGACTTCATGGCCTCCCTTTGCCAGGACAACAACGTCGTCCTTTTGCCAGCGTAACTTTGAATAGCCGATGCCTCTGTAATACGGAAGCCCACACGCCGTTGTCTTGATGCGGTGACGCTCGATGGTTTGCAGCGTCTTTCCGCACTTCAAGCCTGCAACCGATGCGCCGATCGCCCTGGAAGTTTCGTCTGATTTGGTGAATTGGTGCAGCGTCACAACCACGCAGTCGCTGGACCTGGGACTCACCGAGATGCTGACTTATCAGGAGGCGGCCTTTGCGCCCGCGAGGTTTTTCCGCCTGAAATGCTCGCAGCAATAGAAGGACGCGGCGATATTCGCGATTTCGAGGTTGAGTCATTTCTCAGACCAAAGGTCTGGTTCATACCAGCCCAGGCCAACGGCCCACTGCCATTGAATTAAGCATAAACGGCTCAGAATACGATTTTTCTGACATGCCTCTGAAAATGATACGACCTGGCGAAGGAGGGTTTTCGCCTGGGCGCTTTGCGCTCTGGTCGCACGCTAACGGGGGAACCGACAAACAGTCGCTGCAGTTTTTCAATTACTTGTTCGGTCGGCACGTTGCTGTAAAGGAGCTGGATCAATTGGTCCTTCAGGGCGTGGAATGCCACAGCTCGATTGACTTGCTTGCGGCTCTTATCTTCCAAACTGTCTTGGCGCAATTGAGCATCGGCCGGCTCAACCAGTATGGTCTCCAGATTGCACAGCAACAGGGCTGCATGAAAATCCTGGCGCACTGCCTCGGTCGTTTGGCCGCTAAAATTCTCCAGGTCCAGTCGACCCTTCAGCACGCCATAAAAGGTCTCATGGCCCCAGCGGTAGTGATACACTTCCAAAAACTCTTCCGTCGGATACTCTTGCTCATCCAACAACGATGTCGCCAGCACTTCCAGCTCACCGGTTGGCAAACGCACACTGACAAATCTGACTACCAATTCCAGCGGCAATCCCAGTTTTCGCAGCTCCACTCGCTCTTCAGGCCGTGCCATCAGCCGAACCACTTTGCTGCGCCCGGCTCGATTCATGCGGAACATCTCCTGGGCGGCTGCAAACGAAGCCGTCGAGCAGCGCGAGATGTGGTGCAGCCCCAGCCGATGGTGCCAGGCCAAATAGCGGTAACCGGTAAAGCCACGGTCATTAATCAGAACATCCCCAGCCCGGGCTTTGCTCAGCTGCTCGATCGCCAGATCCACTTCGCCCAAACTGCTGGGCTCCAAGCGCCCATCCAATCCAACTCGGTTAAGCAGGTCATAGAGCACCGACATGCGTGCCTCGGGGTAGCGTGTGCCGGTGCTTCCGGACTGATTGATCACCTCCACCACACTGAATTGTTCGCGCAGTTCGCCGCTGTTAGGCAAGCGCAACAAAGAGCTATCTATCCCCAGCAACCGATGGCCCCGCCAATGCTTCAAAGTTCGCGCCGGCTCACCCTTGTAGATCCACGGCACCACCGTAGCCTGGTTGAGTTCGACAAAGGCGGTATGCCTGAGCTTGGCTCTGGCCTTGGTAAGCGCACCAGCCGTGAGCGGCTCGAAAAGCTCTCCCTGCGCCAGCTCATTCAAAAATTCATGGAGATGCCGTTGGATCGATTTAACAGTTTTTTGCAGGATAAAAAGCATAATGACAGGAAAAGTCAGTTGCCGTTGACGGGTGAAATCCTGCGCTCGCACACGATGGCGGGCAATGAAATCTGCGTCGCAGAATTTACGACGCAGCGCTTCGAACAATTGGAGGAGTGGGCCCGAAACAGATTCGGTAATGTTTTGCATCCCCAGGGTATTAAGAGTACCCGTGGAAAAGTACAACTAAATAATTGATTATCAGCGACTTCCGAAATACATGTCAATCAACTTCAATGGCAGTGGGCCAACGGCCTGGGTTTCTAGGGTCGCCGTTCATTTGAAAGCGCTGAAAGCGCGTCTCATGAGCAGGCGTCAGTGCGAAATGTCTCTCTGCGAGAAGAGGAAGTAGGCCAGGGTGAATCCGGTCATGGAGATTGCCACCAGCACAAGCATGTTTGAAATCGGCAATTCATTGCCCATCACAATGTCAAAGGGAATGAAATACCGAAAGGGGGAAAGCCAGGCGACACGGTCGGCGGGCGGCCACAAACGTCCAGTGAGGTCAAGCAGGAGCGCGGTCAGCGCGAGCAGACCAGTGACCGCTGCGGCTACGGCGCGGCGGCAAGCAGCGCCGAACGCCATCGCGACACCGCCCCAGCACAGCATCAGGAGGCCGAGATTCAGCGCCAGCGAACCGAGCACGCGCGGAGATGGCCAGCGGACATTTTCGGGAGCCAGCATCGCCAGGCCGGCCCACGTGCCCGCGACCATCAGGGTCAGCATCAGTAAAATCGCCAACAGCAGAAGAGCGATGGTTCGTGTGATGAGCCAATGGCGCCGCAGCGGACGGGCCAGGATCAAGTCCGCGAGACCGGTCTCGACTTCGGAAGCGGGGACAGTGGCCAGCGCGATGGTCAGCGCGAGCAGCGCAATAACGATTCCCAGGTCAAAGTAGCCGAGACAAACGATGCCGCTAAAGGACATGACGCTGGCCAGCGAAGGCCCGAGCAATGCGCGCGCAAACGGCGGCAGCATTGCGGCCAGTTGCTCAAATTCGCCGCCGCGCTGAATCGAGCCCGCGATGAGAACCAGCAGCACCTGGAAGGCGGCGAGCAGTGATCCCATGGCCAGGAGCAAGGTCCGGGCGCGTTTCAGCGAGAGCGCGAGCAACAGGATCGGCCCGGTCATGGCTTGCCCTCGCGATAATATTTGAGCACGACGTCTTCGAGCCGGGCCTCACGCACTTCCAGGTCCTCGACCGGCAGCCCGGCCAGCGCGGTGAGCAGCGGACCCAGCGGACCCGTAACCTCCAGGCGCCAGCAGCGTGGAGCGGTTTCAAGAAATTCATGGCCTGGAGGAAGTCCCGCCGGCGCCAGCCCTTGCGCAACAGCGCAATTCGGTCGCAAACGCGCTCGACTTCCGAGAGGACGTGCGAGGACATGAAAACCGTGCGGCCCCTCTGTCTGGCCTCCTTGAGCAACGAGTAAAAGGACTCCTGCATGAGCGGATCAAGGCCCTCGGTCGGCTCGTCCAGAATGAGGAGCGGGGGGTCGCCCTCAAACGCCTGAATAAGCCCGAGCTTGCGTTTCATGCCGGTGCTGTATTGCCGCAGCTTGCGACGCAGATCGCGTTGCGGGAGTTCCAATCGCTCAACGAGTTCCTGGCGACGCTCTTTGTCCACCGGCTGCCGTTTCAGCCCTGCGAGGAAGTCGAGGACTTCGAGCCCGGTCAGGTCGGGGTAAATTCCGAGTTCACCGGGCAAATATCCGACTCGCGCCCGGGCCGCCAGGCCGTCCAGCCAGCAATCGTGACCGAAAATAGAGGCCGCGCCGCTGGTGGGCCGGAGCAGATCGAGGAGCAGGCGGATGGCGGTGGTTTTGCCTGCGCCATTCAAACCGAGAAAGCCGAGGACCTCGCCTTGAACGACGTCGAGGTTGAGATCGTTCAACGCGGTGAGCGAGCCGTATCGTTTCGTGAGGCCACGAATCGAAATGGCGGGAGATTGCGGGTCGGTGGCGCTCACAGGTTCGTTGCCGAGCATCCAGGGATGAACCTGTTTCGTCAACATGGCCTTTGGACAGGCCTTCTTTATTCTCGGCACGTTGGTAGCCGGATCGCGCAAAATGGGACCCGGCCAGCCTATTGACATCATCAGGTCCGCTTGGATAAAAATGTAAATCTCAGCAGTCAAACCCAAACCGACACTGCCTCGACAACCGTGAATCTCCAACTGGAATACAGTTGCACAGACGCCGAATTGAAAGAGGCAAAAACGCTCCAACTGCGCCAGCATTACGGTGGGGGCTCCAAATGGCGCGCACAACTCGTGCAGTACGGATTTCTCGTGCTCGCTGGTGCAGCGGTTTACTTTCGCTTCAAACGTGAAGTGGCGACGGAAGATCGTGCCTGGTTTATAGCGCTCGTCGTCGTGGTGTACGTTGCCGTCCTGATCTTCAAACGCATGACGCGCCGAAAAACGGGCGGACTCGTCCGGCTTGAGGCTTCAGAACGCGAATTGACTTTTCGCGACGGCAATGGCCGCACGGAAATGCTGTGGTCGGCTTTCAGCCGGTGCCTTGAATCTCCGAATTTGTTTGTGCTGGTGAATCGTCCGAAAACAATTTTGTACTCAGTGCCCAAAAGGGCGTTTCCGGATGAAGCCGCTCAAAACTGGTTTCGCACCCAGGCGAACCAGCCTCAAAGTGTCGCGCCAGCGGCCTCCGAGGAGCCGTTTGTGCCGGGCCGATTCGTCGCTGCCAGTGGGATATCGCTCATTTTCCAGCTCAAATACAGGGACTATCTGAGCCGCTTCCTGACCTCGTGGCGCATGAAAGGGCTCTTCATTGGCATGCTAGGGCTTGTGACAGGAATAATTTTTTTCTCTACCCCTCCGCCCGATGCTGTGAACTCTCCTTTGAAAGTATATCTGATCATGCTTTCAACCATGATTCCCATGCTGGTGGTCGTGGTTTTTGTAATTTCATTCTTCTCCTGGCGCGGAGAGAAGAAATACCTGGCGCCGCAACAAATTGTGCTGACAGATGAAGGAATCGAATTCACCGGACGGGACAGCAGTGGGAGCCTCTCGTGGAACACCTATAAATATTACCTGGAAAACAGGTGGGGGTTTTTTGTCTGGCACCCCCGCGGCTCGCTCTGGTTTATGTTTCCAAAACGCGAGTTCCCTGCCCAGTCGGATTTGGTGCAGTTTCGCACCATAAACCACTCGAAACAGCGTAACATCGGTATGCCGGACAGGAGGTCTGAAGTTCAAAGCTTGAAGTCGGTGCGTCAGCATCTTTCGATGGCATTGCCGTGCCCTGAGCCGTAACATCGGTCGTCCTTAGCCCTATGCCAATTGTTGCCAACATCGAATTGCGTGTTTCAACCAAAGACCCGCGAGAGGCTATTGTGGAATGCATCGCTCTGGTTCGAAAGAATGCAACCAGCCTCGAGTCGCTTCAGGTCGATCTCAGTCTGATTTGTAGCGCCAATCGCGAGGTGCTGCTGCGCCTGGCAGAACGTTTGCCCGCCAAAACATTGGGCTTTCGCAGCATGGGATCCGATCGCGCGCAAACCGCGGAGGACTTCGCATCTGGACCTGCAAATGGATTCTGCACCTTCAACGGGAATCTCACTGAGCATTTACTTCCGGCCGACGCTTTCGCTCTGATTGAGGAGCTTTTAAAGAGTCCGCCGAGTGCGATTCGCAGCACGGCATTTACCCTCGACGCGCGGAATATCCAATGGAAAGGCTCGCCTCAGGCCAGCTCCGGATCGCTGTACCTTTCTGATCTTAAGGCATTTAACAGGGTCCAGCGCTTTTCGCTGTCCGCAAGCTTGCAGCTCTCCAGCGACGATCCAAAATCAAAGGAGGTCCGGGCGATACTCTCGCAGGTCACCCAGGCAACGGGCCTGGGGTTTGAGAAAGCCCGCATCTCCCGCGTGCTCGGTGAGGAGGGGCGCTCCGTCGCTCACGCAAACGCGATACTGTTGGGCCAAATCTGTTTTGATGAGGCGTTAAATGGTATTGCTGCACAACTCCGGACCGGCTCGGTTTCGGAATTTGCCCCCGACGCGCTGGCCCAGGGCGATGCCTTCAAACAGCGTTGCCAGCAATGGGGAGGCGAACGGGCAGGCAAAGTAAACCTGCTGTCCGTGCTCAAACGCGCTGTTAAAGAGTTGCTGCCAGAGCTGCAATTTGAATCAGGCGAAGCGGACCAAGTAATATTCAAAAAGCCTTTAGGGCCAGAGTCGGAAGTTATCGTTCTGTTCATGAAAGCCCTACCGCGACTGGGCAAGGCATTCACACTGTCGTTGGGTGTTCGCTCGGTCGGTAAGGGGATACGTTTTGCATCAGATGTGTTCCGGTTGGAGCGAACCACCGAACATAGAGCGTGGATTTACGGCGACACCCTACAGGCAGATGGCGCCGCTCAGGAAGCGGTGAACCTTGCAAAGGGATTATTGCCCAGGTTCGAATCTGCACTCCGGCCGCACTTCGAATCATGGCCGAAGGAATTGCCCGCCGACATTGAACAACACGGAAAATTGAGCGCCCGGGAAGCACTTTCAAAAGCAAAACCATTAGCGCGCAACTTGTTTCCTGACGCAGCACTAATCAGGGTCTTCAACCATCCCCGGTCGCTGAGAGTGCGCGATATCCAAGGCCCGGAATTGACGATTGACGGCCGGCTAACACTGAACGCGTTGTGGTGGTTCCATTTCTATTCCGCTTATAGGGATGTCTCGTTCGAAGTGACAGTTCCATCTGTCGGGCGCATCCGCGTTCTGGATCATGGCCAACAGTATGACGACGCTCAGTACATTCTGAACCCTGTGGGCGAGGATTGGATGGATAGCGATCGGGCATTCGCGTTGGCTGAAGAACGAGGGGGTCGCGAACGGCGGGGCTCGGGAGAGACTTTTGGCATTTCGACCAAGCTGAAGATGTCGAATTCCCAGCGCCCTTATTGGGGAATCATGTATCTGGTTGTTGACGATAGGGGCCGAAACGACCTCATAGTCAATCTGGACGCTATTACCGGCGAAGCGATAACTGACATTCCAGGGTTTTAAGGGAAGCCAACAGAGTTAACTCGAGGGAGAAATCCGGGCATGCTGTAATCCACGAAGGGTTGGGCCGGACGGTGCATACCCTATTCTAGTTTGACCCCCAGGTTTCTTGGCAGCTCAGCCACCCAGGCGAGCAGATTAAAATCCAGATCGTAGGCGTAACCGGATATGTGTCGGCCATCTCTCGACAGGCCATTGCCGGAAACGAGGGTCAGGTCGGGAGAGATCGTAGCGCCGTGAGCGCCAAGGAATGCGGCAAGATCGCGCATGCCATGCTGTTCGTCCCAGATGAAGGCCACGGCCACAAAATCGCCATTCACGTCGCTGGAGCAGGAGCCGACCACAACACGGCCATCCGCGGAAATAGCCTCTGCTCCTGAGGCCGTGTAACCGGGCAGGGTGCCGAGGTCCTGGATCTCGAAGCGCTCTAAATGGTTGCGGTGGTGAGCCAGGGTCCAAAGCACGGCATGCCGGTCATCTGTTACGCCGCTAATGCCTGTGATGCGCTCACCATCCTGAGAGATGCCAACGGCCCGGCTGTAGAAGGGGTGGTCCGGAAGAGCTCCGAGAAACTGGCGCTCATAGTTTTTGTGACCGTGGCGGGTCCAGACGATGGCTTCGTGGCCGCGCGCATCACTGGCGAGATAATGATTGGTCGCCGAGCGCGCGGATTGAGCGAAACCGACGATGATACGCCCGCCCTGCGCGATGGCGACGGCGGTGCTATCCACCGGACCTGCTGGAGGCGGATCGATCATCGCGGGTGTCGCACCCGTTTGCGTCCAGAGCAGAGCGTGGCGAAATGGAGCATCCGATCCGAACCGGTCGGAGGTTCCTGTCGAACCCCAGCCGACGATACATTGGCCGTGGGTAGAGGCATCAAATGGCAAACCGGTGATATCACCGGAAAGCAATCCCAGAGCCGTGAGTGGTCCACCATCGAAACTGGCCCAGGGCATGGCTACCTCCGGATTGCCGTAGGAGCCAAAACCGACAACTACTCTGCCGTTTTTCGAGACACCCAAAGCGGGACTCTCATTGGACTGCCGTACCGCGAAAAATCCGGTCCTGCGAACGGTCCAAGAGCCATCCCGCCGGCGTTCGGCCACGGCGCCCTCGCCGTGGACGGCGTCTGTGGGGGCTTCGCCGACGACGACATCGCCGTCAGCAGACATGCGGTAGGCGATGACCATATCTTCGGCGCCCGGATGCCCGGCCAATGTGATGAAACGCGCGTTGCGCTCTTCCGCTGGCGCTACGCCAGCCATGAAAGCAAGGAACAGCGTGACGAGGTGAAAAGTGATGTGCGTTTTCATAATAGTGGATCAGCAATTCCGCGATGTTCGTAAATGGAAAACCGGGTTCCGAATTAGCCTGATTGAACCGCCAACAAAGTCAAGTTGCTTTGAATCGCCTTCCTCTAGCAGATGCTAGCAGCAACCTGAGCGTGGCATCGTGATTTCCAGCGTCAAAGGCAATATCGTTGCCCAGTTTGGAATGACGGCCAACAAGGACGCAGTGGGACGACCGTCCCAACGATTCAACGAGTCGCACCCGTAGCCGCGGATTTCGAGTGGGATGGCTTCCTCTCGCCGTACACAAGCCGAGCCCTTTCCGCGTCCAAATCGCTAATCTTATTGTCGCCCCATTGGCCGATCACGCGGTCGTAATTCGTGTCCGTTGGTGCAAGCACACAGCATGGACTGCTGCCCACGCCATCGCGACATTCGCTTTCGCATTTAGATGCCCAGCAAATCCGATAATGCATGATCGAGCGATAATCGTAGGGCGTGGTGCTGACGAGCCAGTTCGCGCGCGAAATCCAGTCATAATCCGAGGAGCGCCCGGGTTTGATGTTTTCATAATGGACAGTGACGTAACCGTCGCGGTCCCAGCGCTGGTGCTCGTGGAAAAAACCGAGGACATGCCCCAATTCGTGCGCCACCATCCACTCTTGCTGCCGCCACCAAAAGGCGGTGATGTTAATCTCTGCTCGCGCGCCTTTTTTGTATCCAACGAGACTGGTGTTATTCCCGTTGGTTAGATTGCCGGTAAAAAAGACATATTCCGCCTCTCCGGCGCGCGGAACGAAAGTGATTTTGGCTCCGGTATCCGTCCATCGCTGCATGGCGCGCCTGACGATGGCTTGTTGCTCCGGAGTCAGCTTCGAGACGTCATAAGGTATAACGCCGCCGGGCCACGGCTGCGGTTTCTTTGCATGCGCATCCATGTGAGCGGGCAAATCCGCGGCTCGCGACTGCGCTGCCAGCCAGAGAACCGACGCGAACAGGCGGAAGACAATCCCGATTTGGATTAAGTGTTTGTGACGCATTCTTTATATAAAGCCTGGCATGATGCAGGGTTAATATCGCATCCGGCATTTCCTGCAATCCTGAAAAACTTGGCTTGTCGGTAGAGGCTGCAAGCTGAATTGGCATCACAAAGACCGGGCAGCGGCACGATCGCGACCAGATTCTCCCGCTGCTGATCATTTCGCGGTTCTGGCACTTTGACACTTGAAATGCATCGCAGGCAGGACAGGCTGTAGTCATGAAACGGTATTCGAAGCTGATCCTGGGAGCCGCCGGACTGGTAAGCATCTCCCGCGCCCTTCTGGCCGCCGACGCGACAACCACGTACACAACCTACACGACCAACACGCATGCGCCGCTGAATTATTCCGCACCTGATTCTATCGCGATTTCCTCATCGAACGCCGTCATGTTGGCCCTGAACGCTCAAGCTTTGCTTCTGAAGGAAATGATGCAGGAACACCGGAAAAGAGCCGCGGATTTGACGCAAAAAAACCAGAGCGAAAAGGCAGCGTGGGAAACGGACCTGGCGAATGAGTTGCAGGAGAAAAGCGCTCGCGTGCAGAAAAGCATCAACCAGGCGACCCAGCCGTGGCCGAGGACAAATGATCTGAAGGCTGCCGCCGGCGATGTTGATGATCAACTCGTTTTCGTCTCGACCGTGGAGGCTCGCCTGGAACAGGTACGCCAGGAACTCTCGGCGGCTATCGAAGACAGCCGCGTCCTGGCCACTCAGTTAGGGACTAATAAGGCGCCGGAAGACATGGCGGGCATGTCATTGGTCCTGAGTGAGAACCAAAAACTCGTCAAGGAATTGCAAAAGGAACAGCTCGATCTTGAATTACGAAAACTCGAGTTCGGAGCGCTCTGGAAAGTAATCCAGAAATGACGTGCGCGGCGTGAGGCAAAAAAAAGCGGGCAAACCATTGGTCGGACCCGTCCGTTTGCAACATGTTCAAAGCATATCCGCTGCTAAAACCCGGATTACTTCTTCCAACGTGGTTTGACCGGTTACGGCCCGGTCCAAACCGTTCTGCCAAAGCGTCCGCATGCCTTGTTGGATGGCGATTTCCTCGAGCGCAGAGGTCGGCACTTTTCTGAGCACAGCTTCGCGAAACGGCTCGGTCACGACCAGCAACTCACTGACCGGAATCCGACCCGAATAGCCTGTGTTATTGCACTGCTCGCAGCCCGGGCCATGCCGAAATTGGGCTCCCGCACGTAGAGTTTCGGGCACCAGTTTGACCTGGCTGGGTGGAGGTTCCACTGCCTGAGCGCAATGCGGGCAAACCCGGCGCATCAGGCGCAGCCCCATCACGCCAAGAATGCTCGAGGCCAGCATGAACGGCTCGATCTCCATATTGATCAAGCGTGTAAAAGCCCCGG
>Ga0193728_1001906_pt1 | contig 10797 bp, 11 predicted proteins | sample U1c1metaG_FD_143037 | JGI IMG/M metagenome (GOLD analysis project Ga0193728, IMG submission 143037) | Soil microbial communities from a riparian zone of the East river system, Colorado, United States - U1c1 | ecosystem: Environmental > Terrestrial > Soil > Riparian zone | place: USA: East River... | reverse complement strand
TCTATAGCCACTTCTTTCAACTGCTGGCGAATGGCGTCTGTCGCGGCACTTTTATTCATTACCCACCCAAATAACTCAACCTGGCCTGCGGAAAACTAATCAATTATCCACCTGGCTCATCGTCTCTAAGAATAGGCTCTTTCACGCATCGCAGATGTAGAAATTCGAAGGTACTACCGCATCACCACATTTTGATTCGCGGTACACTTGGTTTGGTTCACTTTTATGGCCGCGACGGAACAAACCACTCCAGCGAATCCCCCCGCGAATAAGACTTTTTCGTTATTCAAAGGGATTCTGGCCGGTAGCCTCTTAACGATTGCCTTTATCGGCGCTGCCGTGTGGTTATCCACGGGCGTAGGGCTTCTTCATTTGATGGGATTTATGCGCAACGGCACTATGCGCATAAATGTGGACCAGCCCACCGTGGTCCGCCAGATCCAGAAACTGCAAAAACTCGAAACCGTCAGCTATACCATGGACAAAATCATCGGCGGCGCGCGAGACAATCCTTACTTGCCAAAGTTTCTAGCCGGCGATCGCATCCTGCTCGTCGTGCATGGCGAAGTGGTCGCCGGCGTGAATCTCGCCAACATCAAGAGCAGCGACGTTAGCGTGCAGGGCCACAACATCTCGTTGCGTCTGCCCCCCGCCGAAGTCTTCAGCACACGCATCGACAACGCCAAGAGCCGCGTTTATTCTCGCGATACCGGCCTGTTTTCATCCCCGGACCCCGACCTGGAAAGCGAAGTACGCGAAGAGGCCGAACGCCAGTTGCAGCAGGCCGCATTAGTCGACGGAATTTTGAAATCGGCAGATCAGAATGCACGAAACACGGTTACGGGCATGCTGACCGGACTGGGCTTCACCCAGGTCGCGCTACAGTAGATTTTAATTCGCGCTCTTCGCAGCCGTTCTCGATTTCCCCAATTTATCGAAATCCCTTACAAAAATCCGCAGCGCGGAATTCGCAGAAATCTTCGAATAACCAGCTGCAAGCTGTTCTTTGTAGCGATCCAGGAAAAAATCGAATGGATCCGCGGGATCCATATCGATAAGAATCATGTCCACATCCGTCATTATTAATCTCCCGAAGCGTAGCCGATTCCCCCGAAAAGACATGTAGTTGCCCGTTTGGTGCCCTTTCGTCGCGTGAGTTTTGTCCCCGAAGGTAAGCGCAATCGTATTCCCTTCGACGCGTGCAGCCGTAACGCGTCCCTCCATGTGTGGAGCAGGAAAAACCAGCGAAGGATCCAACACCAGATCATCTCCGCGAGACTCAACGCCCGGAACTTTGCCATTCTTGATTAGATCCGCAATCTCCACTCCAAATAAATTCATCATGCCTTTCACCGGAACGTGCAGAGCCTTCACGTTTCCGGTGCGCAGCAAAATCTTCCCGTCGTCGGTAGGACTCAGCGTGCTCTCGGTTTCAAATGGAATAGTGCCTACATCGTGCAACTTGCCCTTTATCTTCAAATGCCCATTCTCAATGCTTATCGAAACGCCCTTCAGCGGGCTGTTAGCGCGAGCAAATACATAGGAGTTAAATATACTTGCGAGATCAGCAGCTCCAATGTCAATTTCCGCATACCCAATGCGCAGGCGGAACGAATCTTTATTATCGAAAACCGGAAACTCCGCGCCTTCGGTAGGCAGCAGTTCGCCGCTCAGCGTCTTGATATAAACCGTCGCGGCTTCCGTAAAGCGATATCTCACATTCTGCATTTGGGTCTGTACTGCCGCGTTGCCATCGCTTTGCCGTGTATTTGACTGCGCAACAACCCGGGACGCCCCAGCGAACATGAGCGCAAGCACTAAGCAGCCGCACGCGCGGTAGCCGCTCGTCATCAAAAATGACGCTACAAAGCTCCAGTTCCTCTTCAATTCAATCTCTGGTTCGTTTTGCACGGTCTTCGCATCCCCCGTTCCCGCTTCATTGCCGAATAACATAATGCCAATAACTTTGATTCCGTAGCGATACAAATATGAATCTGCTAGACTGGCGCGACTTTGACCGATAAAACACGAAGACGCTTTCTAATCGACGCGCTCTCCGCTATGTCTGGGGCGGCCTTATTACCCAGCATGGTGACCGCGGCAATCGACAACTCGCAACCCGCCACGCGCTTCCCCGGGCATCCGCGAGAGCGCATTGCGATTGCCTCCTATCCATTCAGGAAATATGTAGCGGGCCGAAAAGACCCGCTCGGCGGCCACAAGCTTGAGCTGAAAGATTTTTCAGCGCATGTCGCCGAAAAATTGAATATCCGAAAAATCGAACCCTGGAGCGAACATTTCCGCTCGCTAGACCAGAATTATCTGGCCCAAATTCGCGCTGCTGTGGCAAAAACCGGCGGCATGATCGTGAATATCGCGGTGGACGGCGACCACAGCCCCTACGCCGTGGACAAGTCCGAGCGTGAAAAGTCCGTGGCTTTCAGCAAGCAATGGATCGACGCCGCTGCCGCTGTCGGTTCGCTCAGCATCCGTAGCAATATCCCTAAGGCCGCGGATTCCGAACCCGATGCCCAACGTGCCGCCGACAGTTTGTCTCAAGTGGTAGAGTACGCGGCCAGAAAAAACATCGTCGTCAATATGGAGAACGATAACCCGGTTAGCGAGGACCCTTTCTTCATCGTGCAAGTAATCGAGAAAGTGAACAATCCCTGGCTGCACGCTCTTCCCGATTTCGCCAACTCCCTAACCACCGGCCGTGAAGACCATGCCTATCAAGGTATCCAAGCAATGTTCGCGCACGCCTATAACATCAGCCACGTCAAAGCCCTTGAGGCCAACGAACAGGGCAAGGAATTTCGCGTGGACATGGCAAAAACATTTAACATGATGCGCAGTGCACATTATAAAGGTTACTGCTCCATGGAATTCGATAGTCCGGGCGATCCCTACAAAGGCACCAGCGAATTAATCGAGACCACGCTAAAATATCTCTCCTAGCCCGCAACCATGCCCACTTCACAAAGGAAACGCCCAACACAGGAGGTCTGTTCATGATCGTAGGCGTGCCCCGAGAAATCTATCCGGGGGAAAGACGCGTGGCCTTGGTCCCGGCAGTCATTCCGATCCTGACAAAAGCGGGCATGGAAGTGGTCATCGAAGCCGGTGCCGGCGCAACTGCTGGTTATCCCGACGCAGATTACATTGCCAAAGGTGCGCGAGGCCTCCCCGATCGCGCCGAAGTATTTCGCACCGCCGACGTGATTGTGCAGGTGTTGTGTTACGGCGCGAACGACAAAACCGGACAAGCGGATGTTCCGCTGCTGCGCTGCGATCAAGCTCTAATTGGATTTTTGCGGCCGCTCGGTTCCGCCGACAGCGTGCAGGAAATTGCCGCGCGCGGCGTCCGAGCCTTTGCAGTGGAATTAATGCCGCGCACTACCCGTGCCCAAAGCATGGACGTGCTTTCGTCCATGGCCACCATCAGCGGTTATAAAGCTGTCCTTCTGGCCGCGGATACTCTGCCCCGCATTTTCCCAATGCTTTCCACCGCGGCAGGCACAGTCACCCCCGCCCGCGTTTTTGTCATTGGCGCTGGTGTCGCCGGTCTTCAGGCCATCGCCACTTCCCGCAGACTCGGTGCAGTCACCTCCGCCTACGACATGCGCCCAATCGCTAAAGAACAAGTCATGAGTCTCGGAGGCCGCTTCGTCGAACTCCCCATAGAGGCGAAAGACGCTCAGGACGCCAGCGGTTACGCTCGCGCTCAGGATGAAGAATTTTATAGAAAGCAGCGTGAATTGCTCGGCCAGGTGGTCTCGGAAAGCGATGTAGTCATCACCACTGCGGTAATCCCCGGCAAAAAGGCTCCCACGTTAGTTACCGCTGAGATGGTGCAAAAAATGGTCTCCGGCTCCGTCATCGTCGATCTCGCCGCGGAACGCGGAGGAAATTGCGAGCTAACCCACCCGGGAGAAATCGCCACAGAACATGGTGTAACCATAATCGGCCTATTCAATCTCGCAAGCACGGTCCCGTACCACGCCAGCCAGATGTATGCCAAGAATTTGACCACTTTCCTGCTGCATATAGTCAAGGATGGAAAACTCAGGTTGGATACCCAGGATGAAATTATTCGCGATACTTTGCTGACCGAGGGCGGAGAAATTGTGAACAAACGTCTGCGCGAACTTTATTCTTTGCCACCTTTGGCCGCTCCGGTCGCCGCGGGCTCGGAAGGAAATAAATCATGAAACTGGATCTGATCACCAATCTCTACGTATTCATGCTCGCCGGTTTTATCGGCTTTGAAGTGATCCGCCGGGTCTCGCCACTCCTGCACACGCCCCTGATGTCGCTGACCAACGCGCTGGATGCCATTGCCGTAGTCGGCGCAATTATTTTGGCCGGCGAACATAAAACTAACTTCTCCACCATCCTCGGCACCATCGCCATCGTTGCCGCCACCAGCAACATCGTCGGCGGCTTCCTCATTACCGACCGCATGCTCAAGATGTTCAAAGTAAGCGGGCCAAAGAAATCATGATGTCCGAGTTTGCCTCCACACAAATCATAGAAGTCACCTATCTGACCGCCACGGCGCTTTTTATTTTGTCGCTGAAGTGGATGAGTTCGCCCGCCACCGCCCGGCGCGGCGTTTGGGCCGGCGAACTGGGCATGCTGCTCGCCGTCGCCGGAACGCTCCTGCATCACGGCATCGTCGATTACAAATGGCTAGCCGCTGCCCTGGTCCTCGGCACCATCATCGGCGTTCCTCTCGGCAAAGTCGCCATGACCGCGGTCCCGCAGCGAACCGCGCTCAGTCACGCCTTCGGTGCTTTGTGCGTGACGCTGGTCGGAACCGCGGAGTTTTATCTTCGCGCGCCATCCGTCCCGCCTTTCATGATGGCCGTTCTCGGTATGGAAGTAATTCTCGGCTCGCTCACCTTCACCGGCAGCTTGATGGCCGCCGGAAAATTACAGGAAGTGTTGCCGCAGCGCCCCATCACCTACAAAGGCCAGAATTTCGTCAATCTCGCGGTCCTGGCCATTGCCGTAATTGTCGCCATCATCCTGGTCTTGCATCCCGAGCGCGTCTATCTCTATCCGCTGATCGTAATCCTCCCGTTGATCTTTGGCGTGCTCATGATCATCCCCATCGGCGGCGCGGATATGCCCACGGTCATCTCGCTATTGAATTCTTATGCGGGATTGTCGGCCGCCGCGATGGGCTTCGTGCTCGATAACAAATTGCTGATCATCGCTGGTGCACTCGACGGCGCTTCGGGCTTTATCCTCTCCGTAAATATGTCCAAGGCCATGAATCGCTCCTTCTCAAACGTTCTGTTCGGGGCGTTTGGACAGGAACAAGCCACTACCGCAGCAGACGCGGAGACCCGTGCAGTACGCAGTGCGAGCGCAGAAGAAGCAGCCTCCATCCTCTCCGCCGCCAATAAAGTTGTCATCGTGCCTGGCTACGGCATGGCCGTCTCGCAAGCGCAGCACAAAGTCCGCGAACTCTACGACGCCCTCACCAAACGCGGTGTCGACGTGCGCTTTGGCATTCATCCCGTCGCGGGGCGCATGCCCGGCCACATGAACGTGCTGCTCGCCGAAGCGGACATCCCCTACGACAAATTAATGGAGATGGATGACGCCAACGGAGATTTCGCCCAGACCGATGTCGCCCTCGTGATTGGCGCAAACGACGTAACCAATCCCGCCGCCCGCACCGACGCCAGCAGCCCGATCTACGGCATGCCCATTCTCGACGTCGACAAAGCTCGCACTGTAATGGTCATCAAACGAGGCATGAGCGCGGGTTTCGCGGGAATCGACAATCCGCTTTATTATTCCGACAAAACGCTGATGTTATTCGGCGACGCGAAATCGTTTGTCGGTTCGATTGTCAGGGAAATTTCCGGGGGATCGGGGCACTAGCCCGTTACGAGAGCCCACTTACAACGTTAGAGCCTGCTTAGACCGTTAAAGCCCACTTACACCGTTAAAGAATGTTGACCGCGCGGGCTGCAATCAAAACTACAATCATCAGCGAGATTAGCGACTGAGCCATCATGCCGAGTTTAGCGCCACGCGACAGCACCGCTGTGTCAGTTGGAGAGAACGCCGTGCTGGTGTTGAACGCCAGAAAAAGATAATCGACGAACTCGGGTGACCAACCGGTCGGAGCTTTTCTGCCCTCCACCTGTTGCAACATTTGCGGAAATAGAAACGCGCTGTTCAGCATTCACTTAGGTCGCGCGCGCTCGTGCGGTCCACCGCCATCTAGACGCCAGTACCAAAGCGCAAAAACCAGGATGTTGGTCAGCCAGAGACCTACCGCCGAGCGCAAAAGAGCCTCGGAAGCTTCTCGGTGCCTCGGTAATCCTTCAATCAGAAATGCCAGCGACGCAATCATCGCCGCGGTAATCAAGCCGTTGGCAACCAGCGTGAGCACCCGCGTGAGCGCCATATTGCCGCGCCAGTGCGCGATGACAATGGGGATCAGCAGAAAGACCACCACGGCCAACAACAGCCACTGGGGTCCAATAGAAAGCGCCGGAGGCAGCGCCAGATAAAGCTTCAACTCCCGAGTACACTTGGTAGAAGGGTGCCCCACCCTCGATTTCCAGGGCGGGTCTTGCAGTTGCCGATTTTGCAGTTACGGCCCTCGCAGTGCCAAGTCTTCAGTTCCATCAATTGTTCGACCATGGTTATAAATTTAGTGGAGATGTTACGCCTGCATCCTGAATAAATTTCTGGGCGTCCCAGAGCTATCAAACAACGAATTTTTCTATGTCCGCGCTAGGAATGATACCTTCGCGCACAATTTTCCAGTCGTCGCCTCGCAGCACCACGATCGTGGACGCGAGCGAGGTCCCCAGATCACCGACATCCAAAATCAATGGCAGTCGGTCGCCGAGCTGTTCCTGAACTTGCGCCCCGCTGACGCAGGAAGGGTGCCCAGTAAGATTAGCGCTGGTTCCCGTAATGGGGCCATCGAACTCGTCGACGAGCGCTGCAATCACCGCGCTTCGTGGCAAACGCAAAGCCACACGCCCGGTGTTGGCGGTGACTTTCAGCGGCAGTCGATGCCCCGCATCCACCACCAGCGTGAGCGCTCCGGGCCAGAATTCATGCGCCAGCCGCAGAAAATTCTCGGGCACGTCACGCGCCAGCAGCAGCGCCTGATCGATAGAATTCACAAGAATCGGCAAGGCCCGAGTTTCCGGCCGCCCCTTCACTTTGTAAATTTCTTCTACTGCGGACAAATTAAACGGGTCGGCGGCCAGGCCGTAGACTGTGTCCGTGGGCACCGCCACCACCCGTCCGCGCGTTAAAAAATCTGCCGCATATAGCAGCAGGTTTGGTTCGGGGGAATGCGCGTTTATGCGCAACAATTCTGCTGCCAATTTTGGGCCTTGGGCGAAGTCGAAAATCCTCGCGCAGCGCTCCGCGTCGCTGAAATTCCTGCCGGGACGCTACCACAGGGTGCACGCCTGTGCAATAAGTAGGGTTCGATACCAACAAATACTCAGAACTATAACCCGCCTTATCGAAAAGAATTTCGCTAGGCTGCTATAGTCGGCTGTCCAGCGCAAGCCAAACAGAACGGAGGGTATTGAGGTCCGCCGTAATCCAGGTGTTCAGACAACGTCACGAAGACCCTTCCCCGTAATGTAGAATCACCCACTCATGCGCATCGCTATCGACAGTGGCGGCACTTTCACCGATTGCGTCTTCGTACGTAACAGCAAATTACAAATCATAAAAGTTGCCTCGCGCCCCGACGCTCCTGCGGAAGCTATCGTCGAAGCGGTTAAATTAGCCGACGCACACGCGTCATCGAACTCCGAAGCCCACGATCTTGTTTGCGGCACAACCGTAGGCACCAACGCTTTGCTTGAGCGTCGCGGCGGCCGCGTGGCTTTAATAACCACCGCCGGCTTTGAAGATGTACTGGAGATTGGCCGGCAAGCGCGCGCCAAGTTATACGACCTCTTCTTGCAGAAACCCGAACCGCTGGTCCCCTCCTCCAGGCGCTCCGGAGCCAGAGAACGACTTGCCGCAGACGGTTCCATTGTCCAGTCCTTGACCGCTGCTGAAATCCGCCGCCTTGCCCGCCAAATCAAGAAACTCAATCCCGATTCTGTGGCGCTCTGTCTGCTGTTTTCATTTCGCAATCCACTGCACGAAAAGCGCATCGCCTCCGCGCTTCGTTCCGCAGGCTATGCCGTTTCCGTTTCGCACGAGATTCTTCCCGAATTTCGCGAATACGAACGAACCTCTACAACAGTTATCAATGCCTACCTCGCACCAGTAATGAGCAGCTATCTTCGCGACACAACTGTCCGCATCTCCGCGCTTCTTCCGCATCAACCTCAAAAGAATTCGAGCCAACGCCAGCCACAACCTTCGCTAGCACCTCGCGTGCGCATCATGCAATCCAATGGCGGAATTATCTCCGCCGAAGAGGCTGCGCGAGAACCCGTGCGCACCATCCTCTCCGGTCCAGCCGGCGGGGTCATCGGCGCAGGCCACGCCGCCAAACTGGCGCGCCTCGACAAATGCATCAGCTTTGACATGGGCGGCACCTCCACGGATGTGGCGCTGCTCACCGGCGGGCTTCGCACCACCAGCGAGGCCTTCGTCGCGGGGCTTCCCGTGGCCGTGCCCATGCTTGAAATTCATACGGTCGGCGCAGGTGGCGGTTCCATCGCGCGATTCGATGAGGGAGGCGCGCTGCGTGTCGGCCCGGAAAGCGCCGGAGCCGTGCCCGGACCAGTCTGTTATGGACGTGGACTCAATCCCACCGTCACCGATGCTCACGCGGTCCTCGGCCATCTCGGCGACGCCGGACTCCTCGGCGGATCATTTTCACTGGATATCCCGCGAGCTCGCGAGCAAATGCAAAAAGTCGTCCAACATTCCGGCCATCGCTTTCGCACCGTGGAGGCTTTCGCTGAGGGCATCATCGCCGTTGCCAACGCGGTCATGGAAAAAGCCATTCGCGTAATCTCTGTGGAGCGCGGCCACGACCCACGCGACTATACGCTGATTGCCTTTGGTGGAGCGGGTGGCCTGCATGCCTGCGATCTCGCCGCGGCCCTGGAAATGCGCGGCGTGCTCATACCCATATTTCCTGGCGGATTGTCAGCGCTGGGAATTCTGCAGGCCGACGTGGTGAAAGAATTGTCCCAGACCGTACTGCTACCCGCGGAGGAAACGCTTAAAGGCTCCCAGCAATTAAAAACCATCGTGAAGCGCCTGGAAGCACAAGCCCTGCGCATCCTTGACGCAGAAGGTTTTGCTCGCGGCAAAATGCGCTTCCAACACTCTCTTGACATGCGCTATTTAGGCCAGGCCTACGACCTGAATATTCCCATTAACCCCATCGGGCTAATGGGGCACGATGAAATCGCCGCATTTCATCGTGCGCACGAAATGCGTTACGGCTACCACCATAAAAATAAAAAAGCGGAAATCGTAAACGTTCGCTGCCGCGCCACCGGCATCATTGACAAACCGCCAAGCCAGAAGCTCGCTCCTCGCTTGCGCACCGAGCCCTTGTCATCACACCAAACCATGGACCTCATATTCCACCAGCGCCTGCGAAAAACCATGTTCTACCGCCGAGACAATCTCCGCGCAGGTTACGTTTTCTCTGGCCCGACAGTTGTGACCGAGTACAGCGCCACCACGCTGATCCCCCCGGACTGGAAAGCGCGGGTGGACAAGTACGGTCAACTTTTGTTGACTCCCAATCATCGGACCAGCGCGGAAAGGTCTCATGCGTAAAACAACCCCCAAGCCTGACCCGACGCGCCTGGAAATATTTAAAAATATCTTCCATTCCATCGCCGAAGAAATGGGTGCTGTTCTCCGGCGTTCCGCATTTTCGCCCAATATAAAAGAACGCCGCGATTATTCCTGTGCCGTTTACAACGCCAACGGCGAAGTGCTGGCCATGGGCGATCACATGCCAGTACATCTTGGCTCCATGCCTGCATCCGTTGCGGCCGCGCGCTCCGCCTTGGCTTTAGAGCCCGGAGACATCGCGGTGCTCAACGATCCGTTTGCGGGCGGCACCCATCTACCGGACCTCACCATGGTCATGCCCGTTCATTTGCAAAACAAAAAATACGCCTCGTTTTACGTCGCCAATCGCGCGCACCATGCCGACATCGGCGGGGCACTGGCCGGTTCCATGGGTCCCGCCCGCGAAATATTCGAAGAAGGTTTACGAATTCCCCCGCCGAGCGCGAGGGCGATCTCGCCGCTCAGATCGCCGCATGCAGAACCGGCCACCGGCGCCTTCTTGAAGTTTCCCAAAAATATGGCGAACGGGAATTACACACCTACGGCAATTTCCTGCTGGAATATTCCGAGAAGATGATGAACTCCGCCCTCCGCGCCCTAAAACTGGGTGTATACACGGCGGAGGATTTCCTCGACGGCGACGGTGTCAGCGCCATTCCGCTCAAAATCAAAGTGCGCATAAAAATATCTCGCGACCGCGCCGAAGTGGATTTCTCCGGCTCCGCACCCCAGTGCGGCGGAAATGTGAACGCTGTCGAAGCCATCGCCGTCTCCGCCGTCTACTATGTCTTTCGTTGCCTCCTTACTGAAGATGTGCCCGCGACTTCCGGCCTCATCCATCCAATCCGCGTGATTGCGCCCCCCGGAACCGTGGTGAACGCCAAGCCGCCCGCAGCTGTAGCCGGCGGAAACGTTGAAACATCGCAACGCATGGTAGACACTTTATTCCGCGCACTTGCGAAAGCTGTCCCTTCACGCATCCCCGCCGCTAGCCAGGGCACCATGAATAATTTCACTCTC